>Ga0302347_1000029_pt1 | contig 368161 bp, 304 predicted proteins | sample PhyWR1_FD_202178 | JGI IMG/M metagenome (GOLD analysis project Ga0302347, IMG submission 202178) | Leaf surface microbial communities from wheat plants in UC Gill Tract Community Farm, Albany, California, United States - DLSL W.R1 (v2)... | ecosystem: Host-associated > Plants > Phyllosphere >... | reverse complement strand
TCACAAAATTCACGGGAGAGGTATGAATGACAAGCACCAAATAGTTGAGGAGCCGGATGCCATGAAAGTGGCACGTCCGGTTTTGAAGCCGAGTGCGGGGGGTGATCCCCGCACTTAGGTCAGCGGTATAATAAAACCTCAGTCGAATCACAATCAACTATGTTCGCAGAATTCCCATTTAAGGACGATTTTTCTATTCAATTTTACCTTTAATACTTCTGACCACCAAAACTGGGGAAGAGCCCGAATGTGACTCTTTTTTCCGCAATTATGCTGACCCCTCATTCCGCTTCAAACTAGCCCCGAGTTCCGCGGCAAAGTAGTCGTTTTGAATTTCTGATCTTCAATTCCAGTCCTGGCTATTCCATTGAGAAATCCTTTCTGTGGCCGCAATAAAGGCCCTGAAGCTCATTTTAGAATAACGCTGAGGAATATCTTTTAGCCAGCTTCAAGATCCTGGCTTCTGTTGCTTCAATTTAATTTTGGAGTTTTTTGAAGCATCTGGAAGGGTTTGGATACGGAGAAACTCAGTTTGAGTACAGAATAACGCAGTTTTTGCGTTCCTGTGTGATGATCAGATCATGTTTGGGTGATTGGTAAATTTGAGGGACCTTTTTTTCCTACCGCCGGCAGCAAATCAAGCGACTACTTTGCCGCGTAAATGCGGGTATATATTGAGTGAAATACACAACCATTTGGCTTTCTCAAAAATTAATGGCAGACCTTTTTGAAAAGGACACAGATACGATTGGACTACACATTAAACACATTCTTCAGGAAGGAGAACTCCAAGAAGAATCAACTACCGAGTTTTACTCGGTAGTTCAGCAGGAAGGTAGAAGGAAGGTTACAAGAAATATAAAGTTCTATAACCTAGATATAATTCTCTCTGTAGGTTTTCGTGTGAATTCCAAAAAAGGCACTCAATTCCGTATATGGGCCAACAAAGTGCTAAAGGAGTACCTGATCAATGGATATTCCATCAATGAAAAACGTTTAAAGGAACAATCAGAGCAGCTTAAAAACTTAAAAAATACGGTAGCACTACTCAATAATGTTGGGGGCAATATATCAAACCTTCGGAGGCATCGATCTATACCCAAGTGTGGAGGAAAAAGCTGCCAACCTATCGTATTTTGTCGTAAAGAATCATTCCTTTTCAGACGGAAACAAAAGAATTGCGGCTTATCTTTTTGTTTGGTTTATGGACAAGAACGCCATCTTGTATACAACTAGTGGAGCCAAGCGGATTGCAGACAACGCACTTGTTGCACTTACATTAATGATTGCAGAGAGCAAGTCAGAAGAGAAAGATATCATGATCAAAGTAATTTTAAACCTCATCAATTCAAATAACTAATAGATGAAAGCTCAGGAATTGCAGATTCAAAATACAAACTATGTAAATTCAAAAAATAAACCATACAAATCCAAAACAGATGTCATGTAAATTCAAAATTACTTATATTTGCTAAATGAAGAATTTTGTTGAAAGACAGATTACCAGACAGATATCAGCTCAAAAGGATAAGTTTCCGATTATTGCTTTAACTGGTCCAAGGCAGTCTGGAAAAACTACATTGCTAAAAGAGCTATTCGGCGATTACAGGTATGTCTCACTCGAGAATCCAGATATACGCTCTTTTGCTACTGAAGATCCTGTGGGTTTTTTGAAGGTTTACAACCAGCAAGTGATTTTCGACGAGGTGCAACGTGCTCCAGAACTTTTCTCCTATATCCAAGGGATCGTAGACGAAAGTGGAAAGATGGGCCAGTTCGTTTTATCCGGTTCACAAAATTTCCATTTATTAAACCGTATCACGCAAACCCTTGCAGGTCGCGTAGCTTTATTCAAGCTTTTGCCATTTGATTTCACAGAATTAAAAACCTTAGACCTTGCAAAGCACTCTTATGCACAGACAGCAATCAAGGGGTTTTATCCAGCAATCTATACCCGAGATATAGACCCTACAGTATTTTTTGCCAATTACATACAAACTTACATTGAAAAGGATGTGACCGAACTACTCAACATTCGTGACATCAGTCTCTTCCGCACATTCCTCGGGCTTTGTGCCGCGAGAGCAGGTCAACTGCTAAACTTGAGTTCCATTGCAAATGAATGCGACATATCTCAACCTACCGCCAAAGCATGGCTATCTATACTCGAGAGCAGTTACATTACTTTTCAACTACAGCCTTATCACCAAAATTTCAATAAGCGACTCGTCAAAAGTCCTAAACTTTATTTCTACGATACAGGACTCTTAACCCACCTGCTTGGAATTAGAACGCCTGATGACTTTGATCAAAATAGATTAAAAGGTAATCTCTTCGAAAATATGATCGTAGCTGAGTATCAGAAAAATAATCATCATCAATACCTGCACCGGGATGATTACTTTTGGCAGGACAGTAACGGGAAAGAGGTCGATTTACTCAGGAAAACACATGATGGTTTTGACATCTTCGAAATCAAAGCAACCCATACCATTTCAGCTACATTATTCAAAGAACTAGATTACTTTGAATCGCTTACAACAGGCCTAAATATTAAGAAGCACTTAATTTATGGTGGCGATGAAGATCAACAACGTACAAAGTATCAAGTAATCAGCTGGAGAAACGTGTAAGTATTTACATCATTTAACAGACCATACTACCAAAAAATCTACTCTTCCAACCGGAAATCTGCAGCAAATTGATTTACCACTGTAGTTTTCCCTACTTGACGTGCCCCCTCAAAACCAAGGGCTTTCTGCTTGGTTTTTCTGCCCAAGCTTTGAGTTCCGATAGTATGCTACATTTAAACATGCACAAAATTAGGGCAACATACACATTACATCAGTACAAAATTAGCGGTAATCGCACAAGTTCAGTAAAGTCTGGAGACCGGTCATGTGGGTACACAGTATTGGGTTAAGTCTTCAGACTTAACATCCAGGCAGCTTAGCTACACATACCAAAAAGCCATAACGGGATTTTAGTTCCTATTCCCGACTCTATATCGTCGGCAACAACAAAGGAATCAGCTAGCCCGGCCAGTTGCTTATTGGTTTTCCTCTGACCTCCGATCTCAAAAGTGTACTGATCATCAATAAAAAAATCTCCTTTTAAGGGAAGTTTCACCTCGTGCCCGGCATTCTTCAGCTGGTTCATAAAAAACGTCTCCCGCAAGGTTCCTTTATCTACATTTTCTGAACTCAGTGCATACAGGATATTTGTGTTTTCCATTAACAATTTGTCCGGCTTTTGAAGTATGCTGGTGCTGCGTCCAGCTGCCGAAAGCGTATTGATCAGTCTGGCACTCTCCAGGTAGTGCAAATATTTAACAATTAGATTCCGGTCTATACCTGTCTTTTCAGCCAGTTTTGAAAGGTTTGGTTTAAAAGGTACATTCGTCGCCAGGATGTACAGCAACTGGTACACTTTCCTGGAATGATGTGGGTTAAACCCATCGATGAATTGCAGGTCATCTTCAATGATCAGCCGTACGACCTTTTCAATTCGAATGTGATAAGTATTCACGTTATCCATAAAAAATGGATAATAGCCGTACCTGAGGTAATCTGCAAAATGCTGCAGGGGTTTGAATGTATTGCTAAACTGATGGCTAATCTCCACATGATTTTCCAGTAAATCTTTCCATCTAATTAATTCTGGCCTGGCTATTCCCGAAAAATGAAGGTATTCGCGGTAGGAAAGTCCAGCCAACTCATATTGCACTGCCCTCCGGCTCAGGTCTGCGTTTTGCCTCGAAATGTCAATGATGGAAGATCCGGTAAATACAATTTTGAGGTCTTTGTAAAAATCGTAAATGTTCTTAATTTCTCTTGCCCAGTCCGGATACTTATGTACTTCGTCTATGAAAAGAATCTTGCCTCCTTGTTGCCGGAACTGCAGGGCAAAATCCGAAAGCTTATGTGCGGTAAAGTAAATATCATCCATAGTAATGTAGATAGCAGCTTTACTCAAGCCATACACCTCTTTTAGACGTTGCAGTAAAATGGTGGTTTTTCCCGTTCCCCGAGCCCCAACTATGCCAATCAAACGGTCGTTCCAATCGATTTTTTTGGCCAGCGAACGAACGATATCCATAGGCTGATCGTTGACCACAATATTTGATTTCAACTGCAGATTCTCCATTTTGCATTTTTTTACAGCAAAAATACATCAAAATTGCAGAAATAAAAAGCAAAATCGAAGACATTCTCATTCCAATAATTCACATATAGGAAATACATTTGGATGCTTAGCAGTTTTCAAAGAGCAGCTGGTTAGTATGGAATAGCTTTTGAAAAACGCAATAAAATGGTTCCGACAGAAACATCAATAATTGCGGAACTGTGCGGCCTTTGATTCGATCGCCTCATTGAACTTTTTGGCATGCTCCGAACTCATAACGGCTTCCACGAGTTCAAATGAATAACTTTTTTTGTGATCATCCGATACCCACCTTCCCTTAAAGATTTTACCATGAAGCGTCCCTAAAAAAACGCCTGAGAAATTTGGTGATCCCTGTTCCACTAAAACGACGTTCCCCTTGCTATTCCTGTAACCGTTAAGCAGAAGGTAGGAATTTTTATTATCATATTTATAGCTGCCCACAATTGGATCAGCATTCGTACCCTCATCCAATCCTTGCAGATATAAGGTTACTTTAATTGTTTTATTAATCGTACCCCTATATAGCTTTCCTGTCTGCGCAGACACTTTTAATAAAAGAATTGAAAATAATAGTGTTATGATGGCGCGAGTCATATTTCGATAAATTCCAGTTTGTATTTTCATATCCTTATCCTGCTATCCGGTGTTTAAGAAACTTCATTTTATGATCTTCAAATTTAAAAGTCCACATTTGCGCATATTCATCACAGATCTCTTCTTCATCAGGATGTGCTTTTCTATAATCATCGTTTGAATTTGTACCATAAGAAATATTGATTTCATTGTTTTTAATTTGAATACTGTACAGATGATAACAATCGGCTTTAATAAATCCTCAACTCAATTTGCTTCAAATGAGATTACAGCAATACTCCATCTTCCCAGAATAGGTTATATTTGTACCGTTGACATTGTAGCCTGAAAAAATGAGTAAGATAAAAATCACAAATTTTGGCCCGATAAAAAGCGGACTCGAAGAAAACAACGGTTGGATTGAAATACGCAAGGTAACCATACTTACGGGTAATCAAGGCTCAGGAAAGAGCACGGTGGCTAAATTAATTTCGACAATAAGCTGGATAGAAAAAGCGCTGGTTCGTGGAGATTTAGCTTGGACCGAGTTTGATCAAAGAGGGCGCTTTGAAGAATTTTGTGCATACCAAAATATTAGCGATTATTTTCTCAAAAATACTACAATAAAATACGAAGGGCATTCGATCATCTTTGATTATTCCCAAGGTATGGTAAAGCTATTTGAAACGAATAAAAAGAATTATTTGTTACCGAAAATAATGTACGTGCCAGCGGAGCGAAATTTTCTAGGCGCTGTACCAAATATTAGCAATATAAAGGATCTGCCCAGCACTTTATACACGTTTTCTGACGAGTATAAAAAAGCCTTGCGCGAAATCAGAAGCCGGGTCAAACTCCCAATAAACGATGTCTTCTTCGAATATAACTCAGTGATCGATATTCCGGCAATTGGAACTGACGATTATTTATTGGATTTGTCACGCGCGTCGAGCGGTTTCCAAAGTTCAGTGCCACTTTTCCTCGTCACAAGATATCTAGCCGATATTGTAAAGACCGATAGAAATCAAAAAGCTCATCATTCGCAAGGTATATTGACACTCCAGCAAGAAGATAGAATTCGAAAGGAAATCGCAGAAATAAGAGATAATCCAAACTTGAACGAAACAGTTAAACGTTTAGAGATTGAGCGTATTTCTTCGAAGTTTCAATATAGTCTATTCTTAAATATTGTTGAAGAGCCTGAGCAAAATCTACATCCTACATCACAACGGGAAGTTCTGAACAGTCTGTTGGAATACAATAACAGTACAAGACTAAATGAATTACTTATAACTACTCATAGTCCATATCTCATTAATTATCTCACCCTTGCAATAAAAGCGAAATTGGTGTTTGCTCGTGCTAAAGATGACGACACCAGATCGGCAATCAATACTATTGTACCTCAGGAAGCCACTGTAGAAAGTTATGATGTGATTATTTATGAACTAGACACTAGCGGTAATATTAAAATATTACCTACATATAATGGTATGCCTTCTGACGGAAATGTCCTAAATGAGCAGCTTGATGAATTTAACGAGTTATATGCACAGTTGGTTGAACTTGATACACGATCGAAGTAATGGCGTTTTTTATTGAAGCATGTAAAACTACATCAAGTAGGCAAACTTTTGGGATTTATGACCCTCCACCTCCAGCATCTGCTCCCGCATTTATTGTGGAAGACAATGCTTATAGTTGGATAGCCGTAGTACAGAACGACTATCAAGAACCTAATAGCTTTTTCGCCATTGATCACTGTGTCGAATTTCCACTGCTACCTGACGGCAGAGAACAAAAGCGATGCGATGGGGTTCTTATTTCGGTAAATAAAATCGCATTCGTCGAGCTAAAAACGGGAGAAGACGACGGACCTACATGGGTCACCAATGCCGTTAACCAATTGGTTTCGTCGATAAAGTGGCATCAAGAACTGCAGGACGACTCCATTTATGAGGTCAGACGCGCTTATATATGTAATTCTCAGCAGCCACGTGCAAGACGAGGACAGGCTGGAAGAATTGAAAAATTTGCACTTGATACAAACGGCTATGCGCTTTATATTAAGCAGCGCATAAATCTGTATGATACTTCAGGCTAACTAACATTCTTCCCCACTTATGTGGTATTTACCTACCGCGCCATCTAGATCAAATGGTTTGGGTCGCATAAAGAGTACCTGTTAGTCGCAATAGGACAAGACAACTACTACTACTCTACACACATTGGCTTTATCTAGGACTCTGGTTGCTGTCAGTTAGGTCTCTGGTTGGTGTACAGACAAACCAGAGACCTAACTAAGACCTAACGAAGACCTAGCAAAGACCTAGCTCTGTGGAGCTGTATTTTTAACCTAATTTAAGAGTGGATTGAGTCTGAAGACTTAAAACTATAACCTTCCAGTCCATTTTTAGACGATCTGGGTAACACTTCAGACGGGAATTGATATACGCATAATTTGAAGCATATGCGCATATTTGTTTTATGAAAGCAAGATTGAATTTAACTATCGACGAAACCCTATTGTCTCGTATAAAAACTTATTCTAAAAACAAAAAGGTTAGCATTTCAGAACTGGTCGAGCAATATTTCTACAGCATTTCAAAGCCTACCAGACATCAAAATATTATCGATATGGTGGAAAAATTAAATCCCCCGAAATTCGACGTTAATTTGGATTTAAAGAAGGAATTTTACGAAGAGCAAGGAAATAAGTATGGCTTTTAAGATTTTTTTAGATGCAAATATTTTATTGGATTTTCTACTCAAAAGGGATCAATATCAGGATGCCAAGGACATCATAAGTTTAGTGATTGAGGGTAAAGTAAATGCTTACATTACCCCGGCCATTGTACATATTGTAGGATATTGGCTTGCAAAAGCTTATGGATCTGGAAAAGCAAAACAGCTTTTGTTAAGTTTGCTCGATAATGTTCGTGCAATTGATATTAACCATGAATTAACATTATTGGTCTTAAATTCGAAAATAGATGACATTGAAGATGCATTGCAATATTATACTGCAATACATCATCAACTGGATTATTTTATTTCGAGGGATAAGAAATTTCAAAAGTCGGCAATCCCCAGCTTGCCTGTTATTGATCCGTTACATTCTTTAAAACAGGTGTACAAATGATTAAACAAACGTGTTCCCTCTATGGGTAAAATTATTGGGTTAAGTCTGAAGACTTAACCTAGTGTCCACGAATGACGGAGAAGGCAATATTAGTCAATGACAAGCACAAGACAAGTTAACTTATAATTAACGCCTATTACGCGGCTATTCTGCGGATACTCTGCGGACATTGTGCGGGTCGGTCCGATCAGCATCCGGAAAATATGCGATAAAAATTCAACAAGAAATTACTAAATAGTAGAGATCATAAAATATACAGTTAAGTCTGAAGACTTAACCGAATTTCAGGAAGACTTAACTGAATTTTAGAATTTCAGAAAGCTTGAATAAATTGTTTACTTCTTTTCTAACAGCATCCGTAGGAAGGCGATCTCCTGATCTTTATCGGAGATGATTTTATGGAAAAGTTCTCGTTCTGAGTCCGAGGTTGGATTATTTATGGTAACTTCTTTGTTGTAAATGTTGTCATTTTTATGAATCTCCTGATGAACGTAATTACCATCAGCATTAATTAAATCCACCAGTGAAATCTCCAGAATTTCTGCGATCTGATTCAAGCGATCCAGATCTAAACGGGTGATTCCGTTTTCGATCTTCTGCCAGGCTTTCAGTGAAAGGTGCACCCTATCGGCCATTTGCTCTTGGGTAAGACCAATACTAGACCTCAATTTTTTAATTTTAGATGCAACAGCGTTCATAGCAGATTAATTTTGGACTAAAATACTCATTTCAGGAATAAATACCCAAAAAAATACCAGCAAGCAGCACTTTTAGTAGGACAGCGCTGTTTGACAAGCCAGACTCATCCACCTACATTTGTTCCATCAAAGAAATGTCGGGAGGGATACCGGAGGCTGCTTGTACAGCCGCAGGGTGAGGTCACTTATTCGGCACTCACTGAAGCCTGGCCGGGTGCCATGCTATACAACAAGACAGTTTTTAATATCAGGATTTGTGGAGCGCAACAGGACAAAAAAGTACTCGTGAGGGGACTTTTTTGTCCTGTTGGTTTTAGCTAATTAATGTCGAATTTGGCCGACACCATAATTAATCAGCAATGATTGCAAACATTATTAAGCAACAACCTCTGGATGACCACCACATCCGCCTACTGCAAGTGAAAGATGAACAGGGCCTTGGTCATTATTACAAGCGCTTCTACACCCCACTTTATTATTGGGCACTCAACTACTTAAAGGATGACACAGCGGCTAGCGCTATTACACAAGATGCCTTTCTCCTCCTCTGGCTAATGGGTAAAAAAGTGGATTCAACTACTCAGGTCTATCAGTTGCTCAGCAGCCAGGTACAAAAAAATTGCAGGCGATATTACAAACAATCAGTCCGTACATTCCAGCAGATGCTGGTCCGACTGGATGATCTGGAACCGGGACACGTAGATGCGCTGCTCCAAGGGGTCGAAATCGCTGCTGAAGAAAAGGATTTTGAAAAAGGTGAAGATGCCGAGTTGGACAGCAATAAATGGAAAGCGGTGGAACGCGCACTGCCTAACTTAGCCGGGCCGCAGCAAACCTTGATCAAACTCAGCCTCAGATATGCTTTCAACTATGAACGCATCGCCTGGCATTTAGGTGGCATCAGTGACTATGAGCTTGCATTAAAACTGGAACAGGCCATAAAAAACCTGCGGGATATCCTCACCAGTGCCCAGAAACTGGAGGCTGCTGCTCAGGCCAGGGCCTTCAACTATAGCGGCTCCCTAAGCCCTGAACAGGCTGCACTCTTCCATATGCGCTACGCGCTGAAGCTAAGTTTCGATGAGATAGCCACACAAATGAACCTTTCAAGGGCACAGGTAAATACCATCTTTCTGAAAGCCTGCACGGCAACTAAAAATTGAATTTGATGCGCAACAAAAAGCATTTCCTGCAACGTAAAATACAGCTGAGATTGAACACCAATGATCCAGCGGAGGTGAAAGAAATATTCCGTAAGCTATACGATTGGCGGGAGGCCTGCTTTCGTTCTGCAAACTACATTGTCAGTCATCATTATATGATGGAACAAATCCGGGACCTGATCTATTTGGACGAGGGCATTAAAGTGAAACTGGCCGACCGTCACAAGGACACGAATGGCATATTGAATACCAGCAAACAGAACACCACCAAAAGGTTGCTTTCCCACAAATTTAAAGGTCAGGTACCTTTAGATATGCTGGGTCAGCTCAACTACGAACTTTTTGGCAGATACCGGACGGAATCTTTAAGTTATCTAAAAGGGGAAAAGTCTTTACCAAATTTCAAACGCGATATCCCCATGCCATTTGGCGGGCAAAACATCCGCTTTGCTAAAGAAAAGGCTGGTCGGGAGTTTTGCTTTAAGCTATTTGGCATCCCCTTTATCACCTACCTGGGAAAGGACAGGAATGATAAAGCGAAATTGATGGAACGTTTCCATAACGGAACTTTTAAAGTCAATAAAGGCGAACTGCTCATTGAAAAAAATAAAATTTTTATGCGCCTGATCTTCGAAATGGAAAAAGACCATTACGAGGCTGATCCCGCCGTGATAGCGGAAGCAAGCTTATCCCTGGAACACCCCATTTCGCTGCGTATAGACGGACATACTTTTCTGATTGGCAATAAAGAGGAATTCCTGCACCGGCGCCTGGCCCTACAGGCTACCATGCGCAGGCTGCAAAACGGTGCCACTTACAATAAGTCCGGGCATGGCAGAAAGCGCAAATTTAAACACCTGGAAAACTATGCAGGTAAGGAGAAGGCCTACATAGCGCAGAAACTCCATGCTTACAGCAAAAGGATCATAGAGCTCTGCATCCAACACCGGGCCTCTGCCCTGCTGCTGGTGGCACAGCAAGAGAAAGAGGCCCTAGCCAAAGATGATGCCTTCCTGCTCCGCAACTGGAGCTATTATGGCCTTAAGGAAAAGTTGAGCTATAAAGCTGAAAGGGCTGGGATTATGCTGATCTGCGAGTAGTTGAATGGGGAATGAGGATGTCCGAAAAGGTACGTACGTCATCCTGAATTTATTTCAGGATCTACGGACATGCTATTTAAACCATGCTCAAGCGGGGATCCTGAACTAAATTCAGGATGACGAGAAACATAGAATAGTAAATTGCACCTTTTCGGACACCCTCAAGCTCATGAATTTAACAAATCATGTTTTTATATGAATAAAGCTGACTATAATACATTTTCAGATCTGGAACTGGTCAACCAGCTCAAGCTAGGCAAACCACTGGCCTTTACTGCAATCGTGGAACGACATTACAATTTGCTGTTTTCTTTTGCTTATCGTCGCCTGGAAGATAAAGAACAGGCTAAGGACACGATTTATGACGCATTTGCAGACCTATGGGAAAAACATGAGCGTATTGGCGAAGTCCCTAACCTCGAAGCATTTTTAATCACCATGGTCAAGAACAGGATACTCAATCATTACCGTCGGCAAAAAATATCAAAAAGATACATAGATCACTTCCAGCAGTACCTGGATACTTACCAAAACGATGCTGATCATCTGGTAAGACACAATGAACTCTTAGCACTCATCGAGAAAGAAATTGCAGCTCTCCCGCAAAAAATGAGAATCGTATTCGAATTGAGCAGAAAAAAAGGAATGAACCGAGCCGAAATCGCAGAGTATTTGGACATCCCTGAAAATACTGTAAAAACAAATCTACAAAGAGCGCTGAGGATACTTCGCAGTAAATTTGGCATCTGGGTTTATCTATATTTACTCATCAAAATATCAATTAAAATTTGATGCTACCATGCCTACGGGACTTTGATATTCAGATGCGTCGATCTACGGACCTTTTCCTGCCTCTGGCAACAGCGTAGCTAACGGGAAGCCCGTATCATGATGGAAGGATGCTTAGCAGTTTTCAAAGGGTAGCTGGTTAGTATGGAATAGCTTTTGAAAAACGCAATAAAATGGTTCCGACAGAAACATCAATAACTGCGGAATTGTGCGGCCTTTGATTCGATCGCCTCATTGAACTTTTTGGCATGCTCCAAACTCATAACAGCTTCCACGAGTTCAAATGAATAACTTTTTTTATGATCATCCGATACCCACTTTCCGCTAAAGATTTTACCAAGAAGCGTCCCTAAAAAGACGCCTGAGAAATTTGGTGATCCCTGTTCCACTAAAACGACGTTCCCCTTGCTATTTCTGTAACCGTTAAGCAGAAGGTAGGAATTTTTATTGTCATATTTATAGCTGCCCACAATTGGATCAGCATTCGTACCCTCATCCAATCCTTGCAGATATAAGGTTACTTTAATTGATTTATTAATCGTACCCCTGTATAGCTTTCCTGTCTGTGTATCTCTTCTTCATCCTATTTACAGGTTACCTCGCCAGGGAAATGAAGAAGGATAAATTTCCGGTCGAGACCATTGTAAAATTGACTAAGCTTTCGGCCAGGCAGATTAGTGAACTATAATTCTGCCAATAGGCTGGCGAAATCGAGGACTGCATCAAACTCCTCTACGATCAACTCATACAGTTCCTTAATTCGCTTTTCCATCTGATCCTATTACCATTTGTTCAACAACGCGCCGATGGCTGCCGCTATCCTGGAAGCCCAGGACCTGAATTTACAAATGTCCAATAATCTTGCAGGACTGCTGATCCTGCTTATTTTTGGTGCCCTTGTGTATGGAAAGCAAAAGATCAAGAGAAACAATTATTTCGTAAATTAGGTCAGCCAACTGACCTAATTTACGTAAATTGCGTCAGTCAACTGACCTAATTTACAAAAATGAATATTCCACGAGCTGTACAACAACAAATAATGTCAGTAGTTTTGACCTGGTCTATGCCACCGGGGAACCATTGGTAGGTAGAAGTCTGGTTTATCAACTCTATCCAATTGCACAAACGGAGCTGTCTACAGTAGAAGATTACATCACCACTACCGGTAATTTAGAACGACGGTTAATCTATGGCAGTTATCCTGAACTATGGCATATCGATAGTGACCAGGAGAAAGAAAATTACCTAAAACAGATGGTAACCAGTTACCTTTTAAAGGATCTGTTGATAATAGAAAATGTAAAAGGTGCTGAAGTTTTATATCGGTTACTTCAAATGCTGGCCTGGCAAGTAGGTAGCGAAGTAAGTACCGTTGAGTTAGGGAACAGCTTACAATTGAACAAAATTACAGTAGATCGTTATTTGGACCTACTCAGTAAAGTATTTATCATTTATCCGCTAACTGGCTACAGCAACAATTTGCGCAAGGAAGTAAGCAAAAGTAAGAAATGGTACTTTTCTGATAACGGTTTAAGAAATGCATTAATCAATAACTTTAGTGCTTTGGATCAGCGAAATGACGTTGGACAGTTATGGGAACAATATATTTTAAGTGAACGCATCAAAAGGAATACCTACCAGGGATTTCATCCACAGTATTTTTTTTGGAGAACCTATGATGGACAGGAAATAGATTTGATTGAATCCCATAATGGTAAGCTTACAGCTTTCGAGTGTAAATGGAAAAACAAAATGGCAAAAACTCCCCTGGCCTTTGCCAAAGCATATCCTGATGCAACTTTTACCATTGTCAATCAGGAAAACTACCTTGACCTGATTACCTAAAACATCGATTCATTAGGTTTGACTCTTCACTGTTAAAAGCACTGGCGTCCTGTTGGTTTTGGAGTTCGGTTAAGTCTTCATACTTAACCGAAGTTCGTAGCCTAATATAATCTAGCCAAGAACAAAAAAAGCGGGAATGACCAATCCGATCACTCCCCTGAACGCTGTTCTTCCTCCACTTCAGCTTCATGGTGTTTTGCAACATACCTACGAATTGCAATTCCTGTAATAAACTGCTCTACCGCTGATTCAATCTATAGATCTTGCATTTGCAAAAATTGGCGCAAATGAACTTGCTTAATTCCTTTATAAGAACTGACGGCTGCCAATTCATCTAAAGTGACCACATATTTAGGGTAATGGTCGGGTATATCATTGAGTTTCCCAAACTCCCGTTCCACCGTGCTTTCATCCATCAATAGATATGTAACCTGCACATACCTGCGCTCTCCGTTTTTCTCCGCCATGAAATCTATTTCCTTATCACCGGATTTCCCAACAAAAACCCGATAGCCACTCCTGATCAAATGAAGGTAGACTGCATTTTCCATCAGCTTAGCAATGTCGGCACGATAATTAAAGGGCCTTATACTATTTCTTAGGGGCTAATGCATTTGGGGTGTATGCCATGTCAAATTATTAAAGGGTTATTAAAGGATTAAGTCTGAAGACTTAATCCAGTCAAAGACATTGAGGAAATGGGTTAAGTCTTAAGACTTAACCCAAATTCCTACTTCATCGTCCTGAGCTGTTCATATGGAACCTGCGCTTTACTGGATTCTATATGCTCAGTGTAGCAAAGATTGTCCGTACGATGTCATCCTATAGATTTTAAGATCTTCCATTAAAAAGAAATCCTTATTTTAAGGAAACAGGCAATGTCCTATTTAAATTGTTGTTAAACCATTAAATATTTTCAAATTTGGCGTTAAAAAAAGCAGGATTCAACAGGGGAGCACGGCTGCCCTTCAAAAAGAAAGAAGCAGAACATAAAATCAATCATTTCATTACCTCTCCCGAGGTACGCGTAACTGGGGAAAACATTGCATCTGCGATTTACCCATTGAGTAAAGCGCTGGAAATGGCAAAGGAACAGGAACTGGACCTCGTAGAAATATCACCTAAAGCGGTTCCCCCGGTTTGCAGGATCATCGATTACAATAAGTTCCTTTATGAAAAGAAGAAGAAGGAAAAAGAGATCAAGTCGAAAGCTAAGCAGACCATCATCAAAGACATACGTTTCGGCCCCAATACCGATGAACATGATTTTCAGTTCAAACTGAAACATGCAGTCTCATTTCTGGAAAGCGGGGAAAAGGTCAGGGCATTTGTGCACTTCAAGGGAAGATCGATTGTATATAAGGACCGGGGCGAGATTTTGCTGCTCAAGTTTGCCCAGGCTTTAGAAGAAGTGGGTAAAGTAGAACTTTTTCCTAAGCTAGAGGGCAAACGCATGTTCCTCACACTTGGGCCAAAAGCAAACAAAAAATAAGATGAGAGACCAAAAGAGGACCATACCTATAATTAAGTTTTTGATCTTTTCTTCATTGACTGTCTTCCTTATTTCGATAGTGTATGTGACTTGCTTCAAAACAGCAGAAAGTACCAGGTTGAGGAAACATATTGTGCGCTCCAAAGAGGAGCGTAAAAACCTGAAGATAGACCGGTTTATTGCGTTTGTAGCCAGCAGAAAATCGTCGATGATCACCAGCAGGGCTGATCTCAGCGAAGCTTTGCTCAAACTTAAAAGTGCCGTCAATGCCATTGCTGCAGCCGTTGGATATGAATTCAGGTATGCCGATTTGGTTCTGATAGAAAGAGATATTGCAAAAGTTTCCAATGAAAAACTCTTTAGCACACGATCTTATTACCTGAGGCATGCTGCGCTGGTATTGGCCAGGTCATTGCTCACCCTCCAGCGTCAGAAATACCCGGACCTGGCTGAACAGGCACTGGAACTGAGATCGGCTGCTGAGGCATTTCAGGGAACTGACCTCAAACTGGATCAGGACCAAAAAATACATCTGTTTTTGCAAAGTGCAAGACAGCTTGTTAAAAAAATGAAGGAACCGGTGTAAGCAGCTGCATAGTGTAAATCATCCAAAAATGAGCTACGGCATTGATCTGAGAAAGCAAGATGCCAGTGAAAAGAAATATATTTGTGTTATGATCAGAAAATATCCAATAGGCTTACAATCGTTTCGCAAGATACGCGAGATGGATTTCTGTATATAGACAAAACTGAACTCATCCATGATTTGGTAAATTCTGGAAACTACTATTTCATGAGTAGGCCAAGAGGATTCGGCAAGTCTTTACTGGTGGATACGATTGAAGAACTATTTTCGGGCAGCAAGGAATTATTTGAGGGGCTTTGTTCGGAAAACAGGTCGGTAGCAGCCTACTTGTCACAGGAGATCGACTTCTAAAATCCAAGTTCCTACATTTTTACTACATTTGATCCATACCAAATATGAGGGCGGATTACAACAAATATAATGACCAGGAACTCATCGGGCACTTAAAGTCTGATGACCATGCTGCATTCGCTGAAATCTATAAACGCTACTGGAAGAAACTTTTCACGATCGCAGCCAATAAAGTAGATGACTTTTCGGAAGCTGAAGACATTGTTCAGCAATTGTTTGTAACCATCTGGGAGCGCAGGGCTGAACTGGAGATTTATTCATTGTCCTCCTACCTCGCAGTGGCCGTAAAGTACCGCGTCTTTAAAAGCCTGGCCAAGACCAGCCAGACCGAACACTTCGCCAGTGAAACCCTTGCCACACAGGTGCTTGAAATAGCTGACAACTCCACACAGGATTGGCTGGAATTTCAGGAAGTAAAGCTGCGACTGGACCAGCTGATTGCGGAACTTCCGGAAAAATGCCGATTGGTTTATCAACTGAGTCGTGAGCAGGGATATAGCCAGAAACAAGTTGCTGAAAAACTGAACCTTTCTGAACGCACCATTCAGGCCCATATGAACCGTGCTTACAAAACACTTAAAACAGGACTAAAAAGTTTTTTTATCGCCCTGTGAATTTTCCTTTTTTGTGTAGGAGTCGCTGCACAAAGTTAGTACCCTCTCTATTTTTTTTCATACCGACTAGGTGTTAAGTCCTGCAAAAGGAACCTATTAAAAAGGAACGATAAAATAATGACTCCCAACAAAAAACACATTGCAAAATTGGCCAAAAAATGGGAACAAAAAACCATTACGCCTGAAGAAGAACTGGAGCTCAATCTCTGGTACCGGGAACATCAGGATGATCGGATTGAGCTGCCTGCTGATTTTGCAAGGTCTGAGCACAGTCATGAGCAGCGTATATGGAATGCCATACAACATGAAATTGCGGTAGAGCCGGTAGTACTGCCATTGTTCAAAAGACATTGGTTCCGCACAGTTGCGGCAGCCGCTGCCATCATCATGGTTGTTGCAACCGGAATTTTATTTTATACCCAGAACACAGCAAGCACCACCCTCGTCGCGGAAAACAATGAAGTGGTACCGGGAAAAGTAGGCGCCACGCTCGTCCTCGCCAACGGGAAAAAAGTAAAACTGTCTGAAGCTGCAGATGGGGAGCTTGCGAAGGAAGCAGGTGTAATCATCAGCAAATCTAAAAATGGGGAACTCATTTACGAGATCAAAGCAGACGAGGCTGATCCTGATAAAGTACATACCCTATATACCTCCAATGGAGAAACCTACACTGTCCGCTTGCCTGATGGCTCTGTGGTTTGGCTCAATGCGGCTTCCAGCCTTTCCTATCCTGCAAATCTACTAAAAGACGGGAGGCGTAGTGTAACACTGAAAGGAGAAGGATATTTTGAGGTCGCCAAAGATAAAGCGCATCCATTTGTGGTAGAAACAGATCGCCAGAAAGTTGAAGTTTTAGGGACCCATTTCAATGTCAACGCCTACAGTGATGAACGCGATGTAAAAACAACGCTTCTGGAAGGCAGTGTAAAAGTCAACATGGGCGCAGTCCAAAAGCTCCTGAGACCCGGAGAGCAGGCTGTAAATTCAGGGACGGCAATAATCATCAGCAAGGTAGATATGGAATCTGTGACGGACTGGAAGCATGGCGACTTTATTTTTAAAGACGAAGATTTTAAGACGGCTATGCGCAAAATAGCCCGATGGTATGACCTGGAAGTTGTATATGCCCCCGACCTGCAGACCAGGATAGAACCGGGCGGTTGGATCTCCAGAAAAAGTAAACTTTCTGCTGTGCTCGGATTGATTGAAGCTGCGGGAAATGTACACTTTAAAGTCGAAGGAAGGAGGGTCACCGTGACAAATTAGCCTACCCTAAAAAACAAATAACCAGCGCCCGACAGGTCGGGAACTGGCGTTGTTTGGCCAAATGAATATAAATGATCAAGATTATCGCAGCAGCCTTTCCCCTGGAAAGTTGAGGCCCTCTGCGTCTAACCAAATTTAAACCAAACTTGAATACGAATGTATAAAAATTATACTAAAGGATTTGTATTGCCGGAACGGCACTTACGTAAAATACTGCTCATTATGAGATTGACCACAATGATATTGATGGTGTCACTGATGCAGGTTAGCGCATCTACCTTTGCCCAGCGTATTACCCTATCAGAAAAGAGCGCATCACTGGAAAATGTACTCAAACAGATCCGCAGTCAAAGTGGCTACGATGTGTTTTTTGACCGTAAAGTCATCAGTACCTTCGCTCCGCTGGATATCGCCATCAAAGATGCATCCCTGGAAGATGCACTAAAAACTGCGTTGAAGGGATTGCCACTCAGCTATACCATCAAGGGCAATGCCATTGCCATTAAAACAGAAAAAGACACTTTCTTTGGCAACGTGCTGATGAAATTTCAGCAAATAACTGTAAGGGGCCGTATCGTAGATGAAAAGAACCTTCCCCTAACGGGCGCCTCAGTGGTGATCAAAGGAAGCAACCGGACGGTGAGCACCAATGAAAAAGGCGAATTCTCCTTAAGCAATGTAGATGAAAATGCAGTGCTGCTCATCTCCTACGTCGGATACCTCTCCAAAGAAATTAGCGTGAAACCAGAGCTTGGTGACATCAAACTGGCAGAGGTAACGGCCAACCTGGATGATGTGGTGGTGATTGGATATGGTACCGCAAGAAAGAGAGACCTAACCGGTGCGATCACACAGCTGAAGCCCGATAAGATAGCCGATGAAAACCCAAGGACTGTACAGGATATCCTGAGGGGTACACCCGGACTGACCATAGGTCTGGATGCCTCGGCCAAAAACGGCGGATCCATCAACATCCGCGGACAGCGTTCTGTGTATACCGCCGGAAACCACAACTCCCCTCTGTTGATCCTGGACGGGATGATCTTCTATGGCGAACTGTCAGAGATCAATCCTGATGACATCGAGCAGATTGATGTGCTCAAAGATGCCTCGGCCGCTGCGATTTATGGTGCCCAGTCGGCCAATGGCGTATTGATCATCACCACGAAAAAAGGCAAACAGGGTAAACCAAAAATCAACTTTACTTCGAACCTGGGTCTTTCCACTATGGGGGCCAACAGACCTGTTTGGGGACCCGAAGGCTACCTCCAATACCGGGAAGATTTTTATAAGTCGGCTACTTATGGCATCAACCCTGCCACAGGGAATTATGAATCCTATATCATTGGCACAGAAGCCGCGGGTAAGCCGGGCTTCTATGAAAAGCCGACCGCCGACATGCTGGCCAAATATGGCATCAGCGATGCGGCCTGGCGTGCTTACTCCTTGAACGAGGCCGGAGATTCAGATGATCAGATTTATGCAAAACGCATCGGACTGGGCCATAACGTTCTGGACAATTACATCGCCGGAAGAACCTTTGACTGGTACGATCACAGCTTCAGGAATGGTACCAACCAGGATTACAACCTTAGCGCCTCTGGTGCAAGTGATCAGATCAATTACTACATGTCTGCCGGCTACCTTTCTAACCAGGGGGTCATTGTTGGTGATAACTACAAAGCTGTACGCTCTAATTTCAAAGTAGACGGTAAAATAGCAGAATGGCTGAACATTGGTGCCAATGTCAATTTCCAGGACCGCTCCGACGGAAATATAGCGACAGATTGGGGAAGTGCAATTACTTTCAACAGCCCATACGCATCCTACAGAGACGCGAATGGCAACCTGGAGATCCACCCACAGGGATCGGGACTCACAGGTCTGATCCGGGGCTATAATTACGACTATAACCGGCAGTTTCAAAAGCTGGAAAGCGGCTACACTGTACTGAATACTATTTTTACAGCGAAAGTAAAACTGCCCTTCAACATCAGTTACTCATTTAATTTTTCACCCCGCTATCAATGGTTTTACCGACGCTATTTTGCCTCATCGGCACATCCGGACTGGAGCCCGCTAACGAACAGCGCCGGGGTAGAGCGCGAAACCAGTAAACGATTTGACTGGTCGCTGAACAATACCATCAACTGGGAACAGACTTTTGCCAAAAAACACCGGGTAAATGTGACCCTGGTGCAGGAAGCAGAAGAGCGCAAGTCATGGATGGATGTCATCAGAGCACGGAACATTACACCTACCGATGCCCTGGGCCTGCACGAAACCAGTGGTGGCGACAGACTGTTGAGTGAATTTGATTCCAGTGACGGCCGCCAAACTGCGGATGGAATGCTGGCAAGGTTGTTCTATTCTTATGACGACAAGTATATGTTTACCGGTTCGGCGCGCCGCGATGGCTACTCGGCATTTGGTACTTCCAATCCACGCGCCACCTTTCTTTCGGCGAGTGTGGGCTGGACCTTTACTAAAGAAGACTTCTTTAAATGGAGCCCGATGAGCAATGGTAAACTGCGTTTGTCCTACGGGCAAAATGGAAACCGCTCGCTTGAAAACCCCTACATCGCATTGGCCAATCTGGCCAATGGCACAGGCACCCAGGGTTACATCAACGCAAATGGAGACTATATCCAGTTCCAATACCTCCGGATTGACCGCATGGCCAACAAGAATTTGCAATGGGAAAAAACAGCTTCCTTCAATGTGGGTTTGGACCTGGGATTCTTAGACAACAGGATTACCTCCAGTTTGGATTATTTCCAGATGTCTACTACTGACATGATCATGAACCAGTCCTTACCAGGCTTTTCAGGATTTAGCAGCATCACCACAAATCTGGGTGAGGTACAGAACAAGGGTTTTGAAATATCCCTGACCTCACAAAACGTAATGGGGAAAAACTTTAGTTGGAACACCACATTGGGCTATTCCAATTACTCCAACAAGATCAAACACCTGTACTATCAGTTCGTAGACGTGCTGGATGCAAGTGGTAATGTGATATCCAGTAAAGAGGTAGATGACGTCGGAAACCAATGGTTCATCGGCCAGCCGATCAGTTCCATCTGGAATTACAGGGTGACGGGCATCTGGCAGGCCAATGAAGCTACTGAAGCCGCCATGTATGGACAACGTCCGGGTGATCCAAAAGTGGCCAATACTTATACTGCTGATGATGTGACCAATCCTGACGGAAGTATCAAACCGGTATATAACGATAATGACAAAGGCTTTCTGGGGCAATCACAGGCCCCGGTAATGTGGTCCTTGCGCAATGATTTTAGCTACAGGAATTTTAACTTCTCATTTAACATCTATTCCTATTGGGGCCATAAAAGTCTGAACGGTGCTTACCTGAACCAGGACAATGGCACGTCGACCATTAGTCAGGGCCTCTCCAACACGTATGATAAGCCCTATTGGACACCAGAGAACCCCAGCGATTTCTGGGCGCGGCTGGAATCAAAAGGGCCAGCGGGGCTAAACACTCCGCAGCGTGCATTTGACCGCTCTTTTATAAGGCTTGACAATGTGAGCCTGGGATATACACTACCTGGTAAACTGACCTCTGCCTATAAGATAGAAAAATTGAAGGTCTTTGGTTCTGTGCGTAACCTGGCTGTGTGGAAGAAAGATAAGGATTGGCGCTACTGGGATATCGAGACCGGACAAATGGCACCAAGGATTTTTACAATGGGATTGAACTTAAGCTTTTAAAGATGAAAAAGAATAATATATATAAATGGCTCTTTCTAGTAACAGGCATCATGTCTATCGCCATTTCAAGTTGTACAAAGGAATTTCTGAAACCGGATCCCCTCTCCTTTTATGAACCTGAGCTTACTTTTTCGAGCCGCCAGGGACTGGATGCGACCATCTCCTTATCTGACCGACACCTGCGCACCTATTGGAGTCACCTGAACACCAGGGATGTTTCTTTACCGATCAGTACGGAATACATGGTGTCAGATCTGGCTGTCTCCGGCAAAACAGATGATGGTAATATTTTCGCTGATGTAGCTACACGGCTTACCCCGACAGACGGGATCAATGACGACAATGTGAACATGATCGGTTTCTTTTGGGACCAGACTTACCGGGGCATTACCTATGCCAATACGATCACCAGCTTTATTGATAATGTACCGGGTCTGGACGAGGCGACAAAACAGGAATACCTCGGCAGGGCCTATTTTCACCGTTCCTTCCGCTATCTGGCGCTTTGCTTCCAGTTTAAAGACGTGCCACTGGTAACCAAGATCATCACGGTGCCCAAGCAGAATTACAAAACGACCAGCCGTGAAGCCATCCTTGAGATGATTACAGCCGATATGGAAAAGGCCGTAGACTGGGTCCCTGAGCAATCGAAAATGGCGTATATCGGCATGATCAATAAAGCTGCCTGTCGTCAACTGCTGATCAAGTGTTACCTTGCGACAGGGCAATGGGATAAAGCCATAGCGCAGGCCAATATACTCATAGACCAGTCGGGCTATTCGCTGATGACTACAAACTTCGGCACCTTTGACAACCCGAATCCCCTGACATGGCCAGTGAGCCGAAATGTCATCTGGGATCTGCACCGACCGGTAAACAAAACCATTGCAGCCAATAAGGAGGCGCTCCTGGTGATGCCAAACCGAGAAGGGACCGACGCTACGATCCGCTACAAATCTATGCGTAACTGGGGTCCGATGTGGAATCAAAATGCATTGAAATCACCCAGTGGCAAAGTATTACTGGCAGTGGCCAAGACTGATGCAAAGTACAGAGCAGACTACGACATCAATGGTGCTGTGGGAAGAGGGATAGCGATGATCAGACCTACTCATTTTGCCCAGTTTGGCCTATGGGCTGTAAACGGGATAGATGATGCAACCGATCTGCGCCACAGCAGTACCACCGGCAACTGGGCCCGCATGGAAATGCTGAAGTACAACGACCCTACAGACCCCAATTACGGACAAAACCTGAGGCTATACAATGGCAGTACGCTGCTATGTACAGATACGATCCGCAGCTGGTTCAACTGGCCGCAGTATAAAGTCTACGTAGATGACCCCGTATTTCTCGCGACACCTAGTTCCAATAGGAATGATGGAGGCGCGGCAGATTGGTATTGCTACCGTTTGGCGGAAACGTACTTACTCCGGGCAGAAGCGCAGTTCTATAAGGGAAATCTGGCTGCAGCAACAGAAGATGTGAACACGGTAAGACGAAGGGCAAAATGCAGCCAGCTTTACAGCACAGTGAGCATTGGCGACATAGCCAATGAACGCGCGAGGGAATTGTATATGGAAGAATGGAGACACATGGAACTGAGCAGGATCTCTTACAGCCTGGCTTTGAGCGGCAAGCCAGATGAATGGGGCAATACCTATCAGGTAAATAACCTGGCCAACAACAACTATTGGTTTCAGCGGATTCAACACTATAACGATTACTACAATAAAAATAAGGTGAGTGTGCGGAACAGGAACTACACCATTTTGCCGACGAATATCTATTGGCCAATTCCTCAGAATGCCATCAACTCCAACCTATATGGCAAGTTACGCCAGAATGTGGGATACAATGGCTATGATGGCAGTACGGAAATCTGGACTAAATGGCAGGATGCGGTAGCTGATGAGGATAATACAAATTAAGGCCATAAAAATATGCGGTACTATTTTAGAAAAGTGAATTTATTACTTTGTTTCCTATGTGGAAGCGCTGTAATCGCCATAGGACAAATGAAGGACAGCAAGAAACCGAATGTTGTCTTTATTATTGCTGATGATCTTGGCGCGGCTGACTTAAGTTGCTACGGCAACAAAGATGTAAAAACACCCAACATAGATGCCTTGGGCGCTTCCGGGCTAATGTTTAACAACATGTATGTCGCCACCAGCAGCTGTAGTCCAAGCAGGTGCAGCATCATCACCGGCAGGTATCCCCACAATACGGGTGCTCCTGAGCTGCATGACCCGCTTCCGGCCGACCAATTCATGTTTCCGGAGCTGCTGATAAAGGCTGGATACTACACTGCGCTTTCGGGCAAAAACCACATGGGGCCTGCGGTAAAGAAAGCTTTTGATAAAATCTCTCCAGGTAAAGGCCCAGGGGGAGAAGAGGACTGGGTATCTATCCTCCAAAACCGGCCAGCGGATAAACCCTTTTTTATGTGGTTTGCCTCGCACGATGCACACCGGGATTGGCAAATCGACAAGAATGGTGTATTGCATGATCCTCAGAAACTGAAGGTTCCGCCCTTGTTGTTCGACGGACCTGAAACCAGAAAGGACATTGCGGCCTATTACCATGAAGTTTCCCGGCTCGACCATTTTGTTGGAGAGGTGGTAGCGGAACTGAAGCGTCAGGGAAGCTATGAAAATACCTATATCATTTTTATGAGTGATAACGGAAGTCCTTTTCCCAGAAACAAAGTAAGGCTGTACGACAGTGGCATTAAAAGCCCTTTTATCGTGAAAGGTCCGGGCATAACAGCAGCCCGTACAAACGCATTGATCAGCGCTGTAGACATTGCCCCTACTGTTCTGGAGATTACAGGAACAGCTTCTGACCGACGTGTTCAGGGAAAAACCTTTTTCGGTGTGCTCCAGGGCCGGGAAGAGCGTAGTCGTGACTTCGTGTTTGCAGAACACAACTGGCATGTATTTCAAGGGTACGAACGGATGGTCAGGTATAAAAACTGGGTATACATCCAGAATGGTTTCCCTGAAAGAAGGAACCTCGCCGGAGAATCGACAAGGATGTTCCCTGCAGGCAAGGAACTTTGGGAAGCCCATGAACAAGGGCTGACCAAGCCTGCCGAGGAAGATGTCTTTCTAAAACCGAGACCGGCAGAAGAACTGTATAATGTATCGGAAGATCCCCTTCAGCTTACCAATGTGGCCACTGTAACAGCAAACAAGGAACTGTTGGCGTATTTGCGTGAGGCATTAAAAATCTGGATAACGGAGACCGGCGATTCCAAGCCTGAGCATCCTACGCCCGATCGGGATGATCTGGACGGAAAACCCCTTCCTGGAGACTGGAAAAAGGGAGAGAAGCCAGGAGCACGCAACAAAGCTCAGGCAGTAAACCGATCCGGCCCCATACTTGAGCAGGACCTGAAGATCAAACGACCAAAGCAGGCCTCCTAAACCTGAATGCACAGCTATTTTTAACGATTAAATTGAAAAAGAAAAACAATGTATAAGAGACTATTTTTATTGATGCTTGCAGTAGTTGCTGCACAATTGTCATTTGCCCAAACCAAATTACTGACCGGTTTCCCTAAAGGCTCGACGCCTGAAGAAGTAGGCAAACGCCTGGCCTATCACTTCGTGGATAGCAGGCACGAACTCTATGCGGGAAAATACATGCACTATGCTGGTGTATGTACCTGGAACGGCGCATTGGAATATGCATTAAAAGCCAATGATCAAAAATTGACCAAACTGCTGCAGGATAAATTTGAACCATTCTTTACCTATGAAAAGGCATTGCTGCCACCTATGAACCATGTAGACTACAATATGTTTGGCAGCGTGGCCCTAAAGCTCTATCAGATCACAAAAGACGAACGCTACCGGAAAATAGGTCTGGCCTATGCCGATTCGCAATGGGAAGTACCTAAAAATGCAAAACCTGAAGAGAAGGCCTGGGCAGAGAAAGGATACTCCTGGCAGACCCGACTCTGGATCGATGACATGTACATGATCACCGTAGTACAAAATGAGGCCTATAAAGTAACCGGCGACCGCAAATACATCGACCGTGCAGCAAAAGAAATGGTGCTTTACCTGGATGAGCTGCAACGTCCGAACGGTCTTTTCTATCACGCTCCGGATGTGCCTCTTTATTGGGGAAGAGGAGACGGCTGGATGGCAGTAGGTATGCCCGACTTGCTGCGCCTGATGCCCAAAGACCATAAGGACCGTCCCCGCATCATGGATGGCTACCTAAAAATGATGAAAAGCCTGAAGGATTATCAAAGGCCAAGCGGGATGTGGAACCAGCTCATTGACGAACCTGATTTCTGGGCGGAAACATCAGGTACAGCGATGTTTAACTATGGATTTATTGTAGGGGTAAGGGAAGGCTGGCTGGATGCAGCAGCCTATGGACCGGCAGTCAGGAAAGCCTGGTTGGCGATGGTCCCATACATTGATTCACGCGATAACGTAACAGAAGTATGCATTGGCACAGGCAAGAAGAACGACAAAAACCATTACCGTGACCGCCCGCGTAACGCCGGAGATTTTCATGGACAGGCACCTTACCTTTGGTGCGCAGCAGCGCTGTTAGGGAAATAGTGAATTGGGATGGGCTAAGTCTGAAGACTTAGCCTATTCAAGACTACATGGATTGAGCCAATATTGGGTTAAGTCTTCAGACTTAACCCAGATTCCTACTTCATCGTCTTGAGCTGTTCATAGGGAACTACACCAACTTCAGTAGCCCAGCCATCAAATAACTTTTTCATGGCCTGAACTTTTTCTGGATAAGCAGCGCTCAGGTCTTTTTGCTCGCTACGGTCAGTTGCCATATTGTAAAGCCTCCAAGCTTTTTCCGGGAAAGTCGAAACGAGTTTCCAATTCCCCTGACGGACTGCTTTATTGCCCTCGTGCTCAAAAAACAATACTTCATGCCCTCGCCAATTTTGATTGTGCAGAATAGGAAGCAAACTTTCTCCAGCCGCTGGCTTTATCTCCTGACCTTTATATTCTAAGGGGTAAACGATACCCGCAGCTGCCAGACAGGTAGGCATCAGATCCATGATGTGTGCAGGCTGATGGTTGATCATCTTCTTTTTCATCAGTTTCGGGTAGCTTACGATCAGGGGTGTAGAGATGCCACCTTCGTTTTGCCAGTGTTTATAATAACTGAACGGTGTATTACTCACATTAGCACCAGCCTTCCCATAGGCAGCAAAAGAAGCAGGGTCATCTGCTGACTTTTTACTGGCCTGGATGATCTCCGGCAAAAAATTTCCGGCTATTTCTTCATGACTGGCACCGTTGTCTGACAAAAAGAAAATGAGGGTGTTGTCTAGTTGACCCTTCGCTTTTAGCTGCGCAATCAAACGACCGATGTTTTGGTCCATGCGGTCAATCATCGCTGCGTATACCGACATTTCCATATCCCATTTGTCTTTTTCCTGCTCAGAAAGTCGATCCCAGGCTGGAAGGCTCAGGTCCCTGGGAGACAGCTTTGTAGCAGAAGGGAGGATTCCAAGATGTGTCATTTTCCGGAGCCTCTGCTGACGAAGGCTATCCCAGCCTATCTTTTTGTAGCTGCCCCTGTATTTTGCGATATCCGTCTGCAAAGCATGCAGAGGCCAATGTGGGCTGGTGTAGGCGAGGTACAGAAAAAAAGGCTTTTCAGGATTCGAACTGGCAGATGATATATAGTCTATCGCATGATCGGTATAGGCATCAGTAGCATACCAGCCTGCCTCCGGCTCAATAGGGCTATGGTCTTGAACCAGTCTGAGCTTTTGTTGCGGGCGGTAAGGATCGGTTGGATGGAAATAGCTACTAGCGCCATCGATCAACCCATAATAGTGCTGAAAGCCACGTTTTAAGGGCCAGTGATCGGGTTTACTGCCCACATGCCATTTGCCGGACATGTAAGTTTGATAGCCCACTGACTGGAGGACTTCCGCAATGGTTACTGCATTTTTGCTCAGGTAGCCCTGATAAGCAGGCAGAGGCTTAGGATCTACCATGTCACCTATACCCGCCTGATGGGGATAAAGACCAGTCAGAAGGGAAGCCCTGGATGGGCAGCACCTGGAGGCATTGTAAAACTGTGTCATTGACAACCCGGCATTGGCAAGCTGATCCAGATTTGGCGTTTTAATCTCCGAACCAAAACAACCGATATCTGAATAACCCATGTCATCGGCCATGATGATGATGATATTGGGCTGCTGTGCAGCGATAGTTCCGGGACTGAGTAAGGATAAGGCTATTGAATAGCAAATAAGCAAGTTTTTCATCCTAAAGCAATGCGTTTAATTTATCAAAAATGTTTTTAAAACCGAAGACGCGGTCATTGCTGTACCATTCCTTAAATATGCCGGTATCCGTTTTGCGTAGGGCATCTTCTGCCGACTGCAGTTCCGCAATTGCCGCTTTTACATGTGTCTTTCTTTCTGCATCCTGGGTTTTCTCATACCCGGTGGCCAGTTCGGACAGGGATTTGTTCAGATGATACATGAACCAGGCACGCTGTTGCAGGTTGTCACCGAAGAAACCACGTTGCGCTTTGGGCAGGGCAGCAGCAATGCGGTCACTTTCCGCTGCGACCTTCAAAAAGTCCTGCCCGGACTTCTTGATCCCTATCTGTAAAGCTTCAAGTACGGTATTGGCTCCATTATCTGATGGAACAATGTTATAAGTCCGGTTTTTTACCTGCTCTGCCGGAATATCGATTAGCGGATTACTCTTGAAAGGCTTGTCAAAAGCTCCTGCGAGATCTTTCAGCGCTTTTGCGTAGCGCAGGTCCTGAAAGATATATTGACGATCAAAACCAGGAAGGTCGGATTTCCTTTGTTGCCAGTAACTATAATAGTAATCTATATAAAGTTTTGCTATTTCTTTCGCCCGTTTCTGACCGAAGTAAGTTGCAGAAAATTGTTCAATGAAGCGGTCGGTATCATAGTTTTTGAAGTTCCACATCATGGCGGCATTTGCTGAAAGCTCCAGCAGGTGCTCCCTTAGGTTGCCGGCATTGACCACTGAAAAGGCAATAGGCTGACTACTTTTGCTGGCTACGAAGCGGAAATTGCTTTCCATTTTCCAGGGGCCTTCCGCCGCTGCCAGATGGCTCCCGGTAGAGGTAAACTGGTAGTTGAAATAATAACCTAACCTGAGGTTTTTGGTCTTGTCCAGCTGCTGCATGTCCAGATTTGGGAAATGGTCGCGGCGCGAAGCTACATAGGTCCAGATGAAGCTGCTATCTCCAGGTGGTGTGATGTAGTTTTTGGCCAGCAGGTCTGAAAGTTCATCATAAAAAATTGTCCTGAAAGGCGTGTTTGGATCTTTGGTGACTTCAAGTACGATTTCGCGCTGACGCTCAAGCATTTTGGAGATCACAGCACCACGTTCCTGCATAGATTCAGGCGCATCTTTAAAGGTATACCAAAAAGGATGGTCGCCATTCCCCCTAAAACCCAAGACCCATAGCATATCGATCTTATTCCTGACGATACTTTCCACATTATACTTCCAGAACTCTTCCAATTGGGCTTGATTTTTTAGGGACAATTCAGGCGCCTCCATATTGCGTACCTTCTTCCAGTAACTTTGCCATCCGGCAAAAGTAGCATTCAGGGGGCTGTGGTGGTGGGTCGTATTTGTGAAACCATAGTCGTTGATCAGCTTTGTGGTGCGGGAAATGCTGTAGGGTTTTGCATAGTCCCGCTCATCGTCAAACCACTCAACGGTATTCAGCTTTAGACGCAACATCGCCTCCAGCCACAATTCATAATTGGCTGCAGATACTCTTCTCCAGGGTGCAAACAGGTCTTCGTCATTGGGAAACCAGGCTCTGTATTTCACTGAAGGCGATCCTTCCTCGTATCGATAGCCGGATTGGATTCTGATTTCCTTTCGGACTTCCGGTTGCCAGGCACTAAAATACCAGAGTGGGGGTACACCAAGGATCCGCTCGGAAAAGCTGTATATGGCATAGATCAGCCCCCTTGTATCGGCACCTTCCAGGATAATCTGATCGGTTTTATTGATGCGCCTTGTAATGACACGATGCGCTTCCCAGCCTGGGAGAGCGCTCGAGGCAGTACGCAGGATAATGACTGTACCCGCTTTGCTACCCGAATGATCCAGGGCAGACAAGGGCAATACTCGGGATTCAGCACCCAATACTTTGTTCAAATCGCGGCAGAGCGCTTTTAGCGCAATGCCCACTGCTTGTCCATCCGGGGCATCGGCGTAGATGGACAGTCCCCCCTTCAGCACTACTTCCCCGGCAGCGGCCGGAGAAGTGCTGAAAGCTACAATTAGTAGGCTTAGCATACTGATTAAACTCAACCCTGCTTTTTTCAAAGATCTGCTCATATCGTTTTATTAATTGTAACCGAAATTCTGATCGAGTTTCGCCCCATTGTTTCTTTCAATTTCGGAAGCAGGAATAGGCCAAAGGTTATAGGTTGTACTGGCGTCATTGTAATAGGGATTGCATTTTTTCACCCGATCGTACCAAAGACCGAGCCTCATGAGTGTAATCCTTCGCTTCTCCTCTACCCCCAGCTCCCTCATCCGTTCATCGAGGATATAATCGATGTTCACATTCGCTGGCAGCACATCAGAAGCGTTTGCCCGTTGCCGCACCACATTGATATCTGCCGCTGCTTTCCCAGGATCGCTCAAACCCAAATAGGCCTCCGCCCTGAGCAGATAGGTTTCTGCAAGCCTGAACATGTATTGATCGGCATAGGTCCCCCCGGCTGAAGTTTTCAGCAGGAGTTTGGATTTATCTTGAAATAGACCGTCGGGATGGTCACCCGGTGTAGTCACTTTGGACTGGAAAGCGTAAAAATCCCTTCTTGGTACAGTGATCCCTGCCGGTGGGTTGCGGGTCGACAAAGTTTGTCCAAACTGCGGATGTGCCGGATTGGTGATTTTAAATTCCCTAACGAAATTAAATGGTGCATTTCTGAGGTCATTGCTGAAGTCGCTTTGCCAGATCTGGTCAGAGAAATATTTGGTAGAGATCGCCCAGCCAATTCCCCTACCTCCGGAGTAATCGCTTACCGGATAGTTAAATGTGGCCACGTTGCTACCTGATAAGCGGAAAGTATTGATCTGCGGCGCAAAATTTCTTTCCAGCTGGTAAGAACCACCCGTTCCGGTAGAAACAGTTCCTCCACCGGGAATATCAGTTTCGAACTGAATGACCCATAATCCTTCTCTGTTTGTTCCATTTTTCCTGTTCTGATTTCCTTGTTGAAAAAGATCCCAGTATACATTTTTAGTAGCGTCTGAAGCCTTGACCCCAAACCTTGTTTTCATCAGCCCTACATTGGGATTATTGATCACCTGTGTAGCGGCATCTGCGGCATCCTGAAACCTCCCTGCAGCAAGATATACTTCAGACAACAGGTGATAGGCTGCCAGATTGTTGATTTCTCCGTCTATTACAACATTGATAGCAGGCAGATTTGCAGCAGCAAATTTCAGGTCTTCGATCACTTGTGCCAGCACTTCCGCTTTAGGAGCACGGACATAATCCGTGCGTGGTGAAATGACTTCATTTAAATTCAAAGGAACGCCACCGTAAAGATAAGCCAGGGTGCGATAAGCCAATCCCCTGAAAAACTTTGCCTTGGCTTCAATCAATGTGCGCTGATCGGCAGTCATTGTAGAACCCGGAATCCGGTCGATAATGGTATTGGCTTCAGCAATCAGCTTGTAGAGCGATGTCCAGTGGTTCAGTGGAATGTTGATCCCACCGCCACCCAGAGGTGAATAAGCAGCGGTCATATTGGTATGCCTCTCTACACTAGCCTGTCCGTCGTAAACAATATCGCAACCGTAAATATAATCGAAGGGTCTGCGCTCCCCACTATTGAAAAACTCCGATCTGGTTTGATTATAAAGATTGTATACAGAGGCATTGAAATCGGTCAGGTTTACATAAGCATTGGTGGTACTCAAAAAGTCCAGGGGCTCTTCATCTAGAAAATTCTTTTTGCATGAGAGCGTAGTCATCATGATCAGACTGAAAATGGCTATAGTTATTCTTTTCATGGTTTTACTTTTAAAATGTAACGTTTAATCCCGCGGCATATCCTTTGAGAACGGGCCTTCCATCGTTGGTAAGTCCCTGGTTGGTCTCCGGATCCCAGCCTTCCCAATTGGTCCAGGTAGCCAGGTTCCTTCCGCTGACAAAAACGTTGATGTCCTGAAGTTTGAGGCGCTCTAAAAACTTACCGCTGAACTTGTACGACAAAGAAACGTCCTGTAAGCGCACGAAACTCCTGCTTTGGTACAGGGGCGGACTAACTGTGGAAGCCACGATGGATCTGGAATATTTACCATCAGGATTGTTTGGCGCCCAATAATCGATGCCGCTCAGGTAGTTGTAACGCACCGTATTGTCGTCCCGGATGAGTGTTGGCGAATTGGCGCCAAGGTATTGCTTGCCCCCTCCCTGAATAGAATTTAAAAATACACTGAGGCTAAACTGTTTGTACCTGAAATTATTGAGTAAACTGATGCGATAAGCTGGATTTCCGGCACCCAGTATTTTCCTGTCATCGCCATCAATCTTTCCGTCGCCATTCTGATCCACAATGCGATAGGTTCCCGGAGAGTAGCCTGCAGGAATCTGATCGCCTACCTGCCATATGCCATCAGTTTGGTAATTATAGACGACATTGATGGGCTGACCAATGAATAGACTGCTTTGGGGTAGGTCATCCTCCCTTCCATTACCATCCCTATCGCCCAGAAGCTTCACAATCTTATTGACATTCCTGGTTAAATTCAGTGTTGAATTCCACTGAAAATCCGCGGTAATGATATTCTTGGTATTTAAAGACAACTCTACACCATGATTGTTCAACTGTCCGACGTTGGATGCGATCGTGTTGAAGCCCGTAATCTGCGGAATATTAACGGAATAAAGCAGGTCTGTAGTTTTTGTACTGTAATACTCCAGTGCACCAGAAAGACGGTTATTCAGCAAAGTAAAGTCAAGACCGAGGTTGAGCCCCGCAGTACGCTCCCACCTTAAATTGGGATTTGGGAGACTCGTAACTTCCTGACCAAATAATGTAGAACCGCCATCCCCATAAACATAAGATGCGCCTGAAGAAAGCCTGGCCAGTGAGGCATACCTGCTGGTTTGGTTTCCAGCTACACCATAACCCGCACGCAGCTTGAGATTTTGCACCCAGTTTAGGTCAAAAAAGGACTCTTTTGAGATGTCCCAGCCCAATGAAACCGAAGGAAATACACCATATTTATTATTTTCTGCAAAGCCCGAAAAGCCATCCCTGCGTAGCGTTGCCGTCAGGAGATAGCGGCTGTCGTAATTGTAGTTCAGGCGGAACATCTGATAGTTCAGTGCCTCTTCATAGGCATCGGACAATGCAAATCTGTTGGTCCCTTGCTCCAGGCTGTTGTACCCTAGGTTTAGGCGGGGGAAAACAGTAGCATACGCTCTTGTATAATCGCTTTTACGCTGGTTGGCGCCATACAATAGCGTCCCGGTAAAGTTATGCTTGCCGAAGTTCCTGTTATAGGTCAGGATGTTATCCAGGGTGTAATCGTAATAAGCAGTGTATTCTTTGGAAGCCTGACCGGTTTGACCAGCCTCGTAAATGCTTGATGTGTTTTTGAGGTCGAGCCGATAATTATTTCCGAAAGTCAGCTTGTAGCTCAGTCCTTTGACCGGCAGCTGTACATTGGCGTAGATATTGGCAAAGAAGTAATTGTGACGGTCGTAATCTTCAGTTTTGTAATTCAGGAAGGGGTTCAGGAAGTTCGTCCCAAAAGGATTGATCTTGAGGTCTCCATTTTCATCATAGGGCAGCACCAGCGGGGACTGCTGGATGATGGTAGCGATGTTGGGTTCCACTCCATCTTCATTGACCAGTGAAACAAAGGATTGCAGTCCTACTGTGAGCCAGTCAGTGGCCTTGCTTTCCAGGTTGGCTCTTAAACCTTTCCTTTTGAAAACATCATTCAAGATAAAGCCTGAGTTTTTGGTCATGTTGCCAGACAACAGGTAGTTGAACTTTTCTGCACCTCCGGAAATGCTGAGCTGATGGTCGGTTACATAGCCAGTTTTGCTAGCTTCATCATACCAATCAAAATTGTTAGGTAAAATCCCATTGGCATCCCTCATTACGGGGTCAATTTTGCTGACCAGGTCAAAAGCGGGATTAGGTTCAGTATAGCCCGGCGCCAGAAAAGCCTGATCGTAATATAGATAGCGTACATGCTCGATATACTCCTCCCGTTCCATAGGTCGAACTTTGATGTTCGGTTGCTGGCTGGCGAACTGGGTGGAGAAGGAAATCCGTGTTTTGCCACTTACCCCCTTTTTACTGGTCACCAGAATTACGCCATTGGCGGCCTGCGCACCGTATACCGCTGTAGAACTCGCATCTTTAAGTACATCTATGGAAGCGATATCATCAGGATTGATGGAAGTCAGGGAACCGTTGTACTGAACACCGTCCAGGATGATCAGGACGTTGGAACTACCGCTGATGGTGTTTTGACCGCGGATGCTGATGGAAGGTGTGGCTCCGGCCCTGTTGACCTGACTGACGTTCAATCCGGGTACGGTCCCCTGCAGCAAACTTGCCACGTTGGATACGGGAGCATTCCGAAAATCTTCCAGATTCGCGCGTGAAACTGCTCCGGTGACGTCCACCTTTTTTTGCGTACCGTATCCTACTACAACTACCTCTTCGAGGTCGCTCTGTGCGGGCTTCATCTGCAGGTCTATAGTGGTTCTTCCGTTAATCGGTATTTCAATCGTCTCATAACCGATATAGGAAAACACCAGTGTACCACTTGTAGCAGGCACATTGAGAACGTAAGTCCCGTCAGGACTGGTCTGGGCAGCAGTAGTACTTCCCTTCAATAAAATACTTACCCCCGGTAAAGGGCCCCCTGTTTCGTCTGTGACCCTACCTTTAATGGTAGCGAAGGCCTGAGTTTCTTTGACTTCAGCCTGCTTTAAGATGATCTTGTTTTGAATCACTTCATAATTGATCATTTGGGATTTGAGGAGCTCCTCCAGTACCTTTTTCAAGGGCTGTTCCGTAACTCTTAAAGAGAATTTTTCTTCTGTTTGAATGATATCCCTGCTGTATACGAACTGGATTTTGTTGGTCTTCGCCAGTTGCTTCAGTACGTCAGCCATGCTGCCATTTTCAATAGATAGACTCACACGCTTGTTTAAAAGCCCCTGTGCTGAGGAAGATTTCGCGTAGGAAATCCCGGTCATTAATAAAAGGATCAAAATTTGGCTGAATGTAATGCGCATGATTTTGCCAAAAAAGTTTGACTGGTGTAAACTTAAATTCATAGTTTTGAATGAATTGTATTTGAAAAAATAGAATTTAGAAGCACTGCGAAATTTCTCAGGTCTTACAGTGTCTTCACCCGGTACAAGAGTGCAACAGCATTCTTGTACTTCATAATTATTCAGATCAGGTCTTTCTGCTTCGTTTCATAGTTAAAAGATTAAGTTCATATTCGGTTATTTAGCGGCTTTGAGCAAGATGGCATCTCCATTTAATTCATAATCCAGATTCATGGAGGCCTTCAAGACCTCAAGTACTTCCGGAAGATTGAGTTCGGTAAGATCTGCGTCCATAACTCGGGAGCCAAGCGTTTTGTCAGTCACTTCCATCTTTACGCTGAAATTCTGATTCAGCATCACTATAATGTTCTGGAGTGTAGTATTTTCAAATTTGAGGGTCAGGCGCTCATATTTCTTTAGCTCAGCGACGTCGGCATTGCTCTTTTTAGCCAAGAGATGTCCTCCGCTGCTTAAAGTAGCCTGATCTCTGGGAAGCAGCATCACTTCCTGAACCGGCGTGGTTCCACCAGATTTTGCTGTTCGACTGCTGACTGAAACCTTTCCCGTAGCTACAGTTACCGTTGCTATGCTTTTATCTGCTTCGTCAGATACCCTAAAGCTTGTACCCCAAACCTTCGTGACCAGGCGGGCAGAGTGAACAATAAATGGCTTTTCCCTGTCTTTTGTGACCTCGAAAAAAACCTCGCCATTGATCTTAATTTCCCTTGTTTTTCCTGAAAAATGTTTCGGGAAGCTAATGTTGGCATTGGGATTAAGCCACACCATACTGCCGTCAGGCAGCAATTGCCGGATCATTTTTTTGCTCTGGTTAGCGATGGTAGTTTGCTGTTCCAGCTGTAAAGGTTCATTGGTTTTGAAATATAGGTTGTAGCCAATATTGAGCGAAAGCAACAGCAAAATCGAGGCGGCAACCTTAAACCAGATTCCTGACAACAACCTGCGGGGAACCCGGACTTCTTCACCGGATATCTGCTGGAGTACTTTGCTGAGCACTTCATCTTTCAACTGTTGACGCTTATGTTCCGGAAGTGCTTCAAAGGCATCATCGCGGCCTTCCTGACGGAGATACCAGCCATCCACCAGCTGCTTTTCCTCATCAGAACTGCTGCCATCCAGGTATTTCTCTAATAATTTTGCGATTTGACGATCATCCATTACGCTACATTATATTTGGTTATATAAGTGTAGTCGTGTCAGAAAGTAAAAACCCTTGCCCGGAAAAAATTATTTTAATAAAAATGTCAGCAGCAGCAAAAGGAAATGACTGAGTTTGATCCTTAGCAAGTTCATTGCCTTAGTTAAGTGTCCTTCTACCGTCTTTTCAGAGATATTTAAAATCTTGGCAATTTCCCTGTTTGAGCGGTGTTCGATCCTGCTCAGGCGATACACAGACTTACATTTATCAGGCAGGCCTTCGACCAGGGCATCCAGGCTTTGCTGCAAATCACGAAGCATGATCCATTGCTGATTGGAGTCATCATAGGCTTCATCTCGATACCTCATCCTGTAACTTTTCCTGACACTCTCTTTACGCAGGTGATCTATTACCTGAAGTTTTACAGATCTAAAGAGGTAATTGCTCAGTCCGACCTTAAAAACCAATTCGTGTCGCTTGCTCCAAAAAACAGTGAATATATCCTGCACAATTTCCTTGCAAGCTTCTTCGTCCCGCAACCTGTTATAAGCAGTGCTAAAAAGCCGGGACCAATACCTGTTATAGATTTCAACAAAGGCGGGTAGTTCGTCTTGCTGTAGCAATGCGATGAGTTCCGGATCTGTTAGATTTGCATAGGTCATGCGCAACGTTTTTGTTCAAAGACAGATTATATTGGTCAGGGCCGTAAATTAGATTTTTTTTTTGGAAAATGCAATGATGGTCCGCTACAATACCAGCAGCGGGACACCTTTGCTAAAACACTTTACATCATCGCCGTTGTAGGGGTCGTTTTACGACTGATACGCGGCGCGGCATAGCATACAGGACCTCTGGGTTAAGTCTTTAGACAAATATTGGGTTAAGTCTTCAGACTTAACCCAGGTTCCTCAGAGCAATAGCGGAGCATGATAAAACATTTGGTAGGACTAAAAAACTTACAAATCAGACAATCAGCATTTTAAGAGAAAATGAACTTAAGTGTAGATTCGACGACTAATTGCCCTATTACAATCTAAATTTGCCGCCAACAAAACTAAGATTTATGTCGGATGAGAAAAAAAGCAACACATATGAAGAAGGCAGAGCTTAACAAGTTATTAGATATCATTGAGGATGTAAAAAAAATCGATGCTATGATTTTACTGCATGCTCAACTTGATGATTCGAAATTTATGCTGAGTCAATACGAAGCAAAAAAGACAAAATTGATTAGCTGCCTGATAGATGAACTTGTTTCCCCTGAGGTACAATCGCCACAAAGCTTCTCTCTGATTCAGCGCATCATTGGAAAATTTTATCCCAGCTCATCGGAATACCAAATACGAGATGCCGAAATTGAATTACTCGCTTCTGCTATATAAAACAGCTGGTACTACATCCTGGTCAAAAAATTTGATATGTTTTTTATCAGCCTTAATAAGGCACTGAATAAATTCATATTATACTGTAGGTTTAACTAGACGAAAAAATATACAGTTAAGTCTGAAGACTTAACCGAATTTCGGAATACATTCATATTATACCGTAGGTTTACCTAGACGAAAAAATATACAGTTAAGTCTGAAGACTTAATCTATATATCGTTAAGTCTTCAGACTTAACCCAATTTCAAATTTAAGACTTAACCCAATTTCAACCCAATTTCAGTTTTTAGGGTTATCACTACAATAGATAAGACGAAAGATTACCGGCAAATATTGCGCCCTTTGCTTAAATTAGCGCTGCAAGATGAAGGACCATACACTTGATAATGAACACAACATTTTACTCCGGCTCAAATCCGGGGATCAGGAAGCCTTAAGTGTGTTGTATTATTTTTATAGTGATGCTCTTCTTAAATACGTGCAGCGGGCAGCACGATCTCCATTTCTTGCCGAAGATGTGGTGCATGACACCTTTCTGAAAATCTGGCAAGGCAGGAGTAATGTAGATCCTTCCAAGCCCTTTAAGCCCTACCTTTTCGTGATAGCCAGACACACCCTTTTAAGTCTTTTAAAGCGGGCAAGGCTAGAAGCAGATATCCTTTCCGAAATCAAGAGGTACGCTGGAGAAGAAGATCAATCTACCCAGCGCCTGCTGGAATACAACGAAAGCCAGGACTTAGTCAATGAGGCCATTGATCAACTTAGCCCCCAGGTGAAAAGGACATTCCTATACTGCCGGATCCAGGGAATGAGCTACAAGCAGGCAGCACTGGCACTCAATGTAACCGAAAGCACGGTAAATAAACACATCAGCAAGGCGCTTCAATCGATAAGAGCACACCTCTTGAAGCATACCGGAAAAATATTTTTATTTTTTTTCATTTGCTATTGGATGTTTTTGCTCGCCCGGAAGTAATAGTTATAAAAGCACACCTTTTTATCAGCAACATTTTGAACCGAGACATCATCAAACTTTTTAATAAGTACCTAAACAGCCAATGCAGCAGCGAAGAGCTGGACGAAGTAATGGCTATCCTGGAGGCAGGTACTTTCCTTGAGGAATGGGATGTTGCTTTATCACAAGATGCTGCTCTTCAGATGGACGCAGCAGATGAGCTCCCCCAGCGAAATGAGTTGTCCAAAATGAAGTTACACCATAGGTTGATGACTGCAATTAACCAGGGAGACAAATCCATCAGGCTCGAAAGTTCCAGCCTGATCTGGAAGCGCATTTCCATCGCAGCAGCGGTAGCAGCTATCGTATTTGGTGTTTGGTTTTTTACAGCCCCTCATCCCGACTCCCCGGCAGGGCCGGCGCAGCGGGGCGACCTCAGTGACATCGCCCCGGGAACCAGGGGAGCGACCATCACGCTGGCCAGCGGTCAGGTAATTCAGCTGGACAGCACCAAGAAAGGTGTCGTGATCGGAACAGCTTTGACATATGATGATGGCGCTATCCTCTCAAGCGCAGCGAGAGTTCCTGAATTAATTTCAGGAGCTCAACTAACCGCGAGTACAGCCAAAGGACAAACCTACGAATTCACTTTACCCGACGGCACGCAGGTATACCTAAACTCCGATTCTAAGCTTTCCTTCCAGGCCGATATGCACAAGCGCCTGACCAGAAAGGTAACACTGCTTGGTGAAGGTTATTTTAAAGTCACTAAAGACAAATCCCATCCCTTTATTGTGGAGAGCAATGGCCAGCAGGTCAAGGTACTTGGGACAATATTCAACATCAACAGCTATGCTGATGAACCGGACCGTAAAACAACTTTAATTGAAGGAAGTATTGAAATCAGCAGCTCAAAAAACAAATCCCTGCTTCACCCAGGCCAACAAGCTATTGTTAATGATTCAGGCACATTGGCTATTGCCGAGGCAGATACTGAAATGGCCACAGCATGGAAAAACGATAAATTCATATTTGAAGATAACGACATCCAATCGGTGATGCGCGTGCTGAAACGCTGGTACAATATAGAAGTAATCTATTCCGGACCTTTACCCAACCTCAGCTTTGGAGGCAAAATATCACGCTCCAATAACCTGTCCAGCGTGCTCCGGTTTTTAGAAACTACAGGAGGTGTCCACTTTAAATTGGAAGGACATAAAGTCTACGTACACAAATAAACAATGTTAACTAAACCAAAAGCTATGGATAAAAAACTACGACTGTAATCATACCCGAAGAGCGGACAGGGCTCTTAAAAAAAGACCAGGAGCAAAACTCCTGGTCAGTTGGCCTGTCAACGAAAATAATCAACTGATACAGCTGCACCTCAGCCCTGGAAAGTCAGGGTGCTGCTCAAACCAAACTAAACAAACTTAATGATAATTGCTTTTGAAAGCAATCGTTAGGGTCTCTCGTGGACTAAAATGAGTTTAGTTTTAAAAACCTAACGACAAAATGTTTCGAATCCGGATCAAGAATCCTGGTATATGCCAACCGATATACCATAAGACCATATTAATTATGCGGTTAACCATCGTACTCTTAGTAGCCTCCTTCATGCAGGTAAGTGCCGCCGGCTTTGCACAAAAGGTGAACTTATCTACGTCAAAAGTGTCCTTAAAATCAATATTGGCCAGTTTGAGCCAACAGACGGGCTATGATTTTATCTATGCAGAACAATTGCTCAAAACGGCCGAACCAGTGACGATAAAAGTAAAAAATGCAAACTTGCCTGATGTGCTGGAAAAAATATTCAGTACACAGCCATTGAGCTTCGTACTGGACTCCAAAACGGTGATTTTGAAAGCCAAAGAAAAATCATATTTGGAACGCTTAGTTGAAAAATTTCAGGAAATCGATGTCAACGGCAGAGTACTGGATGAAACTGGCAGTCCTATACCCGGAGCGACCATCAAGGTTAAAGGAAAATCCAACACCACCGTGTCGGGACTTAACGGTGAATTTTCGCTCAGAAACGTCGCAGAATCAGCTATCATTCAGATCAGCTATCTGGGTTACGAGCTCCTGGAGCTCAAAGCCAGCACCAGCATGGGCAATGTGGTACTAAAAACGGCGACCAGCAAACTGGATGAAGTGCAAATCCAGGCCTACGGCACCACCTCAAAAAGATTGAGTACTTCAAACATCAGCACCGTCAAAGCAGAAGACCTGGAGCGTCAGCCCGTTGCGAATCCCCTGCTGGCCTTAATGGGCAGGGTTCCCGGTCTGCAAATTTCGCAAAGCAATGGCAATCCCAACAGTGGCGTTACCGTGCGTGTGCAGGGACAAAACAGTATTTCTAATGGAAATGATCCATTTTATGTGATTGATGGCGTTCCATACCCGCCACAAATGCTGGCCACCGCCCTCAATGGCGGTAATCTTGGTAACTCAGGAAGGACGCCTGGCAACCCGCTAAGTTTTATAAATCCCGCAGATATAGAGAGTATAGACATACTCAAAGACGCTGATGCTACAGCGATCTATGGTTCCCGTGCCGCCAATGGAGCGATTTTGATCACAACAAAACGTGGAAAGGCCGGTGAGATGAAAGTAGATCTAAATCTGCAAAGCGGCTTTAGTGCCTTCACCAACCGGTTCGACAAACTAAGTACCGAACAGTACTTAGAAATGCGCAGAGAGGCCCTTAAAAATACCAACACTGCCCCAACCGCAGCTAACGCTTATGATATCCTAAACCTTTATGGATATGACAACAATCGAAATGTCGACTGGCAATCAGAGGTGCTGGACAAGAAGAGCTCATTTTCCAACTTTCAGATGAGCATTTCCGGCGGGAATGCGAACACACAATATGTCCTTGGTGGCGGATACATCCATCAGGGTTCGTTCCTGCCCGGCGATTTCAGAAATGCGAAAGCATCTGGCCATTTCAACATCAATACCAGCTCAAATAACCGCAAATTCCAGGTCCAGTTTGGGGGCAGTTACCTCAATGACAACAATACCCTTCCCAGTTCTACCAATTTTGTGGCAGCTATTGTTCCGGCATTGTCGCCAAATGCGCCCTCCCTATACAATGCGGACGGGAGCTTGAATTTTGCACTTGATGCTGCCGGACTTTCCTCCTATCTGTATGGCAACAATCCACTGGCATCCCTTTCAGCCATCAACATCAATAAAACCCGTAACCTGGTGACACATGCTGATCTGAGCTACGAAATCATCCAGGGCCTCCAGTTGAAGGCCAATTTGGGTTACAATGACCTCAGCTCAAATGAACTGGTCACCACGCCGCTATCCAGCTATCAGCCTTACGTGAGGCCTTTTGTAAGCCGGGCATCTCAATTTGCCAATAACGCAACCAGGAGCTGGATCGTGGAGCCGCAACTGAACTACAAGCTGAGCAGGGCCTGGGGTGAGCTAAATGTCTTGCTGGGTGCCAGTGCACAGCAGAACCAAAGCGAGGGCCAGATTGTAAATGCCTCCGGTTATGTCAGTGACGAGTTGATGCAGACCATCATCGGCGCAACTACCCTTGAAGGTGCCGGAACGGTGTCAACAGCTTATAAGTATAGCGCAGCTTTTTCAAGGATCAACTACAATTATCAAAACAAATACTTGCTCAACTATACCATCCGTAGAGATGGAACCAGCCGTTTTAGCCCTGAGTACAGATTTCACAACTTCCAGGCCATAGGTGCAGGCTGGATATTCACTGAGGAAGCAGGCTTAAAAGAGAGCCTGCCCTGGCTGAGTTTCGGAAAGCTCAATGTAAGCTACGGCACCAGTGGTAGTGACCAGATCGGCGACAACTTATATTTCGCTACTTACGGCGCATCGGCACGGACGTACCAAACCATTCCTGTACTCTCTCTCACACGGATAGCAACACCAAATTTACATTGGGAAGAAACCAGTAAACTTAACTTTGGTCTTAAAACAGGCTTCTTCAAAGACCGTTTCCTGTTTGAGGTAAACTATGCCAATAACCGCTCTACGGACCAGCTGCTATCCTATTTCGTTCCTTATTACTCAAGTGGCTTTGGGACAGTAAGCAGCAATTTTCCTGCTGTAGTGAGAAATACCAGCTGGGAGTTTGCGCTAAACAGCACAAATATCCGATCCCAGAGCCTGAGTTGGACAAGTGCTTTCAACCTGACGGTTCCGAAGAACACCTTGGTTTCCTTTCCTGATTTGGCAAGTTCGTCCTATGCTTCCCGGCTGGTGATCGGAGAATCGGTCAACATCAGCAGGCAGTTTCATTTTCTGGGCGTAGATCCAGCTTCGGGACAGTATGTATATGCAGACAGCAAAGGAAACCCGACGATGAACCCCAATTCTGCAACAGATTACGTTTCCGTAGACTTAAACCCTAAGTTTTACGGAGGTTTTCAGAACACCTTCAATTATAAAAGCCTGTCCTTCGATTTCCTGTTTCAGTTCATGAACAAGAAGGCTAAAAACGAATATTTTACCACAACACTCGCTGGTGCAGTGGCAAACAATCAGCCGGATTTTGTCACAAACCGCTGGCAAAATCCCGGGGACATTGCAGAACGGATGCTGTATACCACCAGTTCAAGCGTTTCATTCAATAATTCCTACCTGTATAATGATGCCGGGTTTACCAGCGCTTCCTATATCAAACTGCGCAACGCATCCCTCTCCTGGAAAGTACCGGAGACCTGGGCGAAGAAAGTATTTCTGAGAAATGCGGCTCTTTTTGTACTGGGACAAAACCTGCTGACCATTAGTGATTATTACGGCAGGGATCCAGAATTCAATTCAAACACGAGCTACCCGGCATCCAGAACTTTCACATTTGGTGCGAGACTGGGATTGTAAATTAACAACATTTTAAACCTAAAGTCATGAAATCAAGAATTTCTCTAACTATACTCACAGGCTTGATGATCTTCAGCACGGCCTGCAAAAAACTGACTGACGGCGGTCTGCCCAAAAACCTGCTGACTGACGAAACAACATTTACCGCAGATGCTACTGCCATTGCTGCAATTACCAATACCTATGCTACTTTTAGCAATATGAACATCCCTGCTGATCCCTTTAAAAGCATTGGGCTTAGGGCCGGGCTATCTGCAGATGAGTTGACGTTCTTTGCCAACTATCCCCCATCCACATTTGGTTATGACGACTTGTTGAAATATTATCAAAACGCGGTTACACCGGCAAACGCTACACCATGGGTACAGTGCTATTCGTTTATCTTCAATGCCAATGTAGCGATCAATAGCCTGAATATGTCGACCACACTCACAGCCCGGGTAAAGGAACAATTGCTCGGCGAGATGAAGTTTACCCGTGCATTCATGTATTTTTATCTGGTCAACTTATATGGCGATGTACCCCTGGCTTTGTCTCACGATTTTACGGTAAACCAGCGGATCGGACGTACGCCCGTAGCACAGGTCTATCAACAGATGATCCGCGACCTTACTGAAGCTCAGGCAGTGTTGAGCGAAGGTTATGTGGACGCGACCTTATTGGCTTCTTCTACTGAACGTGTACGGCCAAACAAATGGGCAGCGACAGCGCTGCTGGCACGCTGTTACCTCTACATAGGAGATTATGCAAAAGCAGAAGAGCAGGCGACAGCGGTCATAGGCAATACTGGCTTATACCGATTGCCGGCATTGAACGAGGCTTTCCTGAAAAATAGTGTGGAAACCATTTGGTCTACACAACCGGTAGGTACGCTTACGCTGGCGAATACTGCTGAAGGCAGGGTATTTACCCTAACTGCCTCGGGGCCCAACACCACCAATCCCGTTTACCTGAGCAGCCAGCAAATGGCGGCTTTCAGTCCCGGCGATCTTCGCGGCACAGTAGGTTATTGGGTAGGATCCGTCACCGCCTCCGGACTAAGCTATTTCTATCCCACAAAATATAAAATCGGAAGTACCAGCACAGCAACGGCCGAATACTCCATGATGCTAAGGTTAGCGGAACAGTACCTGATCCGTGCGGAAGCTAGAGCACAGCTTGGAAAAGGAGCTGCCGCTGCAGATGATTTAAACGTGCTGAGAACCCGTGCCCGTGCTGCGCAGACCACAGCTGTTCCAAATCCCTTACCGGCAATACCTGCCACATTATCTCAGGTAGACCTCTTAGCTGCAGTGCTGAAGGAAAGACAGGCCGAATTGTTTACCGAATGGGGACACCGCTGGCTGGATTTGAGAAGATCGGGAACTATAGATGCAGTGATGACTACAGTGACACCGCTGAAAGTAACGGCCTCTTCTACGTCGAATAACTGGAATAGTGCCTATGCTTTATACCCAATTCCACAGGCAGAGCTTGACCGCAGTCCATTGCTGGTTGGACATCAAAACCCCGGTTACTAACCCCATTGTTCAATTAATTTAAATCAGATCATGAATTCATTAACTAAATATATCATTGGGCTATTTTCACTGGCTTTGCTAGCCTCCTGTGAAAAGGATATGCCCAAATTTTCAGCACTGGCCTCTTTAAATGTGGCAAATGCCGTACTGAGCGGCAGCAATGTAAAATTGAATACCAATGTGAGGGACAGCGCTACGGTTAATGGCTACAAGCTGTTTCAGCTCAATGCCAGCCAAAGCACTGGCATCAGGTTGTATCCTACTAATAATCCTTCAGTATCGTATTACGATCAGTCGCGCGAGACTGTTAATGGAGGCATTTACTCCTTATTTTTAACTGGAACAGGAACGGCACCAGAGGCAGTATTTGTCAAAGATGAAATTCCACCTTTCAGTCAGGACAGCACCATCCGTGTACGGGTGGTCAACTGTTCGCCGGGCAGCACGGCTTTGAGTGTATCCCTTGCTTCGGCTCCGGCGACAAACATTTTTAGCGATTTAGGTTACAAACAATTGAGCGCATTCGCTACACTTCCGCTAAAAACTGCAGTCCCCACAGGATCAAATGCTTTCCAAATCAAAAACTCAAGTGGAAATGTATTGGCTACCTATACCCTGCCCGCAACCGGAGTGATCAGCATTGCATCCTCACGATTTAAATGCATCACTTTAGTCGTCAAAGGACAGGTGGGTACGACCACCGGGGCTAATGCATTTGGAGTTTATGCCATGTCAAATTATTAGAGGTTTATTAAAGGATTAAGTCTGAAGACTTAATCCAGTCAGGTTAAGTCTTCAGACTTAATCCACGAGGTTTATTAAAGGGTTAAGTCTTCAGACTTAACCCAGATTCCGTCCACCCAGATTCCATCCGTCAGGGGCTGTACCTCAAAAAAGCCTTGCTTCGCGATTGCGCTCCCTCACCTCTTCTTCAGTACGCAACATGAAGTTTTCTTTGACGTTATGTTCTGCCATGGCCTGCACTTCTTCCACATGGGGACGAAGGTTGGCTTCATAGCCTTCAAAAGCGCTGCGGTAGTTTCCTTGATGTTTCAGCAGGGCATCTGCCAATGCAGCCGCGCCGCACATGGATAAGGATGCCCCCTGACCCGCAGCAGGAGAAGCGCAGTAAGCCGCATCGCCAACCAGCGCCACCCGGCCTTTTGACCAGGCACGCATTTTGATCTGGCAGAATTTGTCAAAGTAAAATTTACCCGATTGTTCCACCTGCTCCAGTAATTCTGCAATTCGCCATCCTTTACCGCTGAACTGATCCTGGATCATCTGGCGCTGCTGTGCCGTATCCCGATAATCGTAAGGGACCTCTTCATGAGCAACATAGGTAAATATAATATCTGTCTTATTGTTGTAGGCGTTCAGCATCACCGACCTGTAAGGCATGCGGTACAGCTCTGCTGTCCGTTTCGGCACCAACAAGCCGGGAACAATACTGATGGAGAAATAGGCTTCAAGAAAAACAGCATAGTCGCTTTCCGGCCCAAACCAAAGCCGGCGTATATTGGAATGCGAGCCGTCAGCACCAATCACCAGGTCGAAATTACCTACAGTCCCGCTTCTGAATGTCACCGCGATACCGGAATCTTGTTCTGCCAAAGCGCTGACGCTATCGTTGAAAATAAATGCTACTTTGTCGCCCAGATCGCCCATCACGACCTCCACAAATTTATCACGCTCAATTTCAATTTCATCGTCAGCCAGCTGTTCTTCAGGCTCGCCATTAAGCACCAGGCTGCCTTCCGTGACATCATCCGTATTTTTAAAATCGATCCTGTCCACACCCAATTGATGTGCCTTGAACTGCGCATACAAGCCCATGCGTTTGGCAATGCCGATGGCATCACCCACCAGGTCCACTGCGCCACCTGCGGTTCGCGGTGCGGCAGCCATTTCGACTACCGTTACCTGGTAACCGATATGGTTCAGCCACCATGCCGTTGACAAACCAGCAATGCTGGCACCGGAAATCAGTATCTTTTGATCTTTTATTGCTTTCATGCTTTAAGGATTTAAAGCACAAAACTGGGAAAGCTAAACCTGCGAAGATAGAACAATTGCGACAAAATCATCGGCAAAGCTGGCCCGCCTGACTTTCGCCTGTCTGGCAAATGCCGCAGCCGTCATCCCGGAATACCGCTTGAATTCCCTGTTGAGGTGCGATTGGTCCGCATAGCCTAGCTCATGGGCCAGTCCGGCAATAGGCGTATCCGGCGCGCACCACAAGCGGTCACGCACCTGCTCGAAACGCATCAGCACAGCGACATCCTTCACCGTATGTCCGCTTGAGGCTTTGAATTTCCTTTCCAGCGTCCGCACCGTGGCATGCGCAGCCTCAGCTACCGCTGTTACCGGCAAACTGCCCTTGCTCTGCAACATGGCTTTACCTGCTTTAGCTAATAATGGATTGTCGGCCAACAATGATTGCTGCTCCACAAACCAGTCGCTGACCAGGTTCAGCCCCTCTGCAATCTTTTCCTGTTCCAGTAGCGCAGCCAGCTCATGTTGCAATGAAACGATGGGATGGCTTAAACTACTGGCAAGGCCCTCTTTTATGGGTGTCAGGTTTAGGAGCTCATACACAGCCCAGGGATAACACTTCACACCTATGATCTTCAGCCGGTCTTTTGCATAAAATTGTACCGTTTTCCCAAGGAGCCCTACAATGAAAGGAGAAGGCATCAGCTCCCGCTGGCCACCTTGCTGTAAAGTCAGCTCAGTGCCAAAATAAAAAATGACCTCTGCGTTTCCATCAGGTAGCACCTCAAATGCCGAAGGCTCCGGACCGAAGTAACGCTCCAAGTACCAGAAGCCCTGTATCTGGTCGCGCATCCCGACCGGTGGCTGTAGTTCAAGGTGCTGCATGATTATGTGACCAATATCCTTAGAAAGCTATCAAGCTACCTCCTGGGAAAGGTAATCCGCTACTTCTCTATTTTCTGAAGAAAAACTTATTCCAATTGCAATCTTTCGGCGGCGATCTGAGGCATAAGGCCCTAGATATGCCAAGTCCAGTATTTGGTCCAAAGCTTCCTGTGCTGTTCCATCCCTTTTCAATTCCATCACATAAATATAGCGGTCAGTCTGTACTAGAATATCACAGCGACCTTTGCTGCTATGCACTTCAGTTTGCACATCTACCCCAATCTTTTGGAATGTGAGTAAAGTAATGATGTGGAAAATAGATTCCGTATCAGCACGCCAGTGATCGTAAGGAATGCTGGAGATCACCGCGTTCAAGGCTTTGATGATCCCGGCGATATCTCCCCCCAGGATGGAGAGCAATAAATCACCGGTTTCTTCAGAAGAAGTATTGGGAAAAACGCCTCTGTATGCACTCAATAAATTGTCCAATAAACTATCCTTGACTTCTAAATTGGGGTAACCTAAAGTGTAATTCCGGGTAGTCTGATCATAACTTTTGATGGTGAGGTAGCCTGTCTGAAACAAAAGTGGTACAGACAGCATATTTGCGGGATCAAATTGACTCAACTTGTTCTCATTACTACTTACCCCTTCAAAGTCGTATTCACCCTTAGCCCTGATCCCCTTGACCAGAAATGTTGGCGAACCTGTAGCAAACCAAAAATTTCTAAACTCCCGCTGTTTCATAAAGTTCAGTAAAGAAAAGGGATTGTACAAAGTTTCCCTGCCACCCCATGAATATCCGTTATAGCGTTCCTTAATTGCTACCAATAATTTCTGAGGGTCCACACTAAGTTCAGCAGGATAAGTAGCTAATTCTTCTTTAAAGTTCGCTTCTAGTTCTTGTTGCGTAATACCCAGCAAGTTATTGAATTGCTTTCCCACAGTAATGTCTTCCAGATTATTCAAATCAGAGAAAATACTCACCTTACTAAAACGGCTCACGCCCGTGATTAATAAAAAACGGATATGTGCATCTGCACCTTTCAATACGGAATAAAAATTACCCATGATCTCCCTGTGTTCATTGGTCTTAGGCAGGTCATCCAGGTAATCTATGATCGGCTTGTCGTACTCATCCATGAGAATCACCACTTGACCTTTTAAGGAAGCTTTTCCTATCAATTCCCTAAACTGCTGATCGTAACTTTGAGCCGTTAGGCTAATTTTAAGTTTCCGGGCTGCAATTTCCAAAGCATTGTAAATAGCCGGAATCAATCCCATGGTATTGACGCCGATATCGGAAAAAGAGATGTGTATCACCGGATTTTTTTTCTCCCAGTTCCAGTGGTTTTCTATCCAAAGGCCATCAAACAATTTCTTGCTACCGGAGAACAACTCTTCGATGGTATCTACCAATAAGGATTTCCCAAAACGTCTAGGTCTGCTTAGGAAGTAATATTTTCCCGAATTTACCAGATCATAGATCAGTTCAGTTTTATCTATATACAAAAATCCACCTTCCCGTATTTCACGAAATGATTGTAAGCCTATCGGATACTTTCTGGTCATAAACAAAGATAATGTTTTTGCAGAAGGAAACCGACTGCGCTGCAGGGCTGAAATTTCAAGTAACAGACCTAGCACTATGGAGCCATGCCAGGAATTGCGTATTTTATGTAGGTTAAGTCTGAAGACTTAACCCAATGAAATATATAGCCATTTGCCCAAGTCAGTATTGACTAGCAATAAAATTAAAAGATAGAATAATCGCTAAGCATGGGGATCTTCATAACCTTTTCCCCTTTGCAATAGGGAAAACGACACAAGGAAGATTTATTGCAGCTTCCATTCCAAATGTAATCCACTTCACCGGATACAAGTATGCCGATTACCTGATGTGTGGACATATCGAATACCGGCGATCCTGAGTTTCCCTGGAAGGCGTCTAACGAAGTATAAAAGTACTGCGGATGTTTATTCTCCTGCACATCCGCATTTAGTGCAACTTTCTGAGGTAAGCCGGAAGGGTAACCTATCATATAGATTTCGGTATGTAAGACGGGATTAGCCTGCTCCGCAATTTTCAGAGGGCGCCTATTGACATCTTCAATTACCTCGAATATCGTCATATCTAGATCCTGGTCAGTATGTCTGATCCTTTTGGGATGGAAAACGTTACTTTTGTGAATGATAGTATTGTATGCTCCTTTCCCCTTAAGCATTTCAAAGCCAAATATGATTACATAATTTTCCAGAGCTGAGCTAAACACATGGCCAGCGGTGATCATGAGATTCTTTCCTGCCAGAAATGCAGTTCCAATACCTATCACAGGCTGATTTGCAAAGGGTTCATTGGGGCATAGTTTGTACCGAGTTTGGAGCGTCATACTAATTTCCAACTGGTAGGTGCTATCCGTTACAGCATGCATCTTGTCTTTCTCAACTACAATGGCGATAGATGAAGCATTCTCGTGAATCTTCTTTTGCCATGCCATTTTTAGATCCAGGATATAAGGTTCTACACGACTGTCAAATTGTGAGGGGCCGGAGATCAAAGGTTTTTTGAGTTCCAACTCACTTCTGGAAATAGAAAATACCTTCTGTGCCGACGATTTCTTTTTCGCCTCTTGTTTAACCCCTTTCTGCTGAACAATTTTCTGCTGGACAACTTTGTTCTCAATTACGAGGGCATTCACTTTTGCATCTGACACTAGTTCCACCATCGCTTCATTGGCCAGAACTTTCATTTCAGAAACCATGTTTCGCAGCACAAACTCTTCAGTTGCAGTCTTTGTTACAGTTTCAATTGGCAGGCTAAGTTCTACAGCCATTGCGGCAGGCCTGCGCTCCTTTCTAACCATGCACGCGCTCAGTAAAAATAGGATCAGGTAAAACCAATAGCGCTTCATCAACTACAGCCGGGACTTTGTTTGAAAATTTACTAGCGGTATGTCTAATACCAAGCCGATCCCCAATCTCATAGATTCATAGTTTTTTGAGATTTCGATTTTGTCTTCATTTGTACTGACCTCTTTCATGTCAGGGCCATACTGTCCGCCCAAATAAAAGGTTAACGGGCTATTTCTAAACCCATGGACAAGATATATCCCAGGGGAGAAAATGTTCCCAAACTTAAAATCGGGAAGGGCTTTCGTAGTACTTTGATCATCAAGTCTCAGTCGGGTTAGGGCGCCAATGTCAATAATAGGGAGAAAGAAGCCCGTGTTGCTCCCCTGCTTTGAATGGCCCCAAGTGAAACTAAATCCAACAGGCGCAGTAAAACCTATAGAAGGAGCGCCGTATGCCGTTTTATTTTTCCAGGTGATTTCCAGTGCGGGTAATATCCCCGGGTAGCTATTGAGGGAAAGATTAAATATAGATTTACGCTTAATGGAATAACTTCCAGTGGGTAGGGCAAATGCTTCTATTGCCTTTTTTACCCCCTCGGCATCTTCTGCTGTAGCCATTCCATTGACAAAGTTAATCATAGAGGTCACTTTAGGGTTGATGGTGAAATCATTTCGTTGAGGAATTTTTAATAACATGTCAGTAGTTAGCGCTATGATTTCCTCCCTTGCGGCCTTGGAAGCTGCATTCTCATTTTTACTACCATCTCGCACATAATTATTGAAAACGGCTATGGCGTATTCGGTAGTTCTTTTTTTAAACTCATTTACATCAATACCTTCAAAAATCTTTGTTCCATTAATCTCATAGGAAAGTATTTCCTCAGTCAGTGCTTTTGTCGTTAGATCAATTGCATTATTAGCATAATAAGAAACCAACAAAGTCCTGAAGAAGTCACCTTTGAGGTAGGATTTTGCCTTATTGATGTTTTCGTCATTAATACCCTCAATGCTCAAAAACATATTTCTCAATGTTTCCAAAACGTTTATGTTGCTTTGAAAATTTTGTCTATCGCTTTCTGTTGCACTAAGCGCTACCTCGTAGTTTTTTTTATAAAAAAACTGGATATCACTAAGTTCCGAAGCGAGAAAAATTGTTGCCCCCTTCAGCTTGGACTTTACATCATCAGTTGTATTATATTGGTTGTTAATTAGCGTCTGAAACACGATATGCCAACTGCCGATGTTTTTATTCGGCTGGAAGGAAGCGAATCGCAATATAGTTTCTGAGATGGCAGATAGCTTACCAGTTGGGGCTAATTTACCCGCCATTTGCAATGATTTAGTCAATGCAGTTACATACTGTTTTTTTTGAAGCTCAAAAACCATATCATTTGCCGATCTGGCTATTTGCAGGTACGCATTCACGTCATTGACAGAAGATAGCAGCGTAGTGTCCATTGACAAGCCGTCAGCCAGCAGCGCCTTGCTCACCGACATTCCGGATGTTGACACTTGTTCAGAAAGATCGATAATGCTATTGACGAAATTAAATACAGTATCAGCACCAATTTTTTTTCCCGTTTTCTTGGCCTGCCTGATTTCTAAAGCAGTATTATAAACCTTTTCACCTTTCGCACCGATATCAGATAGCATAGATTGGATAGCGCTTTTGTGCTTCTCCGCATTTGTGAAATTTGTATTATTGACCAATGAACAAAGAACAGTAGTAAAATGATAAGGAACTACTCCATTAGGATTAGTTTTCCCTTTAAAGGAAATATCATAATACTTTATATTTTGCTGATACAGAAATCCAGTATACAATTGATAAAAGCTGGTTTCATTCACATAGCTTTCCAGAAAGCTACTGCCAGCAAACTTCGGCTCGTCATTTTCTATGACAATCATGCTATAGGCAAGCATACTCGCCAATTCCATAGCACTAACTAAATTTTGTTGCGTGTAATTTGAGCTATTTTTCCATTTTTTTAAGGTTTCGCTGCGTTCCAGTAGCTTAAAATAATCAATTGGATATTTGATATTTGAAAGTTCAGGAATGATTTGCAGGGCATCAAAAGCAAACTCCAAATTTGGATAAGTTGCCAGGAGCCTTATTGTTTTTGGTGTTTGTTTTAAGTAGACCGCATTTCTAAGAATGTGGTTTAAGTCATCCTCGATGTGTTGCTTGATTTCATTAGGGAAGCTGGTTAACCTATCAGCGCTAAAATTCTTAATGAAAGCAGTAGTTCCCGGCAAAATAACTTTAAACTCAGCAAGGGGGTCATCAGCACTGGGATTATCCAACCACTTTTTTATATTTTCTATAGCGTATACGGTGAGCTCATCTTTAATCCTCTGAGCGATAAACCTGGAAAGGCCATCTATATAGGTTTCGAAACCCATACTTCCACCTAGAAAGGGGATACCTTTTTGTAAGGAAGAATTGTAATTACTCACTGCCAAGCCATCAGGCCGACCTTTTGCAATATGCTGATATTTATCTATGAAAAGAAGTACATTTTTTTCCAGAAATGCATTTGCGTTCTTAAAGGCAGAGGATAAATTTTTTAATTCAATTTCATCCATCTCAAATCTGCAACTATAGTAACTTTCTAGATGCCCTTCGAGTGAATCATTGGCATCTGCAACAGTTCTCTCCTGCAATTTATCGTTAATCTTAACGCTGATAGAAGTGGCTCCTAGAAAAGCAGCTAATTGTTTTCGAGAGCCATTGATATCTTTTAGATATTTTTCTGCCTGCTTAGCTAATTCAGGGTATTTGACCACATCTGCGTTTGAAAGACCTGTTTTCTGTGTATCGGTCAGGTAAGATTTGAAAATTGAGATGACAAGGCTCCTATCTCTGAGGATTTCTTCCTGCCTTATTTCCGGATCAAGGGCATTGTAATTTTTTTTAAGTAAATCAACAAGGCTGGCAGCATGACCAACTACAGGCATATTTTTTTGTGCAAATGCCGGGAAAGACAAAAGTACAAGTGAGAGGTAAAATAAGATTTTCATTTGAAAGGGTTATTTGCTTTTTATCTATAGATGCCATGTTATTGTGTTGCAGCATCTTGTGTTAAAGTTAATATCTTTAATCACTGAAACATATCCCCGTAACTGGGTATTTTTCAGGGCATCCCTGATTATGGGACAAGTTAATCTACATCATTGATAAATCCCGCTTGAACTCCTCTACGACCAACTCATACAGTTCCTTAATTCGCTTTTCCATCCGATCTGCTTTCGCCAGTATGCAAAGCAACTGGTCTTTTTCTATGACATAATCCTGCTCATACCGAACAGAAAGGTAGGCGTCATCCAGCAGGTTGAGCATTATCATATCCCCCTCCTCAGCCTCTTTGAAAATTTCAGCCAGTTCCGGATCATAAGCCTGCATAAGCTTTTGGTGGCTGCGGATAGCATGTGAGGCTTTTTCACTGCCAATCAGCAATAACTCGGCGATGTGATAGCTCAATTCAATCACCTGATGCATCATGAAGGCGGCAAAGGGATAGTTGGCCTGCCCGAAATAGAAATGGAACCCATCCCTGAAATTGATTACTTTTTTCCAGTCCTTTTGATAGTTGCGCCTTGCTTGTTTCAGCACCACTTTGGCACTCACATCAGCTACCACCAATGCACCGGCCCGCTCCGATCGGTAAAGTAGCTTTTCCTCGCGACAGGTTATATAAAACACCATGCTCCCGGCTTTCAATGCCCACCTGACCTCCTGCACATAAAAGACTTTGAAACGATATCCTGGATAATCCGCCATCACCATAGCAACCAAAGCTTTGGCCGCCGCGATCTGCAGCGTACCGGAAGCCGGAAGCAGAATGGTCAGTTCCTTGTACCGGGTTTGCCCATACTGAAAATGACGCAGATAAATGCGTTCTATGAGCATGAGCTGAGTAAGCTTGCTGATGAATTCATGCTGACTCAGCGAGCAGGAAATATTAAAGTGTGGGTTTGGCATAAGCTCATTTTTAATGGTTCAAAAATGAGTCCCGACGGGATTTAAAAAGAGGCCGGCTTTGTTTAGCTAATGTTCAGTTCCAGAATTAGAAAAAACGAAGATGCGCTATAGCGGGCCTAAAGTAAATTCCGTACTTCCAGGCTTCTCACGGCCTTGGGAACAGGTTTACAGTAAGCCCATAACACTACAGCGCACCTTCAAAAGTACAACAAATAATATTATGGGCATTAATCACTGTCTCTTCCCTTAAGTTGTGAGAATTTGGAAGTCGAGACTCTTCAATTAATACCTCATTTAAGAAGTAATGATATGTTGTTGTATTTCTTTATCTCATTGGTCTTTATGTTAAATGTGATTTAACGAGCATCACAAATTGTGATACCTGCTTTTAAACTTATTTTAATGGACCTTTACTTTAAAACCTATTTTCTCTCTTGGCTTTTCAGTTTGATCTATAAATTTATCTAAATAAGTGAACAGCAATTCTATTTTTTGATCTTGTTTCGTCATTTGCCTTTCAACTTGCTCAATTCTGATGACAACATCTTTGTCGGACAAAAATAATTCGCGGATCCGGGTATAAACCCGCATAATATGAATGTTAACTTGTATAGCTTGCTTGCTATTAAGTACGCTGGATAGCATCAAAACTCCATGTTCTGTGAAAGCATGGGGTAAATAAGTCCTACCCCCTCTTTTAATTTTTGAGGTCGCAAATTGCGACCTCAAAAATTCGGATTCTTCCTGTGTAAGATGAAACATAAAATCTTCAGGAAATCTATCAGGATTCCGTCGAACCTGTTCATTCAGTCTTTTAGTCTCAACACCATACAGTTCTGCCAAATCACTATCTAACATTACCTTCTGGTTTCCGATCATATAGATCTTACTTAAAACCACCTCGTCTGGAACTCTGACAATTTCATCAGTCATAGTTTAAAAATTTTTTTTGAAGATTTGTGAGATTTTCTCGCATTTTAAGACAATATCTTCGACCTGCCGAATAGAACCGCCTCCCAATTCGATCATTTTGTTGAGCTCAACAAAAAGGTCTGGAACCGTATTAACGCTTATTTCTTCCGATTTTATCATATTTGATAGTTGATGACCAAACTTAATAACAATAACCAAAACAATCAATTATTTCTCTAAAATTAATATTTTGGTGTGTTTTAAAAAATATTGACTGATATTACAGAAATTTGGGATTAATAATCAAAAACGAGATAGGTTGGGAAAGCCCTTAACTTTATATTTAAGAATGAAAAAGATCATATTATTAATAGTCCTCACATTATTCAGCAAAATTTCATTTGCTCAGGATAATCTAAAACAAAAAATTAATCCAGCCATCAATTTCAGAATAGAGCGGATGGAAAAAGGTGAGATAAAGGCCAATCACCTTTCTTTTAAAGTTCACTTTAAGAACTTAAAGTATGAGCCAGTTAAACTTTTAGACCTTTTTGATCCGCTACCGATTTTCTTTGAAATACTAATCACTAAAAATGATGGAGATAACATATTTCTGCCCGGTGCAGGCAAACTAGATTTCGGTCCGGGAAATACATTTAAATATATTGAGCTAACTCAGGGAAAATCTTATATAAAGACCTTGAATGTAAGTCAGTTTCTAAAAGAGAACAATAAAATACTTTCTCCAGGGAAATATAAAATAAAGATTTCATACCATAATCAATATGGCTCAAATTGTATAAAAGGTTGGTTTGAGGGTAATGAAATACCTATTACCGTTAAGTAGACGATCTGATCAGTGATTTATAACTTTTCTATTTCTTCCTGGGAAAGGCCTGTTGCCATGGAAATGCTTTCGACATCCAGATTCATAGACTTTAAGTTTCGGGCGATTTGGAGCTTTTCTTCGGCTTTCCCTAGTACTAGCCCCTTCTCAATTCCCCGTTCCTCTCCCCGCTCTTCCGCTCCTGCGAGCACAGCTGCGTTGTCCCATTTGCGTTTCAGATCTTCGTCATACATTCGTTGTTCCTCCTGACTTATTTAACGTATTTCATTTCGTGTAGATTTATACACAGCGAATAATCTCATATTTTAGGAAACCGGCAAAATCCTGGCAAAAAAATAAACTTAATTTTATGGGGAATCTAAAGGGTTAAATCTGAAGACTTAACCCAACAGTCCCAGCAGTATTATTGTCAATTCTAATTTACAACTTTTCTATTTCTTCCTGAGAAAGGCCTGTTGCCTTGGAAATGCTTTCGACATCCAGATTCATAGACTTTAAGTTTCGGGCGATTTGAAGCTTTTCTTCGGCTTTCCCCTTTTCAATTCCCCGTTCCTCGCCCCGCTCTTCTGCTCCTGCAAGCACAGCTGCGTTGTCCCATTTGCGTTTCAGATCCTCGTCATACATGCGTTGTTCCTCCTGACTTATTTAACATATTCGGCGGCACTGTAAAGCTGTTCAAAAATCGTCTTCTCCAGATTATCCGGGAGTTGCTTCATCCTTTGCATGTTCTTCAAATGATATAGCCATTTGTCCAACTCAGTACTGCATTGCTCCAGTGTCTTTACAAAATTAAGCAAATCTATATAGGTGTAACCCAATTGATCATAAAAAATTGACCGATCAACTCCGGGCCAAATATACCTAGAATTGGAGCTGCTACCTTTGAGTAGACATGAGATAAATTGAATTACCCCTATCGTTTCTGCTGTTACACTCGATATTCAAGAAATTAGCTATTTTTGTCTATGGAGCAATTGCTTAAAAAATACGATGAACTTGTATTGGAGTACAACAGAACAATTGTTGATAGTTTCAATATAGATGATTTCCGGGAATACAATGAGGTATTATTTTCAGCGCATAGCTGCGCCGTGGAAGGCAATACCTTTACTGTAGATGAAACCAGGGAATTGAGAGAACATGGCATTAATTTAAAACTCCACAACCGATCACTATATGAAGCTTATGAAATTCTGGACCATTTCAAAGCCTATGAATTTCTCTTTAACAATTTGGACCAGCCACTGACTGAAGAGCTAGTTAAACAAACTCAAAAAAGAGTAACTGAAAATACCATCAAGTTTTCAAAAGATTACGAGCCAGGTCGATACACCGATACGCAAATGGCTGCAGGTGATACCATCTTTGGTGATTATAAAACCAGTATTGCGAGGATGCCTTCGCTAATCGACTCTACCCAAAATGCCATTGTCAAGGCAGGACTCCACCCGATAGACATCAGTGCGAGGTTCCATCATTTTTTCATCTACCTGCATCCTTTTCCCGACGGGAACGGACGTACTGGCAGACTGATATCAAACTTTATATTGGCCAAATTCAACCAGCCCCACGTGATCATCGGTCCTTCTGAAAAAGCAGATTATATCGAGGCGTTAAAGCAATCTGCCAAACATAAGGATACAGGAATATTAACTGCATTTTTTGCAGAAACCACTATCCAGAGAATGCAAAAAGAAATGGATCAGAAGAAAAACCTGACCCAGAACTTTACGATGAATTTTGACGCTCAAAAAAAGAACAAGAAATAGAGATTTACACGATTAGGCGACATAGGTTTCCCCTGATATACATTTATCGAAATACCCCAATAAAAAGCGGGAATGATCATTCGACAAGATGAGCAGAAAAAAGCAGCATATCCCCATTTATACAGCATCGATGTACCCAGAAAATTGGGCAGAAAAGAGCGGCATATATTTCAATGATCCCGAAGCGGTGCAGCTTTTGAGGACATCATGTTTGCAAGGGCTACAGAATTAAGCGAGGAAACGCTTTAAGGTATCGAAGACTTTGCTTCACCTTCTGATGAATCCATCCAAAAACTATTTTTAACCAAACTCCGCATCTATAATCCCTACCATCCGCATCAGTGCGGCCCGCACCTGCAAGGCCGTGGTCTGCACGACCTGCTTATACCTACTGCCCAGACTGGTGGCAGAGATGCCATTGCTCCCTGTACCTGGTGTAGAAAAAATCTTCGCAATGAAACTGAGCAGTTCGGTCCGGACTCCAGGTTCTATGACCTTGGCCTGTACCAATAGCCGGATGAAATAGGCTAGCGCGTCGACGCTGAAGACCGTGCGGATGCGGTAATTCCCTACCGAAGGTTCGGAAGCCCCTGCAGTACTGTCTGTCCCTGGAGTGGGGCTTTCCGGGGCTCGCCTCGGTGGCAGTTTGCTCTTTTCTTTGCAGATGAATGCATACATCAGTTCATGGCTTTTCCTCCGGGTCTTATCGTAATAGCCGGCATAGTTACGGAAGGGTGGCCGCTGAAAATCCATCTCATAACAGTAAAGGTATTTCGCTTGCTCCTCCGGATCGTAAATCTCGCCAAGCCCCTCCAGGATATGTGCTTCATACCAGGCGATGAATGCCTGGCTATTGAAGTTCAGCTTCATCAGCTGTTGCGACAGCGATTTCAGAATGCTGCCCTTGGTATTTCCCTCACAGCAAGTCCGTATGGATGTGGCCAGCCCCTTCAGGTAGTTGAGTTTGGCGTAACTGCAGCGGCTGTGTTTGAGGAAGAGCTGGAAAGCCTCCAGGATTGCTTGTTGCAATTTACTGCTGATGCTGAGTTGCTTCATCTGGGCTTCCAGCGACTGAACCCTGGATTCCATGTCCAACTTTTCTATCCGCAGCTGCTTCTGCGGCATGTGAAGTTCCAGATCCAAATATTTCCCGCAGTTTTCCATCAGGTAATCCATCAATTGCTCCAGGCATTTGAGTACGGCTGCTTTGAGCGGGCTGAGACGCTGATCTACCGTTCCCATTTTTTCAAGGGCATCTAAGAGTGAAATAACTTCCTTCTGCATCTGTGCAACCTGCCGCCGCACCAATCCCTTTTGAAAGATGCTGTGGGTAAAGAAACGAATGGTACCGATCAGTTCCTGGTAAATATCGGGCATAACCTTCAGCCAGGTGTCTATCTGTTGGTCGGTCATTTCTTGTTTGCTGGCATCCATGTCATTTTTGATCAGGTTGCGTAGGGTCAGTGTAGTATGTGTTCTCATGAGCCTGGGTTTATATGTTGGTGTCTAAAGTGCCGAGATAAATGCTGTCTGAAACGACCTTGCGGTCTATGCTGGTCACGCTGAGGTAGACCTGCAGGGTTTTGCCTATGAGTCTTTGGTCAATGTGATGGCTGCAGATGCCCGCTGAGCGCAGTGTGCCGCCAATGAAGCCGTCGGCATAGGCCAGCTCCGGACAGTAGAGCAGCAACATCAGCTGGTCATTGTACCTGGCCTGCGGACTGGCCGACTGCTCCCAGCTGAGGACTACTTCTGCAGGACTGAGCATTATGATTTGCGGATTGACCAGATGGGGAAGTGATCCCTTGCTGATGATGACCTTGCTGTAATCTACAGCCAGATGGGGATAAACGCCGGTAAAGGCAGGAAGATTGAGCTGATATGCAACGTTTTTCTCTGTTTTTTGCAAGGCCAGCGGGCCAAAGCCGGCGACGAAGTAAGGATTCAGAACGCTGAGCCACTGGTTGATGAATTTAAACTTCATCTCATTGGCCAGCTGTGCTGCTGTCCTCGGTTTGGTATTGATGCGCTGCGTTTTCCGCAGATAGGGTATACCTTTCCAGGTACCCCCGGTAACGGGCCCCAACTTTCCTGATAGTGGGCCTAAAACTCCTGATTTGATCTTTGCCATGTACGTTATAATTTATGTTTCTTTTCTTTAGGGCAGTTACCCCCCTCCTTTCATTCCTGGCCCACACCCCTGCTAAATGAGTGGTAGGAAAGTAGTAAGAGAGTAGTAGGAAAGTAGTACAAGTCAGTAGCCAGCGCCTACTCTGCTCTGAACCGAATTTAAAACGGCTTTAAGAAAGCGATGGCGCAGATTTGACTAAAAGGTATTAACAGGTATGTATTGTCGTTTTTCTTGACATTGCTGTGGAAATCCGGCGCTATGTTTAAAAAAAATGCAGGCTTAAGCTTTCATTTTGAGTGCTTTGTTGATTAAATTGGTATCAACAAATTTATTAACCACTCTCAAAAGGAGTCCCGCCTGTTTCCCTAATGGAAATGGACGCTAACTTCACTTCATGTTGAGGCAAAAAACCTTAAATGACATGAAAAAACTATTCATCACCCCTAAAGAGGCTTCGGAGAAGCTTGAGATTTCGCTACGCAGGGCACAAAGGATCTTCCGAAACATCCGTTTCGTACTCAAAAAGAAGAAACACCACTTCATCACCCTGAAAGAACTGGCAGATTATCTTGGATTTGACGAAGGACTGATTACAGGACTTTTGTAAAAGTAAAAAGGGAGCAGGAACTCCCTTTTTTTGTGGAACAAGCACCGCTAACTTCATCGATAGCCTGCTACGAATTACAAATTTCTGCGATTTCCAATATTTTTTTGGTCGCAGTTTGAATGAAGTGTAGCGTTTCAGTGCTTTTTCCCGAATAAGTAGTATGACCAAACTGAACCACAACCACTTTATCGTTCCCCATTTACAGGAAAAGAAAATGCAGCAGCAGAGCTACCACTCGGTACTCCTTGACTTTATGAAGGAAAAGATCAGCCGTCAATTGCTGCAGCCTGGCGACCCGATCCCTTCTTACAGGGCCTTCGCCACTTTAAACGACATCCATGCCAATACAGCAAAACGGCTTTATGAAAACATGCGGGAGCTCGGACTCATCACAAGCCGCCCCGGTGCGCCAAGCAGGATAGCTGACACACTGCAAGCTCCGCCGGGCACTGCTTCTCATTTCAGCATTGCATCCAGCCATCTCCCGCTACACAGTTCCGCAGGCGCCCGACCTGTCCCTGGCTTTCTGCAAACTTATGTCAACATCGGTATAGACCGGCCCAGATTGAGCGGCCTTGCCAAACCAGATCTAAGTAAATACCTGCGGTACACCCTCCAAAAGGAAATCGGCCAGTATCAGGTGAAGCTGCTGAAGCAGATGTACAACTACAAACCGCTCGAGGCAGCAATGCGCAGACAACTAAGGCAGCACAATGAACTGTTGGTGGATGAGGGCGAACTGATGATGATCAGGGGACGCTACCAATCGCTGCAACGGGTGTTTGAAGCACTCGCAACTGCCGGGAAAACCCTGCTGAATACCCAGCCGCAGGACGTACTGGCTGCCACAGCGCTGTCTGCCGGCAGGGATAAGGTCCTGGTGATTTCCGCAGCAGCACCTGATTTTATAGCTCAGCTGACTGCTACGCTGGAAACTACCCGTATCAGTTTAGTTTACATCCGCGCGCAGTGCAGCTTTCCGGAAGGATATACGCTGAGTCCGGAACAGGCCGGGCAATTGGTGGCGCTGGCCATACAGCATCAGTTTTATATTGTAGATGAAATGGAAGATCATGAGTTTTGGTATGGAAAAACCGCTTACCGGTCTTTGGCCATGTACCCGCATCGGGGCCATGTAATTCTGTTGTATGGGCTTAGTAAACTGAGCCAGGAGCTGGAAGCATTTCGCTTCGTTTGTGCCAGCAGGCCCGTCATTGAGGCATTGAAGACGCTGGATGAACGCCAAAATACAGGACTGCATATGGATGAACTGGCAATCGTGGGCCTGCTGGAAGATGGGGCGCTAAGACGCTTGCAGATGAAGATCAATAAAACGAGCAGGCACCATTTGATGCTGCTGGAACAGATGCTGAGGGCTGAACTCTCGGAATACATTTCTTTTGAAAGTCCACAATGCGGTCTCAGCCTTTGGATTCGTTTCCCTGATGATCTGGACCTAAAGCTGATCCTGGATCGCCTGGCCGAAGGGAGCCCCAGGATAGAAATACCTTATCAGCCGCCGCTGCAGCATACGTTACGCCCGCTGCATCATATGAGGCTGGGCTTTGGGCCGCTGAACCTGCAGGAAGGACTGATACCGGCGCAGAGACTGCCGGCGATTATTGAGCGTTTGAGGCGAATGGGTTGAGTCGGTTGGGACTGAGGTCATTTCTTCTCATTTTATTTTCTCCCTTGAAAATGCCCTGATAGGCCGAATAAGGCAGTTTTATCCTTCTATTGCCATGAGGTTCCGGAACCCCGGGAACCCCATTCCCTTTTCCATTCTTTTTCTCTTTGTGTCGTCATGATCGGGGTACTGCAGGACCTCGGCGCCATACCGGCAATCATGACGAATGAACAGATTTATTAATTTTTTAAATCCTAACACAATGGGAATTATCAATGGAGGAATCCTCGGAGGATTCAGAAACAAAACCGGCGCCGTAATTGGCGCCTACTGGAGATCACTGAACGTAATGCGTGGTCTCCCACGAAAAAGCGGCAAAGCACCAACTGAAGCACAGGCGCTGCAACAGGCCAAGTTTAAAGTGGTGACGGAAGTGCTGAGCTACATCTCTCCCCTGATCCAGGCCGGCTATAAAGCAAGGAGCAAGGTGGCCACGCCAATGAACCTGGCAGTGAAGGAACACCTGGAAAATGCGATCCTGATGGTCGGCGCAATACCGACTTTCAACTACAGCAAACTGAAGTTTAGCGAAGGCCCCCTTTTGCCAGGCTACCTGATGTCGGTGACTAGCCCCGCCCTGTCCCAGATTGAATTTAGCTGGACACACAATGTACCCAACGACATTGATGTGGATGCCACAGATCTGTTGTCGGTACTGGCCTACAACAAGGACAAAGACCGCTACGTGAGGATGTACCGGGTAGCAGCAAGGTCACTGGAAGTGTATGTGCTGACGGTACCTGCAGAATGGTCGGGCGATGATATCATGTGCTATTACAGCTTCAATTCCGTAAAAGTGAAGGACCGGGTTTCGAACAGCGAATACCTGGGTACTATTCCAATGACCTAAATATCCAATTTATGGGGAGCAGCACAAGTAGAGCTGCCCCCTTTTATTCAATTAAAACTTAAAAAAAATGAAACAAATGAGATTAATCGGTACCAGGCAAGCTTTAAGTCAGGAAGACTTAAACCTCCCCTATTTACTATTCGTTTTACTGCTACTGCTCTGGTTTACTGTGCCGCCCTTTATCAGCTTATTTGACCCGGCTGCGGGAATGATAGACCCAGGCATCTGGCAACTGATCCTGCTCTCGCTGATTTGCTTTTTATTGATCATCGCCCTTTGCTGGTGGCTGATCAGGCAGTTTTGGCAACACCTGGGGCTGCCCCACATCAAAGATATGGTTACACAATTTCGCACCCTTACATCATGGCAACAACAAAAATTATACTGGGTTTCTTTTGTCTTATTGCTCTTTTTGGCAGCAGCAGTATTGAGCGCCATCATCTGAACAATCATGATCAGGATGCAGCTTATCAGCGCATTGTCGCTGCCGCAAAGAAAGAAGTCGGAACTCGTGAAGCTGATGTTCCGAACACTGGGCCAAAAGTATCTGCGTACCTCCGGTATACCGGGATCAAAACCCCGGCGGCATGGTGCGCAGCCTGGGTGTCTTATGTGTTTGGACAGGCAGGATATCCGGAGCCTAAGACAGCATGGAGCCCGGGTTTGTTTCCCGCTTCGCGACTGGTCAGGGAAGCAAAACCAGGCATGGTACTGGGTATTTATTACCCTTCGTTGAAAAGGATAGGTCACTGTGGCATCGTAGAAAGTATGACCGGAGATTTTGTGAACTCCATTGAGGGCAACACTTCAAATTCCAACGAACGCGAGGGTGATGGTGTAATGAGAAAGTTGCGCCACCGGCGCAGCATCAGATGCTACGCGGATTGGGTTAAGGGACAAAGTAGTAGAGAGGAGGCCGCAAATGAACGCTAGGTACCTGCTTATTTATGCTGCTGTACTGCTGCTCCATGGCTGTGGCTTGTTGAAAAACACGAGTAAGGAAAAGCGCAGTGCAGAATTGGAAGTCCTGAAGAGCAGCCAGTCTGAACAGTTGGACCTGAGCAGACTATACCGTGAAACGCAGACTTACACCTACCGCCCTGACGGCAGTATAGCGCGGTATGAGGCCAAGCGGGAACAGTTGGATTCGGCAAGCATCAACAGAACGCTGAATACGGAACGACAGCAACAAAAAACAGTAGAGCTTGATAAAAAAAGCAGTCCTGCGAGGATATTTATTCTTGCAGGACTACTGATCCTGCTGACTTTTGTCGCCTTGGTGTATCGGAAACTTTTTATCAGATTTATGCCATGAAAAAAATGTCACTAATATCTATCCTTGCTTGTCTGGTATCCTTGCAGGCTTTCGGACAAAGTAAGAAAATCAATAGTCAAAAGGTTTTTGAAAAAGAGATAGCTGACTGCCTATATTTAAAATCCGACCTGATAAAAGATAGTGTGTTAATTTATGTTTTTAATTTTAAATTAGACATTATTCGCAATATAAACGGGAAGACGAAAGTAAAACATATTACCGTCAATGATAGCTTAGCTTATAAGTTATTCCCCACTTATAAAAAGCTTTATGATATAGATTATAGGCATTTAGGTCAGAAACGACAGCAGTTTTCTGTAGTGGTTCCGGTACTCATCTTCTATAAGAATCATAATGACAATGCAATGATTAGCATGAATGCTGCGGTAAATGCTGTCTATTCGCTGCATTCTCCTATAGTATACGATAATGAAAAAGAAAAGGACCAAACTCCAGAATCCAGGAGCGGTGTTCAGCATTCCTTATACCCAAATTACGGAGGCGAACTTCAAGACTTTGTTTTTCTACCTATTTATTTCTTTTCAATATTGAATATCAGTAAAAATTAATTTTGTTTTTTCGCATAAACAGTAGTGATGCTTTTCCTTGCAAATGCATCTTTCGCACAGCAAAGCAAACAAATTCAGGAACGACATAGACTAATAAGTCATACTGTTTATATCTTCATGATGAAAAATCAGTATCTGTAGACACTTCAAATTTCATTTACTTGCCTATAGGCATAATGAAGACCTCCAGCGCGATAGGTTATTAAATGTTATATGAAAGCAACGTTCTTAATCTTGTCAATATGCCATTAACCAAACTCCGCATCTATAATCCCTACCATCCGCATCAGCGCGGCCCGCACCTGCGAGGCCGTGGTCTGTACCACCTGCTTATACCTGCTGCCCATACTGGTGGCAGATATGCCATTGCTCCCTGTGCCTGGTGTACAAAAAATCTTCGCAATGAAACTGAGCAGTTCGGTCCGGACTCCTGGTTCTATGATCTTGGCCTGCACCAATAGCGCTCTTAATCTATCAAATATTCTTCGGCTTATTTTTAAGCGGCGCCGTCAGTGCACAGTCGGTCAGCGAGATAAAATTTGACGTAGGTGACCACCCTTTAACCACTGACAAAAATCTAGTATCGGTTAGTGCCTCTATTGCGACCAAACAAACTAATGTAGATGGCATTCATTTCACGCTTATCGTTGTTAATAACGTTGCTAATAGGTTATCAGTTGCTTATATAATTAACGCGTATGCAATATCGCGAAGAAACGGTAATTCCAGGTTACGTTTACATCAACGGCAGGGAAGATCAACTAAAAATAATTGATTAATAGTCAACCTACCCCGGATGGGTGTTAAATTCTCATAGGAAGTCAAATATTAGTTTTCTGTCGACAGAAGATTGTTTGTTGAAGTAATAATCATTATATTATATATTATTGTCCCATTGAAAATAAATTCAAAATATATGGTAATCTTAGAAAAATCTAATAGCATCTTATCTTACCATTTAGATATTAATTTTTTTGAAAAAAATAAAGATGTAACATGTGAAACTCATAGTGGATATAGTTGGCAAAAATCTGAAGACGAGTCAGCTACTTTTATCTATAATTATACATTCTATGCTAAGAATAAGAAAAGTAGTGCACTTTTCATCGAGCTGAAAAGCAGGTATTCTTTAAAAGTCAAAATTGAAGATGAATTTTTAGATGCTGAAGAAGTCCTTCTGCATATGCAAGATTTTCACAAAGAAATGAGTTTGTTCATTCAAAAGAACTCACTTATATTTTTCCCTCGTTTGCATACCTGGCTTTTTGAAATTACCGACAATGGCAAAGAGGCGATGCGCGGAGGAATAAGGAGACTTAATAATGGTAAGAAGTATGAAGACTTGTCAGATCTTGAGCATAGACAGATTCAAGATCTATCAGATATGCAATTGGATATTCAACGAAATATTAAAACAAAACTTACATGAGTATTGAGACCGTCAAATTTAATTGAAAGACTTTTAACATGAAGAATGTACATCTATGCTGCTTCCTGACCATACCAGGATATACCTAAATCCTCACATACTTTACGCAGACAAAGGAGTATATGATTAGTCTAAAATCGTTATATGAAAATAAAAAAGTACAGCCTTCTTATTATATTGCTTTTCCTTGGAAATACATCTTTCGCACAGCAAAGCAAACAAATTCAGGAACGACATAGACTAATAAGTACTTTATAGGTGTATATTTTTTGAAGGAATATTCCGGGACAAAGAAAAGAAAATACCTTATTTTATCGTTGACAAAACTATACTTCAAGACTAAACATTCATCCAACCGTTATGGTAGACCTCTCCTACTTCTTAGAAAAAAGTCAAATTAATAATTTTGACAAAATCATCGAAATTATAGACACCTGTGGAATCACACCCGGAAAAAGGCAACTTTCACAGTCATAAAAACATTACTCGATTACGGAATTGCCGAAAGTCGATGGGGCGATACCTGGGGTGATAATTCAAGAACTACACATCCAACACCGGAAGAGGTATTTGAATGGCTCGATAGATATTGGGACATACCAGAAGCATGGATTCTCGAAGTCCAACTCCAGCATTTTCACAATAATAAGATATGAAAACATTTTTTTTTACAACAATTATAGCCACATTGTTAATGAAAAGTTCGGTTGCACAACAAAATGACCGACAAGCAGAACAGAACAAACTCACGAATAAACTTCATGATGAATTGAATCGAAAGGCAATAAGAGATACCAACCAGGTAGTCATGTTTGCTTACAAGGTACACGTTGCCAAACAGACATCGGGAGACTATAAAGTCCTGTCTATCACTGTAAGTGACTCTACGGCCTTCACTTATTTTCCCAGGATCGAGTTTTTGAAGACATGTAATTATAAGTTGTTGGCTAACGACAAAGCTGAAGCTGTATTCGTTATTCCAATAGCTTTACTCATCGGATACCCTTCAAAAGTAAATTCGGGCTTAGTAGATATCCGATATTTTGACAAGGGCCTGATCAATTACCTTTACCTGCATGACGAAAAATCTTCCCCGCTAGATGCGTCCAGTTATATATATCTTCCCTTAGGGATAATCAAGACTACAAGCGCTATCGATTATTGATTAGACCATTAAAATGCAATAGTGATCTACTGTTAGAATGTGGTCTTACTCAAACTCAATTATATTCTATCTCATTGGGAAGAGTTGTCACTGCAGGCTTATAATAAATCCCGCTTAAACTCCTCTACGACCAACTCATACAGTTCCTTAATTCGCTTTTCCATCCGATCTGCTTTCGCCAGTATGCAAAGCAACTGGTCTTTTTCTATGACATAATCCTGCTCATACCGCACAGAAAGGTAGGCGTCATCCAGAAGGCTGAGCATTATCATATCACCCTCCTCATCCTCTTTGAAAATTTCAGCTAGTTCCGGATCATAAGCCTGCATGAGCTTTTGGTGACTGCGGATAGCATGTGAGGCTTTTTCCCTGCCAATCAGCAATACCTCAGCGATGTGGTAGCTCAATTCAATCACCTGATGCAGCATGAAAGCGGCAAAGGGATAGTTGGCCTGCCCGAAATAGAAATGGAATCCATCCCTGAAATTGGTTACTTTTTTCCAGTCCTTTTGAAAGTTGCGCCTTGCTTGTTTCAGCACCACTTTGGCACTCACATCAGCTACGACCAATGCACCGGCCCACTCCGATTGGTAAAGCAGGTTTTCCTCCCTGCAGGTCGTATAGAAAACCAAGCTCCCGGCTTTCAATGCCCACCTGACCTCCTGCACATAAAAGATCTTGAACCGGTATTCCGGATAATCGGCCATTACCATAGCGATCAAAGCTTTGGCAGCCGAAATCTGCAGCGTACCGGAAGCCGGAAGCAAAATTGTCAGTTCCTTGTATCGGGTTTTTCCGTACTGATAATGGCTCAGATATATGCGTTCTAGGAGCATGAGCTGAGTAAGCTTGCTGATGAATTCTTGCTGGTTCAGCGTGCAGGAAATATTACAATGTAGGTTTGGCATATGCTCATTTTTAATGGTTAAAAAATGAGTCCCGAAGGGATTTGGAAAAAGGCCGGCATTGTTTCGCTAATGTTCAATTCCAGGACTAGAAAAAAGAAGATGCGCTATAGCGGGCCTAAAGTAAATCCATACCGCACGGCTTTCTCACGGCCTCGTCCACGGGTTACAGTAAGCCCATAACACTATAGCGCACCTTCAAAAGTACAACAAATAATATTATGGGCATTAATCACTGTCTCTGGACTTGTTTGTGAGAAATTTAGCGGTCGAGACTCTTTAATTAATACCTCATTTAAGAAGTAATGATATGTTGTTGTATTTCTTTATTTCATTGGTCTATGTTTTAGTGTGATTTATTAGGTATAACAAGTTGTGATACCTGCTTTTATGTTCTATTTTGATGGGCCTTTATTTTAATACCCATTTTTATCTTGGCCTTTCAGTCTAATCAATAATTTATCTAAGTAAGTGAACATCTTTTTAAGATTCGCTCGCATTTTAAGATGAAATATTAGCGCCTATTTCCTCCGATTTTATCATATTTTTATATTTGACAGTAGAAGACCAAACATAGCAACAATAACCAAAACAACCAAGTATTTCTCTAAAATTAATGTATTGGTGTATTTTAAAAAATATTGGGTGACATTACAGAAATTTGGGATTTATAATCAAAAATGAGATAGGTTGAGATAGGTTAAGTCTTCAGACTTAACCCAAGCAAGGAGACAGAGATGAGTTAAGTATGAAGACTTAAGCTATTGTCAATTCTAGTTTACAACTTTTCTATTTCTTCCTGGGAAAGGCCGCTCATTTCACTAATGTCTTCAATTGAGATTCCTTTAGCCTTCATTTTTTGTGCAATGTTCAGTTTTTCTTCGGCTTTCCCCTTCTCAATTCCCCGCTCTTCTGCTCCTGCGAGCACAGCTGCATTGTCCCATTTGCGTTTCAGATCATCGTCATACATGCGTTGTTCCTCCTGAGTTAAATTAACGTATTCAGCGGCACTATAAAGCTGCTCAAAAATGGTTTTCTCCAAATTATCCGGAAGATGCTTCATTCTTTGCATGTTCTTCAAATGATATAGCCATTTGTCCAACTTTGTACTGCATTGCTCCAGTGTCTTTACAAAATTAAGCAAATCTATATAGGTGTAACCCAATTGATCGTAAAATATTTCACCTGTATCCCGATAGCAGAGACATACATCATGCAAATACCTGCCATTGGAAATCAGCCTCTGAGGCATATGATCTGGTTCCGGCTGATCAAGAATAGCGACGAAATAGACTTCTGAAATATCATACTGCCATTCTTTCATCCCTCCTTTTGGTGCCTCTTCACTAATGAGCCTGGAAGTATAAAAGATGCTTCGTTTCTTAAAATTGATCGGCTTGCTGTGCTGAACTTCGATCAGGAACTTCTCTCCTTTATCGCCGGTACAAAGCAGGTCAAATACCGCTGCCCCCTCCTCTTTGTTGTTGCCATGATGTTCGTTTTTGTTGTAGACCAGGTCAACGATCACCTTTCTGTTTTCAAATACTGCGTTCAGCAGATCGATCAGCAAGGCTTTATCGGACTCAGTTCCGAAGATTTTTTTAAATGCAAAATCGACCAGCAGGTCGATGTAACGGTTGTTATTCATGTAGTGTAGATTTTTACACAGCGAATAATCCCATATTTAAGGAAACCAGCTAAATCTTGACAGAAAAAAATAAACTTAATTTTATGGGGATGTAAAGAGTTAAGTCTGAAGACTTAACCTAAGCCAGGCTTTTTGAGGTCGCAAATTGCGACTTCAAAAAGCTCCGCGAGACGTCTATCCCAGGCCGTATTCCAGCAAAAAAGGCTACCAACATGTGGTAGCCTCTGCAAATAGACCAGGGGTTAAATGATCAGTTTAAAAATTTTTGTTGACGATTAATTGCGCTTTAGCCTGGTCTACGAAATCCATAGGGATAACACCATACCTGCCAGAAGCATTATTTGTGAAATACTGGCTAAGCTTTGGATTTACATAATTGGCTACTGCATTAATGTTTGGTATGCTAAAGATACCAGGCTGATAACCACTTGCGTAGTTGATGTAAAGCTTGTTCGAACTGTCGTTTTTTGCTGCGTTCAAAAGTCCTTCCACTGCAGTCCATTTATTGGCCAAATTGGTAACCTTGTAGGCATCCTGAATTCTGATCCCACCGTAGCTGTTGCTGATGTCAAACGTGGTATTATCAGCCCAGGCAGTCGCATTGATGCCCTTTGTGCCGATAAATCTCCTGATCAACTTGATCTTGCCACGTAAGGCACCTAAATTGGGCAGGGCATCAGTTAAATCCCATTTACCTGGGTTCTGTTGTGTATAGGTGTTAAAAGTGGCTTCAAATGAACGGGTGGTATTGGAATAGTCATACTCTTCTTTAACGCTCATCAGAATGGTTTCCGTAGGATTTGCATTCAAAAAGTTAAGACAGGCATTTACCACATCCTGAAAATTCAGGTTCTGATAAATTGCTCCATGATGAATTGCGAAGCTGTCATCAATGTGCCTGCAACGAATATCCAGGTAGCGTACCCCCATGTTCAACTGTGCGGCGATTCCCACATTCTGGCATTTTGCAGTACTCGAAATTGGTTCGAAGAGGGCCCCTGAATCGTGGGTCCCGGGAATAGATAAGCGCGCTATAGGGGTAGTATTTGGCAGGCCCGACATCCAGTTGGTCATTAATGGCGCCATAGCCTGTAATTCTACCTGAGTAGCTGTTGCCATGCTCGCTTTAGCGGATGGGCTTGTCATTGGTGCTTCCTGCTCCTTTTTACAAGCAGAAAATGAGCAGGCCAATACGGCCAGGGAAATAACTAATTTTTTCATGATTTTTGAGGATGATATGTTTGATCTATTTGCTGAAAAATTAAGGGTTTGGAAATGCCTAGCTTTGGATGAGCATCCGCTTACCATCCGGGATTTTGTTTGATCAGACCGCCACTGTTGTCAATTTCGCGTTGAGGAACCGCCCAAACGTCATGTACCTGCGGATTAAATGCCCGACTTTTCCAGATGACATTGCCCCCAGAATCGTGCAATGGCAGTTTATATACCGCTTCTGCATCCACCCACCTGACCAGGTCGCGGTGCCGGTCTGCCCATTCACCCGCCAACTCATTTCTGCGCTCGCGTTTGAGATCTGTGATCGTCATACCTGTTTTCGGTTCCAGATTGGCACGCTTGCGGATCATGTTCAATTCTGTGTCGCCGGCGCCGGCACCACTGATATTGATGGCTGCTTCTGCCTTAATCAGCAATACCTCTGCGAAACGCATCAAAGGAACGTTCAGGTCTGTAGTTCCGTTATCGCCATTTGGGTTCACATGATTTGGAATCGGGTTTGCGTAGCTAAAGGGCTCCATATATTTCTTGAACTGGTAATCGGAGGTAGCACCTGCATCTTTTGTAAAAGTACGCTCCGACCCGAAGAACATAAACTTATCGCCGGTTTTGAGGATGCTGGCCTCACGTCGCAGATCGCCAGTTTCAAAAGAATCGTACAGTTCCTTTGTTGGCAAATAATAGCCCCAGCCGTTGTATATGCCCCAGGCCTTATTGGTGAGCATCACGCCCGGCAACTTGCTGCCCCATCCTGTTCCGCCACCACTTGGTGTACACACGACAGACCAGATGTATTCTTTAGACCAGTTATTTGCCGCTTTGAAAACATCTGCAAAATTATCTACCAGCTTGTGCTGACCTGATGTGATCACCATGTCTGCATACTTTGCTGCGTTGGCATAATCTTTTTTATACAGATATACCTTGGATAGGTATGCCCATGCTGCTGTCTTGTGTGCCTTTCCATAATCGGCAGCTGCCATCTGTGTAAATACGGGCAGCTGATCTGCAGCCTTTAAAAACAGGTCAATGATGTAATCATAGTTTTCGTTGACATTTGCAGCTCTCGGGACCGGAATCGCAGGGTCGGCATCAGGTTTCACAATCGGCACCCCTGCTTTGCTATTGCCATAGTTGGCCGCCAATTGAAAATACACCAGTCCTGCGTTGAAATACGCATCACCGATAATTGCCTTTTTGAGGTTTTCATCCATGGTGATATTTGGCACATTGATGATGATATCGTTGGCTCTTTTGATGATCGCATAACGTAAGCTCCATTGTGTTTCGGTATATCCGCCGCCAATATAATTGCGGTTGAAATCCTTGATGTTATCGCCTTCCGGCTTGTTGCGGCCGGTTACCATATCATCACTCGCATTGATGAACCAGAACATCCCACGTCCATAGAATTCCTCTGCATTGTAGTTTGCATACATGCCGGCTTGCGCCTTCACTGCATCCTCTTTGGTTTTCCAAAAGTTTTGCGCCGAGGGAGCACCTTCAGGAATAATATCTAATTGTTTGCTGCAAGCTGTCAAGCCCAATGTGGCCGCCAGAATGAAATATTTAAATCTTGAGATCATCATAAAAATTTTAAAGTTTTACACTTAGTCCAATAAAAAAGCTTCTGGCCTGTGGATACCTGCCCACATCCAGGCCATTGTTGTCCATCCCTATTTCCGGATCAAAACCGGTATAATCTGTAATGGTAAAGAGGTTGTTGGCCGTGGCGTAAACACGAATCCCGCCGGTCTTCATTTTTGAACTCAGCGATTTCGGTAAAGTATAACCGAGGGTCAGGTTGCGCAAACGCAGATAAGAGCCATCTTCGATATAAAAATCGGATGCATTGAAGTTGCCGTTTGCATCGGAAGTAGAAATGATGGGCACCTTGCCACCAGGGTTTTCCGGCGACCATGCATCCAAAATGCCAGCCAGTTTATTGTAAGATGGTCCGCTGGCATTGTAGGTAGTACGCTTTACCGCGTTGAAAAGCTTGTTGCCCTGCACACCTTGTGCAAAAATATTCAGGTCAAAATTCTTATAGCTGGCGTTAAAGCTCAAACCAAAAGAGAAATTTGGATAGGCACTTCCGGCATAATGTCTGTCCTTTGAATCAATGGAACCACTTCCGTCTATGTCCTCAAACCTAAAGTCGCCTGGCTTGGCATTGGGCTGTATTTTTTGCCCATTGGCTCCTTGATGTGCATCGACTTCGGCCTGGTTTTGGAAGATGCCATTTGTTTTCAGCACAAAATAACTGTAGAGCGGTTGCCCAACAGCATTGACCAAGGGCGCCAGTTCATTCCTGAAATTGGTAGACACCGCGATATTCTGCATCCCTGGTGCGAAGGCCAGTATTTTATTTTTCAACCTGGTAAACGTTCCATTGATCGAATATTGAAATGCCGCATCTTGCTGATTGTTGAAGGTCAATCCAAGTTCTATACCCCGATCCCTTACCAAGCCTGCATTAATGGTCTGTGTTTCCAAACCGGCGGTACTTGGCAAAGGTCTGGTCAGGATCATTTGATCGATCTCTTTTACAAAATAGTCGGCATTCAGGCTCAGGCCACTGAACACTGAAAGATCCAGACCCAGGTTAGTTTGTTTGGATTCGGCCCAGGTCAAATCTTTATTGGCTAGTACGCTTTGCGTGTATCCGTTTTGTAAGGTAGGCGTTTGTCCGAAATAACCCTGCGCCGCACGTAACAATGGATTTACTGCATCTGCAGATAAACTGCCCAAATTCCCTAAAATACCATAGCTTCCTCTTATTTTTAATTCATCGAGCCAACTCAGGTTTTTCAGGAAATCTTCTTTACTTAGCACCCAGCCTAAGGAAGCAGAGCCATAGTTTCTGAAACGATTTTCTTTTGTCAGGAGCGATGAGCCGTCCCTACGACCAATCAGGGAGAGGAGGTATTTTTCTTTGTAGTTATAATTGACACGCAAAAACAAGGATGAAAGTGCCTGTGTATTATAATAGCTGGTAGATGGCTGTACAACGGTAGCATTGACCAGGTACCGGTATTGTTTAGATTCATCATCGAAACCAGAGCCGATAGCTTTTACTCCGTTGTTTGTGGTTTTCTGGTAGGTATAACCCCCGGTTGCATCCAGTTGGTGTGCAGCAAACGCAGTTTTATAGTTCAGTACCTGTTCAGCCAAAAGATCGCTGCTTAAATCAGAGCGTTCCTCCAAACTATTGCTCAGCACCGGTTTCCCAACTTCCGGACGTTTTGGTATAAAGTTTTTATAATAGGCATTGGTTTTGGTCAGGCTGAAGTTTGACCTGAATGTGAGACCTTTTAGCAGATCGATCGTAGCATAGGGATTGATCACCAGCACATTGGATGGGTTGCTGATGTCTATACGCTGTAGTTCGGCAACGGGATTGACGATATCTCCATAGTCACCGGCATATTGGCCACCCGGCAGACCTGCAAAACTGCCATCGGCATTATAAGGTGTTCCATTAGTCGGATAGTAAATGGCCGATAACAAGGCCCCTGTATAGTCGCTGCTGGTATTGGCACCGTTGCCGTTTGTACTGCTGTAAGAAAGCTGCTCACCGAGGGTCAACCAATTGTTCAGTTTATGAGATGAATTGATCCTGAAATTATAGCGCTGTGTCTTTGTGTTCAGTACGATACCCTCTGCGTCACGGTAATTGAAACTCAGGTAGAAATTAGATTTGTCGCTGCCCCCACTGATTGCCGTATTGTAATCCTGCAACATGGCTGACCTGAAAACCTCATCCATCCAATTGGTACGGGTGATTTGGCCGTCGGGGAACAGGGCAGGATTAAATGCAGGCAGTAAAGTACTGCCGCCATTTTTGGCCGCGGTCTGTGCAACCTGCGCACGTTCCTCTGCATTTAAAGGATCCAGTTTACGCCAGGCGCTTTGGCTACCAATCTTGCCATCTACAGTAATCTGCATTTCGCCCTTCTTGCCTTTTTTTGTGGTAATCAAGACCACACCTCCAGATGCCCGGGCTCCATAAATTGCCGCAGAAGCATCTTTAAGCACCGAAATCGATTCGATATCATTCGGATTGATCTGTGGAGTCCCGGAGAAGATGGAACCGTCTACTACATAGAGCACACGCTCACCATTGATGCCGCCCATTCCCCTTACGTTGACCCGGGGCGGAGAAGTAGGATCACCGCCTTCGTTGGTCACAATGACGCCAGGGGATTTACCTGCCAGCACATCGCCCACATTGTTTAGCGATCTGGAACCCAACTGATCTAAAGACACGGTGCTGATCGCTCCCGTTAGGGTCTCCTTCTTTTGTGAACCATAACCCACAATGACCACGTCCTTGAGTAGGCTTGGGGCTTCAGTCAATTCCACATCGATGGTTGTGCTACTGCCTACGGTCATTTCCCTGGCCTGATAGCCCAACATGGTAAAGGACAAGACCTCTCCTACATTGGCATTGATCTTATAATTACCCCTGTAGTCGGTTAATGTAGCACGTTCGCTCCCGATCACTTTCACAGATACTCCCGGCAATGCCGCACCTAATGAATCCTTTACGGTTCCCGTAATTTCCATTCTGGCAACTTTTGAACTAGGCCTGGTCAATACGATATAATCGCTCTGCTCCATTGCGTAGATTCCCAATTGGTCCAGCAGCGTTCTTACCGGATATTTGTGATAGGCTTTCGAGAAAAAAGCCTTGTTCCGGATCAATTCATCCGGATTGTAGACAAACTTTAAACTATTTTCCTGTTCAATCTGCTGAACGATGGCCAGGACCGTTTGTCCTTTGTAAACCCGCAGGCTTATTTCGGTATTTGCCAATTTTTGCGCCATCAGGTTAGAGGCGAATGCTGCGTTGCTAAAAATCAGCATGGCAAAAAATACCGCATTAAATAGAGGTGTTTTCATCATTTTAAGTTGTTATCTGTTTGTATGTTTATTTATAAAGGATATAAGTTTGTTGGTCAGGTGCTACTCTATACTTGAGTTGGTGCAGTTTGCAAATCAGGCTGAGCATTTCGGTGATGCTAAGCGAAGAATTGAATCGGGCTGTGGTTTTTAACTTCGAATCAACCGATGGATCCAGCTTCAAGTTTACATTGTAGACATAGGCCAGCTTTTTGGTAACCTGGCTGATCGTACTGCCATTGAAGTGGATCGGAACAGTTTTCACTTCCGTGTTTTTACTTAGCGTAAATGTTTTTGTGCCCTTATGGAAAAGCAATTGGTCACCCCTGTTCAGTAGTCCAAGTCTCTCTCCATACCTGTCGACAGCCACCTTTCCGGTGCTTACGGCGATTAAAATTTCTTTCTGTTTTGCAAAGGATTTCAGCAGAAAGCTGGTTCCTAAAACCTTTACAGCTAATCCCATAGAGCTGGCAACAGCGAACCGCCTCTTTTCTTCGTGTTTCACATCGAAGAAGGCAGCACCCTCTCTAAGAAAGACCCGGCGTTCGCTTTTCGTAAATTGCCGGGGATAGGCAAGGGTCGAATGAGCATGGAGTGTCACTGCAGAACCGTCGGGCAGATTCAGCAATTTAGCGGCTGATCCGTTGGTCACGACAATCATTTCCTGCTCGGCCTGATCAGGCTTATGTTTTGTAAACCAAATGCTGCCCAGCACAATAAGTACAACTGCCGCAGCTGCCTGGATCCATGGACTGTATAATTTTACTTTTCGGATTGGACTGGTCCTGACCTGTAATGCTTTTTTAGCAACTGAACCAAGCTGTTGTTTTTGATGCGCGCTTACCTTTCCATTGAACTCAATGGAATTGTACCATTTATCTACCAGACGCTGTTCCTGCGCTGTTGCTGTGCCCGATAAATATTTTTCTAGGAGTTCTTTAGCTTTCTTTTCCTTCATTGCTTAGAAGTCAAATGGAATCGAAGAAAGTACCAGCAGGATTTGTTATCTGTAAATTAACTTTGCGTTAAGCAGTATAAAATCAGCAGGTGGAGATAGGAAAGTGATTTTTTTAAAATTTTAACTGCGCTGCTCAATTGGTTTTTGACAGTCTGCAGGGAAATGCCCAGCTCAGCGGCGATCTCCGGGTTGGATTTTCCTGAAATTTTGCTCATCCTAAAAACAACCTGCATCTTTTCGGGCAGTTCCTTTACGGCCTGGTCTATTTCGCCCTGCATTTCCTTATACATCATGATGCTTTCTGCCTGCAGCTCTAAAGCAGAATCGGCTAATCTTATCAAGTGTTCCTGATGGCTTTGCCGAATGGAGTTGGCCTTATAGTAGTTCAATATCCGATACTTTACGGCCTGATGCAGATAAGCTGACAATGATGTTTCTACATTAAGCTGCTGCCTGTTTTCCCAAAGATAGATGAGCACTTCCTGCACCACATCTCTCGCCACATCTTCATCGCCAACTTTGCCGTAGGCGAAATCGAATAACTTTTCCCACCAAGCCTCATAGATTTCATCCATGGCTTTGGGATCATTGGCCTGCAGATCGGAGAAAAGCTGTATGTCCAAAATCAAATAATTTGAATCCCGACAAATCTAGCCTTGGTATATTCCGTTAATATTAACTGCCAATAAACAAAAGATAAATCGTCAGGAAACTTATCAGGGTGCCTTCGGACAAATGAGGTAGGTGATAGGCTAAATCTGAAGACTTAGCCTAAGCTAGGTAGCTAAAGGTATACCCCTTATCATTCTTCTGCAAAATCCCTGCAAGCTGCTCAGCATACATTACTTTCGCCTTAGTTATCATGATCTGGCTCCTTATCAATCACGCCTACCTGTTTACCAAACATCTTCAGCACCTCGTTTACTTTATCTAGCTGGACTGTGGTTTTTCCCCGCTCTAACTCTCTTAAAAAGCGCAATCCGACACCTGCCTTAAAGGCGAGATCCTCCTGCGATAATCCGTGTTTCTTTCTGGACTCTTTAATAAATTTGACAATAGCATCCATATACAGTACCCTTTCGGGTACAATATAGCAATATTTAATTAAATTATACCCTATCGGGTATAATTATGATAAAAATGATGAAAAGGATACCCGAACGGGGCTAATATCATTGAAATACCCTGACATAATCTATTACATACTTTTGCGGAAAGACCGTGTTCGCATTAGGAGCTCCGGGCCAATTGCCGCCAACTGCAAGGTTGATGAGCAGGAAGTAGGAACGCCTGAATTCATCTTTGTTGGCTCCTGTAGTATCAAATGTATAAAACTGGACATCGTCTACATACCATTTTAAAGAGTTCGCCGTCCATACCAAAGAAAACACATGAAATTTATCGTAAAAATCTCCCGATGTCAGGGTAGTAGATCCACCGATATATTTATGCCCGCCGTCCTCATAATGTACCGTTCCATGAACGGTATTGTCTTTTCCGGCACCACCGCCTACCATTTCCATGATGTCAATTTCTCCGCAGAATGGCCATGGCGTAGTCCGGATGTTGGCACCCAAAGCCCAAAATGCCGGCCAGATACCCTGTCCTTTTGGTAATTTTGCCCTGAAATCGATACGTCCGTACAAGAAGTCTTTTTTTGCTTCTGTGGTTAATCTGGATGAAGTATACTCCTTGCCCCCGAAAGATTCTTTCTTTGCCGTAATGGTTAAGTAACCATTACGTACCCTGGTATTTTCTTTACGATAGTACTGCAATTCCAGGTTACCCCAACCGTCGGTGCCGTTTCCTTCTTCAAAGTTCCAAAACTTGTCATCCAGCGCTGTGCCATTAAATTCATCCCGCCAAACCAGGGTCATTCCCGGATAACTTTCTGCAGAGACATAACCGGTATTGTCGATCACTTCATTTTTATCCACCGTAATTTGCTTCGTGACTTCCATGGACTGATCGCCTGCATAAGCGATGACCTTCACGGTATAGACGCCACTTTCTGCATATATCGTGTAGGCCGTCCCATCTGCAGACCTGATACTTTCGTTGGCGCCTTGTCCGAATGAGAACAAATAACGATCTGCATTACTGGCAGTGGCAACGAAATCTACCCTGCCGGAACCATCATCACTTACAGTGGCTACCAATTGTAAACCAGTGGGTGCTACCGCTTTTGCTTCCTTTTTACAGCTCAGGTTCAGCATCAGCAGCGTCAGTATCAGCAACGAGTTTCTAAAAAATGCAGGTGTTTTCATGTCCTTGGTTTTATTGTACGTAAAAGGGAATATTCGCGGTGGCAACTTTATTTTTGCCATCGGCAACATAGATAAATAAACGATAAGCACCAGGTGCTTTAGGGGCAGTCAGGCTAATTTCACCTTTACCGATCTCCTTATGCGCCATTTTTACCGCTTCTGGTTTGTCTTCGTGATCACCTCCCTCGCCCACCTTTGTGGCTTCCGGCAACAATTCCCAACGGTAACTGAGGGCATCGTTGTTGGGATCAAAAGCATCTACCGCTGCGTGATAGGTCGTCCCGGGTTTAAGGTAAACGCTTTGATTTGCTCTTTTGCTATCTAAGGTAAAACCATAAATATGCGGCGCTCTGTTTTTAGGATAGGCTCCGGTCCAAAGGTACTGCATCACATCGATCACTTCACTTTCTTCGCCTTTGGCTGTAAAGAGACCATACCATGTGGGTGTTCTTTCTTGTTTCTGTCCCCATAAAAACACATATGAGCCCAAACAATTCGCCTCATCTCTTTCAACAGAATAAATGTACCGGCTTCGGTAAACCGCTGCTTTCTCACTGCTGCTTTCTTCCACAGGTGCATTCCATTCCGTTTGCAAGCCTTCCCAGTGGCCTGTGGGTCCCCATTCGGTCACCATGTAGGGACCGGTCCAGCCTGTAGATTTAACCCTTGCTGGCAGCACACTTAAATCGGCGTAAGTATTAATGGATAAGAAATCTAAATCTTTGGCATCTGCCTGGATATGATCGATCTCTTTCTGATTGATTCCTGCGAGTACAGTCGTAGCCGGGTGATTGGGGTCCAGTTCATGAATCATCTTTGCGATGTCATTCACCGCCTTCCAGACCCTCGGATTTGTATAAGAAAGGTTTAACTCGTTCCCTATTCCCCAACTTAACATGGCTGGATGGTCTTTATACTTCATCACCTCAGCTTTTGCTTTCTCAAATTGCTTTCTTACCGCTACGGGATCATCATAATTAAAACCATGACGTTCCGGAGCTACCCAGAGCCCCATCATGACCGTCAGGCCATTTTGCTGTGCAGAATCTAAAATCTCTTTAGCGCCATCGGTTCCCCAGGTGCGTATGGAGTTACCACCATTTGCGGCAACCCGATGAAAGTAAGCAGTTCCGCCGGCACCTTTAACAAAGTAAGGTTTGCCGCCGCGCAATAGCTGAAATCCTTTTTCAGTTTTTTTAACTTCTACTTTAACGGGCTGGAGTTTTTCGCCAGCTTGCAACTGCTCTACCGCAAACAGCCCATTACAAATTGTTGCATACATGGCAATAGCGCCAAAGAGTATTTTCTGCATCTGCTTTCTATTAAGGGTTCGGCGTTAGTTTTCTATTTCTCTCCATTTCAATCTGGGGAATTGGGAAGAGGTTGTAACTTTCTTTGTAAACCCTGTTTTCTAACACGACTTTGCTGTAGGTTAGGGTACCGTTTGTATTTTTAATTACGTTCATTCTGTATACAGGCTGATTGAAGAATGTCATTCCTGTTTTCCAGCGTCTCACATCATATACACGGTGTTCTTCGAAACAAAGTTCTACCCTACGCTCGTTACGGATCTTAGTTTGCAAATCGCCCTTAGAAAAATTTCTGGTTAAAGGTGGCAGTCCTCCTCTTCTTCGTACCTCGTCCAGGGCATCGTAAACACTTGCATCCGGCCCGCTGAACTCATTTTTCGCTTCAGCATAGTTTAATAGAACTTCAGCATAGCGCATGTAAATCCAGTCGTTATCACCACCCTGATATACTGCATCAGCAGTCATGTTTTTTTCGTCGATGAACTTACGCAGGCCATAACCGGTTTTGGTTCTGTCGCCATTGGTGCGGCTATTTGCATTACCATCAGGAAAAACACTGAGATCTGCACTTTGGAAGGTTTCTACGGTGATCCCTTTGAATTGCGAACCATTCATTAACATGGCTTTATCCAGGCGGGTATCCCGGTTGGCATATGGGTTTTGCGGGTCGTAACCAGAACCAGCCTGATCAGGACGCAGGCCTGTTGTTTTCATTTCAAATGCATCTACCAGATTTTGTGTCGCATGGAAAGCACCCCAGCCGCCCCAGCCTGTAGGCGTAAAACTCATGTGTAACATCCAGGCACTTTGGTGTGTACGGTTTGGACGTCCGAATTTTTTAGCAAAAATCACTTCTTTGTTTCCGGTTTTCGTCATGAACAACTGGTAATAGTCTGGATACAAAGTATATACAGAGGGCGACATGTTCATGACCTCCTTAGCTGCTTTTGCCGCATCATCCCATCTGGAAGCGACGTTGCCCGGATTGTTAAGTGGACTGGCGTGATACAGTAATACCCTGGCTTTTAAAGCTAATGCCGCACCTTTTGTAGCCCTGCCCAAATCCGCATCCGGATAGGTTGGCGACAATACCGCAGCTGCTTCATCACATTCTTTGAGGATAAAAGCCACACACTCATCGTAAGTATTTCTTGGAACTTCCAGGTCGTCACTTGCATTTTGTTCTGTGATGATCAAGGGTACCCCACCAAAAGATTTAACCAAGTCTGCGTAAGCAAAAGCCCTCAAAAATTTAGCTTCTGCTTTTAAGCGATCTTTTAAAGCGGTATTGGTAGTTGGCACTCCATCTATACGCGCGATTAAAGTGTTGGCCTTTCTGATCAAAGCGTAGTTGACCGCCCAAAGCTGTGTACCCATGGAGAAATTTGAGTTCAAATCACCCGCCTGAACCCTATTCATCGGCAAATCGTTGTGCCCTTCGATGTCATCTGTCATCATATCCAGGGTAGCAAAACCGCGTGCCCAATCCTGGTCATAACCGAAATCACGACGTTCGAAACCACTTAACATGGTGCCATAGATATCGCTCACAAACTGAGAGGTAAGGGTAATGTCTTGAAAAACGGCAACATCTGATACGAAATCTATCGGTTTAATATCCAACAGGTCTTTTTTGCAGGAGAAAGTGGTCAGCGTAACCAATATCACGCCAACCAACCATTTATGTCTTTTAATCATTTCTTTTCTTTTAATATTCATTTCAACGATTGGTTATTAGAACTGTATATTAACCCCAAAGGTGTAGGTCTTTTGTTGTGGGTAATACCTGCCTATGCCATTGGTATTCTCAGGATCCAGATTGATGAGGTCGGTAACCGTAAATAAGTTCTGACCCTGAGCGTATAGCCTCAGACTACTGGCGCCGATCTTGGACAAAAGCTGGTTCTTAAGCGTATACGCCAGCTCTACGTTCTTCAAGCGCAAATAGCTGGAGTTTTGAACCCAGAAACTGCTGACCAGATAATTGTTGCCATTGGTGTTCAGGCTCAAACGTGGAAGCGGTGCATCAGGACGGGCTGGCGTCCATCTGTCTAACCATTCTGCATTTACGCGGCCGCCATTGTGGAAGGCCCAGGCTGCATTCTGCGTAAACAATTGTTGAGACTGTGCTGCTCCCTGCAACAGGAAGTTCAACTCAAAGCCTTTATAATTTACACCACCATTGATTCCGTAAAGGACTTGTGGTAAGGAACCATTTCCTAAATAGGTAATGTCGTCATCGTTGATGAGCCCATCTCCATTGATATCCTGATATTTGATATCACCTGGCCCTGTGGAAGTCAGGTACGCACTGTGTTTTACTGAAGCTGCATAATCTGCTGCATCTTTAAAAATACCGATTGCTTTGTAACCATAAATTCCACCGTTTGGTCTTCCTGTAATGCGTCTGTAATCCGGAATATTTGATGCCTCTGCAGCCTCTACAATTTTATTTTTTGCATAGGTAAAGTTACCACCAATGAAGTAAGAGAAATTGTCAGACAATTGCCTGGTGTGGTTTAAAACTACCTCCAAACCTTTGTTGTCTACAATACCGAAGTTTTCGCTGGGCAAAGCCGCCCCAAAACTCAAAGGAACAGATAGCGCTCTTGTCGCTAAGATATCTTTTCTTCTTTCCTTGAAAACAGTTACATCTACACTCAATTGATTTTTGAATAATTTAGCTTCGACCCCTGCATCCATTTTGACGGAGGTTTCCCAGGTCAGGTTTTCATTGGCAATGGCACCTGGCGTGAGACCTGTAACGAAGGTACCACCAAAAGGATACACGTTTGGTACCAGGTTGTAACGGTTGTAATAACCAAAACGACTAGGGATACGGTCACTTCCCAATGTTCCGTAAGATGCCTTTAGTTTTAAGAAATCTACAAATTTCAGATTTTGCATGAAACTTTCCCTGGTCAGCAACCAACCGGCAGAAAATGCAGGGAAGTAGCCCACCCTTTCTTTTGGCGCAAAGTTTTCCGACTCATCTCTTCTCAAACTCGCCTGAAAAAGGTATTTACCATCAAAATCGTAATTGATACGGAATGCCGCGCTACGCAATGCGGTTTTATCTTCACCATCGCTCAATACTTCATTTAATGCCGGACCGAAATTCAGGATTTGTAATGCAGAACTCTCGTAGGAATTTCTGGCTGCGTAAATTCCGGTACCCTGATTTTGTTTTTGCAATACCATTGCTAAAGCGGAAATGCCATGTTTTCCAAACCTTCTATCGTAATTGATATGGCCTTGCAATTCGGTACTTTGACCTTCACCATATCCTTTGGAAAGTGATGATTTAGATTCTGCGTTGATCGCATAGGTTCCATCGTTATTTCTTACGTAAAGCGGCACCCACTGGTTCCAGGTTTTGTTAGAGTTGAAGTTTTTATCGAATGCCAGGACACCTTTAACAGACAGTCCTTCTACACCTGGTATTTGCTGTACAACCTGAAAGTTGCTCATGAAGAAATTCGCATTGTTTCTATTGTAGCCGCTTTCTTCGCTAATTAATGCCAGGGGATTTGGATATACGCCTGGTGCAGCTAACAATCCGTTAGAAAATCTTGCTGGCTGCACTGGTGGATTACGCATGGTATGCTCAAAAATATTATCTATACTGGCTGGCGGAGATTGCTTGTTTTCTACCCTTCCAGATAAATCGACAGAGATTTTGGTCGTTGAAGTTGCCTGGATGTCGACATTACTCCTAACATTATACCTGCTATAATTCAATGATTTATACAAACCATCTTCATTAAGGTATCCAAATGAAGTAAAGTATTTGATTTTTTCGCTGCCACCGGAAAGGGACAGGTTGTGCTGTTTTCTTGGTGCAGTGCCTCCAAGCACTAAATCCATCCAGTCGGTGTTCGGGTCCGCATCAGGATTTGATCCATTTCTGAAAGACTCCAAACGCTCCAAGGAAAATTCTGGTGTGGCTAATGGATTGTCGTTTAATTTCGCTTCGTTATATAGCGTGGCGTATTCGTAAGAGCCTAAAGCATCCGGTAATCTGGTTACCTTAGAGAAACCATAATTGAATGAATAATTTGCACTGAGCTGCCCGGCTTTACCTCGTTTAGTAGTGACTAAAACGACACCATTTGCTCCTTTGACCCCAAAAATTGCCGCGGAAGAAGCATCCTTTAAGATACTTACGCTCTCGATCTCATTGGGATCCATCTGCCCAAAATCACGTCCGGTACGAACCACTCCGTCGATGACAAACAGGGGTTCCATGCTACCACCACCAAAAGTAGAGTTACCTCTGATGAAAATCTGGGTACCATCGGCACCCGGCTCTCCGGAGGGTTGTTTGGTAATCACCCCAGGCGTACGGCCTGCTAAGGCATTACTCAAATCGCCAACGGGGGTCTGTACCAATTGTTTGTTGTTTACGGTCGCTACAGAACCGGTTACATTGCTCCTTTTCTGCGTACCAAAACCGACTACAACAACATCGTTTAAGGTGTTATCCGCATCATCCATCACAACGTTAACTGCTTCCGATTTGGTCACAATGATTTCCTGACTGGTCATCCCCACAAAAGAGAATACCAGGGTTGAACCAGCTTTTGGTACGGTGATGGAATATTTACCATCTGCTGTGGTGGAAACACCCGTGTTGGTTCCCTTAACCATCACGGAAACACCCGGAATTTCCAGTCCTGTTTTGTCCTTAACCACTCCAGAAATGGCAATGCCCTGAGCGAATGCCTCTGTAAAGGCAAGCGAACAAATCAGTAATACGATCAATAGTCGAATTCTTTTCATATTTATATTTGGCTTTAATTAAATAATAGGTAGCTGCTTATTTTTTCACAAAACGCATGGTATGCACGGTCTCGCTTACTTTTCCTGAACGTAGCACCATTTCGTTGGCTGTGATAGAAATAATACGGTAATTGTTAGAAGAAACATCGGTTACACCAATAAATCTGGTTGGTGGCGTATTGGGGATCGTTATGGTAGCAAGGCCTGCTCCTTCTACGACTGTACTGAACGTAAATGCAGATTCATAGGATCTATCGCTGCCACAGTTGTAGTTGGGATTTACGTTTCCACCGTTGAAGGTAGCGCCCCGCGCATTGTAAACCACTTTAAAGGCATTGTTTGCAAATGAGAAGGTATAATCGTCATCTAGCTGACAGTTGGCCAATGAGCCCCCTCCGAAATATTCAGCCGGATTGGCTTCCCTGCCGACAATAACCGGCGCAGAGGAATTTCCGTCCAATTTCCAGGCATGTGCGGTTAATAATTTAAAAGTTTCATTATTCAAGGTTGGCGTAAAATCATCCTGCTCAACCACTATTGGCTGCGTCGCGATATCGTATCCACCCTCGCCATAGGCATATAATTTTACATTATAGGTTCCCTTGGTAATGAAATAAGCTTCAATAGATGAACCGCCGCTCTTTAAGCCTTCGTTTAAACCGAAGTCCCATTGATAACGATAAGCATTTTGAGAAGTGCTTTCTAAAAGGTAGGTGTTTACTTTACCCTGTACCTTGGTCACGTTAAAAGAGGCCTTTGCAGAGGTCCCCAATTTGCCGGCGTAATCCTCTTCTTTACAGCCAGAGCTCATGAGAAAAAAGAAGGCTACCAGCGGAAGACAATATTGTCTTACAAACAACTTATAGTTCATACAATTTATAATTTGGTTAATGATTTGATACAAAAGTATCTGTAAAAGGGCTTCGCTTCCAAATTTTCAGCCCCTACAAAACTACATCAAAACCGCTTAAAATAACCTTTAAAGCCAGTTTTCACCTACTACACCTGAGAATCAAAAGATTTTACCTATTTTTAGTCTGTTGATGAAAAGCCAAATATTTTTCCTACTCCTGTTTGCTCTGAGCACATTGGGTTTTGCGCAAAATCCGATAGGGATGCCTGACATCGTAAATTACGATAATACTGCATACAGTGCCGGCATCCACAACTGGGATATCCAGCAGGATCGCAATGGTGTGATGTACTTCGCCAATGATGAAGGGCTGCTTACCTTTGATGGCAGCCGATGGAAAATATATCCATTACCGAACAAAACGATTGTACGCGCTGTCAAAATTGGTTTTGACCATAAGATATATGCCGGAGGTCAGGGCGACTTCGGTTTTTTCTCCCCAAACAAAAATGGAAAGCTGTTTTTTACGAGCTTAAAGGGAAAAATACCAAAAATGCATCGGTCGTTTGCTGACATTTGGAATGTGCAGAGCGTTGGAAATGCCATATTTTTTCGTGCGGAAAACAATATTTTTAAATGGCATGACGAAAAAATCACCGTTTTAGGAACGAAAACGAAATGGCTTTACATGGGCATGGCCAACAATACCATTATTGCTCAGGAAAAGGACAATGGACTGTTAAAGCTTTCGGGGAATACCTGGCTGCCTCTTCTGACTGATCGTATTCCTTACGATTTCATCGTAAGTTCCATTTCCCAATTTGGTAAAGACACCATTTTAATGAGTTCATTTGCACATGGCCTACATACGGTAGTAGGTGGACAAATTACTCCCGTAAAAGCGGCATCAAGTATTTCAAATATCAGCAGTGCCTATAAAATAGATGATCATTCCATCGCTATAGCCACGCTCTACAATGGCTGTTACCTGATGGATACCCGCGGGAAATTGATCTACCACCTGTCTAAAGGTTCGGGACTGCAAAACAATGCTATCATCAGTCTCTTTAAAGACAGCAATAGCAACATCTGGCTGGGCCTTGCAGATGGAATCAGCTTTATTGCGAATAATAATGCCATCAAACACATCAATCCGGCGATCTTCGACAATGCGGCAGGACACACTGCTATCATACACAATAACACATTTTATGCAGGCTTATCGAATGGTTTCTATCGTCTGCCCCTGACTGGTGAAACAGACATCAGCACGACCCAGACTAATTTTGCTGCTGTGCCCAATGCTTATGGACAAGCCTGGGGAGCAAACATCATCAATGGAAAATTGCTATTGGCCAGGCACGATGGCGCTTTTGAATTGACGGAGAAAGGGATCCAAGCAATTTCTACTGCGCAAGGCTATTGGAATTTCATCAGCTATAAGCCGGAAAATGCGGCCCAACCCCTTGTGCTTGCCGGCAACTATAACGGCATTTCCATTTTAAATGAGGTCAATAATGAGTTTGGTATAGCTGGAAATATTAGCAATTTCAGCGAGTCTTCCAGATTTGTTGTAGCCGACGGAAAGAATAACATATGGGTTTCCCATCCTTATAAGGGGGTCTATAAAATAGCTCTGGCAAATATGCGCAGTAAAAGTGTGACGCTTTATACCAATAAAAAAGGCCTGCCATCCACCTTCAATAACCACATCTACCAGGTCAAAAATAAGATTGTAGTGGGCACCGAAAAAGGTGTGTACGCATATAATGCACAAAAAGACAGCTTTGAAATTTCAAGCTATTTTGCCCCGGTTTTTGGCAGAAAGTATGTGAGGTACCTCAGAGAAGATAGTGCAGGAAATATCTGGTTTATTGAAGAAAAGAAACTCGGCGTGGCACAATATAACGGTAAAACTTATAAGCTGCTTTACATTCCAGAGCTCAATGGCAAAACTTTAGGTGGATTTGAACACATTTATTGTGTGGACAAACATAATGTATTTATAGGCGCAAAAAAGGGCTTCTACCATATCAATTACGAAAAATATTTGGCTAATGCAGGCAGACAACACGTGCGCATCAGTTTGGTGAAAGCTTTCGGAAAATCAGATATTGGATTGTTCGGCGGTTATTTTGGCGAGGTAAATGAAACTGCGGAGCAGAAGGGATTGCCTGAAGTGAAACATGGCTGGAATTCATTTCACTTCGAATATTCCTCCACCATCAACAGGAACAAGGAAAATACTTTTTACAGCTGTTACCTGAAAGGATTTGACGAGACTTGGTCGGCGCTCGACAAAAAGACCGAAAAGGACTATACCAATTTACCTGCAGGTCATTACACCTTCATGGTGAAAACACAGGATAACCTTGGCAACGAATCGCCTGTTGCTATGTATGAGTTCGCTATCCTGCCGCCATGGTACCAAAGCATTGTTGCCTATCTGGTGTATGGCTTGATTTTCTTAGGCATCATTTACCTGGTGTACAAAAGGCAACAGCGAAAAATCACCAACCAGCAAATTGCATTTCAAAAAGAACAGGAACACATTAAATACATGCACCAATTGGAATTGGATAAATCTGAAAAGGAAATCATCAAGCTCAGGAATGAAAAGCTGGAACTTGAAATTGACACCAAAAATTCGGAATTGGCTTCCAACACCATGCACCTGGTACAAAAAGCCGATATGATGTCCAAGATCAAGCACGAGCTCTTCAAGCTTAAGAATGAACTGAAGGATGATACCCAAACCGCCGACTTTAACAGAATCATCAGGCTGCTCAATGCCGAAGAAAAATCTGATGAAGGCTGGGAACAATTTTATGTCCATTTCGATAAAGTGCATGTGGACTTCATCAAACATCTGAAAGACAAATTCCCGTCCATTACCAGCAATGAATTGCGCTTGTCTGCCTATCTTAAAATGAACCTTTCTACTAAAGAAATAGCCACCTTAATGAAAATATCGCCCCGGGGTGTAGAAATTGGGAGGTACCGATTGAGGAAAAAACTCAATATTGCAAGTAACGTCAATTTGTTTGAGTTCTTTAATGCAGTGTAAACCTGAGTGATCATACATCAGCAACAAACCGAATACCCTGTAATTATCTGGAGAAAATCTATTACCCACTTCACATACGGAAATGGGTTAAGTCTTCAGACTTAACCCAAATTAACGAAGACTTAACCCAAATTACATTGCATATTATTGAATGTCCAATCTTACTTCGCGAGCAGTTTCCGTAACGATGCTACCGGAACGGTATTTTTTAAGACCATTTGAACACTCTGGTTCATTTCACTATGCAGCAGCATTTTTGTGTTGGACACTGTTCCCACTACATTTCCGCAGACATCCAGTACCGGTCCGCCACTGGAGCCTGTCGCATAATCAGCTGATATAGACATCATTTCCCGAAAGAATTTTTGGCCGTCTCCTCCGGCTTCTTCCAGGTAATGGTTGTTGACTATACCGTTCGAAAGGTAATAATGCATGCCTTTGGGATGTCCCAGTACATAGACCGCATCACCAACTTTTGCAGGACTGCCTAATGCAAGGGCTGGCAATGTTGCGCCATTGGTTTCCAGTAGCAATACTGCCAGGTCATTTGGTTTTGATGCCGCCAGGATACTTTTGACAGCATAAGTACGGCCATCAGCCAACCGCACAAAAAATCCTTCTGGCTTATTGCCATCTTTCATGAAGGCATATTGAGCCATGACGTGGTAATTGGTAATGACGATTCCCTTCGGGTCGATGATATATCCTGAAGATTCACTCAGATGCGTATTGGAGCAGCGTGGACATTTATAGGCGCAACCTGTGATCACCGTTGCAAGCTTCACCTTCTCATATAAAGCATTTCCTGTCAGGGCTTTTTTAGCTGGCCTGATCAAATTTACTGCAGCGAGCGCTGTGGAATCTGCCAGTGCTTTTTGAGCATCTTCAGCAGTGATGCTTTGGGTTTTGGCGAGCACAGCATCCACAGATCTGAGATAGCTTCCCAGAAGCTTCGCATCGTTGGTTACATTCTGTGATTTGGATAGGCCCGGAACCAATGCCAGGCTGATGGAAAGCACCAGGACCATAAGGTTCCCGGTGCCTGATGTTTTTATCATCTTCATTTACTTGATCGATTCTGCCACAGTTAGGTGTCTTTTGCCCTCCTTAGAAAAAAAGTTGCCTGATTTTTCGAAAAAGGCTTTTATGGCCCGCTTTTGAGCCGGACTTGCATTAGCCACTTGCCTGGACAGCACACCATCCAGAATGCCCCGGAATACGTCGTCGGATGGAATGTTCCAAATGTTGCGGTCGTAATAAGCGATCAATCCATCGAGGTCTTTCCTACTGACGTACAAGGCCGCATTAATGATATGTCTTTCCGTAAGATCTGGCTTTAACTTCAGTAAGCCAATGGTATAGGCTACATCTTCCACCTCTTGCGGTGTATAAAAAACGCTGTATTTAGCCCCATTTTCCATGGCTATGCAGTACATATCTTTACGAACCTTGTCGAAGATTATCCGGTTGATTATCTCTGTGCCCATTGCCAGATCTAAATTCGATTTGTACATCATCATCTTTCGAAAAAATGGGCTGCCAAATTTCGTAGTACCCAATGCAATGTTTAGAAAATCCGGACTGAAGCGTTCGAAATCCTGAGCACGATCAAAGATTTCCTGCAACACCGGCGAAGGGTCTTTGGAATTCTGATAAAGTGCGAGTGCATAAGGCATTCCAGTAGTCATGCTCTTGTTTGCTTCATAGGCAGCCTTGATGGCATTCAACGAATTTTTAGGATCAAGCGCAGTTTTTACCTTGTCGATAAACTCTAATGCAGTGGATTTACCTACTACTCTATTGAGCTCATTTCCCTGAGCATCCAATAACAAAAAAGTAGGATAAGCGGTTACGCCATATTTTTTGGCAAGTTGTAATCCTTCTCCTTTTTCCATATCAAACTTTACCGAAACAAACTTTGGGTTGAAATAGTCGCCAGCTTCCTTTTTTGGAAACTCCTCTTTTGCCATTTGGAGACAAGGCATGCACCAGGTGGTATAACAATCGACAAGGATCAGTTTGGGACTGGCGGGATTAGCTGCTTTTCCCATGGCTTCTTTGAGACTTATGGTCTCGAAATTGATACCCTGGGCTGACACAATTTGCGAATAGCAAAACATGATGGTAAACAGCAGGGATGTGATGGTTCTTTTCATTTCAGACAAATATAGTTTGGCTTATAATTTTGATGTAATCAGTGCAGCTAATTTTGGATCGGAAGGTCTTGGTGCATCAAAACTCACTGTTTTCCCTTGTTTATCAAATAGGATGAAACGTGGCACTGATTCCAGTTCATAGTCCTTCAAAATCGTGCCCTGGTTATTAGAATACAAATGTAATCCAGACAATTTTTTCTCCTCGATCATTTGCTTCCATTTGGCTTGATCTGTATCAATCGACAGGCTGATGAACACGACATCTTTTCCTTCAAAAGATTTCTCCAATGCTTCCAGAGCAGGCTGTTCTGCCAGGCAAGGCTGGCACCAGGTTGCCCAGACATCGATCAGAACTACTTTGCCCAGGTTATCTGAGAGTTTGTGCATTTTGCCATTGCGGTCCGGGTAAGTAAAGTCGATCCAGTTACCTCCGGCAGCCTGTACACCCGCACGTGCCAGAAGTACTTTCATCTTATTGCGCTGCTCCTCGTTCAGCATGTCACCTTGATATTTTTTAATAAAAGCGGCCCTGTCCTGCGATGCACCCTTTTCTGCCTGAGCCAGGATATAACTGGCCTTTAGATTTTTATCGCTGATACCGGGAGGCAGCATCTCTCCGGATATGCCTTGTTCCTGGTTATAAATGATGTGTTTGGCGAAGGCGAAATATTGCATGTACCTGAAGGCGATAGGGAGTGTCCAAAGCGCTTTATCGGAAAAATTTTCATTTTTGAACCAATTGGCATAAACCGCAGGGAACTTGTCCCTGGATTCGAAACCGAAGCCCATAGCAAATGGCATCACCAGGTCAAATTTATAGCTGTAGGGCAGCATGAACTTCGCTTCCTTGTCGAAAGCCACGTTGCCGGTGTTGATGTTCTTCACGAAGTTCTCAACCGGTCCAGCCAAAGAATCCAGTAATTTCGCCAGTCTGTCCGGTGGCAGCAAACGTGCTGATTTTGTATAACCGTATTTGCGGATCGGAGCGATCATTTTGTACCAATCAGCAAACACCTGGTTTTCCTTGCTTAATTTTCCTGAATAACTCACCTGACCATCGCCGGCATCTAGTGTCAGCGCCTCAGCCTTGCGCAGATAAACCGGATAATGCTCATCAAAAGCGCCAATATAGCGGATGGCATTTTGATCTGCGGGAGTCACATCCACCCGGAATATACCCGTAGTTTTGTCGATAACCGGCTCAGCGATTGCCTTCAAATCTCCATCACCATCAGACTTGGTAAAGAAGATATTACTTACATTCTGATGATTGGGCATCTCGTACCGGAATTTTGTTTGCAGTACGGCATTCTGAGCCCAGGCAGATGCAGACATCGTCAGCATCGCTAATAAAATACTTGTTTTTTTCATTTTATGGTTTAATATGGGCATAGCGAAATCGCTATGCCCGGTTAGTTACTTTTTTGTCCTTAGTTTACGGGGATCTTCATATCTGCCAGAATCTGGCGAATGATGCCATATTTGGTCATGATATTCGGGTAGGTACCATACAGCTGCCTGAACTGCGCATCTGTATTCGCCAACGAAGCTTCGAGGTAGAGGGAAACATCTATCCAGGTCGTGTAAGGCGTGTAGGATGTATTGCGGGGGTCTGACGAGAGAAAGCCCAGGGTCTGGAGCGAAGCCACAGTGCCTGTTGGCAGACCCGTGACAAACTGGGAGAATTGCCAGGTTCCCATGTAATAGATGTCGCGTGTAGTAACAAATCTACGGCTTACGGTGTAAAACCTGTTTAGGAGATCATCGTATTTTCCGCTCAATACTGTATTGGTGATCAATGCGCGCATCACAGCACCTTTGAAACGCGCTTTGGTTGCTGCATCCATTGCAGGAATCTTCGAAGCTTCGCCAATTAACACCGTATTGAAGGCTTTAAATGCGTAGTTACCGAAAGCATTGCTGGTGAAAGACTCCAGGAGCAGTATACTGGGTACGTGTACCTCCTTCGGCAAGACAGGAATGATTTCCGTTTTGAAAAAGGCCAGCGCAGCCGCAACATCCGCTTTTTTGCAGTACTTGAAGGTACGCACAACAGGAGGTGCCCCCACTTGCTCCACACCCAGGGCATAATTCATGGACAGGACTTCATAGTAGGTATAGTCCTTGCCAAACAGATCCTTACGTTGCTGAAAGCCGATGGTATCATTGATGTAAAATGGGATGCCCGTTTCTTTAAAAAACTCAAACCGGGCATGTGTACTGGCATCGCCTGGATCGTCTTCTACGACCAGCCAGTTTTTATCATAGTCAGGAATTACAGTACTTTCTTCCTTCCTGCATGCAATCAAACCTACAAGGATTAGGACCGCAATATATATTTTGCTTTTCATGTGCTGATTTGTTAAGGTTGAACATTACGTACCGGCCTGATTAAATTGGTCAGGGCGCCCCTGTTGAAGTCTATGGCATAACCGGGAATGGGTACCTGCCATGCAGCCGGATCCTGGGCAAAGGAGTTTAAGACATAGTTTCCGTCAGGATTGTGAGATTTAGTTTGCGCATCGTAAGTGTAATTAGGATGTTTGATATTGAAACCTGAAGGCAAGGGATACTTTGCATTAACGGCATATCTCCTCAGATCAAACCAGCGGTGTCCTTCAAAACAAAGCTCACGACGGCGCTCTGCCCGAATAAATGCGACCAGTGCTTCGTTGGTTTGAGGAAGTTGTGCCAGGCTGGCATTCTTAACCCTTTTGACGCGAAGTTTCTGTAGCTCTTCTCTAGCTTCGGCATCGGAACCTTTCATGGCAAAAGCCTCTGCACGGTTCAATATGATTTCCGCATACCGGAAGTAGAAGGTACAGGAAACCTGGACCGGATCATTATAGGTCTGGAAGGTACGGTACTTTCCCGGGATCCAGGCCTTGCTTTTTGCCGTTTTCCTGAAGAAAGCCGTCCGGCGCATGTCATCAGTAGTATACGTTTCTGCCAGGCCACTGGAAACCTTAAATGAGGAGGCTTTATTGTCATCTCCATTCCAGGCACTTGTGGAATCGGTCAGAAAAACTACAGGAACCGAGTTGGGTCCCATAGTGAAAATGGACTCGGTGGAATTCCGATACGTAAAATTGGTATTTTCAGCATATTGATTGAGGTCAATCAGGCTGTAGCCCAGATTGTCAAAACCGTCGCTGCTTTCCAATGCCTTGTCGTATTGCTCAGTAAAGAGGTACACCCTACTTTGAAGTGCTTTTACCGCAGCAATACCGACGCGAATTTTAGTGGCCGGATTATAGCCCGCCAGGAAGACTGCCGCCTGGTCCAAATCTGCTATGATTTGTTTGTAGACCGCATCGTTATGATCGCGTTTGAAATAAGCATCGTCAATCTTTTCAGAAATTTTTAAAGGTACGCCTTCGTCCGTAGCGGCGGTACCGGTACGGTAAGGTGAACCATAAATATTCTGAAGCAGGAAATAGTAATAGGCACGCAGAAACAAGGCCTCTCCCCTGATGTGCATCAGATCTTTGTCTTCCGCATTCTTTTCCGCTAATCCCTCAGCCTGGAAAATGATGGCATTTAAGGCTCCGATCCTTTTATAGACCTTTCTCCAGAAACTCTCTTCCCATTCCAGGTTCTGCACATTGGCATTTGGCTGCTGACTCCAGTTGTGAAAGCCGGAGAGCATGTTGCGCGGTGTCTGCTCAAAGGGCTCTACGTAGTTTGTAAGAGATAGCTCACTGTCATCGTCCATGACATGCAGCCATGGTGCCAGAACCCCTTGACTTTCATTGAGTGTGGTGATGGTCGACTGGCTATAGACGGAAAAGGAGTAACTTGGAAGAAAGGCCTCCCCGATCATTAATTTATTGAGGTCCTCCGTAGTCTCCGCATATTTCAGGTCCTTCGAATACTCTTCGAGGAATTTCTTGCAAGAACTCATCACCAGGATACAGGCTAAAAGCACAAATATTTTTTTCATGTTCCTATATTTTTAAAATGATACATTAATGCTCCCTGCGTAAGTTGGCCTTACAGACAGGCTGATATTTGGTGCCGAACCCGATTGTGAGGGGTCCTGGCCTTTAAGCATCTTATTGCTTATAGTAAATAAGTTACTTCCGGTAATGCTCAGGTAGGCAGATCCAAGTCCCAATTTCTTTGCGAAGGTTTCCGGAACGTTGTAACGGAAGGATGCCGACTGCAGCTTGATGTGATCGCCACTTACCAACCTAATATCGGAATTGTCGTACATGTCGTACACACTGCCGGCAAATTGATACTGTGAGGCAGGATAAACGGACCACCAGGGTTGATTGACTAAATTGTCTGCCTGAAGTCCCGGGATATTGGTATAAGCTTCGTCCCCCGGGCGGCGCCACCTGTAAACAAATTCCTTTCGGAGATTTTGTTGCGGATAAGCAATATTGGTACCGTATCCAGAAGCGATTTTCAGCATCCGGATTTTATTACCTAATGAATAAGTCACATTGAACGACAGGCCAAAATTACGGTATCCGAAGTAATTGGAGATACCTCCCTGAATGAATGGTTCCCTGCGACCGGACTCACTCATTACGGCCAGGTATACATCTTCTTTCTTCATTTGTGAATACTGAGCGCGGTATTGCTCTGCCAGTGCAGCTTCTGCACCGTAGAAAATAGGTGATCCGTCTACTGGGCTTAAGCCTTTAAATTTATAGGAATAGAAGGTATTGATCGGTTTACCTGCAAGTTGTATAGATCCGTCCAGGAAATTGTTGTAAGTCACATTGTCAAGCAGGACATTATTGCGATTGTTAATTACACGGTTCAATACTTTGTTCAATACCTGTCCCAATTGTGGATCAAACCTCCACACGAATCCACGGCGGGCTTTATTCAGGCCAGCATTGTCAATAGCTGTAATTCTAAAAGCCAGTTCGATTCCTTTATTTTCCAAGGTGCCGCTGTTGATCACATAAGTTTGCACCCCGTTGATTTCAGAGACCACTTTGTTCAGGAAGGCATCTTTAGTTCTTTTGTAGAAGAAGCCGACAGAGCCATTGAGTTTGGTTCCGAACAAGGAGAATTCAAGTTCCGCATTAGATGAGGCGGTACGCTCCCATCTGAGATCCGGGTTGGGAAAATTTCTAATGGTGGAATATGGGGAATTGTAGTAACCATTGGTTACCGATTGTTGCTGGATGACCATGTTGGCTGCCTGGCCGGGCAGCATATTACCCTGCCATCCCCATGAGCCTTTCAGTGCAAGGTCATTAACCCATGAAATGTCCTTTACAATATCATTTTTCATATTCCAGCGTCCGGAAACAGCCCAGATAGGTAGAAAGCTATTATTGGATCTTCTACCGAAAAGGTTGGACTGTTCTCCCCTGATGTGAACGTTGAGCATGTAACGGTTGTCCCAGGAGTAACCTCCGGTGCCATACCAGGCCAGTTCATTGGTTAAAGTTCGGTCAAAAGCACCTAAAGCAAGTTTATCCTGCATCCATTGTTGGTAATATCCAGTATAGGTGGCAGAGGGTATGTAATCGAAGTAGCCCCCCATCTCCGGGAAATATCCCCTTCTGGCGATATTGAATCCTTTATATTCTGAGGACTTGGCTTCGATACCTGCTGAGAAAGTCAGCAAATGCTTACCTGCCTCTCCAAGAGGGGTCGTATAATTTGATTGTAAACGGGCGGTATAATTGTTGTTTCTGGTTTCATTCTTGGTCAATTCTCCGCCTATTGGAGCCATGTCGTTTCTCGCCGTTTGATCAGACCTCAATTTGAAAATATAGTAGGAACTTTTGGTATAGTACAATTCACGGTTGGTGTTGGTAATGCCATAGGCAAAAATTCCCTCTACGTCGAAGCCCTTAAACGCCCTGTATCTGAGCACTCCCTTTACATTGGCACCGATGCCTTCAGAATGGTCATTACTGTTGTCGCGCTCATTCAGGATATTGTAATTGTAATTCAAATTAAAGGTATTTGTGCGCGGATAGTAGAACAAGCTACCATCTGGATTATAAGCTGGAATGGTCCGGCTGGTATTGTAAGCGTAATTCATGACACCCAAATCAGCAGGCGCATAATTTCTCGTCGAATAATTACCCGTGAATGAAATCTGCGCCATGAACTTTTTGTAATCTGCTGTGATGTTCAGCATCGAAGAGTACCGCTTGTTATTCTCTCCTTTAATAACCCCGTTTTCATTCTGGTAGCCAATAGAAGAATAATATTTGACATCCGGCGAGCCACCTGATAGGCTTAGGGTGTGGGTTTGCGAGAAAGCATCCCTGGTAAGCAAGCCCATCCAGTCGGTATTTACACCGGCATAGTAATCACTTTGGCGTTTGAACTCATCATAGCTAACACGGCCAGCATAATAATCCTGCAGGATTGCTTCGTAACCTGCCCATTGCGTAACACTATTGTATTGCATCTTTCGCTCCACCATTTCTTTGGATACATCCATCCGCTCAGCAGAGTTCATCATGTACATCCCACGGTCAGAATATCTCGGCCGGCGTGCGAAACCTGAACTCATAGAATAGGAAATCATGGGCTTGCCTACTTTACCTTTCTTGGTCGTGATCACAATTACACCATTTCCTGCTTTGGCACCATATAGAGCTGTGGCTGAAGCATCCTTCAGGACGTCGATCTGTTCGATGTCCTGCGGGTTAAGGCCGGCAATGGCGTTGCCCAGTAAGTTTACGAAATCCAGATCGTTGATCTGAGCCGGATCTACATTCACCGGATCAACCAGGACTATACCATCCAATACCCAAAGCGGCTCACGGTTCCCCAGGATAGTGGAGGTTCCGCGGATTCTTAGTTTGGGAGTGGCACCGACCTGACCAGAATTCTGCATATAGATCATCCCAGGCACTCTCCCTTCCAATAATTTATCGATGGTGTTGATGCCGGGTGTGAGGATATCCTCCATATCTAGCGTCGTTACTGCACTCGTAAGTTTCCTGCGGTCGATTTTTTGGTAACCGGTATTGACGACCACATTGACTTCCTTCAGATCAGATGCCTGCATCGCCAGGGTTACTACTCTGGCCCGTTGCGCTGCTATTTCGAGTGTAGCATAACCAAGCATCCGGATTTGCAGTACGTCGTTGGCGTATTTGCCCGGAATGACAAAGTTTCCGTTCTGGTCTGTGCGGGTGCTGTAATCTGATCCTTTTACCTTGACGGTCACCCCATCCATAGCTTTGCCCTCCTCGTTGGTCACTCTACCCTGAACCGGGCTATCGAAACCAGTGGAAGGACTCACGTATTCATACTTGTTGTCGAAAATAATGATCACCTTATCTTTGATCTCAAAAGTAAGTGGCTGATTGGCGAATAGCGCTTTCAGTGCATTCGATAAAGATGCATTGTCGAGCTTTAAGGTGACGGGCCTGGTTTTTTTAAGGATCTTATCGTTGTAAGAAAAATCGTATTTCGTCTGCTTGCTAATGGCCTCAGCTGCTTTTGCAAAAGAAGCATTTTTCAGGTTCAGTGACACTGTTTGTGCATGCAGTTTGCTGGTTAGGAGGACTGAGCCGAAAACAGACAAAACAAGCAAAAACTTCATCAATTTGGATGATGTGTCCGCAGCTTCCGGATTTGACGGATAGGCGCACTGCGCACATCTCCCTTTGTCCTTGTGGAAAAGGAAATAGTTCATAATTTTGTTGTGGTTAGTTGTTTGGTGGTTGTTGAATTAATAATACCAGACACAACTGAGTTGGAGGTGTCCGCACACCTTCAGCTCTTTTAATCTGTGCTGATCCAATGGTTATAGTAATTTTTATGGCATAAGCTTCAGACTCCTTCCTTTCACATTAAATTTCAAATCAGTTATTTTTTCGAGCGCGTGTAATACGGTAGACAATTGATTGTTTCTATTCATGGAGGCGTGAATTTGAATGTCATTTGGAATGCCGGTATAATCAATGTTCAGATCATACCAGCGGCTGATCTGGCGGAGCGCTTCCAGTAATGGAGTGGCTTTAAACCTGAACTCCCCATCCTTCCAGGCAGCAAAAAGCGCCGCGTCTACCTCTCTGCTTGCCAATCCGTTTAGATCCAATGTAGCTTGTTCACCCGGATGCAACTGAAGGGGATTAAGATTTCCAGCAGCCTTCAGCTGTACACTGCCTTCGATCAGGGTAGTTGCAGTTCTGGGCTCATCCCGGTAAGCATTGACATTGAAACTGGTTCCCAGTACTTTGATCTGTTGCCCTTCACTACGTACGATAAAGGGGTGACTGGCATCGTGGGAGACCTCGAAATAAGCCTCTCCGCTGAGTGCTACAACCCGTTCTTCCCCACTGAAATTGGTAGGATAGGACAGTGAGGAGGCTGCATTGAGCCATACTTTCGTTCCATCGCTGAGCACTACTCTGTACTGGCCGCCCATTGGCGTACTTAACGTGATATTTTGGTTCGACTCTTGATCGTCCACCAGTGCTCCATCCTTGTAACGGATCGCTGATCCATCGACAATGATTTCCTCTTTAGCACCGTTTAATTGAAGAACTCTCCCATTTCCCATCACGAGCGTGGCACGACTGGTACCCGGAAGCAGGTCATCGCTGTAATCCTTTGATGCAATCTTAGGATCGGAGCTAGATCGGGGAACGAAATAGATCGCGATTGAGAGGATCAGCAAAACAGCAGCAGCAGCGGCAAATTTGGGGATCCAGGAATGAACAGCCGGCTTCCGCACTGTACCAGCCTCGCCCATGCGCTCCTGAATGACCTGCCATGCGCGACTTTCTACTGTCTCAGCGCGGTGATGAAGGGCTGAAAAAGCATCAATATCCGATTCGAAATAGGTTTTCAGTAGCCGATCTGCCTTCTCTCCCTCTTGTTGAAAAAACAGGCGCAGGTCGGACAACTCCGCTTCTGTGAGGGTCTGATTGATGTATTTTTCAAATAATTTGTATTCTGTTGAATGTTTCCCCATATATCACTAGCCAGATATGGCCCTATATAATCAGTACACGCAAGAAAAAAAAAATAGCACCCCTGAACAATTATTTTTTCAAAAACACTGGTAATAAGGCTATTAAAATTTGAAGAGATTGAGATTTCAGGATTGTCCGTAATTGTTTATTGGCCTTTTGGAGGTGGTGATTGATCGCAGATACACTGATATTTAGTGCTTCACTGATCTCCTGATAACTCCTGCCATCTATCTTGTGCAGGATATAAATATCCCGCTGCCTTTCCGTCAACCTGCCCAGCGCCATTTCCAGAAGTTTTTTTGCCTCAGCCGCATCATCGGCATCATCTATGGGATTGTAACTGGCCTCGGGATCCATCAGGTTACGCAGGGACTGGTCATACAAATTTTTCCTGAAGACATTTTTGGAGAGATTGGTTGCCATTTTAGAGAGCAGGCCGCTAAAGCTCAGTTCGGGATCAATCATTTCCCGGCTCGACCAAATTTTCATAAAGACATCCTGGAGCACGTCCTGGGCCAGTTCTTCAGATTTCAATAAATAAATCAGTTTACTGGCTAACCTGCGGGCATAAATTTGATAGAGTTGATTAAATGCATTCTCTTCTCCGTCCCGCAATTTCCGCAACAGTTCCTTTTCATCGCTGACAGGTAATATCTTCACTTAAATGACTGACTTAATTGGCCTAAGTTAGAAAAAAGTTATGAACATTTTTTTAAGCACTGAAGAATTTCTGACTGAGCTAAATCCAATTGATTGACTTCATTCCTTGAAAACCTACGGCGGCTGCCGGGCCTCCTAAACTCGCCGTCTATAGTACCTACCATACGCAGCAGGTCGGTCAGCAGCAAAAACCAACCATTTTCAGGTATCCAAATCTTGATGACATTTATATCAATTAAATGAGATTGATAGTGGTCATCCAAAAGGCTTTGTTTGGTTTGCTCCTGTTTATTGTAAATGATAGCTAATATGACTGCCATAATTTTATATCAAATCCTAGAATTGGAATACCTGCCTCCATATGGAGCAGGGTAGAAAAATCCTCTGAGCTGCAATTTTGTAATTAATATAAATTAATAAATCACTGGGCTTGAAAGAAAAGAATCACTACCTTAACCCTGCCTTTTGCCTCATATCAATATATTTAGCACTTGCCATCCCTTACGCCTGTTCCAAAAATGAGTTATAGAAGGTAATGACCTTTATGAACGAACAGCAAACCCCGGATTTTAAACAGCAACTTTTCGAGTACCAGAAACGTATTGCGAATATATTAGAGAGTTTTACAGACGCCTTTTTTGAACTTGATGTCAATTGGAATGTGACCTATTGGAACAAAGAGGCAGAACGCATCCTAGATATGCCGCGGACAAAAATGATCGGAAAGAATCTATGGGAAGTGTACTCAGATGCTATTCCGCTAAAATTCTATTCCGAATATCACCGCGCGATGCACGAAAATCTTGCGGTAAGATTTGAAGAGTATTTCCCTGCAAAAGAATTGTGGATAGAAGTAGCTGCTTTTCCTTCAGGAAGCGGTCTATCCGTATATTTCAAGGACATCACCGAAAAAAAACAGGCTCTCGATTTGTTACAAAGGGAAAGACAAAAATATGTGGATTTGTTCAACTTAAGTCCCCTACCCCAATGGGTTTATGATAAAGAGACACTCAGCTTTCTTGACGTCAATGAGGCTGCCATAAGGCAATACGGTTATACTCACGAAGAATTCCTGAGTATGACCCTGAAAGACATCAGACCTGCAGAAGATGCAGGGCTGATCGAGGAAATCGTAGGCTACAAGGTCGTAGAAGGCAAAGCTGATTTAAGCCTGCTTCGACATGTCAAAAAGAACGGTGAATTGATTTATGTGAGCGTGAAGGGCGATTGCATCCAGTTTGAAGGGAAAAAAGCGAGGCTCGTGATGGTGGTAGATATGACAGAGGAATTTTATGCTAAAGCTGCAATGGAAGCACAAAATTTGCGTTTGAAAGAAATCGCCTGGATCCAATCCCATCAGATCCGTGCGCCGTTGGCGCGAATATTGGGACTGGTGTATATACTCAATCAAGAGCCGGCTGACCTGGCAACTATAAAGGACTTTCTCCCAATGCTACAGTTGTCGGCAGAGCAATTGGATGCAGTACTTAATGAGATTGTGGACAGCTGTCAGTAATTCATGGGAATTACTGTGGCTGTGCTGATAACAGGGATTGCGACGGCGGCATAATTCATTTCTGGCCCCGGTGGCTTATGGGAGGATGTCTCAGTAGCCTTCGGGTACTCTGAAGACGATGCGTTTGGGAATGTCCGTATGGAACAATTGTAATGCCCGCTTTTTTCCTAAATTCGCGAAGTAGCTCAAAGCGTAAATCATGACCAAAAAATCCCCCATAGAAAAAATAATAGCCCCGGTAAGCCGCTTTATCCATTTGGAATATACCAGTGGCATTGTGCTTTTATTTAGTGTGATCATTGCCATCATCTGGGCAAACTCCGCCTGGCATGAAATGTACCACCATATCTGGGAGATTGATTTTTCTATTGGCTTTGATACTTATGTACTGAAACATCCCCTGCATATCTGGATCAATGATGGACTCATGGCCATATTTTTCTTTGTTATAGGACTGGAGCTAAAAAGGGAATTCATGGATGGGGAGCTTTCCTCATTCAGAAAGGCGATATTACCTATGAGTGCTGCTTTGGGGGGCATGATTGTACCGGCCCTGATCTATTTTGTGATCAATAAAGGCACGCAAGCAGATCATGGATGGGGGATTCCCATGGCGACTGATATTGCTTTTGCGCTGGCGCTCTTGTCGATGGCCGGCAAGCATGTGCCCACTTCCGTCAAAGTCTTTCTCTCGGCACTTGCTGTAGCGGATGATCTTGGTGCGGTACTGGTGATTGCCTTCTTTTATACCTCTGGAGTAGATTTTACCGCCTTAGGTATCGCAGGTATTTTCCTGGTAGTTTTGATCGCTGGTAATAGACTGGGAATCCGCAGCAGTATATTTTACCTGGTACTTGGGATAGCTGTTTGGATCGGATTTTTACTTTCTGGTGTTCACGCTACGATCGCAGGTGTATTGGTAGCATTTACCATTCCTGCTGTGACAAAAATCGACGAAGTAATTTATTCCACCAACCTAAAAAAGCTGACCTACGAATTTGAACAGGAGATTCCCAGCAACAGTACCCTGACCACTCCTCAGCAGCACCAGACCATTCAGCACGTAAAAAACCTGAGTATGGCGGCAGAAACCCCCTTACAGAAGATTGAGCATGCTTTGCATCCTTGGGTAGCCTTTGGAATCATGCCATTATTTGCCCTGGCCAATTCCGGGATCGTGATCGGTGCCGACTTCCTCAGTTCCATCATCAATCCAGTTTCAATTGGGGTTACCGCGGGTCTTGTTATCGGCAAGTTTGCAGGCATCCTATTTTTTACCTGGCTAATGGTTAGGACCGGCATGGGTGCGTTGCCTGAAGGCGCCAACTGGCGCCATATTATTGGAGTGGCTTTGCTTGGCGGGATAGGTTTTACCATGTCATTGTTCATTAGCGGTCTGGCTTTCAAAAATCCTGAATTTGTGGAGCAAGCAAAATATGGTATCCTCATTGCCTCTATTTTGGCAGGAATCATGGGAAGTCTTGTCTTGAGGAAAAGCGCGCACCAAAAAGCAGTAAGGATGTCCTGAACATTCTTTTTTTGCAAGTCTCTTCATTAAGAAAACTTAACTCAACAAGCTTTTAAAAAACGGGCAGGCTAAAAGAGAAACTGGTGCCAAAGCCGAGGCGACTTTCTAACCAGATCCGACCGCCGTTACTTTCCACAAACTCCCGGCATAGGACCAGTCCAAGTCCCGTTCCTTGCTCTGCGGCGGTACCGGGGGCTGAAAACTGGTTACCGACTTCCAGCAGCTTCTGTTGATGCTCAATAGCGATTCCTGTACCCTGGTCAGATATGGTAAAAATCACTTGTTTGCCTTGAGGGACAGCATCTATTTCCACCTTAGATCCTTCATAACTGAATTTGATGGCATTGGAGAGCAGGTTGCGCAGCACGGTGGCTACCATCTGCTTGTCGGCCTTAACTACTAATCCTTGGCGCTTTTCGAAGTGCACGCTGATCCCCTTCGACTGCGCTAAAGGTATCGCCAGTTTTTCTGCTGCGGCAAAAAGTTCTGAAACCAGGATCTCTTCGGGAACCGGCTTGAGCAATCCGGTCTGTAGGCGCGACCAATGGAGCAAATTTTCCAGTAAGCCATAAGCTTGTCTAGCCGATTCGTGCATACGGGCAGCCATATGCCCGATCTTGATCCGGTCTAGTGTTCCTGAGTTCTTCGAAATGAGTTCGCTGTAGGTTAGTAATGCAGTGAAGGGGTTTTTAAGATCGTGTGCGATGATAGAAAATAGTTTGTCCTTGGTGTCAACCAGTCCCTGCAATTGCTGCTCTGTTTTTTTCAGCTCTGAGGCCAATGTCCGGTACTTTTCTTCACTCTCCCCGAGGTTTTTGAAGATGAGGTCGGTAGGCCTGATGAAAGCTGTTTCTACATTTGCTTTATAGATCAGGATAAAAGAAATCAGTTTTGCATAATGCCCGATTTCGTTGGCAGTACTATAGTTGGATATGTACAGTGTGAAGCAAAATTCACTCAAAATGGTAAAAAACAAAGAGATGAGTAGCAACTGGTAAATCTCCGGGCTGAAAAAACGTTTCAATTTAATCAGTAGGTATACGGAAATTGAAAGAATGACAACCACAGCATATTCTGCGTAGATCTTAAAAGGTGTTTGGCCGACACCTTCTATGAAGGAAACCGGAAAGATCTGCCATACCAAAATTGAGAGCATAATCAGCAATGCAGCAAAGAAATAACCCAGAAAAACCAGTTCAGGATTGAAGCGCTTATGCTTCTTTAGCAGTATTAAGCCCACTACAAAGGTCAGGGCTTCCAGCGTCCTTGTGGCAATCCAAAACTGATTGGCCGGAAAGCCGGAGACAGGAATCATGGTCATGCCTTTGAAGGTAAGGGTGTGCAATAAGTCCAGTGCACCGATAAAGAGATAGGATATGCCCACAAGCTGCAAGAAAACATTGTCCTGCATCCTTCGCGAATTCCAGGTGACGATGAATACGGCAAAGGCTACAACGATCGAGAATAATTCTACAAAGGTATGGAACAGCAGGTAACTCTGTAATTTGCTGAAGTAAAACACCAGAATGAGAAATGCAATAGCAAAGCAGGTTCTGTAATTGTTTCTAAATATCCTGAGGATGTGCTGCAAAAAATGTCGATCTTATTAATCGACAAAGATAAACATATTTACATAACGTTACCTAATTGGTGATGTATTTTGAAGAGATCAGCAGTAGCAGCGTACGGTCAGCCTTTGCCTCCTCATAATTGTCCTTTAGGAGCTGGCTAATGTGCTTATTTTTCAACCCTACAGCCGCCATACGCAGTATCTGAAAAGAGGCCATTTCTACACTCTCAATGTTCTGTAGGTAAAAAATAATAGACAGGTCCCTAAGTTCAGGCTCACCACGCTGTTCGTTGATGGCTTCAAAAGCATCCTGGATCAAACCCGTGAGTCCGTGAATACTTCCTTTTGAGACTTCAGCATCCAATAACGAGTAAATGACTTCCATTCTGGCTATCTGCTTTTCAACGTCCGATACCGTCTCTAAAATGGCATTCCTTAGGTCTGCGAATTCTACTTCCTCAGCAATTCCCGGTAGTTTTGATACCAGATGTAATTTGGCTCCATAGATCCGGTCGAGATGTTTGATGAAAAACAGCTTGAGCTTTTCGGATCCTAACTGTATTTTTTTCCAGGAGCTGTTTTTTTGGGGGTTTTCTTCACTCATAATTACAATGCAAGCGCCTAATTTATGAATTCTTTGACTTTTTTGACGAGCTTATCTATATCAAACGGTTTATTCACATAACCATTTGCCCCACAGCTTTGAGCCAGTTCGGGAACATTGAGTTCAGCAGATACCAGGAGCACCGGTATAGATTCCAGATCCCTTTCTTTCTTGATCTCTGCACAGATCTGAGCCCCTGTTTTCGGAAATCCCACTATTCTCACGTCGAGCAATATCAGGTCTGGATCAAGGATTTTGATGTGTTCAGTGCTGATTCCGGTGTTGCAAAGGACGCGTTCATAACCTTCATCTCCGAAGATGATGTCCAAAATGGAGAGAATGTCTTTATCGTCATCAATCACTAATATCTTTTTCGCCATTTTTTGGTTGTAGTATTTAAAATTAGGTTTAGTATCTTTTCTAGAGCAGCTCGGAAACATGAATCCCATAAACCTCCTTAAATAGCTTGCTGAAATGACTTCTCGAGTGATAGCCGGCAATGCTGGAGATTTCTTTTATTGTCCTGTATTTTCCGGAAGCAATGGCTTCCCATGCCAGTTGCAAACGTATGACCCTCACCAGTTTGTTGGGGGTAATGCCCAGAATACTTTCTACACGTCGAAATAACTGTCTCTGGCTAACGGCCAGTTCATTGCTGATCAGGGCGAGGTTGAGCCCTGGTTTTCCAGCATATCTTCTCACAACGGTTTCAAAATGATTCAGCCACAACTGGTCGGCATGTGTAGGCTCTTCATTATGCTGCGGTACATTTATAACTTTTGGCTCCGATTTGAGTTTTTTTTGATGGTCTTCATTGATCATTTCCAGGATAGCGGAAATCCGGTCGTATTCTTCAATACGCTTTCTGTACGTAATGTTCTTGGCAATAGCAAATATCAACCTGTCCCTGGGTATGGGAACCGATGTCCAAGATAGCCACACAATGCTTCCATCTTTGGCGAGATAACGGTTCTCGAAGTTCAGCAGGGAATGACCTTCGGTCAACCTGAGGCGTTGCCGACCAGTGAACTCTCGGTCTTCAGGATGGATGAAGGAACTGATGGGAACTGAAAAAAGTTCCTCATAAGTGTAGCCCAAGGTTTCCGATACCGCAGGATTTATTTTCTTAAAATAGCCATCAAAACCAGCGATACACAACCAGTCTGGTGTAATTTCGAAGAAGTACTCTAAATCGAAAACAGTATGGGTATCTAACTTATCCATGCCAACTCATTATTTACCATAGCCTTCTATCCTTAAATGATTGGTCCCTTTATGTTCAAGCCCAATGCAAATTTTGAGCAAATTGTTTTAATTAATGAGTACTGATGCGATTATGTCAATTTTGATCACATATTCGGCAGTTTTGTGAACAGCTCCTGCTCAATTATTCCAGAATTGGCCAAATTAAGTAGTGAGCTAGCGTACGCATAAATCGGTATGGGAAAAAACATGTATAGAGATGTATACAGGGTATTTGTAATAACCTTGATCATTTTAAACATTTAAAATTTATTGAGGTTATCTTACTGAATATGGCCATGAAAACTAATGCAGCCGCCTGTAACCTATGAAACAATTCGAGGAAATTAAGACCCTGTTGGGCGAATCAAACACCTATTACTTAATTGCTGTCGACATGAATGCCAATTACAGCTACCTGAATAAGCATTATGCCGAAATCTTTGAACCGATCCATGGGAATCTAGTTGGAAAACATTACGCCATAACGATGCATCACGATGATCAGCAAACCTGTAAAGTGGTCTCGCAAATGGCCTTTATGTATCCCGAATCTATTTTCCCGGCTACACTTCGCAAACATGATGGTTCTGGTGGCTACATCGTTACCCGATGGGAATATAAAGCCATGTTCGATAGCCTGGGTGCTCCCTCAGGTATTTTTTGCATCGGGCACGATATTACAGAATTGCTGAAAATCAGTGGAGAACTCCATCAGGCAAAAGAAGAAAATGCGCATGCTGTCCGCTTGCATGTGGCAAATATTATGGGGTTGGGGAAGATCATTCAGGAATCTACAGATGCTAAAGACACCAGGGATGCCGCCAAAATGCTGGTCCAAAGTGCCGTCGATCTTGACAATGTGATCCGGTCGCTTTACAAATAAAGGCTAACCCATCCGGATCAGCCTTTAGGGATATAACATATTTTGTAATACTACCGCCGATCCATTAAAAAAGAAATTTGTTCGAAAAATGGGAGCACTGATCTTGGAACATCAGATCTGATCCCCAGGTCTTCATCTTCAAAAAGCTCAAACATTTTTTTATTATCCAACAAAAAGGGCCGCCCTGAGGCGACCCTGGTTGCGATTGTCTTTTTACTTGATTTCGATCTGACGTGTGATCATTTTGGCTTCCTCGCGTTTCGGAATATCGATGCATAGCACCCCATCATTATACTTGGCCTCAATGCCTTCTGCATTGGCACTGTCGGGGATGGTAAAGGCGCGAACGAAGGAACTGTAACTGAACTCGCGTTTTGCATAGCTCCGCTCTTTTCCTTCATTTTGGTTGACTTGCTCAACAGCTATGCTCAGCACATCTCTTTCGAGTTTCAGTTTAAAGTCTTCTTTTTTCAGGCCCGGTGCAGCAAGCTCTACATGAAAGTGATCTGCGGTCTCGCTGATATTAGCTGCGGGAACACGGCTGATCATGCGGTCTGAAAAAAAGGTGTCATTGAAGATGGAATCAAAAACGTTGTTGAAGCCTGGAACGTTTGCGGTTTTGTTTTTGTCGGAATTAAATTTAACCAGTGTCATAGGTCTGTCCTCCTTAAATTTGATTTAATGATTAAAACTTACAATTAATTAAACTCTTGAACTTCATGTTCGCTCCTGATATTACAACTGGTGTGCCAATAGGATTTTGCTGGAATCTGACTGAAGAAACTTCAGCAGAAATGAATTTTTTTCAGTTTAACTGTCAAAATTTCATTTGATCGAGTATGTAATGTGCAGATTAGAGGACTTAATCCAAACGAGATCCGAAATTGTTAAAAAATGTTAAAGCCATTTGAAAAAAAAAATTTGTTTTTTTCATTTGTTCCGCCATTTCAACGGAAATGGACATACATTTTTTAGGGCTATTATTTTAAATTCTAGTTATTGGATCATGTTTACCACATTCTCATTCAAACCATCAAAAGTCAGGCGCAATGCCGCAGTAATTTTTCTAATTTTATGCTCAGCAGGACCGATACTCCGGGCCCAGACGCCTGCTCCTGCAGGGGGCAAATCCAGCTATAGCGCGAGGCTGATGAACATTGAGGCCGCCAGCAATGAAATTTTTCGTTTCAACACCACACTACACAATGCCGAAACCAAATCTAAAGTGATGGAACTGAAGGCGACCCTGCCGATCGGCTGGATGATCAGTTACAAAGTGGAGGGCAACCAGGTGACTTCACTGGCAATGGATCCTGGAAAAACACAAGACATCTCCATTGAAATCAATGCTTCGGCAAATGCCTCGCCTGGAAAATACAAAATACCGGTTAAGGCAATATCCGGAACCGATACCCTGAGCCTGAATCTGGAAGCCGTAGTGAAGGGTTCCTATGGCATCACATTGAGCAGCCCCAGTGGCCGGTTGAGCGCAGAACTGAACTCCGGCAGTCATGAAGAAATTCAACTGGTACTGAAAAACTCAGGAACGCTTCCTTTGAAAGACATCGACCTGACGTCTCAGTTGCCGACCAACTGGGAAGCGACGTTCGAACCGGCTAAGGTAAGCAACCTGGAGCCAGGCAAAAGTCAGGACATCAAACTAAGCCTGAAAGTACCCGACAAAACCATTGCAGGAGATTATGCCGCAACATTTACCGCAAGCAATCCAAATGGCAATGCTCCGGCAGTATTTAGAATTATTGTAAAAACATCTTTATTGTCCGGCTGGATAGGCATCCTCGTAATCCTCCTTTCTATTGGTCTGGTGTATTACCTGATTCGCAAGTACGGAAGAAGATGAGTACCCCTATCATTAAGATCAGGGACCTGAGTAAATCTTATGGTTCCTTTAAGGCTGTGGACGCCCTGAATCTTGAGGTTCATAAAGGCGAGATCTTCGGCCTGCTGGGTCCAAATGGCGCCGGCAAAACGACCACCATTCTAATGATGCTCGGCCTCACGGAACCCAGCGCAGGAACGGTGCAGGTCTGCGGTTACCACTCAACGACCAACCCGATCGCTGTCAAGAGAAAAGTGGGGTATATGCCAGACAGCCTGGGCTTCTATGACGAAATGTCGGCGCTGGACAATCTGATGTATATTGCCAGGCTCAATGGACTGACAGAACCTGAGGCCAACCGTACTGCGCTAGAGCTTATGGAAACCGTCGGCCTCTACGCAGAACGGGACAAAAAAACCGGAGCCTACTCCAGGGGGATGAAACAGCGGCTCGGACTGGCAGAAGTACTGATCAAAAAGCCTGATGTGATCATCCTCGACGAACCAACGCTGGGGATAGACCCCAGTGGCGTGAGGGATTTTCTAACGCTCATAAAATCCCTGAGCAGGGAACAGGGGATCACCGTACTGCTGTCCTCCCACCATTTGCACCATGTACAGCAGGTCTGTGACCGGGTAGGGATTTTTGTGAAGGGGAGACTACTGGCAGAAGGCAATATTGAGTCGCTATCGAAGATCCTGTTTGGACATGAAGGCTACGTGACTTCCGTCAGGCTGGCGCAGGACATCAATGAGCCCTCATTTTTTGAACGGGAGCTGCAGCACTGGCCGGAACTGAGCAAAATAGCCATTCGCGACCAGGAAATTGAATTTACCGGCACAGTAGACTTGAGTGCCAGATTGGTCCGCTTTATGGTGGAAAAGGGTTTTGATGTGCTCACCGTAAACCGCAAGGACTATGGGCTGGATGAGATCTATCAAAAATATTTTGAAGCAAAATAACGACATAACGAATTCATGAAAGATATTCTGTTTTTATCCGGATCATTGGGCAGAAGCCCATTCCGCGTGATGATGAGAAAGGAAATGGCAGACCACATCCGCAGCTGGCGGTTCATTGTACTGCTCAGCCTGATATTGCTGACTTTCACAGCTTCCATGTACGTATCACTGTCCAACATTAAATCGGCCACGGCCAATACCGAAGACCCGGATCATGTATTCCTGTACCTGAAACTGCTGACTGCCACAGACAATTCTGTTCCACCCTTCCACGTTTTCCTCAGTTTCCTGGCACCGCTACTGGGTATCAGCCTGGGTTTCGATGCGATCAATGCAGAACAGAACAGCGGCAGTCTGACTAGACTACTGGCCCAACCCATATACCGCGATAATGTGCTGCTCGCTAAATTTGCCAGTTCATTGCTCCTGGTGGGTGTGCTGTTTATGGTGCTGGTTTTGTGGATGATCGGCGGAGGATTACTGCTTACAGGTGTAAGAATGGAGCCACAGGAACTGATGAGGATCCTGGGCTTTGTAGCGATTAGTATCTTATATGTAGCCTTTTGGCTCAGCCTGTCCATCGTACTCTCCATTTGTTTCAAAGGAGCAGCTACTTCCGCACTGAGTGCCATAGGCCTCTGGCTCTTCTTTACCGTTTTTTACCAGATCGTCCTGAACCTGCTGATCCGGTCTTTGCTGCCCGACCCATCCAGTCTGAACCAGGACCAGCTGATCCGCTATAATGAGCTGATACTTAGCTGGACCCGGATCGCGCCGAACCAGCTTTACATGGATGCCACCACTACAATGCTGATGCCTTCGGTAAGAAGTCTGGGTCCCATGACGATGGAACAGATGGCTGGAGCTATTCCATCCCCACTACCATTTGGGCAGAGCTTAATGGTAGTCTGGCCCCAGGTAAGCGGCCTGACCGGAGCAACCATCGCCTGCTTTGCACTTTCGTATTTTCTCTTTATGCGGCGCGAAATCAGGGGCAATTAGTAGAAGAGACTTCAATGCTTCATTCACATTGTCTATTGCGGTTCATTTTTTGCAATACAGGGATAGAAATTTTTAATATTCTACTATGCCATTCAGTGAACTGGAACGATTGGGGACGCTCAGGCGATTTTTAAAACTTAAAACAACTAAAGAAGCAGAGCTGCAACGCATCGTACAGCTCGCAGCACAGCTCTGCAATTGCCCAATTGGGCTCATTACCCTCCTTGACGACGAAAAGCAGGTCTTTCTGGTAAGGACAGGAACCAGCCTAGAGCAAACGGAACGAAGTGATGCCTTTTGTAACCAAACTATCTTGGGGGACGAGGTACTGGTGGTACAAGATGCGGAAAAAGATGCCCGCTTCCAGAACAACCCTCTGGTAATGGAGGCGCCACACATCCGATTCTATGCGGGAGCTCCGATGATAAGCTCCGATGGAAGCCGGCTGGGCAGCCTATGTGTCATCAATACCAGTCCGGCAGACCTTACAGAAGAACAGCAACAAATGTTGTCAGTGCTTAGAGATTATGCCATGATGATCCTGGATTTCGAAATGAGTATCGAAATCCTAAAGGAACAATTTGCCAAAGCCAAAAATTCAGAAATGAAGATCAGGGCGTTTTTTGAAAGCACTGACACCTCGCACCTCTTCCTGGATGCAACCTATCAGATCCTGCACTACAATAAGGCTGTATCTGATTTCATCTGGAAAAATACTGGCAAAAGGATCAGTACGGGTGAAAATATTTTGGATTATATGCATCAGGAACATATGGTCAGCTTTAAATCCAATTTTCAGCAGGCACTGGAGGGAAAGAGTATTAAGTTTGACATCCTGCTCTCGTATCCAAGTGGAGAAATCTGGTGGAGCATGGACTATCACCCGGTATATACTTCCAGCGGGCAGATCATTGGCGTGTCTCTGAATGCCGCCGACATCAGTAGCCGAAAGAAACACGAGATGCAGGTCACGGCCCAAAATGAGGCACTAAAAGAGATAGCCAGAGTGCAGTCGCATGAGGTACGTCGTCCGGTGGCCAGTATCCTGGGGCTCATGAACCTGATGGAGGTATTGCCTGACGATGAACTACGGGAATACCTGAACCTGATGTCTGGACAGGTCGAAGAACTAGACCGAATGATTCACCAGGTAATGGCTACTGTAAACCTAAGCCAACAGCTCGATAAGGGTACCACAAGTAGCCCAGATGCTGCATAACAGTCCAAATAATAGACAGTACAAGAGAACATCTATCTCCTTTCTCAATTTAATCCAGAAAACGACGATAAACATCAGCGGGCAAGTCGCCATAAAAATGAAAATAATGGTAGCGATGGTCTCAAAAATATCCGAGTTGAAATCCATGAGCAAAATCCGGATGCCGACATAGGACAACCAAACAAAAATCGGCGAAATGACGCAAAAGAGCCATTTCCAGATGGGTTTAAGCTGGAGCTGCGCCGGAACTGCGCTGCGGTAATTTCTGACTAACCATACGATTATAGCCGCCACCAACAAGATCAGGATGCCAATCTTGATATAGGTATTTCTGACGGTATCTGCACGCGTATTGACCTTGTGTTCAGCAATGAGTTTATCCCGATTGAACTCCTTCATACCGGTTCGCTCCCCATTGACAAATGTTTGCAGCACCACCTTGGTACTACTACTGTCCCTGAGTGTCCAACTGGAGTCTTCCAAGCCCATTTTGTAGAATCCCTCGATGATCAGTTTGCCATTTTTTGTTCTGCTGAACCTACCGTCCAGACGCCCGCCATTGAACCTTAAGGAGTCAGTACCATCTGGAGTTTGGATACTCAACCCGGTGATCTGCCCGGAGGGAATCAGGCTTACGCTGTCTGCAACGCGCTCCATGACGTCTTTGTCCAGTTCTTTAATTGAACGGTTCTTATTATAGTCATCGCTCCTGATCGGCCGGCTGATATATACCTGATTAACTTTAACGACGAGCAGGGAATCCTTTTTATAAAACTCAAAGTCACCATATAAATTGGCATCAGGAGTGGTGTCGGCGCGCAAAAGCACATACTGCGGCTGGTCAAAAGACTGCACATACCTTTGCTGGCTGGTGGCACAGAATGAAAAAACGGCCATGGTGCCGATGAACAAAGCGCCTAATCTAGCCATTAAGGAGTCGGTGAAGACTACGATCTGTGGCGCGCCTTTTATATGGAACCAGCTTAGCAACAATACGGGTAAGGCAATCAAATCTGTAGGGTCAATAGTCCGCTGAATGCTGAATACAGGATTCAACAGTTCGATAAATCCGGAGGCATATTCGCTTTTCCAATAGACAAAGAATATTCCGCTTAGGATAAAAACCGATAATTTCCGTTTTGGAAAAATGGCCGACCAAAAAATGGGAAAAATAAATAGTCCACAGAAATCGGAAAGTTTCCCGGTGAATGCATTATGGAAAGCTGCTTTCAGAAAGAAGTCGTTGAGGATCAACAGCAGCAGACAAAAAACGAAAAGCGGCGACAAAAGATTTTTCAGGCGGTCATACATGCTGGAGAAGTTTTTTCTATTAATACCCATAAAGTAGTTTAGTAACCTGGCTGCGCCATTAAAGTTCAAAAAATCCAGAAAATTAATTTATATTCATAGACCCTAAATAGACCAATGATCCGGATGATGCCGAACATCTACCATGATGCCTTTAAAGATAGTCCGCTTCCGATGTGGATCTATGACCTGGAAACATTGGCTTTTCTGGACGTAAACCAGGCTGCGATCGAACTCTATGGTTATTCGAAAAAGGAATTTCTTGAAATGACTTTGCGAGACATTCGTCCTCTGGAAGAAGTTCCGGTCCTTGAACAGATCATGCGTACCAAAATCAGGGAAAAAGCTTTTAACCAGTCACTGGTGGTTCACTGTAAAAAAAATGGTGAGCGGATGTTCGTATCGGTCAAAGGCAATGCTACTGAATTTGAGGGTAGGGCTGCCCGCTTCGTATCTGTTATAGACTTAACTGAACATCAGACCACGGCAGAGGCACTGGCTCAAAGCGAAAGACGCTTCCAGTTACTGGTACAGGATGGATCTGATCTGGTTACAATTTTTGACCAGCAAGGGGTATATAAATTTGCAAGCCCCACTGCGATGAATGTATTAGGTGTGGAGCCTGAGGCGCTGATCGGCCGGAACGTATTTGATTTTGTGCATCCTGAGGATCGGGAAACCGCCAAACTACAGTTTGAGCTGATCGCAGACCAGCACCGCATCATTATGCCCCCCTTTAGGTATAGGCATTTCAATGGCGAAACAAGATGGATGGAAACCATCATCACCAACAGGCTGAATGATCCGGTGATCAATGGAATAATTACCAATTCAAGAGATGTGACCGAAAGGCTGAACCAGGAAATTGAGCGAAAAAAAATTCTCCAGCGTTACAACACCGTATCTAAAGCCACAAGTGATGCCATTTGGGACCTGGACCTCAGGACCAAAACAATTACCTGGAATAAAGGCCTGAAGGGTTTATTTGGTTATAACCTGGAACAATCAGATATGGACTGGTGGAAGAGTAAAGTCAAGTCCGAGGACCTGGCTACCATTCTCGGTATATTTGATGAGCACATCAAGCAAGGCATTAGCAAATCTAAGCTGGAGTATAGGTTTCAGTGTGCAGATGGCACTTATAAAACCGTGATGGATCGCTCCTTTATTCATTTTGATGAAGCCGGACAAGCGGTAAGGATTATCGGATCTATGCAGGATGTAAGCGAGCAAAGAAAGTATATTGCAGAAATTGAAATCCAGAATGAGAAAATGCGCGAGATTGCCAGGATGCAGTCGCACGATCTGCGCGCTCCCCTCGCCTCCTTCATGGGATTGGTATCGCTAATAGACCCCGATGCCAATGATCCGGATGCGATTTTGAAAATCCTTCCTTTGCTGAAAAAGTCAGCAGAGGAAGTCGATGCAGTCATCAGGGCGATCACAAAGAAGGCTGAAAATAAAGGTTAGGTCTGAAGACTTAACCCAAATGCTTTTGTTAAACTTACCATATCTGTAGCAATAAAGTTGCAGCGAATCACCGGGCTTCTAACATGTTTTCTCCCATAAACAACGCATCTTTGTTGCATTCAACAACACCGCATTAGATATGAAAAAAATTCTACTGACCGCAAGCCTGCTGCTGGCCGCAATAGGGCTGTATGCGCAAAATGCTCCTTTATGGTTAAGGTATCCTGCCATTTCACCTGATGGCAAACAAATCGCCTTTGGTTACAAAGGTGACATTTACCTGGTAAGCAGTGCCGGTGGCCAGGCCATTCCCCTCACCTTAAATGAAGCCCAGGATATGATGCCGGTATGGAGCAAGGACAGCAAGTCGATCGCTTTTGCCAGCAACCGCTACGGTAATTTTGATGTGTTCACGGTCTCCGTGCAAGGTGGCAGCCCGCTGCGCCTTACGTTTAACAGCGCCAATGACTATCCTTATGACTTCAGTGCCGACAACAAAAATGTGCTGTTTGGCAGTTCCAGGAATTCAAATGCTGAGAACGTCAGGTTTCCAAGTCCGCGCGTATTTCAAAACCTCTACCAAGTGAAGAGCAGTGGCGGTAAACCGGTGCTGATAAGTGCTGCAGGAATAGAGAACGCCCGCTATAATAAAGATGGCAGCCAGCTGGTATTTGAAGACAAAAAAGGTTTTGAAGATGCCTGGAGGAAACACCATACCTCTTCCGTAACCAGAGACATCTGGCTGATGGATGTGAAGGCCAATACTTACACTCAAATTTCCAGTTTTGAGGGCGAAGACCGCAATCCCGTTTTCAGTGCCGACGGACAGGCGATTTATTTCCTGAGCGAAAAGAATGGCAATCAAAACATCTTTCAAACACCTGTTAAGGGACAGCCGGGCTATCAACAGATAAGCAATTTCAAGGACAACCCAGTGCGGCATTTGACTGCGGCAAATGACAATACGCTCTGTTTTTCGCAAAATGGAGAGATCTACACCCTAAAGAATGGGCAGAGCAAGAAGGTTAGCATCACGATCCTCAACGACGGAAGGGATAACCTGACCAGAACAGAGCCGGTAGTGGGCAATGTCAGTGAATTTGCACTGAGTCCGAATGGAAAAGAAATCGCCTTCATCAACCGTGGAGAAGTTTTCGTGACCAGTGTGGACAATGGACAGACCAAACAGGTAACCAAAACCCCGCAACAGGAAAGGATGCTGAGCTGGTCGCCCGACGGCAAATCGCTTTATTATGCAGCGGAACGCGGCGATAGCTGGGACATTTACAAAAGCACAGTAATACAAAAAGATGAACCTTACTTCTTTGCATCGACAGTGATACAGGATGAGGCTGTGATCCATGGTGTAGCAGAAGCTTACCAGCCACAGCTCTCCCCTGACGGTAAAGAAATTGCCTATATCGAAGACCGGAATATCCTGAAGATCTATAACATCAAATCCAAAAGCAGCCGTACGGTGCTGCCTAAAGGACACAACCATTCTTACAGCGATGGGGACTGGAGCTTCCAATGGAGCCCTGATGGTAAATATATGCTGACTGCAGATCAGCGGGGTTATATGTCCAGGAGCAACATTGCCATCTACAAAGCGGATGGTTCCGGAAAGGCGATCTACCCTGTAAACAGCGGATTTGGCGAATATGCCGGCCAATGGGCGCTGAGCGGCAAAATGATCACTTGGATGAGCTCTAAAGAAGGCCGCAAATCGCTGGCTATCCAGGGAAATCGGGAAATGGACATCTATGGACTGTTCCTGGACCAGGAAGCTTATGACCGGGCGAATATGAGTAAAGCTGATTTCGATCTCCTGAAAGAAAGAGAGCAGCGCGAGCGCCTGACTGCAAAAGATACCGTAAAAACGCCTGCAAAACTGGCGAAACAAGATACCAGCAAAAAATCTTTTACACCTGACTTCAGTAACCTGGAGAACAGAAAAGTAAAGCTCAGTCTGACCAGCAGCTCCTTGGGCGGATATGTACTCAATGCAGATGCGAGCAAACTGTTCTACCTCTCCTCTTTTGAAAACGGCTATGACCTTTGGGTTACAGACACCCGCAGCAAGGAGACCAAGGTTTTGGCTAAACTTGCCGGTAGCCCGAGTGGAATAGAGCTTAGCAAAGATGGCAAATCCCTATTCCTCAGCAACCGTGGAAGGTTGGTCAAAGTGGAATCGGAAAGTGGAAAGGTCTCCCCTATCGCCATCAGCGGCGATATGGAGCTGGATGCTGCCGCAGAAAGAGCTTATATCTTTAACCATGCCTGGAGGCAAACCAAAGCCAAGTTCTACGACCCGAAGTTACATGGGGTAGACTGGCAGGGATACAAAGCGACTTACGAGCGTTTCCTCCCGCACATCAACAACAACTTTGATTTCCAGGAATTGCTGAGTGAATTGCTGGGCGAACTTAACGCCTCCCATACCGGAGGACGCTACACGCCAATGATTGCCAATGCGGATGAGACTGCCAAACTGGGTTTATTGTACGACGAAAGCAGCGTAGTGGAGGGACTTAAGGTTTCGGAAGTCATCGCAGGAGGCCCATTGGCCAATAGCAAAAGCAAAGTAAAGGCTGGGCATATCCTGACTGCAATAGACAATGAAACGATCACAGCAGATCTGGACTGGGCGAAATACCTCAACAACAAAAAAGGCAAAAATACACTGCTGAGCTTTTATGATCCGGCTTCAAAAACGAAATGGACAGAAACCATCAGACCAATCGGCATTGCTGAAGAAAATACGCTCATGTACAAAAGGTGGATTGCCAAAATGGAGCAGATGGTAGACAAACTCAGCGGCGGAAAAGTCGGGTATGTACACGTTGAAGGAATGAACGATGCCAGTTTCAGGGAAACATTTGATGTGGTACTGGGCAAAAACCTGGAAAAAGAAGCGCTGATCGTAGATACACGTTTCAACGGTGGCGGTTGGCTGCACGATGACCTGAACACCTTCCTTTCGGGAAAAAAATACCTGGAGTTTGCACCACAAGGCGAGCGCCTAAAGGGTGGAGAACCCAATACCAGGTGGTACAAGCCAAGCTGCGTGGTAATGAATGAAGCCAATTACAGTGATGCTTTTATCTTCCCCTACATTTATAAACAAAACGGATTGGGCAAGCTGATTGGAATGCCTGTTGCGGGCACAGGAACTGCGGTATGGTGGGAACGCCAGATAGATCCGACCATGGTTTTCGGCATCCCAATGATCGGAACCATCGGTAAGGAAAACCGCACGACGGAAAATATGCAGGTAGAACCAGACATCAAGGTGCAGGTAAAGTATGAGTCTTACCTGAACGGATCTGATACACAAATTGAGACTGCGGTTAAGGAGATGCTGAGAGCCATTAAGCCTTAGTTTAGCGGAGAACTTATTGATTCAATAGTTCAATAAAAAAAAGGGGAATGGTTATTCATTCCCCTTTTTTTTATTGGTAGTTAAGTCTGAAGACTTACCCAATTGTATCTTTAATGCGCTTTAGGAAGGCCGACGGCTAACTTGTACAAAATCAAACCATTTCCGGACAAAAACGAACCCTCCGACCATGTATTTGTGTGTAGTTTTATTGCAACCAAATGTATGAACTATGAAAAAATCAAATTTGAAGGAGCTCGGAAGAGTTGCCTTGACGGCATTGTTCTGCCTGCATTCAATTTCCTGTGCCAAGGTACTGGATGAGGAAATCCCAGCTGAGGCTGAGGCCGCTGCCGGGCGGAACCAAAAAGCGGTTGCCAGTGTGGCCAATATTGCTGGCAATGTGATCGTAAGTCCAACTTACAACAGTACTGCTATTTTACGAAACCCTCTGAACGGCTGGGTGATGTACGGGAAAAGAGATGCTACCGAGGCCTATTGGGATACCCAGTTTAACGTACCAGAACTGGGCACGACTGTTAAAGCCATCGACTATGCCTCTGCCTGCTACATCCGTACCAGCTGGAGATCGCTCAACCCCAGTCCAGGCGTTTACACCTGGAGAGACCTCAATTCGCAGATGGGCAAATTGATCAATGGTGCGAGGACCCGGGGATTGCCAATCGCTTTCCGTATTGTGGTAGACGGACGTGATCAGGGGGAAAACACGCCTGCATTTGTGTTCAATGCCGGAGCTGCCTATTGGCTGTCGAACCCAGCAGTTCCTGCTCAGAAAACACCTTTCCCTCAGGACCCGATCTTCAGGCAGCATTATACCACCTTCATTCAGGAATTGGCGAGTGATTTCAATGATCCGGAGCGTACTTCTTTTATCGATGCCTACGGTTTAGGAAAATGGGGAGAAGCACACAATGTGGTGTATGCGGAGCCAGGGGCCTTGACAGCTGCACAAACAGAAACAGTAAAGGAAGAAGTCCTGGATTGGTTTATGGCATTGTACAACAGCACTTTTACGAAAATCCCATTGGTAATGAATTACCATCGGTTGATTGGTCATCCCACAAGTTGGGGGGCTGCAAATGCAAATAGCAACACGCTGCTCGTTAAAGCCATTAACCAGGGGTATAGCCTTAGACATGATGCTTTCGCCATGACCGATTATTATCAGAGCTGGGAAAAAAACTTTGCGGCGGCATGGAAACATAAGCGGCCGATCATTATGGAAGGTGGATGGATTGTGAGCGGTACGCACCGCTATTGGATTGACTCCAGTGGTCAATACAGAGAAGGGCATCCGGAAGACGTGAGGCAGGCAGAATTTGACCGTTCGGCTGAAGCAGCAGTCAACATGATGGATTTCCGGGTCGGAGAAACGGCATCCTGGTTTCAAACCAGCTTTCCGCTGGTGCAGCGCTTCAATGCGGAAGGCGGATACCGCTTGTATCCCGACGAAGTGTCTTTGCCTAATGTCATTACCAGCGGCTCAACGGCAAACCTGAGCCATCGCTGGAAAAATATGGGATGGGGATATTGTCCAAACAATATCCCGCAATGGAACTACAAATATAAAGTTGCTTTTGCTATCCTGGATGCCACTGGCGTTGTCAAGAAGCTGTTCATAGACAACAATAGTGAGCCTTCGGAATGGATTAAGAATGCACCAACGACCTATAATTTTACCACAACGGCAGTGGACCTGGCCGCCGGAACCTATACATGGGCCGTAGCCATCATCGACAAAACCAAGGAGAACAAACCAGGCATAGCATTGGCCGTTACCGGTGATTTTATCAATGGATGGCTGAAACTTGGTAGTTTGCAGGTTCAACCATTTGGTACCACGCCTCCTATCGGACAAACGGTTAAATTGAAAGGCCCCAATAACCAATTTGTGTCGGGAGAAAATGGTGAAGTCCCCATGAGGTGTAATCGTGCAACTGCATCAACCTGGGAGACGTTTACAGTTGTAGATGCAGGCGGGGGAAAAATTGCATTGAGAAGCATGAACAAATATGTATCATCCGAGAATGGTGCAGTTTCAGGCATCACTTGCAACAAAACGAGCATTAGTGATTGGGAAAAATTCGACTGGGTGGTCAATGCAAATGGAAAAATTTCATTCAAGGGGAATAACGGCAAGTATATCTCTTCGGAAAATGGAGAATCGGTGATGAAGTGTAATAGGACGACCATTGCGGGGTGGGAGACGTTTACGCTGAATTAAGAAGGGTTAAGTCTGAAGACTTAACATAATCATGCCTAATAAACTAGGCTCAGTCTGAAGACTGAGCCTAGTTAAGAGCCTGAGTAATGTTTTAAAGCTGCTTACCAAGCACTTCATCAAGCTTGGCTAAGAGGTCATTTCCACGCAGGTTTTTGGCAATGATAATTCCCTGGGGATCGATCAGGAAACTTTGTGGAATAGCCGCTACCCCATAGGCAAGTGCTACTTCATTCTTTCTGCCTTTTAAGTCGCACAGCAATGTCCAATCGAATTTATTTTCCTTGATCGCATTCAACCAAAGGTTTTTATTGTCGTCCAGGGATACACCTACAATCTCAAAGTTTTTTGCTTTGAAGCGGTCGTAGGCTTTATGCAGAAAGGGATATTCCATTCGGCAGGGTCCGCACCAACTGGCCCAAAAATCAATCAGGACATATTTCCCTTTAAAGTCGGATAAAGAGACCAGCTTACCTTTGTCGTCGACCTGGCTAAAGTTGATTGCAGGAGCACCAATGGCAAACTTTTGGGCAAGAAACAGCCGTTCGGCCAATACCTTTCCGGCGGGAGATTCCTTAAGGCGGGGACTGAGCGCTTCAAAGAGTTCTGAAAATTCTTTAGGCCGATCGATCACTATTCCGTTTTGGGCAACCAGATCGAATGAAAAATAGGAATCCGGATGGGCCTTGATGAAATCTTTGAGCACCTGCCTTCCTACTACTCCACGGGCATAAAGCAAACGCTTGAACGAAGCCGCGGAATCTTCCGGCAAAGTTCCCAACTGGGAACGCCAGATTTTCACCACCGAATCCATAACCTTGTTCTGCATACTGGTAAAAGCCAGGAAATCACTTTGTGATGGCCCACCGGCTATTGTAGCCTTCGTTAAACCCGGGCCACTGATCTCCGTCGGTCCCGGATCGATCATTAGGTTTGCCCAACCCGGGGATTCCATCACCTGTCCAAGCTTCGGGGCATTCGCCTTTGCGGCATCTAGCGGGGCTAAATACAGATTGCCTTTAACGGGGGCCGATATTGTTCCTGCAAACTTGAACTTACCCTTGTCAGTCACCGTTGAATCCCTAAAATGCTTGCCCTGGTCGCTATAAGCAAGAAAAACTTTCATCGGCGATTTTAGTGCAGTGAGGTTGCCTTTAATCGTAAACTTTTGCTGTGCGCTCAGCGTATTGCAGAAGGACAGCATTACTGCCATATATAGAATTGTCTTTTTCATCATCAAATTAATTATAGCCTAAGTTTTGGGTTAAATTGCGGTTAAGGGTCCTTTGGCCCTCTGGTATCGGATACAATGCTGCATCAGCTTTCCATCCGGGCTTCTGTGCGCCCAGCACTGTGTTGATCCTGGAGGTTCTTTTCAAATCCAGCCAGCGGTGTCCCCATTCATTATTGAGCTCAATCCTGCGCTCTTTTTCCACTGCCAGCAACAGTTGGTTTTTATCGTTGCTGGTCAGGGCACCGAGAGTGGCACGGTCACGGATGGCAAAAAGATCTTCCCTGGCACCGGCAAAATTATTTTGCTGAACCCTTGCCTCTGCCCTGATCAAAAATTGCTCTGCCAGCCGCAGCAGCGTATAGTATTCTGAATTGGCCCCTGCCACCAAACTCTTGTATTTGTAAGGGTAAAAATAGGTCTGCCCATTATATACTGTACTGGCGGTCCAGGCCTCTTTCCGGGCATCACCGGCCTCAAAACTGTTGTTCAAAGCCGTAGTGGTCACGTATTGAGGAACTTTGGAAACCGGATTGGGAAGTACAGTATTCGCGTACCAGGTATAGCCGGTCAGATCATTATACAACTGAAAGATAGCTTCTTTACTGGTTGGGGCAAAAACGTTGTTCAGGTTTTTATTGAGCTCGAAAAGACTGGCATTTGAAATCAGGCTGGTCGATTGTGCCTCTGCTGCAGGCCAATTGCCCAGGTAGAGGTAAACCCTGGCCAGCATGGCTGTTGCCGCCCATTTATTGACCCTTGTTCTGGCTCCGCCGGAAATGGAATAGTCGGCAGGGAGATTGGCCTGGGCGAACTTAAAGTCTTCCAGCATCTGGGTGTAGACCGCAGCGGCCGGGCTCCTTGGTAAGCTGGCATTCTTCACCGCATCTGTAGAAACTACCAGGGGCACATCGCCAAATAAATTAACCAGGTAAAAATAGCAATAGGACCTGATGAAACGTGCTTCTGCCATGGCCTGGTTTTTAAATCTGTCTGAAAATCCCGTTCCGGTGGCAACACCTTCCAGCAATGAGTTGGCCACATAAATGGTAGCATAGGAGTTGGACCAGATGCTGCTGATGTTCCCGTCATTGGAAAGGATGGCATTGTTCGTGAAATTGTCGAAATTATTACCTACGTACTGCAGCTCATCGGCGCTAAAGCCAGGCAGCGTAGCCAGGCTCAATCTATATGGACCAGACTGAATTGCAAAAGTGCTGTATACACCGCTGATGGTACCCTGTACTGTGGCCGAGTCTGTAAACACACTGCTGGTAAGCAACTGTGTGGTAGAGGGGTTGATTTCAATCAGCTTTTTGCAAGCTGAGAAGCAGAGCAGCAGCAGAATGCCTGCTGTGCTGAATGATATTTTTAGTAAATCTTGTTTTCTCATGATAAACTGTTATAAAGTGAACTTGATGCCGCTTACTACCATTTTTAGTGTAGGAATAGTAGTCCCCAATGTCTCAGGATCCAGGCCTTTGTATTTCGTGAAAGTCAGCAGGTTTTGTCCGTGTACGTAGACCTGCATTCCAGAAAGTTTGAGTGCCCTGGTAATGGAAGCCGGAAAAACATAGGACAGTGCCACGTTTTTAAGGCGCAGGAAGGAGGCGCTTTCAATGGCAGCATCAGAACCCGCATAATAAAAATAAGAATTCAGGGCCTGGGAACCAGAAGTGGCAGAATATTTCAATGGGATATCCAGCATGCTCACAGGTATGTTGCTGGCCCGGCCCGGATAAGTGAAAAATGACAGGTCGCCCCTTTGCGCAGTCCGGCTGGTGAACTGAAACAGGATGTCCAATTGCAGACCTTTATAGCTCAGGGTATTGCTAAACCCGCCATAGAACTTTGGATCTGAACTGCCTGATACGATCTGGTCGCCATTGAGCCCTCCAGTGATCTGTCCGTCACCATTGATGTCCTGTGCTGTAGGAATACCATTCACAATACCTGTCGAATGGTAGACTGTGCGCAAATTCAATGATTTCCCTTCTACATAGGTATTGGCATAGCTTGAGTTTTTGAGGTCAGGGAAGGAAAGGAGTTTGTTTCGGGGAATCGTAAAATTGAAAGACGAACGCCAAACGACTGCATCGGTCTGGATGTTGGTGGTAGAAAGCTCAAATTCGACTCCTTTATTTTGAACGACAGCGGGAATATTGCCACTGACCTGATTAAAGCCTGTTTGCGCGGGCAGGGGTTTGCTGGCGAGCAGGTCGCTGGAACGGTTGCTGTAATAGTTTCCTGAGATAAATATCCTGTCTTTAAAAAATCCCAGCTCCAGGGCCACATCCAACTTTTTGGTCACTTCCCATTTTAGATAAGGGTTTAAAATCCGGGAGGGCGTCAAGCTGGAAACGGGGCCATAGGCCTGACCGGCGAAATACGTACTTAAATAAGCATAATCGACCAGTGACTTGTCACTTCCTATAGCGCCATAACTGGCCCTCAATTTACCGAAACTTAAAAACGAAAACTGCTCAGTGATCAATTGCTCCTTCGAAAAGATCCATCCCAGGGCGGCACTCCCGAAAGTTCCGAAAGGCTCCTGGTCGCCAAATCTGGAGGACCCATCTCTTCTGACATTGCCACTGAATAGATATTTTCCGTCCCAGTCGTATTCTACACGGGCGAATCCGGAGTCATATTTATAATCGGTGTAACCCGAAGATTTGGCCAGTAAGGTAAGTGCACTTAAGCTGGTGGCCAGCTGTTTATTGGCAAAGGTACCGATTAGAAAGTAGGGCTGTACAGACTGGGTTTGCTGCCAGCTTCCACCCAGCAGGGCATTGAGTTTTCCCCTGCCCCAGCTTTTCATGTAGGTGATTTGCGGCTCGGCAATGAGCGTTTTCACATAATTATTACTCAGGTTTGAAGTCTGCTGGAAATTGGTTAGCGGATTGAAAGCTTCGGCAGGTGAAATGGTAGAAGCAAACACATTGTTGTGGTTGTAACCGAGGTCCGCCTTCAGTGTAAGGCCAGGCAGAATATGGTATCTGAAAGCTGCACTGCTGATGAAATTGGTAGATTTTAAACTGCTGGTGGAGTTGAAGGCTGCCAGCGGGCTGGTAAATCCGGGGCCAAAATAAAGTGTACCATTCGGATTGTATAGCGGGTAATTGGGTGGCAGGGCGTAATTTTGATTGGACAAGCTGTAGTTTGGTATTGCATTGTTGTCCATATTATAACTCACTGAAACCGAAGCGGTGAATTTATTGTCTAAACTCTTATGCTGCATATTGCTATGGAACTGGAAGGCCTCATCGGCGGTTGAAGCCCTGAGTACCGTAGATTCCCTGCGGTAATTTCCCCCAAATAAAAACTGATTGGCGACATCTCCGCCGGATACATTGAAGGCCGCTTTGGTCTGATGCGCAGTGCGGCCGGTCAGGAGCTCCGGATAATTGGTATATGCCGACTGGTCCCAGGTCTGTAGATCCGGTGCATTGGCCGGTGTGGGCACTACATTATCATTGGCAAAAGCCTGGCGCCTAATGTCCAGGTATTGTTCGGTGCCCAGCATTTCCAGTTTATTGGTCACGGTACTAAATCCGGTATTCACATCTACAATGACACTTGTTTTTCCTGGCCGGCCTTTTTTGGTGGTGATTAGGATTACCCCATTCGCTCCCCTGGATCCATAGATGGCTGTAGCATCTGCATCTTTAAGCACGCTAATGCTTTCAATTTCGTCAGGACTGATGTTGTTCAGGGGGCTGAAACCAAGGATTCCGAATCCTCCTGCTGTTTGTTCAACAGGCTTATCTCCAAAAGGGATTCCATCCACGATATAAAGCGGCGTACTGGCATTGAAGCCAAGACTCGTCTGGCCCCTGATGGAAGCAGAATAAGTGGCCCCGGCATATCCTGCACTCTGGGAAATGAACAACCCCGGCGTTCTGCCTGCGAGGGTGAGGATCGGATTGGATATGGGTTGCTTTGCAATATCCTCGGCACTTACCGAACTGATTGAGCCCGTAGCCAGGCGCTTACTGGAGGTTCCGTAAGCAACTACCATGACCTCATCTAACTTTGAATTACTGATTTCCAGGATGACATTGCCCATATCAGCCTGAGCGTTTAGCTCCCGGGTCAGAAAGCCAACCGATCTAAAAACAATTACCGACTGTTCGTCTACATTTCTCAATGAAAAATAGCCTGTAGCATTGCTGTACACAGATTGATTGGAGCCTTTGACAAAAATGGTAACCCCCTGCAGGGGCAGTCCATCCTTGTTCAAAACCCTTCCTGACACCTGTATATTGTTGAACAATTTGCTCAATCTATCCAGTAAACTCGTTTGCTTTGGCGTAACAATAACCGTTTTTTCGGCCAGTTCAAAGCTCAGCGGCTGGTTGGCAAAGATCTGCTCCAAGGCTTGTTTGAGACTGGCATTCTTCAGGTCAATGGTGATTTTATTGCTTGCAGAAATCATCTGGTCGCTGTAAAAGAAATCATATCCTGTCTGTTTCCGGATTTCTGTAAATATACGGGCTAAGGAGGCATTTTTATGCTTGAGTGTTACACTCTGTCCGTAAGAGCTCGCGCTCACCTGTAAAATGGCAGTGCTGAGTAAAACTATGATTAAACGCATAATCAATAGAATTTTAGATGGGATGCCAAACCGCGGCATACCTAGGTTAAAAGCATTTATTTTCATACTTTTGATGGTCTGGGTTAATACGTGAATAGTCGTAAAATTATTTTTTTCCGGTTTCCGGAAAGGGTTAACTCAAACATGTGCCGTGCTTCGATTCGCACTCGGAGCGCGGTTTTTTCTTTGAGTTACCTGCGGGATGTTTGCCCTTACTCTAGTAAAATTTTCTTCATGTGCTTGGTTTGTTTTTGGGTCAGTTGATATTTAGGTGAACGATATTCTTTATTTCATTACAGTAACTTGTCTGCCTTCAATCTTAAACCTGAGCTGGCCGGTAGTTTGCATGATATCCAGTACTTCGGATATTCGTTTTTGCCTGGTTACGGTTCCGCTGAAGGTCTGGTTTTGATCGACACCCTCCTGGTACAGCACCTTAACATCGTACCAGCGGGCAATTTTCCTCATAATTGAAGACAAGGCTTCCGTTTCAAACTCGAAGTCTCCCCTTTGCCAATCTATTGCCTTTTGGGCATCTACCTGTCTTACTGTAACGTTATTTTTTGTGCTGCTGGCCTGCTGTCCAGGAACCAGCGTAACCTGATCTCTTCTTGAGCCAGCCTCATGACTGATCCGCACACTGCCTTCCAGTAAGGTGGTTTCAACTGTCGCTTCATTTTCATAACTGTTGATGTTAAAATGTGTCCCCAGTACCTCCACCTTTTGATTCCCGGCACTGACGATAAATGGCTGTCCCTCTTTTTTACTGACCTGGAAATAGCCTTCTCCGGAAAGCGAAACCATTCTGGATCCTTTTGGATCAAAGGAACCTGGAAATGAAATGGAAGATGCAGCGTTCAGCCAGACAATGGTTCCATCGGGCAAAGTAAATTTGTAGCTCTGCCCCATCGAGGTGCTGGCAGTGAAGGTTTGTCCCTTTTCAGTTGAGCCCAACAATTGATCGGCTGTAGCATCTACCGCAGAACCGTCGAGGTATTCCAGACCGTGGCTTAAAATTGCCACTCCCTGTTGTGCGCCGCTTAAAGTGACCCGCTTCCCGCCGGGAAGTGTAAGCTGCGCTCCATTCTTACCAGCTGGAAGATCTATGGAGCCCTGGGCAATCTCAACCGTGGCAGTGGGATTGCTTCGAAAAACAAAAAACACAGCAGCGGTGAGCAGGATGAACAATACGGCTGCAGCAGCCAAAATCCGCTGTTGCAGGGCAGGGTTATTTTTTGGCTGGGCGGCCTGCTTCGCATGTATCGGTAACCTGGAGAATACCTCTGCTTTGGCATCGGTAAAAAGCTGTTCATCTACCGGCAAGCCTTCCGGGTTCCAGTCCAGGTACCATTGCTCAAGCAGTTGGCGCTCCTGTTCAGAACAGGTACCGGAAAGGTATTTTAACAATAAAGGTTGGAAATCCTGGTTACGCATACGTTAGGCATTTTAGGCCACTTTCCTACATAGACAATCCAAACAGATGCAGGGGGTAGATAAAAATTAAATTAGATACAAAGAAAGTCCAAGTTTCCCTCTAAGTATGCGCAGTGCATTTTTCACCTGGGTTTTCACTGTCAGCTCAGATAAGCCCAGCCGTTCAGCAATTTCTTTGTGCGTCAAACCTTCATTTCTGCTGAGCAGAAAAATTTCGCGCATCTTGTGAGGAAGTTCACTGACCTCTTTTTCGATGAGGGCCGCCAACTGATTCTGCCGGATGAGGTGATCGGTCTGATTGATGCTGCTCAGGTTTAAATCCGGGATTCCCTTCATATATCCTGACTGCATCTTTTGTCTTGAAATGTAATTCAGCACACCATGTCGTGTGGCCGTGTAAAGGTAATGACTTGGATTTGTGATTCCTGCCAGGCTATCCCGTTTGTTCCATAAGGCCGTGAAAAGATCCTGCACCAGATCCTTGGCCGCTTCCGGATCTTTCAAACGCTTCAGGGCATGTAAGAACAGCAAATCAAAATACCTGTTATAAATCTCAGTATAGGCATTTACATCGCCCAGACTGATCTGGCTAAATAAATGAATATCAACAGAAGTGCTAGAAGTTGCCATTGATGCTGCTGCTGGTTATTTCCCCCTGGCAAACATAAGAAATAAATTGTCTAGTTACCGGATCTTTGATCTCCTAGAACCTTTTACCGCCACTGATGCCAAAAAGTGGCAAAAATCCATGCCTGTTGATGACCGGGCTGAAATTGATCCTCCATGAAAAATCCTTTGTGGTGTAATACCTGTAACCGAAATTTGGAATGATGTTAACTGGCGCGCTGGCTCTGGGTTTGTAACCTTCTTGATACTTTTTGAGTATCCCCATGGTCACATCGGCCCTGGTGTAAGTTCCTCCGAAGCCAACATTCAGAAATGCATGCTTGCTGCTGATATTGATGATGTAGTTTAGTCCCACAGGAACAGTCAGATAAGTTTTAGGATCTGATCCGTAAGCCCCTAAACCTGCACGGAATTCAAGCGCAGGGTTATTGAACAGTTTTCTTGAATAGTTTATGGATCCCAGAAGACCATTGCCACCCAGTTCGAGGAAGATTTCACTTTTTTTGTCCTGGTCCTGTGCGGACACCGTTTGCTGAAATGAGAAGAGACAGATAATGAAGAGACAGAAGCGCATTGAGTTTGGTTTGGTTATGTCAAATATGCTCATTTTAAACAAAGTAATAGAAAAATTATTTAGGTAATGATGCAGGTCTGAAGGCATATAGTGGTTAACTGTGGTCTAAGTCTGAAGACTCAGACCAGGATAGGAATCTAATTTTTCTGGAAATAATCCTACATTTGGTGCATACCAAATAATTTGTGTGATGACGGAATACCATTTTCTAAAAAGATTTTCGGCGCTGTTTTGCCTGCTGATGACATCCTTTTTCGCTGTTGATGCGCAAATAGTTACCCTGGACAATTATTTCAACCGGGAGACGCGAAAAAGCAAGATTACAGGTACAAATGAACCTTTTCACTACCTCTGGGAGGATAAGAGCGATTCCGGATTTTCCAAATTTGGGGCTGCATTTACGGAACAGGGTGCTGTATTAAATACGTTAACGAAAGCACCATCTGCGGAAAATCTAAAAGGCAGTTCGGTGTATATCATTGTAGACCCTGATACCAAAAAAGAGAACCCGAATCCAAATTACATCGGCAAAGCGGACATTGTTGCGATCGACAATTGGGTTAAGAAAGGTGGTGTGCTGCTGCTCATGGCCAATGATAGTGCTAATGCAGAACTGCTGCACTTTAATGAACTAGCGGCCCGGTTTGGGATGCATTTCAACGATGATCTTCAAAACCATGTGATCAATGATAAGTACCTGGAGGAGGGTGCAGTGATCATCAAAGAAAATCCTTTGTTGCCTACTGCGGGCAAGATCTTCATGAAAGACATCGCTTCCATTACTGTAAAAAGTCCGGCAAAGGCCGCATTAATAAAAAATGGCAACATCCTCATCGCCACTGCAAAATATGGCAGAGGTACAGTGCTGGCCGTTGGGGATCCCTGGCTGTATAACGAATACGTGAATGGGAGGCTTCCGGCTGGTTTTGAAAATGACAAAGCAGCGAAAGACCTCGCTGCATGGCTATTGAAACAAATCGACAAAAGATTGAACAAAATATAAGTCCGCCATGCTGTCACTTTGAGCTACGATTAGCCAAATCTTAACAGAAACATATGTATAAAAAATTACTTGCATTTTTATTGCTATTGCCCTGTGAAAGTTTAGTGGAGATACACCCACCAAAGACCACAAATTAGCACCTTTTCATCAAAAAAACAACCTTATAAATAACATTAAAATCAGAATAACTCAATTTCAGCCCATCTTCTATCGGATTTTTGTTATTTACTTACCCATATTCTTAAAAGGTGTAAGATTTTTATCCAAAATCTGAAACAATAACCTGTATTTATATATTTTAGAGGATTATGCACCGTTCGATCTATCTAATTTACATATTGCTTGTTGCCGGTTTAGTCTATATTACTGTGATGCCCGTAGTTCAGGTTGGGGATAAACACCACCAGTCCGGAATTGGTTCTTACCTGGTTGATGGTGAAGCGCTGCCAGAAGAGCACATAGTAGGTAAGGCCAGGATGAACCCCAATATTACGGAGAAAGACGAATACAATACCAGTGTTGGGACATTGATCTTTGATCCTAAAGCAAGAACAAACTGGCACAGTCACCGCACGGGAGAGATTCTTGTGGTTGTAGAAGGAAAAGGTTATTATCAGGAAAAGGGGAAGCCTCCTATCCTCGTTCAAAAAGGAGATATTGTGAGGATCCCAAAAAATGTGGAGCATTGGTATGGGGCATCCAAAGATCAAAAAATACGCTACATCGACATTGTCCCGAACTTAAACAACGACAAGCTGGGCTGGCAGAAGCCGGTAAGTGCAAAGGAATATGAGCTTGCCAGTAAGAACCTGGACGAATGATGTGAAGAAAGCTCAATGGCCAATTAAATTCTTTTTAGAATGAAATGACCTTCCAGTACGCTTTCTTAGGTTCCAGATTAATATCGAATAACAAAGGATAGTTCTTCCGTCCGCGAACCGGAAAATTATCCAGCCAACTATGACGATCAGATAAGTTCCAAAACGTGATCCCGGTAAGCGAAGACTTTTGTTCACGGAAAACCTGGAATAGTCTAGCGTATTGCTCCAGTTGTTGCTGTTCCTGCACAGGAGTAAATCCACTAACTGTGCCATCAGGTTTTGATACAGGCATTTTATTATCTGTATAGATCGATACATCCAGCTCAGTTACCTGAACTTTCAGTCCTAACGATGCATATTGCTCAATCGAAGTTTTAAGTAATTCCTGGGAGGGATCTTTGACAGACCAGTGCCCTTGTAAACCAATGGCCTGAACGGGCACACCTGAATCGACCAACTTCTTCAGCAACTGGAATATCCTGGTTCTCTTTCCGGGATGTTCGGTATTGTAATCATTGTAAAACAGGATGGCCTTTGGATCGGCCTCATGAGCATATTCAAAAGCTTTGGCGATGAAATCTTCGCCGCAGATCTGGTACCAGAGGGAATTGCGGAGCAACTGTCCGGGATCATCTGAAACAGCTTCATTGACCACATCCCATGCATAAATTTTCCCTTTGTAACGACCGACAACTGCATGTATATGTGCCTTCAGGCGCGCAAGCAGCAACGTTTTACTTACCAATTTCCCTGCCTGGTCATAAAACATCCATTTGGGTGCCTGATTGTGCCAGCATAAAGTATGTCCCCTCACCCTCATTCCGTTTTCGACAGCAAAATTCACGATTGCATCAGCTCCGGACCAGTCATAACGGTGCTCTTCAGGATGGATAGGCTCCATCTTCATCGCGTTCTCTGCAGTAAGGCTATTGAAGTGTTTTAGAATGAGCAACCTTTGCGCTGAATCCTGCAATTGACGGGGTGTAACTGCCACTCCTACCGGGAAATAGCTTTTATAATAATCTTTGAGTCCCTTGCTGTCGTCCTGATGTTGACCAAGGAGTTTTAGCGGAAGTAATGCTGCAAAAAGTGCTGTTATAAAAATTCCAATATTTTTCAATGACATCATATTGAGGAGCTTGAGATCATTCAAATATGCAATTTAATTTGGATAATGGCTACAGGCGGCTTCCTGTAGCCATTTTTATTCACATTTAGAATAGCTTGCTTAGTTTGTCTTCCAAAGCGTAACCCCTCAGGTTGGTCGCTACGATCTTGCCGTTGGAATCGACCAGCACATTTTGCGGAATCATTTTGATCCTGTACAATACTGCTGCAGGTTCGTCAAAGCCCTTCAGCTGCGAAACATGCAACCAGGGCATGCCATCTTTTTTGATGGCTTCTTTCCAAAGCTCGGCTTTGGTATCCAGGGACACACTGAGAATGGTCAGGCCCTTTTGGCCATATTTCTCGTAAGCTTTCACAACGTTGGGGTTTTCGGCGCGACAAGGTGCGCACCAGCTGGCCCAGAAATCTATAAAAGTATATTTCGACTTAGGATAGACTTCGGAAAGCTTCAGTTTTTTTCCCTCCGGGGTGATGGACTCGAAGTCATTCGCTTCCAAACCTGACCTTAGGTTCTTCACCAAAAGGATTTTTTCGCCCAGCGCTTTTCCTTCCGGGGATGCCTTCAAATCCTTACTCAGCTTCTGGTAATGCGGCATCATTTCATCATAGGAGATGGCCGCAGCGGCAAGGCTATTCAACAGCTTCAGTGCAATATAGGAATTGGGATTATCGTCGATGGCTTTGAATGTAGTGGCCCGCTCTTTTTTGGAAAGTGCATCGATCTGCTCCTTCAGTGCTTTGCCTCTCGGGCCGTTTTTATCTTCTGGCGACAAGCTGCTGAGTTGAGTAGATAAACTGAACCTTCGGCTCATCAGACGGTCGACCGGATGCTGCATGCGCTGAAAACCCTCGGTATGTGGATGACCTTTCACCAGGGCATTCCTTAAGGAATCTTTGGTCCTGAAGGTCAGGTCTGCATCTGCCACATAGATACTGAGATTGTCCATAGGGACTTTATTGCCCGTACTCAGGTGAATGGTCTGACCTTCGGCATCCGCCAGTTTGAACTCCAAACGCCCGTTTTTTACCCTGGCGCTATCCAGTTTAAACTTTTTGAAATCGCCATACATGACGGTAACCCGCTGCCCTTCCATGGACTTGGGCAGCTCGCCTTTTAGGCTGATTGTTTTATTTTGCGCAAAGGCAAGCACCGGCAGAACAGCCAGTAATATTGCAAATTTGATGATTTTCATATTTGGTGATTTAACGATCCGTATAACCCGGGTTCTGGTGTAATGATAGGTTAGTTTTCAACTCTGAAACGGGAATGGGCAACAGCTTGGCCTCAGGCCTCCAGTTAGGCTTATCTTTCAATACCAGATCGGCCTGACCGCGGCGTTTGAGGTCGAACCAGCGATGTCCCATTTCTGCGAACAATTCTACAGCGCGTTCCCTTGCGATGAGCCCCAGCAGTTGTGTTTGTGGCGTTGCGGCAGGAGTAGCCAGGGTTAGTCCCGCCCTTCTCCTAACAGCATCCAGATCAGCAATGGCCAGGCCTGTCTTATTGAGTTCGGCCCTGGCCTCTGCCCTGGTCAGGAGCACCTCCGAAAGGCGCATAAAGGCCAGCGCCTCAGTTTTGGCCGTTCCTGTCCCGGCGCGCAGCTTGTACTTGTAGGGTGAATAATAAGTTTTGGTTTGTCCGGCCGCAGTGATTGTACTGGTGTAAATCCAGCTTGTCCTCCGCTGATCTAAGGGGGCAACTTTTGGAAATTGATCTATGAAAGCCTCCGTAAACTGATAGGTAGGGACCGTAGTTGCTGAGGCAGGAACAAAAGCATAAGCCTCCCAGGTATACAATAGTGTACCACCTTGTAAGAGGTGTAAGATCACCTCTTTGCTCGACAACAGAAAGGCATTGTTGAGGTTATTTTCCAGCGTATAGAAGGTGGCTCCTGCTGCATCCTTAGCCTCTACCACCTCTGTAGCCTGTGCTTCGGCATTGGCCCAGTCGCCAAGGTACAAGTATACCCTGGACAACAATGCTTTGGCAGCGAATCGATTGGCACGAATCCTTGGTAAGGCAGTAGTGGCACCCGGATAGGCGACACCCAGGTTTTCTGCGGCAAATTTAAGGTCATCTACGACGACCTGATAAACGGCTGCAGATGCCGCCCGCGGTAGCCGGGCATTGACGCGGTAATCATCCGTCAAGGCCAATGGCAAATCCCCAAAAAGATTGACCAGATAGAAATAACTGATGGCCCGAACGAAACGGGCTTCGGCCACATATTGTGTTTTTGCTTTGTCGCCAATGGCATCTGATTTGGGCACGTTGATGATAGCCAGATTGCTCAAATAGATGGTATTGTACAATGCATTCCAATAATAGCTTAGTGCCGTATTTTGCGGACTCACCGCATTTATGGAGAACTCGTTATAAGTCGCTGTAGGGTTGTTGCTGAACATTTCGTCTGAACTGACACCCGGACCAACAGACATGGCCCCACCGAGGCCAAAATTGGTAGTCCTGACCAGGTTAAGGTATAAGGCACGTACCGCAGAGGCAATTTTAATTTCCGAATCGAATGCCACTTCAGTAGGTACTGAATCGATAGGCAAATCGACTTCCACGAATTTTTTACATCCCGCTGCGGAAATACAGGCAAGGACGATCATCAATTGGGCTACTTTTTTATATAAGATATTCATGAGCTCTGGTGATTAAAGTGATAATTGCAGACCGCCGGTGATTGTACGCAGCGGCGCCATTCTGGTATAGTTCTGAGTTTCCGGATCGCCGACTTTGTACCCGGTGATCAGCAAAAGGTTCTGTCCCTGCAGGTAGATGCGGCATGAGCGGATGTTCGCCGCGCTGAGCCATTTGACCGGTAGTTCATACGAAAAGTTGACGTTCTTGAGCCTCAAAAAAGAGGCATCTGTAAACTGACCACTTGAAAACATAAAAGCATACATCCCGGACGTACCTAAAATAGACCCAGCGGAAGTGGTGTAACGCTGTACGTCTGTAACCTGATCTGCTGCCTGCCAGCGCGACAAGGCTTCCGTAGGTACGTTGAAGATCATACCCGGTGGATTGTAAAGGTTATTGGTCTTCCAGCTCTTGCCCAGCTGCTTGGTGAACTGAACAAAGAAACTCAGGCTGAAGCGCTGGTAGCTGAAATTATTGGTCAAGCCGCCATAATATTTAGGGTCGGTATTGAAAGTGCCGCTAAAATCTGCGCCTCCCAATAGGTTATCTCCATTCTTATCCTGAGCTTCATACAATCCTGAAGTAGGATTTACCCCTAAAAAAGTAGCTGCAAAAGCCTGGTTGAGGGGCTGACCTATGGTATAAGAGGTGGCATAACTGGAATTGGCCAGGTCAGGGAAAGCTTTCAACTTGTTTTTTGGAATGGTGATATTGAAATCTGTACTCCAGCTCAGGGCAGCAGGGCTATTGCCTTTGATGTTTTTGCTACTCAGGGTCAATTCTAAACCCTTGTTTTCTACCTCCACACCGTTCAGGTTATTGACAATACTGCTGAAGCCTGTGGTACCCGGCAATAGGTAGCTCACCAAAGGATCTGAAGAAATATTGCGGTATGCGGAAGCAGTAAATAAAAAGCGGTCCTTCAGGAAACCCAGTTCGAGTCCTATTTCTAACTTATTGTTGCGTTCCCAGCGGAGCAGCGGGCTATAAAGTTTGTTGGGCGCCAATGTGGCCGAATCACCATAAGTACTGCCAGCGATCCAGGTGTCCAGGTAGGCGTAATCGGCAATCTGGTCGTTACCAGTCACTCCGAAGCTAGCCCTTAACTTACCGTAACTTAGAATGCGCTGCGCTTTCATGAAATCCTCATTACTGAATAACCAGGCCGCGCCTGCGGCACCGAAGTTAGAGAAACGGGCCTCCGGGCCAAAACGGCTGGAGCCATCGCGTCTGCCGGTTAGGTTGAGCACGTATTTGTCTTCCCAGTTGTAATTGATCCTTCCAAAGAAAGCCTGATAGCTGTATTGCTTCAGGGTATTGCCCGCTGAGAGGGTAATGGCACCACTCAATGAGCCCAGAAGATCATCGCTCGCATAGCCATTGCCAGTGGTGAGTAGCGTGGTGTTTTCACGCTTGTTGTAAGTAGCCCCCATCAACACATTGAGTTTCCCTTTGCTGATGTTCTTGTTGTATTCTAACTGAGGTTCGACGATCCAGTTTTGGTAACTGGTATTGCCAAAACTAGACAGACCTGCAAGGTTGGCCTTGAAGGGATTTTGCGCAGATATAGGGGTAACCCGTCTGTCGGTATTCAGTGTAGCATTGTAACCCAGGCTACTACGGATACTGAGTTCCGGCGTGAGCTTATAATTCAGGTTGGCATTGGCATTCAGATTGGTCATTTTGGAAAAGTACTGCTGATTCATCGTAGCGAGGGGGTTGTCCTTTGCATTGGAAGTACTATATCCACCTTCGCTCCAGGCCAGGCTGCCGTTTTCATTGTACAATTTGTAGTTTGGGGGCAATAGGATCGCGGCGGCCAGATCGCCAGCTACAAGGTTGCTGTTGCTGATCGAGTAGAGTCCAGAGAACTCCAAAGTAAAACGCTCATCCTGAGAAATGCTCCTGGAACTAAAATTGGCAGAAAAGCGGTCACTGAACAGGTCGCCCGGCCACACTGTTCCTTCTTTATGGTAGCCGCCGCTGAGGCGATAGGTGGTCTGCTTGCTTCCTCCGGAGAAACTGACCTGGGCATCCGTGGTATGTGCGGTGTTGCCTACGAGTAAGTCTGCGAAATCGGTATACCGGTTTTGGTCCCAGAGCAACAGGTCGTAGGCGTTGGTAGCAGTTTTGGTGACCTTATCATTGGCGAAAGCTTCGTTGCGCATTTCCAGGTATTGCTCCGTATTCATCATCTTCGGCAGCCTGGAAGCTTTGCTGGCTCCCGTGTAAACATTGGCATTCATGGTCATTTTCCCTGCCTTGCCTTTTCTGGTGCTGATCAGTATGACGCCATTGGCACCCCTGCTGCCATAGATCGCTGTCGCATCTGCATCTTTCAATACATCGATACTTTCAATATCTGCAGTATTGAGTCCGGCAAAAGCACTCAGACCATCGCCGGTGACCACACCGAATGGTCCTGCTGCGCCATTCACTTTGTCATTGTTGGCCGCCATAGGCACGCCATCTATGACGAACAATGGCTGGTCAGAGCTGTTGTTCCTGTCGAAATTTGCACGTCCCCTGACCTGTACGTTGACCCTTGCTCCGGGTACACCTGTGCTCTGACTCACGATCATGCCGGCAATACGGCCCTGCAGGGCCAATAAAGGATTGTCTACCGGCTGCTTTACCAATTCCTCTCCGGTAACCCTGGAGATGTTGCTGGTAGCCAGACGCTGCGAACCTTTGCGGTACCCTTCCACAGAAATTTCATCCAGTTTGGATACATCGGTTTCCATATTGATCAAAATATGCTCGCGGGTTTTGCCGATGGCAACTTCCTGCAATTTGTAGCCCAGGTAAGTAACCACCAGGACAGGTTTCTCTCCTGCATTGCTGATGAAGAAATCTCCGTTGGCATCGGTCAACACGCTCCTCCCGGTTCCTTTTAGGCTGATGGTGGCGCCGGACAATGGAGTTCCATTTTCCCCGACGACATGTCCGCGTATATCACCATCCTGAAAAAGACTACTGATGCCGTTGAGGGCTTTGTCCAGAAATGAAGTTTTTTTATGAGAGACTACTACGAATTTATTTTCAACGGTGTACTCCAATGGCTGGCCTTCGAATATCTTTTCCAGTACCTGTGGAAGTTCCATATTCTTTACGCTCAGTGTAACAGGCTTAGCATTGCTGAGCATGCCGGTAGTAACGACGAAGTCGACATTACTCTGTTTTCGGATCTGATCGAATACCTTGACCAGGGCTGCATTTTTTTCCGACAGACTAATTTTCTGTCCGAAAGAAGCAGCGCTGACTTGCAGCATGGTGGTGATGAGTACTAAGGTGGTTAGCCGCATAATCAGCAATAGTTTAGATAGGGCACATGGCATGCCCCACAGTTTTTTGGTGTAAAAAATGTACATTTGTTTAGTTGGTTTAATTGTATTCCCTGAAAAATTTTATGATTGATGCCGACGATTTTGAGCCAGTAGTGTTTGCAGCACTTCTGGCTTTTTTTCGGTACATCGCTGAGTAGCTATTTCTGAACGACGACCCTCCTTCCTGCTATGGTAAAATGAACTTTTCCTGTTTTTGTGAGCATTTTCAATACTTCACTGATATTTCTGGACCTTGAAAATTTGCCGGTAAAGCCTTCTTTGGTGAGTTCCTTTCCAAGTTCATATTCGATGTTGTACCACCTGGACAGGCTTTCCATCACTTCCTGGATCGGGGTATCCTGGAAGGAGAAATACCCATTTCTCCAGGCCATGACAGCGGCGGTATCGGCCTCGGCAACTTGTATTTTTCCCTGCCTGTTTAGGGCTTGTTCGCCCGGACGTAGCCTGGTATTTTGCACAAGTACGCTGCCTTCGAGCAAGGTAGTAGTTGCCAGTGGTTCTTCAGGATGTGCGTGGACATTGAAATGTGTACCCAGGACTTCAATATCCTGATTGCTGCTTTTAACAATAAAAGGATGGTTAGGGTCTTTGGCCACTTCGAAGTAAATTTCACCCAGGATGCTTACCGTCCGGTTTTTTGTTTTTCCAAAAGCAGAAGGAAATTGAATAGAAGATGCAGAATTGAGCCAGGCCTTAGTTCCGTCTGGCAGGACAACCTGATATTGTCCGCCACGCGGAGTGTTTACAGAAAGCATCTGCACTTCCCTGCCCAATTTGGACAAAGAAGAACCAATATGAGTTTGATCGTTGTATTGTACATTTGAGTCATAGATGACCACGCCTGTCTTGGCATCACTAAGCGGGATGTCTTTGCCATTGGCCAGATGGAGCGTTGCGGTATTTTTACCAGGCGGGATGTCGTTTTTTAGGATGAGGGCATAAGGATCGGTATTCTCCGACTGGAACATTGATAAAAAGGAGGAATCGTAATAGAACCAGAGCCCCAGGGTAAATGCCAGAATTGCTGCCCAGAAGGCAATTTTCCTAAGCGCAAACAACTGGAGCTGGGGTCTGTCGGGCGCGGTTTTTCCTGCAACATTTTCCCACATCAGCGCTTTCAATTCCCTTACAGGTATATTCTCCGGCAAATCTCCGGTCTGCATTTGTTTGAGGTAGAAGCGCTCCACAAGTGTTTGCTCCTCTGGTGTACAGTGACCAAGAAGGTATCTGTCGATAATTTCTTTTGCGGATTGTTGGTCCATTTCTTTCTGGCTTAGTATCTGTAAGACACGTCCCGAACGCCAAGGTAGTAGATGAAAATAAAAAAACAGAAAAGATCTTTTATCTAGCGGAAATTCCATAGGATCACAGCCAAAATCAGGTTTTCTTTTTTGTTGAGTTTGTCCTTCATGATCCCTAAAGCATTGCTGATCTGTTTCTTGACGGTCTTCTCGGAGATACTCAACCGTTCGGCAATTTGCTTATGTGACAAATGGTCTTTCCTGCTCAGCTCGAATACTTCCCGCATTTTTGAGGGTAGTTTTTGGATGATCTCTTCGATGGCCTGCAACAATTCCTTTTCTTCCAGCAGCTCAATGGTGGTATTGCGGTGATCGTCGAGGTAAAGGGCAAATAAGCCAATGTAATCACTGCGAACCTGATTGTCGCGGATGCTGTTGAGCACTTTATTTCGCACTGAAGCATAGAGATAGGCAGCGAGGCTGGAGCTAATGTTTAATACGGAGAGGCTGGACCAAAGCCCTATGAAAACTTCCTGAACAATATCCCGGGCCAGCTCTTCATCCTGCAGCATTTTCCTGGCCTGGATGTAAAGTACAGCCCAATACCGCTGATAAATTTCAGCCAAAGCATCATGATTACCCTGTTTCAGCAGGGCAATCAGCTCCTGATCCGAAAGTTGCTCCTGTTTCTTCATTTGCGATCTCCGTTTCAATAATAAACAAATTATATCAAATGTGAATCAGGGTATGACGCTATCGGTTAAAATGAAGCCTTGGTTTGATATGTCATTTCCAGCTCAACTTGCTTTTCGAAGCACGTATTATTTGGTTAAAAAAAGTACTAATACCTGTTTTGTAAACAAATTTGAACCTTTATTAAAAAGTACAGATTTTAGTTGATTAACCAAACTCCCCTGTCACGATGTATCACAAAAACCTGGTTCCTTACTACCAACTCTTTGACCATGCGCCAATGGCGGCGGCTATTTTAGATGTCGATGAGTTGAAATTACAGATGGGGAACAGGCAGGTATTTGAACTATGGGAAAAAGACCAGACGATTTTGAGCGTCCCGCTTCTGGACTTCCTCCCTGAACTGATCGGGCAGCGATTTCCGGGCTATCTGGCAGAGGTGGCTAAAACCGGTAAAACCATCCAGGAAAAAGGGGCGCGGGTAATGCTGGAACGCAATGGAAGACGGGAATGGGTTTTTATGGACTACAGTTACTCTCCTATTTACAATGGCCGCCATACGCCGAGCGGGATCCTGGTGCTGGCCACAGATGTTTGTGAGCGCGAGTTGAACAAGTTAGTAGTACAGCAGTCGAGCCGCGACTTACGTAACTTAGTGATGTCAGCTCCTGTACCTATGTGCATTTATATGGGTGAAGAGTTTAAAGTGGAAGTGGTCAATGACCACATGCGCAATCTTTGGCAGGATAAACCTCAGGTACCGAATGCGATCCTGAACCATGTGCTCGTGCACCGTATCCCCTACACTTCCACAGAAAATGGAATTACTTACTCCTATACACCTTTAGGCTCCATTGAAAATGGCACCGTAGGAATTTGTGTGATAGCGACGAAAGGCAGCTAATCTATCATTGATGAGTAATTTTTTGTATATTAGAAATACAAATCTATAACCAAATGAAATTATTCGTTGCTCTTGCGCTCTGCCTCCTGGTTTTTGGCCAATCTAATCTTTCTGCTGAAGAAAAAATACCTCGTAAATTACATGGCTATTGGCTGTTTGACGGTGGCAATAAAGGAAACTGGGATGAAATTCTGGTAGGAGAAAACTTTGTGGAGCTCCTCTGGGACCTGTACCGGGTAGACAGTCTGCGTGAAAATTCCGGAAAATATGAGCTGTGGCTCTCGAACAAGGATAAAGGTACGATTTCATTGCACATAGAAATTAAGGCCGACAGTCTGGCGAATTTTAAATTCGACAAACTGGACAACCCGATCACGGCAAAGCTGAACAGCCGCCATCCGGATATTGTTTATTACGATGCGCCGGAAATGCAAAAGAAAATAGCAGGTAACTGGATTGCAGCGGATAACCTCAGCAAAGAATTTAGTCTGCGCGACAAGCAGATGTTGCTGGACGGGAAGCAATGGGAAGTGCTGTGGTTTGGTGAATACCTAAAGAAAGAATACAGAGCCCTGCTTCGGGAAAACGGCAACCACAGGTTGGTGTATTTTAAAAAACGAGGCCCCTTACTCAATATAGGTGGCGACGGAAAGGACCTGAACTACAGTAAAAAACCTAAATTTCCTGCTATCTTGCAAGTCCTGGGCAATTGGTACGAACCTACTGCCAATCAATGGACATTTGGCTTCTTTGAAGATTTCGCCATTTACAAGGGCCAGTTTTGGGATTATGAAAAGTTCAGCTTTAATGGCAGCACAGGTCAGGTAGTTCTGACTGACCACAAGAAAAAACTCACATTATCTCTTTCTAAAAGTGCGGCAAATACATTGACAATCAAAGTAGGCAAAGCGCCTACAGTAAAGTATGACCTTGCCGGAAACCGGCTCCCTGGCTTCAACAAGAAGGATGAAGCGGCCTTCAAGAACACCCACTTTCAACGTGTGGACACTGCGTATATTACTGGTTACCTCCGCAACGCACCCAATCAGGAACCTTTCGGTATATCTTACCACAATCCACTTTCGGATAATGAAGAAACGGTCTATGGTGAACTGGATTCCCTGGGCAGATTTGTGGTGAAAGTCCCGCTGTTCAATACTACCCAGGTATTCCTTGACTGGCGCAGGACCAACAAAATGGATGTACTGGAGCCCGGTGAGCGGTATTTTCTTTACTATGATGCCAAACAATTCCTGATGATGGGCGATAATGCACGCCTTCACACAGAATTGAGTCAATATGAAGCTTATAAGGCCTTCCCATGGAACCAGGAGGAATATGATCAATTGGAAAAACTAAACGGACTTCCATTTCTAACTGCCCAGAAAGCAAAGCTTCAAAAAGCGGATGCATTTTCAAAAGCCTATTTTGATCAGAACCCCAACCTCTCTGCAAAATTCAAATACTTTGTAAACAATTTTAACCGCTACAACATGGGCCGCGACCTGATGCAAAAACGCTTCAGACTGGACCGCCAAAACGGGGAACGTTTTCCAAAGGAGTATATGGCTTATGTGACGGACACAGTCTTTAAGGACCCCGTTGCTCCTTTTACCCTCATCCGGGATTTTTCTACTTTCATCCGTGATTATATAGATTACGAAAAGGAAGGGACCCCGGGCGGCGGAACCTCGGTAAACCATAGCGAGGTATTGCTCAAATTAATCTCGTCGAATCAGATCCAGGCCTCTGCAGCAGAAAAGGAAGCGGCAATTTTGGAATGGAAAGCGGACAGCCTTGCGCTGGTAGATTCCCTGGGAGCCGCAGCATTTGCGAAAACCATCAGTGCTGATCAAAGGAGCCTGACCAGTAAGCTGAAATCAAAGCATCAAAATGAGATGAACAGCGCAGCAACAGATTTGCTTTGGGAAAGGGTTTTGGGCAAGGAACTCGAATTTTACGAAAAAACGGTTTCGGATCCTGACATCCTGAAACCCCAGATCAGCAAATTGCTTTACCAATATTTGGAGCGGACCAGAAAACCGATGGACGCCCAGGAATTTCAAAAGTATACGACCAAAATCAACTCACCTGCACTGGAAGCCAGTGTAGTCGCTTATCAAAAACACCTGATTAAGTTACCTAAAATGGATTTTGCCTATGCGGCAAGTTTGAAAAATACTTCGCACTTAAAGGAATCGAAAGATGCGGATTCTATTTTCAAATCCCTGATCGCGCCTTATAAAGGCAAAGTGATCTACCTTGATGTCTGGGGCACCTGGTGCCAGCCCTGCCGTGAAGAAATGAAATTTGCCAATGCAGCGAAAGATGCATTGAAGGGCAAAGATGTAGTATTCATGTACCTGGCAAACAATTCTCCGGAAGAATCCTGGAAGAATATTATCAAGGAAATGAACCTGACGAGCGAAAATACGGTTCATTACCGCCTGCCAGACCTGCAACAGTCATTGATCGAGCGTCGTTTGTCTGTGAAAGGCTTTCCGACATTCATGCTGATCGATAAGGAAGGAAATATTGTGAATACGGCCGCACCACGTCCAAGCGAGAAAGACAAACTGGTCAGTTCCGTGAGTGACCTCTTAAAATAAGCTTTGAGCATCATTTGATGCTCAGGCTATACTTGAGCTTCCTCCCTGGTTCAGGAAGGAAGCTATTCCCAAAATCATTGCTATATAGGGCTGATTCCGTGGAGTCCGCCAGTCCATCCTGGTAGGCAAATCCGAAGCAGCCCTTTTCTGTAGCTGATTTCAACAAAACAACATATTGTTTTCCGGAACTCAGTGGAATGCCGGGATTGAGGCTGAACTTTTTAGCTGACCAACCGATCTCCGTCCTCGGGATGACCAGGGAGGTCAATGCTTTCCCGGGTTTGATCTTTCCCTGCTCCGCTTCATAGAATTCCAGTGTCAGGTCTTCTGTCGGATAACCACTTTTCAGGGTAGTGATGTAGAACCGGTTCAATAATCCACTGGAACCAGCTGTAAAACTCTGCGCTCTCTGGATTTTTCCACCAATGTCGCAGAAAGCCTTGTAATCCCCTTCTTTAGATGCCTTCACCGCTTCACGCGGTTTTTGCCTGCTCATCCGAAAAGACTGGATGCACTCCATTGGCTTAATGGAACCGTCTTCATTAAAACTAAGCGGCGCCCAATAGAAATTGGCCAGAGCTTCATTTTTCGCGGCATTGTTCCAAAGGTCGCTGCCATATAAATAAATTGTCTCTAAATTGAGTTTAATGGTGGATACAAAAGAAGGTTGCCCGCCACAGGAATTATCACTGATCCTAATACCCTCAGACCAAGGTCCAAGTGGCGATTTTGCAGTCTTATAAGAAGTGCCTGTTCCGGCGCAGTAGCCACAGTTCGGATCTGAGTAAGTCAGGTAATAGGTTCCTTTACGTTTGAAAAGCCCTGGTGCTTCGGTATTTCCGGTGGTTACCGCAGTGGAAAGCTTTCCGGTGCCGTTGAGGTAATCGTCGCTGAGTTGTTCAATGACGATGGCTCCTTTTGCCCTCCAGTCGGTAATGGCAATATAGGCGGTACCGTCATCGTCGACAAACAGGTCGTGATCCCCGTTGTTCAGCCCGGCAGCCGGCATGTTTTTGTTGACCTCAATGCGGGGCTGGTTTACCTCCACAAAAGGACCTGTAGGTTTTTTAGAGGTAAAAACACGGTAACCGGATACATTGTCGTACACATTGATCCAGAGGACATAATTCCGGTTCTTTTTGTTGTAAACCACATGCGGCCGAAAGCAACCATACGTTTTGCCATCACAGCGCGACTGCCAGAGTGGATTTGCAGCATTGAACAAAAATCCCTCATCCTTCCATTGTTCCATATCTTTAGAGCTGTACACTTTAAAGCCGCAAAAGGGTGCAGTTTTATTGTTCCATTCAAAACCGCAGTCATAACTGGTACCATAGAGGTAATAAGTACCTCCGAAATAAGCAATTTCACCATCGTGGGCATCTACTGCATTTCCCAACTGATCAAATTTGGTAATTTGCTGGCCGGAACTGGTAAAGTTTTTAACCTCCTGGCTGTAGCCGACCAGGACTAAGAAACAAAAAGCAAGTGTTGAATACAATCTCTCCATAAACCAAAAATAGCGGATGTAGATTTCCAGGGTTATTAGAATTTGACATAAAGGTTGTACTTTATGACTTGCTATTCCAGCTCCGCTTTACCAATATCCCGCAATCGGTATGCGGTTGGCGTCAATCCCGTTTTTGCTTTAAAGAGTTTTGAAAAATAGAAATGGGACTCGAACCGGAGTTCATAGGCAATTTCTTTGACCGGAATGCTGTGGTCGGAAAGCAGCTCCTTGGCTTTCTCAATTTTTAGCTGAATATAAAATTGACCGGGTGAAATGCCGGTGTAAGATTTGAACAATTTCCTAAAATAGGAATAACTGATGTGGAGCTTTTCCGCAGCCTGCTCTGCAGAGAATTCAGTAGTCAGATTAGACCGGAAGAGCACCCTGGCCTTATTGATAATATTTTCTTTGTCCTCATTCATTATTGACCGGCCGGTAACTGCCGCATGAATGCTTCCCAGCAAATGCAAGGTGGCACCTGAAATTAATGACTGATAACCAGCCTTTTCCCTTTTTGTATGTTCAATGACCGAATTAAATAAACCGAATACCTGCTCATTGATGCCAATTTGGATACAGGGGTTCCCTGGGTCGAAAAATTGTGCACTGACCAGGTCATCGATCACTTTCCCCTTGAAACCGATCCAATATTCGTCCCAGCCATGCTGTACGGATGGCCTGTAGCGGTGCCTGACTCCGGGAAACAATAAGATAACAGTACCCGCTTCTACCTGACGGATGACCTGCTCAGACTCAAAGATTCCACTACCCTCGGTTACATAGATCAGCTGGTATTCATTGAGCACACGGCCATTCTGCCACCTGAAATGATGGTGTGTAGGATGCGGACTGGTGGGATAATTGCTGGCGGGTGCAATGTGTGTGCATCCGGCATTCAATACACAAAGGCCCCAATCCTCATCCCTTTTACTGACCGGCAAATATTTGTAATAGTTGACCATTATGAAAAAATTTCGCCATAAGGTACAAACCAATTGTCAAATTCTACAACAGCCGGTGGCGAATACCTGCTATTTTTGTTTAAGAAGGTTGGTATGATTTAGAACTCTTGCAGGTCAGGACAGCGCAGGTTGCCACCGCCCCGCATTAGTAATATAATTGCTCAACTAAACAATACACCAACACCAAGCCCCTAACCTTCTAAACCAAGTGAATAACCAAATACTACAACAGGAACCGACTAACAGACATTACTGCTAAAACAATTTTCTTGCATCAGAACACAGTATAGCATTTTAAAATTTAAGAGAAAGGATTGATATGATTTAACGATTATTCAAAGAAGTCTTTAAGCCCCCTTATTCCAGTAAAGGAGCAAAAAGACCTTATTCAAATGTACATGATTTTAAACGCAGACCGGCCTAACAGGTGACATCCATTGCCGGAGCTGCAAGCAATTCACATTTAAACAGGTGTAAAAGTATGAAAAAAATACTTATTCTCCTTGTGTGCTCGGTCATTGGCCATACTTTCCGGGTATCTGCCGCGAATGCCAAGCATACAGGAGTATTCAACAACAAAAAAGTAGCCAGTACACTATATATTGGCGCATCAATGTATCAGCGGATCCTCACCGGAACCGTATATGACGAGACAGGGGTCGCGATCCCCGGCGTAACGATTAAGGTACAGGGTTCCGTACCAGAGCGTGGAGTAATGACCAATACCGAAGGAAAATTCAACATTCAGATCAATAGCGAAAGCGATGTGCTGGTCTTTTCCTACGTGGGCTATACCATCCAAAAAATTACAGTCGGCGACAAAAAGACACTGGATGTCAAATTGCTCCCTGACGAGAAGAATGCACTGGAAGAAGTTGCCGTTGTGGCTTTCGGTACCCAAAAGAAAGAAAGTGTGATCGGCTCCATCACCACGGTGCGACCGGGAGACCTGAAAATCCCTTCGAGCAACCTGACTGCCTCACTGGCTGGACGCGTAGCCGGTGTAATTGCTTACCAGAGAAGCGGCGAGCCTGGCAGAGACAATGCCGATTTCTTTGTCAGGGGCATCACTACCTTCGGTGCAAACACCAGTCCGCTCATCTTAATTGATGGAGTAGAACTGAGCACTGTGGATCTGGCCAGGCTACAGACGGACGATATTGAAACATTCTCTATCATGAAAGATGCAACGGCCACTGCCTTATACGGAGCACGCGGTGCAAATGGCGTGATCCTGGTGACCACTAAAAAAGGGGTGGTTGGTAAAGCCAATATTTCCTTCCGTGCTGAAACTTCAGCTTCAATGCCTACGGACAACATTGAGCTTGCAGACCCTGTCACTTACATGAAACTGGCTAACGAAGCTGTTGCCACACGAAATCCACTCATGGACCTTCCCTATCTGGAGGAAAAAATAGTGAACACTGCTGCCGGACTCAATCCCTTAGTCTATCCCGCCAATGACTGGAGAAAAATGCTGTTTAAGGACAATGCCATCAACCAGCGCTATAACTTAAATGTGAGGGGCGGTGGGAGCATTGCCACTTATTATGTTGCAGGAGCTTATACCAGGGACAATGGGGTGCTCAATGTAGATGAACGTAACAACTTCAACAGCAACATCAACCTGAAAAGCTATTCCCTGCTCACCAATGTGGGCATCAATTTGACAAAATCTACAGAACTCAACATCAAATTGAGTGGAAATTTCGACGACTATACAGGGCCACTGGACGGTGGAGCCGAAATGTACAATAAAGTCGTCCATTCCAATCCTGTCATGTTTCCCGCATACTATCCCACTGATGCTGACCCCCAGTTTGTAAAACACATCATGTTTGGCAATTATGGAAACAATTCGGCAGGCTATATCAACCCCTATGCTGATATGGTAAAAGGGTATAAAGATGAGTCGAGGTCGCAGATGCTCGCACAATTTGAAGTGAAGCAAAATTTAGAATCGCTGACCAAAGGCCTCTCCATTAGGGCAATGCTCAACCTGACCAGGATCTCCAGCTTTGGTTTCAGCAGAAATTACAATCCATTTTACTACCGTCTGGCCAGCTATGACCAACTCAGCGATCAATACCGCATTTCCAAAATCAATGAAAATGGCACGGAGTACCTCGGATTCACTGAAAACCCAAAAAATCTGAACTCTACATTCTACCTGGAATCGATGGTCAACTACAACCGGGTTTTTTCGGAAAAACACTCAGTAAGTGGCTTGCTGGTAATGATCCAGCGGGAATCTCTTACGGCAAATGCCGGCAGTCTGCAAGCCTCCCTTCCGGGCAGGAACCTGGGGGTATCGGGACGTGCTACGTATTCTTATGACCGGCGTTACTTTGCCGAGTTCAACTTCGGCTACAATGGTACAGAAAGATTTGCGGACAAGAACAGGTTCGGCTTTTTTCCATCGGCGGGTGTAGCATGGAGCTTATCCAATGAAAAATTCTTTGAACCCCTGAAAGGTGTGATCAGTAATGCCAAATTGCGCTATACCTACGGTCTTGTGGGTAATGACAGGATTGGTGATGCAAATGACCGCTTTTTCTACCTCTCCAATGTGAACATGAGTGAGGGTTCCAGGGGCGCGACGTTTGGGCGCGATCAGAATGTATACCTGAACGGAATTATTGTGAACCGGTACGCCAATCCGGAAATCAGCTGGGAGCGGTCTATCAAACAAAATATGGCAATAGAATTCAGTCTTTTTGGTAAATCCAACATCATTGCTGAATACTACACCGAAAAAAGAAGTGACATCCTGATGAACAGGGAGTCCATTCCCAGCACGATGGGTCTACCTGCAGGCAATATTCCTAAAGCCAATATCGGTAAAGCATCGGGCAATGGCGTGGACATTTCTGCCGATTTTCAACAGGCATGGAGTAAAGATTTATGGGCCTCATTCAGGGGTAACCTAACTTACGCCAAGAGTAAATACCAGGTCTTTGAAGAACCCGAATATCCCGAAGCCTACCGCTCAAGAGTAGGTAGTTCACTTGCCCAGAACTTCGGCTATATCGCAGAACGCCTGTTTGTAGATGATGAAGAGGCAGCCAATTCACCAAGGCAATTTGGACAATATGGTGGTGGAGACATCAAATATACCGATGTGAACGGCGATGGACGGATCAATGAGGCAGACCGTGTGCCAATCGGCAATCCGGTAACCCCTGAGGTAATCTATGGTTTTGGTTTCTCCCTGAGCTATAAAAAATTCGACTTCTCTGCTTTCGCCCAGGGCTCAGCAAACCAATCGTTCTGGATAGACCCTTCTGCTACCTCTCCCTTCAACAACCAGACCCAACTGCTGAAAGCTTATGCTGATAGCCATTGGTCTGAAGAAAATCAAAATGTCTATGCCATCTGGCCAAGATTGAGTCCCACCATCAATGAAAATAACAGTCAGACCAGCACCTGGTTTATGCGTAATGCTTCATTCCTGAGGCTGAAACAGGTAGAATTTGGCTACAGCCTTCCGCAAAGTATACTCAAACGCATCAGTGCAAGTGCTTTTCGTGTGTACCTGAACGGGAGCAACCTCTTCATGCTGAGCAAATTTAAAATGTGGGATGCTGAAATGGCTGGCAATGGATTGGGATACCCCGTTCAGAAGGTTTTCAATGTTGGCTTAAACCTTACTTTCTAAAGAATATAGATGATAGTTATGCAAAATATTAAAAAAGGAAAATGGATACTAGGGGCTGCGGCACTGGTACTCCTGTCTATACTGGGCGCCTGCAAAAATTACCTCGATGTAGTGCCGGACAATATACCGACGATAGAGAATGCTTTTACTATGAGGTCGGAAGCAGAGAAATACTTATATACCTGCTATTCTTACATGCCGAAAGATGCTGACCCCTCTACCAATGCCGGTATCCTGGCAGGTGATGAAATGTGGGGTTATGAAAGCCCTGTACTGCCGGAATTTGACCACAGGATGTTCAACATCGCCCGTGGCCTGCAGGGTACTGACAATCCGGTAGGGGTGTTTTTATGGGATAACCTCTTCAGGGGTTTACGTGATTGTAATATCTTCCTGGAAAATATCGAAAAAGTACCGGACCTGACCGCCCAGGAGAGAATTGAATGGGTGGCGGAAGTGAAGTTCCTGAAAGCCTATTATCACTTCTATCTATTGAGGATGTACGGTCCGATTCCACTGATCAAAAGTAACCTCTCTATCGATTCAGACATCGGCACCGTACGTGCTTCCAGAAATACGGTAGACGAGTGTTTTGACTACATCAACCAATTGTTGAATGAAGCCAAAGACAATTTGCCTTCCGTAATCGCAAACCCGGCCAGGAACCTGGGGCACATTACCAAACCCATAGCTTATTCCTTAAAAGCAAAGGTACTGGTCAGCGCAGCCAGTCCGCTCTTCAATGGAAACCTGGAGATGGCCTCTTTAAAAAACAGAGATGGTCAGCAGCTTTTCAATCAGACCAGATCCACTGTGAAATGGGACTCTGCCGCAGTTGCATGTAAAGCAGCCATAGAGGTCTGTAAAACTGCTGGCAATACACTTTATAAATTTAACCCTTCCGTTTCGGTGGTGACCCTCACACCATTCATGAAAACCCAAATGGACCTGAGGATGGCTTTTACCGACAAATGGAACAGTGAGATCATTTGGGGAAATACGCAAAGCACCACCAACCTGATGCAAAGGATTTCTGCTGCAAAAGTAGACTTTCAAAACATGGGCAATCCAAGGGTGATTGGAGAGCTGTCTCCGACATTGAAAATTGCGGAAATGTTCTATACCAAAAACGGAGTTCCACTGACTGAGGATAAAACACGGCTCAATACAGGTTCTGCAATCAGAACTGCCACAGCAGCAGAGCAGTTGCAGATCAGGAGAGATTATGTGAGTGCTGCAATAAATTTTGACCGGGAACCGAGGTTCTATGCCAGTCTGGGTTTTGACGGAGGAATCTGGTACGGCCAGGGCAAGTATGATGATTCCAAACCGCTGGAGCTGTTCTATGTATCGGGCAGGAAAGGACAACCGAATGCGAGCAACAGTACAGATGGAAGTTCAGTGACCGGATACTACGTTAAGAAATATGTACACTATCAAAATGTACAGGGAACCGGTGTGAATGACTACAGCATCAACGAGTATGCCTGGCCGGTAATGCGTCTGGCACACCTGTTTCTGCTGTATGCAGAGGCACTGAACGAATCTGCAGGTCCGACAGACGAAGTATATGATTACATCAACCAGGTGCGTGAACGTGCCGGACTCCCTACAGTACAGCTTTCCTGGACAAATTTCTCTACGAACCCTGCAAAATATACCAGCAAGGACGGGATGAGGGAAATCATTCAACAAGAGCAACTGATCGAACTGGCATTTGAAGGACAACGTTTCTGGGACCTGAGGCGCTGGAAAACCGCTCCACAGGAATACAACAGGAAGCCGATCTCCGGATGGGACCTTTCTCAAAGTGATCCTGTGTTCTATTACCGTCCAAAAGTGATCAATGACCAGAGGTTCGGAATCAAAGATTACTTCTGGCCAATACGCGACAGAGATCTGTTGGTCAACAAAAATTTAGTTCAAAATTTAGGCTGGTAGTCAGCAATTCAAAAACAAAAATATAAACAGATGAAAAAATTTCGCTACATCATGCCTGTACTGCTACTGTTGCTGGGACAGGCTTGCAAAGAGGAAGAACGGCTGGATCACATGGATGCCAATGCTGCAGCCCCTCAGCAAGTGAGCAATATCCGGTCAACCGGAACCCCGGGGGGAGCCATGCTGACCTATCAGATACCTTCGGACGAAAATCTGGCTTATGTAAAAGCCGTATATGAAATCCAGCCCGGTGTTTTTAAGGAAGGCAAAGCCTCCTACTATACTGACACCATCCGATTGGAAGGCTTCGGCGACACAAACGAATATGATGTGAAAGTATACAGCGTGGGCAAGAATGAAAAAGCTTCCGAGCCGGTAAGTATAAAAATCAGGCCACTAACTCCTCCCGTCACCAGTTCCTTTGAGGCGCTGAGCATAGAAGCAGGTTTCGGTGGGGTGAAAGTCAGGTTCAAAAATGAAACGGAAGCAAATCTGGCTATTGTCCTGGAGTCAGATACCGCTGGCAAGGGACTCAATGCGCCCCTCCAGACTTTCTATACCAAAGCCAGGGAAGGCGCTTATTCTGTAAGGGGACTACCTTCTTTGGAGCGCTCTTTTTCGGTCTACCTGCGGGACAGATGGGGCAATAAGTCTGCCGTCCTCACAAAAAAAATAACGCCTTTATTTGAACAGGAAGTACCTAAACCATTCGCTTCATTGCGCCTGCCTACGGATTCCTATTTGCCAGTGGAATCAGCCTATCCGATGGAAAGGATGTGGGATGGACTGGTAGACATCTGGATTTTCGCCTCACAAAGTACAGCGTTGGTTCAATGGTTCAGCATCGACTTGAAAAAAGAGGTAGTATTGAGCCGTATGAAAATGCACCAGCGGTCGCCCAACTACACTTATGGTGGAGCGAATGTTAAGGTATTTGAACTCTATGGTTCTAACGCACCGGCTACAGACGGCAGCTTTAACAACTGGACACTACTGGGCAAGTTTCAGTCTTTTAAGCCTTCCAAACTACCGACCGGACAGAATAGTGCGGAAGATTACGATTATGCCTATACCAAGGGGGAGGATTTTGAATTTCAGGAAACACCTCAGGCTTATCGCTATTATCGGTTTAAAACCCTGGAAACCTGGGGTGGTGGCGGTGGCTGCCACATTACTGAGCTCAGTTTCTTTGGTAAATTTTAAATAGCTGTTCAATTAAAATTACAACAGATGAAAACAAGATTATATTATATATTGATAGCGATAACCGGGTTTAGCCTATTTACCGCCTGCAAAAAAATGGACAGTACCTATAAGCAATTCATTGTAGAAGGAGGTATTACCTATCCGGGAAAGGCGAAATCGGCGGTCCTGCACGGTGGTAATAAACGAGCAAAGCTGGTCTGGCTGAGAGGCACTGATCCGAAGATTGTGAAAACAAAGATATTCTGGAACAGCAACCAGGATTCCGTAGAGGTAAATATTCCCGCTGGTCAGGATCTGGCAAGCTATACCTTCAATAACCTGCAGGAAAACTACTACATATTCAGCATCAAAAACTATGATGCAAAAGGACGTCAATCTGTAGCAGTAGAAGTTGGGGGAAATGTATACGGTGAAAAATACCAGAGCAGGATATTGGAAAGGCCGATAAATACTGCTTACCTCAAAAATTCGAACATCCTGTCGATCAACTGGAACGTAGCAGACACCGTAACCGGGGCCTATAAAACAGAAGTAGAATACACAAGTACTGCAGGTATGCTGAAAACCGTCCGCTTCAATGCCGCTCAGCTGGTGACGGACATTGCAGATTACCGTCAGGGTACCTCATTAAAATACCGGACACTTTACCTCCCGGATACAGCGGCTATCGATACATTCTATACCAGTTACCTGATCAAATCGGAAGTATTGCTGGACAAAAAAGAATGGACTTTATCCGCATTCTCCGATCAGTATTCTTCAGGCAATGAAGCCGCAAAGAATATGATAGATGGCAATCAGTATACACGCTGGCACACCAATGGTTCTGCATATCCACATTGGATCACTGTGGATATGGGTGCAGTCAGGACCATTAAGCGATTCAGCACCTTAAATTCATTGTATGATGGTCCTGGAGGTGATAACCGTGCCCCTATCCGTATTAGATTCGAGGTCAGCATGGATAATGTAACCTGGACCAATGCAGGTGAATTCAGTAGCAACAATACCATACTCAGTGAGCAATTCTACCAATTGCCCGCTGCTGCTACGGGCAGGTATTTTAAACTAACTGGTCTGCAGGGTCCGGCTGGCAACAGCCAGTATATGGTCCTGGGAGAAGTAAGCGCCTACATGTACTAAGCAGGTAAAGTTCATTACTCGGACTAAGAATGCTAAAATAAAAAAGCTGATGGGATTTAATCTCATCAGCTTTTTTATTGAATGAAGCTGCTAGAGAGAAGCCCGTTTGGTGTATACAAAAGGTATCTCTACATGCCCGCTGGCTCTGTTGATGACCATCTCTGCGGCAACCCGTCCCATAAATACAAAATCAGTAGAGATAGTGCTGATCCCTCCCAAAGTAACACGTTTTAGTGCGGTTTCATTATAGGAGATCACGCCTACATCTTTACCTATCTGGTAACCATGCTCAATAACACGGCCGAGGAGTGTCACTAAATCTTCCTCGACAAGGTCAATAAAAACATCACCCGGATTGATCTGTGCAGTCTGAATGTCTTGAACCTCCATATTCGGATACTGATGGTACTGACAGAACCTACGGAAGCCGGCCAGGATTTCCTTTGGGAAATAACGCCCATCAGGAGTAATGATTTTTAGCATTTGGTATTTCCTTAAATCGGGCAGGGCTTCTTTAAGGGCCTCGTAGATGTTGTTTTCAAAATCCTGCCTGACCATGGATACGTTACCTCGTATTCCTTTCATTTGCCGGTCCATTAGAATGAGCTTGTCGCTGGGAAGGTCATTGATCATGGCAGCAGCCCGTTCCTCCCCAGCCTCAAAATGCGGGGCTATGACATAGTGGGAATAGTCACTATGGGCATTACTTAGAAATCTTTCAAAAAGCAGGATATCATTGCTGTATATAAACAAATCTATTGGAATGTCATTCCCCAGTACACTTACAAACTCATCATAGACCGTCTTTTTATGTGCACTGAGCTTGTTCAGTAACAACAATACGCTGAGTTTACGTACATAACCCCGGTCCTTCACATAATAGCCCTTACCCGGAACAGACTCAATAAAACCGATGTCCTTTAAATGCTTGTAGCTTTTTTCAGCGGTATCCCTGGAAACTTCAAGTTTGGCACTTAGCTCATTGATGGATGGGAGGGTAACGCCCCGCTTCAATCTTCCTTTTTCCACTGCCGTAACAATGGCTTCAGAAAGCTGGATGTACTTGGGCCGCCAGCTGCTTTCTTTGATCAGGAAAAAATCACTATAGTCTTTTGCTACCATTGGTTGTACCGAAAAAGAACCTTACACATGATTATCTTTAAAAATGGGTTAGTTAAGTTCAAAATCCCTTTTGTCTAAGATTTAAAGATACCAACATCTTTTCAGTATTACAACCAAATACCAGTTTGAGTTCGAAACTCGCCGGAGTTCAATTGAATGACACAAATCGACAAAAAGTTGAACAAAATCTAAAGTTTCAATGCCGTTAATTTGCGGTGTTATTAGCCAAATATCAACTAACACCTATGTACAAAAAACTATTTACGCTCCTGTTGTTGTTACCATGCGAACTATTGTTTGCCCAAAACAAGTTACTGACTGATTTTCCAAATGGATCCAGACCGGAAGAGGTAGGAAAAAAACTGGCTTATCGCTTTCTGGAGGGTAAGCACATGCTGCATGCCGGTAAATGGATCAGCTATCCGGAAACGTTCAACTGGAACGGCGCACTTAAATTTGCGGAGATCACAAATGACCAGGTATTGGTGAAACGCCTGCAAGATCGATTTGAACCGCTGTTTACCACGGAAAAGGCACTGCTGCCGATCATGAACCATGTGGACCTGAATATGTTTGGTAGCTTGCCCCTGCAACTGTACCAGGTAACGAAGGAAAAGCGCTACCTGGAATTGGGTATGCCTTATGCGGATACCCAATGGATCCTCCCGGATAAAGCGAATGAAAAAGAAAAGGAATGGGCAGATAAGGGTTATTCCTGGCAAACACGCTTGTGGATAGACGACATGTACATGATCACCATTGTCCAGACCCAGGCATATAAGGTAAGTAAAGACAGAAAATACATCGACAGGGCCGCCAGGGAGATGGTGCTCTACCTGGATGAATTGCAACGTCCCAATGGTCTATTTTACCATGCACCGGATGTTCCGTTTTATTGGGGAAGAGGAAATGGCTGGATGGCAGCAGGGATGAGCGAACTGCTCCGTTACCTTCCTAAGGACAATAAAGACCGTCCTCGTATCCTTAAGGGTTATCAGACCATGATGAAAAGCCTGAAAAACTACCAGACACCAGCCGGGATGTGGAACCAGCTGATCGACGATCCGGAATGTTGGGCAGAAACCTCCGGTTCTGCCATGTTTGCCTACGCCCTGATCACCGGCGTGAAACACGGTTGGCTGGATGCCAGGGAATATGCCCCCGTTGCCCGTAAAGCCTGGCTGGCCATGATCCCATACATCAATGAGAAAGGCGCAGTAACAGAAGTATGTGTAGGCACTAACAAGAAAAACGACAAGCAATACTATTATGACCGTCCGCGCCATGTGGGTGACTACCACGGCCAATCGCCTTACTTGTGGTGTGTATATGCCCTTTTGGAAAAGGTAAGCCGGTAGCTATAAACACATTAAGGGCTGCCGAAATTGGCTTTTTCGGCCAGCCCTTTTTTAATTACAAGTTGATGCCCGCGTAAGCCTTGAAATCAGCCTCTTCAGTATAAACCTTAAAGCGCTGAATATCTTCACGGATCATTTTTTCAAACAAACCATTGAACAGGCTCGCCACTCCCCTTCCAAGGCTTCCTGCTGGCGCAAAATATTCAATTTCAATATGGATCTCAGTTCCCAATCCATTGAGGGAGTCCCGGAATTCGACCTTTCCAGCATTATCGATCATAGAGCCAGACAAGGATTGCCAGCCCAGATATTCGCCTTCTTCCTCCCTCGTGATTTCCGCATTCCAGTCCAGATCAAAGAGTCCTCCAGGTGTATTGGCCGACCACAGAGAAACCCCGGCATCCAGCTCCTCTACACTTTTCAGGTGTGTCATGAACTTAGGCAGGTTGGATAAGTCCCTCCAGAAACTGTAGACCTTGTCTTTGGAAGCATTGACCACAATATCTTCCGTAATGCTGATCGCCCTGATGTCCGAGTGATCAATGGACAAACGATCATATAACGGACAAACTCCAGTGGCACCGCGATACAGGAGAAGTCCCGCAGCTGCAGCCCCCTGAAATCCCAGTAAGGGGTGCTTACCAAGGTTCTTCAAACTCTTATACAGCAACCAGCCCCCTGCAAGAGCAGAAAAGATCCGTTCTCCCTGGTCAATATTTTCTTTCCCTGTAGGACTAAAGCTTAACTGCTTTGCCCCTGCTATGATGCGATCTGTGATTTTAGTTTCCATATGTACTGCTTTCTCTTTCTTATTGAACAAGCAGATCAGCATTGAGTTTTCAATAAAAAGTTTTATATTCAAACTGATAATCAACCAAATATTCATCCCTAAAACGAGTTAGCATGAAAACATCAAGACTAAGACTCCCATTATTAATGGTCGCAGCATTAGCCATTGCATCCTGCAAGGAACAGGAAATCACCGACACACTACAAAACCAGGAACGCAGGACCGAAACTGCACTGGCAGGAGCTATTCCTCCCAATTATGCGCTGAACAACTGGATGGCTGCCCTTCCCGACAACGTCAGCATAGCACAACTTTCGATTCCCGGGACACACGATTCTGGAGCCAGAACGGAACCTGTATCGGGAACTGCAAAATGTCAAAACCTTTCCATCGCCGATCAGCTTTCGGCCGGGGTCCGGTTTCTGGATATCCGCTGCAGACACATCGACAACTCCTTTGCGATTCACCATGGCGCCATTTACCAGAACCTCAACTTTAATGATGTACTTAATGCCTGCATCAGCTTTTTGAACAGCAATCCTTCAGAAAGCATCATTATGAGTGTGAAAGAGGAACACACTCCATCCAACAATACGCGTAGTTTCGAACAGACCTTTGACAGCTACGTTGCTCAAAACAGTTCCAAATGGGACCTGGGGACGGGGATTCCGAACCTGGGAACTGTCCGTGGAAAGATCAAGCTATTGCGTAGATTTGGTACAGGCAGTCCGAAGGGAATAGATGCAACCAACTGGGCAGACAACACCACATTCAGCATTAATAATGCTGCAGCAAATTTAAAAGTCCAGGATTTCTACAACGTGAATGATGTAAATACAAAATGGACAAGTGTAGAAAACCAGTTGAATGATGCGCATAATGATAGCTCCAACAGGTTATATCTGAATTTTTGCAGTGGATACAAAGCTGGCATCTTTGGAATTCCAAACATCAATACCGTAGCCAATTTCATTAATCCCAAAGTAACGACCTTTTTCAACAACCATACCAGCGGAAAATATGGCGTGATCATACTCGATTTTGTCGATGCTGCAAGAAGTCAGCTTGTAGCAAATACGAATTTTTAAATTTGGTTCAGGATCACTTCATTGAATTGATAAAATCAATCTTTAACAATAAGCCCCGGCCTTTTTGAGACCGGGGCTTATATTTGAAGTTAAAAAATCTTACTACCAGCCGTAATTCTGAACCAGATTAGGATCTTTGTCTATTTCATTTTGAGGAATAGGCATCAGGTAATGCTTATCTGCGAAAACACGGGTCTGGATGATTACAGGTTTGTACAACACGGCAACTCCGGCAGCTTCGCTGCTCACATTCAAGCCGGTTGCAGTCAATTCATCCACTGAAGGTCTTGCATTCAGCACGTGAACCGCGGCATTATCTACAGTCTTGGCAATTAGCCACCTCCTGACATCCCAGAAACGGCTGCCCTCGAAAGCAAACTCCACACGCCTTTCATTTTGCAACCTCTTGCGCATGCCTTCTTTCGTGTTGTCTGAGGTAAGGATTGGGAGTACAGGCATGGCAACCCTGCGTCTCACCAGGTTCAGGTACTCATAAACCCTGCTATCAGGTTGATCCAGGTATTCGTTCATTGCCTCGGCATAATTAAGGTAGATTTCCGCCAGTCTGAAAATTGGGAAATTGCGCCTGGCGGTACCTGTATTTGCATTTCTGTCATAGTCCGGGCTCAAAAACTTACGCACATTGTGTCCCCAGGGATTTGTGCCGGCCTTGCCGGTCGCCCAGCCATCCGTTTGCCCATTACCAGCACCCCACCAAGCCAATTTGATCGGTCGTTTGGTGGCATCAAAGCGCCATTGTGAGTATTGGAAGAAGATCGAAGCATAGAACCTTGGATCCCTGTTTTTATACATATTGGAAATATTAGTTACATTCTGAAACTTCAGCCCGTCCCAAAGTTGTCCGCTCCATGTACCTGAAATTACGTAACCAGAACCATTTTCACCAATTGGATAGCCGTTATTCATTTCATAGGCATCTACCAATTCCACTAGTGGTGTTAATTTCCCGCTTCCTTTAAATGGAGGGCCATTTGGGAGGATGTCGCCGTCGTAACCGGTTCCATTTCCTATGATTCTAGGTAAAATGGTTTCATTGTAATCCCTGGTGTAAAACTGAGCAGCATAGTTCTGGACAGGATTATTAGGAAATGGATTGTATAGCGAATAGATTCCCAGGTCTATCACTTCCTTAGCAGCATCTGCCGCTTTCTTCCATTTCTCTTTATCGTAAGTAGCGCTAAACAGTGCCTTTCCATCTGAGTTTTTGATATTGGCGTACAAGGGATTTCCATTGAATAAGGGACTTGCCGCGTACAGAAGTGTCCTCGACTTCAATGCCAGTGCTGCGCCCTTTGTGATTCTACCGATTTGGGCGTTGTCGTGACTCAAAGGCAGATCGGCTACGATCGCATTACATTCAGCAACAATAAAATTGACCACCTCATCTACTGAATTCCGAAACAATAATGTGTTTCCGAGATCAGATGGATCTATGTCCTGAGCACTGGTCATGAGCGGCACTGCGCCATATCTTTTAAAAAGTTCAAAATAAAACTCTGCTCTGATGAATCTGGCCTCTGCCTTATAGCGCGGCTTCCAGATGTTATAAAACTCCACCCTGTCCAAAGGAACCGGCACAGCATCTATTCTGTCAATGAAGATATTTGCCCTTCTGATGTCCTGGTATTTCCCCGACCAGTTTCCCGCAGGGTTATCATTTACACTCCAACTACCTAAATTGTATTTGTAAGCATCGATAGCACCACCATTATCGAACCAATGGTGATAGCTTTCATCTGTGTAGGCGGTGATGTTTGATCCCAGTTCATTGGGAAGCGCATTGTACAGCCGTGCAAGCGCCTCTTCACTTAAATTGATATTGCCAAAGATATCTTTATCTGTCGCATATTCTGAAGGAACAACGTCCAGGTATTTCTTGCAGGAAGCAGTAAGCATCAGCAGCCCTGCCATGAGGAATATATGTATTGCTTTCATAGTCATTTCTTTTACATCGATACGTTTATACCAAAATTCATTACTCTCTGCTGCGGATAGTTTCCAAAACTGTCCGAAGTCTCCGGATCGAAGATTTTCAATTTATCCCAGGTATATAAGTTCAAACCATTGGCAAAAACCCTTACATTACTCAATCTGATCCTCTGTACCCAGTTTTTAGGAAGGGTATAGCCAAATTCAATATTTTTCAACCGCATATAGTTCGAAGAACGCAGCCAGAACGTGGACCTTCTATTGTTGTTGACATTATTCGATGAGCTCAATTTCGGATAGCTGGCATTTGGATCTGGATTCGCCTCTGTCCAGCGTTTATCCATGTAATCTGCCAGAATAGAACTGTTAGAAGAGAAAGCCCATGCGGAAGTACCTTCCAGCCATCTCGTACCACCATAGGCACCCTGAAATAATATGTTGAAATCGAATTGCCTAAAATTAAAGGCCGCGGTAAGGCCAACAATGGATTTCGGACGGGCAATTCTGCCAAGGTAACCTTCATCCTGTGTATTGATCACACCATCACCATTTCTGTCGAGGTACTTAATATCTCCCGGACGTACTGCACCAAATTGCTGCACAGGGCTGTTGTCTATATCTGCCTGATCGGCAAATAGGCCCAATGCTGTAAGACCCTGAACTTCATAGATCTGCGTACCCTTCATACCACGGTAAGCCAAAGCATAGTTCGGCTCTGCAGCGTAGACTATCCTGTTGGTCGCGTAGGAATACGAGCCGCGCAACATCACTGAACTTCTCCCCATCTTCTTTCTCCAGGTGAGTTCTGTTTCGAAACCTTTGTTATTAACTATACCGGCATTGATCGCAGGCATGTTTTGCACCCCTGTCAGTTCAGGAATGATCTTTGCCTCAGTCAGGATTTGTGTACGCTTCTCCTGAAATACATCGGCTGTGAAAACAATGCTTTGCTTGAATAACTCCAGGTCTAACCCAATATTGGTTTTTCTGGCTCTTTCCCAAGTGAGGAATTCATTACCAGAAGCACTTTCTTGCGCACTATTGAAGTTGTCGCCATCTGCTTCTCTTCCAAAGCGGTAACCATTACCTCCACCACTTGTCCAGGTGCTCAGATAAGCGAATCTACCTACACTGTTATCGACCCCAACTGTACCAATTGAAGCCCTGAATTTCAAGAGATTGATCATATCTACTCCTTTCAGGAAAGATTCATTGGACACTACCCATGATGCGGAAACTGCAGGAAAGAAACCCATCCGACGGCCTGCCTGGAAATTTTCCGAACCGTTGTAACCCGCATCAAAGCCGATTACATATCTACGGTCATAGGAATAGTTTACCCGACCTACTAAGCCCAACTGCTTAAACGGTAATGCACCAATGGCATCACCGGCATCGGTAAAGCTCTGGGTTTGATTGTAACGGATCATACTGGTAACCGCGTGTTTGGACGCAAATGTGCGGTCATAATTCAAATAAGCCTCATAGGTAGATTTACGACTCGCATTAGAGCTTACCGCAAAACCCAGCAGTCCATTTCCGGTACTCATCTCTTCATATTTGCCTTTACTCAGGTCTGTTTCATTTTCGTCAATGGTGAAACGGTATGTCGAATAATTACGTTGACGAGTGATGTCGCGGAAACTTTGCGCATCGAAAGCAAAACGGGTCCTGAAGCTCAAGCCCTGCGTTACAAATGGCATTTGCAAGGTAAAACCTCCTATAGCGGCCAGGGTGTTCTCAAAATTGCGCTTGTAACCATACTGCGTAAGTCGGCCATAAGGATTTGGTGGCATATTACGCTGTTGTGGTACCGAACCATTGGGATTTGTTAGTGGATACAGGTATGGAGGTGTATTTCTCAACTCACCCCAGAACGCATTGGTATCTTCATTAGGATAATTGCGTTGACGTACCACATTCGCGAGATTGATCTCCATACTCAGGTGTTTCGTGATGTTCACATCCACATTGGTCCTGAAGTTGTACTTATTCATATACGCGTTGATGTTGTAATCGTTGAGGTCATCATACTTGTACAAACCGTCCTGCCCCAGATAAGACATGGATACAAAATACCTCGCTGTAGCAGAACCACCACTCACGTTCAAGTTGGTCTGATTCATCAACGAATTCGGCTTTAAGAGTTCGTTATGCCAGTCTACATTTGGATACAGGTATTGATAGGTGGGGTTGCTGCGGTCTCTGAATTTAGCGATGTATTCATCCGTGTATAAGTTCGCGTTCAACTTATCGTTATTGAGTGCCTCCCTAAATAAAGTCAATGCATCATAAGAATCTAAATAATCAGGAATCCTTACTGGATCTTGTATGGCCATTTGTGAAGTCAACGACACTACAGGCTTCCCGGCCTGCCCCCGTTTGGTGGTCACCAACAATACCCCGTTTGCACCTTTCATACCAAATACCGCTGTGGCCGCAGCATCTTTCAGAATACTTACAGATTCTACTTCATTGGCATCGATCCGGTCTATTGCATTTTCTATTCCATCTACCAGAACCAGCGGATCTTTTCCCTGATAGGTTCCAAAACCGCGGATATTTAGCACAGAACCATCGGCTCCTGGATTTCCACTATTTTGTATTGTACTCAAACCCGGTAAACGACCTGCCAAACTGTTGGTCAAACTTGCTGTGGGTGTGCGCAACAGATCTGCCGTCCCCACTGAGGATACTGATCCGGTCACATTGGTTTTCTTTTGTGTTCCGTAAGCAACCACTACCACTTCGCTCAGGTCAGCTTTAACTTCCTTCAAGATCACGTTGATGGTGGTATTGCTGCCAACGGTCACTTCCTGAGCAACGAAACCAACAAAGCTAAACACCAGCGTTTTCGCATCATCAGGAATGCTGATCAGGTACTTTCCATCTACATCAGTTGTGGTTCCCACATTTCGCATGTTTTTAACATATAGCGAAACACCTGGAAGGGGAACTCCGGCAGAGTCTACGACCATACCTTTGATGACCTTATTCCTGAACTTGCTCTTAGCAGATCTTTTGAGGATCACCACATTGTCTACAACTGAAAAATTGATGTCATTCGGGAACAGCACTTTTTCCAATACTGTACCTAGTCTTACGCCATTGAAGTCCAGGTCAACTACCAGGCTGGGATCGATCACACCATCCTGATAAGCGATTTTAGCTCCTGCTTTCTGGGCAACCTGATCGATCGCCCGCTTCAAACTCACGTTCTTCAGGTTGATGTTTACCTGGTTCTCTAATATCTTCTGTCCATAGGTGTGAGTGGCTGATGCGACTGTGAAAAGACCGCAAAGCAATACTATGACAGCAACAGTATATTTCATAAATAATAAAACACATTGAATTACTCTATGCTCGTATAGAGATTTTTCCATAATTTAGTTGGGATTAATGGTAAGAAAACTGCCCTATTTGCGGTATGATTTCGACGTCGCAGGCAAATTTGGTATTGGGCTTACTTAATTACTCCCTGTCCTTCTTAGGGCAGGGTTTTTAGTTTGTGTAGGTGTTTAAGTCATACAAGATTGTTTATTTGGTTAAGAATTTAATTTATATTGGCTTGTGTGTTAGTGTAGCAGATAGCCTTTCTCAGTCTTGATCACCTTGCTGCTGGTCATTTCAGACAGAACAATCATCACTTTTTTTATACTCTCTTCGCGAAAATCGGCAGTAATCCTTCGTCTTTGTAATTCAGGAGAGGCTTCAATCTCAACGTCGTATTTACGTTGCAGGTCGGCAATTACCGATCTTAGCGGTACTTCGTCATAATGTAGCCGGCCTTCCCGCCAGGAGATCAGGTGCGCCGTATTTGCCACATCACCTACGCGGATGGTTTGCTTAGCCTTGTTGAAAGTGACGAGTTCATGGGCTGTAAGCGCCACTGAGTCCATGCCCTTGGGAGTAGGCATGCTGACCCTAACCTTTCCCGTCAGCACGGCGACACGAATACTTCTATCCTCTTTATAGGCTTTGATATTGAAACTCGTTCCCAAAACCCGTGTAACCACCCGCTCCGAACGAATCAGGAATGGCCTCGAAGCATCGTGTGCCACCTGGAAATAGGCTTCACCTTCCAGCGTGACTGCTCTTCGCTGACCAGTAAAAGTTTTCGGATAAGTCAGCTTACTTCCCGAGTTCAACCAAATCTCCGTACCATCTGCAAGGCTGAGTTGTAAAACACGTCCACGGGCAGCAACGGCAGTTTGCATGACTGCAGGGATTTCTTCCGCTGACTGTTTGAATCGTTGTCTATAAAAAATAAGGGATATACTCGCCATGAGCAAAATAACAGAAGCGACACCTATAAACCGCTTCCAGGAGCCTTTACGCTGTTCGTATCTGGCGACACCCGACAGTACCCGATCATAAATTACCTCTTCCTGAAGGCTTTCAGACATTTCAGGACCAAGCGTTTTTTCGCCCTTTTCTAGATCATCGTAATACCTGGAGATCTGCTCCGTTGTCTTTTTGGATAAGTTCATATTTGGTTGTTATCTGTATGATGCAAAAAAAGACAACACCCCCTACGTGACAAGGATTTTTTTCAAAAAAATAATTAACCATTAAATGCTACAGGAAGTACTTCATCAGGGCTGGACAGATCGCGACGATCCATACGTAATGCTTGAGTGAGCCCCGAAGCTTTTGCAGTGCCTTGGTAATTTGATTTTCGACGGTCTTTACCGAGATGTTCATCAATTCGGCGATCTCCCGGTTAGAGAGCTGCTGCTTCCTGCTAAGAATAAAGACTTCCCTGCACTTTTCCGGCAATTCCTGGATTGCCTCATCTATCTCCTGATTCAATTGTTTCTCCATGATCAGGCCATCAGCAGAATAATGAGATTCTAAAAAATCCAGTGCAGCGTTGTCTAGCTCAATCTTTTTAGCACGTAAGCCCATCAAAACCCGATTTCTGGTGGCAGTGTATAAATAAGCATTTAAATTGTCCACTTCCAATTGATGTCTTTTTACCCAAAGCTGAATAAACAATTCCTGTACGATTTCTTCACAGGCTGTCTGATCCCTAAGCAGGTTATAGGCAGATGCATAAAGTTTTGCTACATACTTATGGTAGATGCGCTGAAAAGCAGCTTCGTCGCCTAGCTTGATCTGATCAAGCAATTGCTCATCTGTCCATAATGAAACCTGCTTTGTCTGCATAAAAGCAATAAAGAATAAGTGTTACACAAATATATCATTTTTTAAACACCAGCAATATGCAGAAATAAATGAACTCCTGTCACGGAACAGGAGTTCATTTATTCTTATTCCCCTACAGGGATAGGAAAATCGATACCCGTTGCCGAGGCGACACCAAAATTCGGTGATCCGTCGGTATTCCAACTGAGCTTTTGCATTCTCGGAGACCTTGCGCCATTGGTTGTGGCTGCTACACTGCGCGCATGGTAGATAAACCAATTTTCTTTCTTAGTCACACCATTGGGATCTGTGTAACTGCTGGTGAAAAATCCGTTGTGTCCTGGACCGTAAACAGAATTGGCATCATTCCTCACGAATACCTGCTTCTTATTGATCCAATCGGCAACCACCGTCGGATCACCACCACTCCTCAACTGTATCTGTGCCAGGCAATAATTATCACTACTGTAGCGGCTGGCCGAGTAGATGATGAATACCGGACTACTGGCATCTTTCTGCAGCATAATTGGCCCTTCGTTGACACCGGCACCTATTGATGATGGTTCATGTTTCTCCCAGGTATTGGTAGGTGAGGATATTTTGATCCGCGGTCCGCTGATCGTCCATGGATTTGACATTGTAGCGAGGTATAGGTATTGTTTATACCTGCTGGCAGTACTCTCCCATCCCGACCAGATGAAATAATTCGTACTACCTATGGTGAGGATTGAGCCGTCGATTGCCCATTGATCGCTGGAATCAAAAATCTTCCCTTTAAAGGTCCAGGTTCCTGTAGTTGGGTCTGCATTGGAATTTTCCAATACGTACATGCGGTGCGTATCTCCTGTTCCATCATTTGCCGCGAAATAAATGTACCATTTTCCAGAAAGGAAATGCAGTTCAGGGGCCCATATGTTAGAAGAATAAGCAGTTCCGGAAGGCGGGGTCCAGACGACAGTTTCAGTTGCAGTAGACAATAAGGACATGGAAGTTGTCTTTCTCAGTCCGATATTACTGCCCCTGGTATACATGAAATAATAGTAACCATCCTTTTCCGCCACATAAGGGTCCGGCCTGCTGGCGTTGATTACTGGATTTTGAAAATTGACGTTGTGGAAATTAAATAAATCCTGAGTACCTGAAACTGTAGTTTTTTGGCGGATCTTGGTCCCATTGGTGCTGTTTTCCGGATCTACCACCATTTTCATACCCGTAGCTTTGTTTGTGAGCGAAAACACATTGTTGCTGCCAGAATAAGTGATTGACCAGGCCTGTGCATCACTACCATCATCTGTAGCTTGCTGCAGAATCTCTCCTGATGTTGCAGATGGAGATTCCAGACATTTGTTGCTGGTCACGTTAATCAACTTATAGTAGGTGGCATCAATTTTTATCAATTTCCATTTTTGCCCGCCATTCGGAAACCAGGGCCACTGTTGGATTTTTGCAGCTTCCGCAGTGGAATTACCCGTCACCTCCACTACAGGCCCACCAATGAAGTTGGAAGAGATACCTCTGATGCGGTAGGTCGCACCATCGATCAATGTGCCCAGCGGAGGTGCGGCACTGATCGTTACGTTTTCGCGGTTCGTTGATCCGCCCGTTTCGGCCGCTCCTTGTGGGCTTTCTTTCTGACAGGCCGTAACCAATAAGATCAAGGCTGCAGTCAGATTTTTAAATGAGTTAAAATGCATAAAATAAGGGAGTTTTTGTATGCTACAAAGGCATGTTCAATGCCGGGGGAAATTGTAGCAGGGTTTAAAATTTGGTTAGTTGTATTCCAAAGTAAAGCAATGGCGACTTCATGTTTTGTTCATTTTTTTGTCGAAACGTCTCAAAACACGAGCAATAAACCCCTATGTCTCAAATGGATAAACGAGACATAGTCTTCAAATAGAAAGGCCTTTCCAGTAAGGAATCGTGAAAACAGGGTTTTTGTATATATTTGAGGAAACCAAATTATGAAATCCCTGTATTCATTTGCAATCCTCCAAATGATTGTGCTTTTTGCAATGGCAAACTGCATAGGGCAATCGTATTATTTCAAACATTACCAGACAGACAACGGCCTGCCACACAATTCCGTTACGGCCATCCTGCAAGACCACAAGGGACTGATGTGGATCGGCTCACGTGGCGGACTAAGCCGGTTCGATGGCTACACCTTTAAGCCCTTCAAAAACAAAAAAAGTAAGTTTGGGAACATCGGGAACAATGTGATCATTGACATGATAGAGTCCCCAAACAAAGTGCTCTGGATCGGAACTGGCAAGGGACTCTTCAGCTACAATCCCTACCTGGAGATCTTTACTCCCCTGAAGGGCCTACCTGAAACCTATATCAACCAAGTGTTAACGGATCAGGAAAATAACGTCTATGTCATCGCCGACAGGAAGCTCTATTTACACCTCTATAAACAAGATAAATTACTAGACCTAAATACCCAGGCAAGCTGCATGGCGCTGGATAGCGATGCCAATCTGTGGATTGGTGACGATGACGGTATGCTCCATTGCCACAGCCTGAAGCATAAAAAGACAAGAAAAATTCGCATCATAGATGAGGCGATACCGAAAAATCTACGTTCCATCAGCAAATTATATCCTACGGCCAGCGGTGAACTACTTATTGGCTGTTTCAAGCAAGGGCTCAAGAGTTACCATCTAAAAAGCGGAAAGATTCGCTCCCTGCCGATGCTCAACAGTGGAAAGACAAATATCTATGTACGTGATATCGTTGCCGGTTATGATCAGGAATATTGGATAGGAACAGAATCCGGCATTTTTATTTACGATTTGACCAGCAACACCAGTCGGAATTTGCGCAAACGCTCCGGTGACCCTTATGCCCTTGCAGATAATGCGGTTTATTCATTGTGCAAAGACCGACGAGGCGGAATGTGGGTAGGAACTTTCTTTGGTGGGCTAAACTACTACTCGAAAGAAAACGCAAGATTTGAGAAATACTACCACATGCCGGGCAGCAATTCCATATCAGGAGATGCGGTGCGGGAAATCTGTGCAGACAATAAGGGCAACCTCTGGATTGGAACCGAAGATGCAGGAGTCAACCAATTCAATCCGAAAATAGGAAAATTCATCAATTATACAGCCACTGGAAAAAAAGGTGATGTATCCTACCCAAATATTCACGGCCTGCTTGCGCTGGATAACCAGTTGTTTTTGGGACCATTTCTAAATGGGCTGGAAATAATGGACATGCGCAATGGGCGGATAACTGAGCGCTTCAAATTCATTGGTGATGAAAATGATCGGGCCAGTGATTTTGTGCTTAGTATTTACCTAACGAGGGATAGCACCTTGCTCATTGGTACAGCGTATACTGGTTCAGGTCTTTTCACATACGATAGAAAACTCAAAACATTCAGCCGCATTAAGCAGATTCCTTACAATTCTTATGTATTTGCCATCTCAGAAGATCAAGATGGCAACATTTGGACGGGAAGTGTATCCAGTGGAGCATTTTATTACAACCCAAAGACCCGGAAACAGGGAAATATTCGATTTGGAGATACCATCAATGGAAAAGTCAGCAATGAGTTTGCGGTTTATGGGATTCAGGAAACCAGCGACCGCAGCCTGTGGTTCACTACAGAAGGCGGTGGACTGATCAGGATGAGTCCGGACAGAAAGCGCATCAAAAAGTTCACAACTGAAACAGGTTTTCCCAGTAATGTGGTGTTTCGAGTTTTGGAAGACGATGCTAAACGACTTTGGATTAGCTCACTCAAAGGACTCATATGCTTCGATATGCAAACTGAGAAATTTAAAGTATATACGCAGTCCAACGGATTGATTACTGATCAGTTTAATTTCAATTCGGCCTATAAAGATCCGCAAGGAAAAATGTATTTCGGATCCGTAAAAGGTCTAATTGCCTTTCATCCAAAAGAATTTGAGCTGAAAGAGACCGGGCCTGCCACTTACATCACCGGATTTCAGATCAATAACAAAGAATTGGCACCAGGTGGCGGGAACAGTCCGCTCCGCCGCTCCATCGTATATACAGACAGCGTGCTACTCGCTCACGATCAAAACAATTTGAGCATTGAATTCGCTGCACTCAATTTTTCTTCTCCCGAGGTGACCCGGTACGAGTTTATGATGGAGGGTCTCAATGAAAGCAAGACCTATCTGAGCAGCAACCGCAAAGCATACTTTACCGGTTTACCGGCTGGTAACTACACCTTTATAGTCCGGGCTAAAAGCAATGTAGACAGCTGGACCGGCAATGAACGCCGACTTTTCATTAAGGTACTGCCGCCATTTTGGAAAAGTCAAATCGCCTATTTAATCTACTTTTTTCTAGGGGCTGCGGTCATCTACGCCTGTTTTCGATATTACCACCTATACCTGGAGCGAAAGAACCTGAATAAATTGCAACGCTTTGAAAATGAAAAAGAAAAGGAGATTTATCAGGCAAAAATTGAGTTCTTCACCAATATTGCGCATGAAATCCAGACTCCCCTCACACTGATCCTTGGGCCTGTGGAACGTATGATCAAGAAATCAGAACAGCCAGGTCTGCAAAAGAGCCTGTTCATGGTAGAAAAGAATGCAAAACGTCTGGCCGAGCTGACGAGTCAGTTGCTCGATTTTCGTAAGACAGAAATGCACCAGTTTGGCTTAAGCTTTGTAAATGTAGACATCCAGCACTTACTGAGAGAACAAATTAACCTTTTCCGGACCGAAGCCGAGAGAAGAAACCTCACACTGGAACTGGAAGTTCCTGCAGAAACCATCATCCTTTATGCAGACAGGGAAGCGCTGATAAAAATCTGCAGCAACCTGATATCAAATGCCATCAAATATGCCGCAAATAGCTCAAGAATAGTTTTGGCACCCTTGAATTCCGAGACTGAGCAGGTCAACATCAGGTTCATCAATGACGGCAAAGGCATACCTTATGAATTCAGGACGAAGATATTTGAGCCCTTCTTTCGCCTGCAAAATTCCGATCAACCTGGAACAGGCATCGGACTACCTCTTGCTAAGTCTCTGACTGAATTACACAATGGCTCCCTAAAATTGTTAAGCGACCCTAGTAACATGGTAATTTTCGAGTTAACTTTACCTGTACATCAGGCATATGAATTTAAACTAAGTAGCTGGAAAAAGATAAAATAAGTATGAGCGATAGTATTCTAATTATAGACGACAACGAGGACATCCTGGATTTTTTATCCGAAGTGCTTGGTGAAACTTATCAGTTGCACCTCGCAGGAAATGGTGAAATTGCCCAGGAAATCTTGGACCGTGAAATCATAGACCTGATCATCTCCGACATTATGATGCCTGGCATAGATGGATTTGAATTGTGTGCATTGGTAAAATCCAACGTGGAATACTGTCACATCCCGGTTGTACTGCTTACCTCCAAAAATACTTACAAAGCGCACATAGACAGCCTGGAGGTTGGTGCAGATGTATATATCCAAAAGCCTTTTTCTCCCGAACTACTCCAGTTGCAAATCGCTAACCTGTTGAAGAACCGCGTGAAGATAAAAACACATTTTGCCAGCTCGCCCTTTGAAGATGTACGCGTAATGGCACATTCTAAGACTGATGAGGCTTTTCTGAAGAAACTGGATGAGTACATCCGCAAGAACATCAAAGATCCCAATATTGATATAGACCAGCTTGCGGAACACATGCACATGAGCAGGCCAACCTTCTACCGAAAAATAAAATCTCTATCCTCCCTGTCGCCCAAGGAGCTGATAGACATCACCCGGCTTAAAAAAGCTACACGACTCATTGCTCAAAATGAATTCACACTGTTTGAAATTGCCAAAATGGTTGGATATAGCAGTCAAAGTCTTTTCAACAAAAATTTTCAAAGATATTTCAACCTCAGTCCAATGGAATATATCGATTCTTTGTGTAAAAACGACATCCAATAAAGAAGTTGCAGATTATAAAAATTTTGGTCATTATTGCTCGGGATAAATGAATGATCCTGCTCACCAAGTATGTCCTGACTATAATGAAGATACGCATTCTCCTTGGCACGATTGCCGCAACCTTATTCGGAAATCTATGTGCTGCGCAGCAATTTGACATCAGCGCAAAAATGCTTCAGGCTCTGGATAGATCGCATGATGTACAGGTAGGCGACTGGGGTCCTTATTCCAAGCAATATGCGGGCATCTCGCACATTCCGGATATGCCCTCGGGTTTGCGCTTCGACTTTTCTGTAATGCCGGGCTACTACCGCAACAAAGTGCTTATCCCAAATGTACTGTTCGAATCCGGGTATTTCCCCTGGACCGTAGATCCGAAATCCCAGCAATACAGTTACCGGTATGAACTGGAATGGAAGGACCAGGTTTATGTAGATGTCAATTACAGGGTGTTAGACCGCAATAGTGTAATGGCTACCATCAAATGTGTGAACCGTACGGAATTGCCGCAAAACCTGGTACTCAACCTGATGAGCTGGATAGCCTATCCGGAGATCTGGCCTCAAAAGAAACTGCAAATACCAGCTGGCAGTACCTGGATCAATGCCGTAGACTATACATCTTTGAACTTTGCAACACCGAACCCCAAAGATAACCTCGTGACCGACGGGCTGATGAAAGCTGAAGTACGCAGCGCCGATTACCTTGATGGCTCAGCCCTTAGCAACAGATTTGGTCGTACAAGTGGTGATGAAGTAAGCTATACGCTTCCAACATCATTAAAAAAGGGCTACCTGACACTGATATATCGGGCAGCGGAAAATACATCAACAAGTTTCCGCTTATCAGGTGCCGCAAATGAGGAAATTACTTTAAAAGGAAATGGAAAATTAGCTACCCTGGAAGTTCCATTCGATCCGAAAGGTACTTCCAGTATCAGTCTGCGCGCTAAGGCTGGCGATGGCATTGAGCTCAACGGCTTACTCTTCAGCGGATCCAAGGGTGAAAAATTTGCGCTGACAGACAACAATAAACAAGCGCAGCCGGAAATATTGGGCAGCCCCAAAAAGCGTCAGGTTTTGCTGCGCTACCGCGATGTGCCGGGTTATTATGGATTAGCATGGGATGATGCCTTATTTAAAATCCGGGAAGTACGGAATGACGAACTTGACGTCTACTTTAGAAAAATGGTGCATAATCACGTAGACAGCATCCTCAACGGAAATGGGAAAGGTCATTTTGAAAACGTCTTCATCAGGCCTATACAATTGGCCGCTGGAACAGAAAAAGTCTTCCATTGCCTCATCAGTCATGGGGACAATGCAGCCCAAGTCAATGCCACATTGGAGAACTTCGAACAACTAAAAAAAGTTCCTGAACCAGCAACCTCAGCCGATAAAATATTGCCCGCGGGCCTTCCTTACCAGTTCAGCCAGAAGATGCTAAAGGCCGCATTGATGGAGAATATCGTTTACCCCATTTATACGCAAAGAAATTACATACGGCATTTTACGCCGGGCAAATGGTGGAACAGTTTATACACCTGGGACTCGGGATTTATTGCACTGGGGCTTAACGAAACGGACATCAACCGTGCCATTGAATGCATCAATGCCTATACTACATCACCCGGGAGCCAATCTGCATTCATCCACCATGGCTCCCCTGTCCCGGTGCAGGTCTATGCCTTCATGGACCTTTGGAATAAAACACACTCAAAGCCCCTTCTGGATTATTTCTATCCCCGGCTTAAACAATATTACAGCTTCCTCTCTGGCAAACTCGGTAGTTCTTCAACTCGTGCACTTCCATCCAATCTGCTTAAGACCTGGGATTATTTCTACAATTCCGGAGGATGGGACGATTATCCTGCCCAGGTAGGCGTACACCGACAAAGACTGGAGTCCAGCGTGAGTCCAGTAATTACTACGGCTCAATGCATCCGCTTTGCCAAAATCCTACGTCTGGTCGCTGAACAAACTGGAAAACGCAATGACGTGAAAGCCTATGATAACGATATCAGCATCTTTACCGAGGCACTGCAAAAATATTCATGGAATCCTAAAAGTGGTTATTTCAGTTATGTACGTCATGATGCAACCGGCAATCCTGCAGGTCCTTTCAACTATGCTGATGGTAGTGACTACAATATGGGACTTGACGGTGCATACCCGCTGTTTTCGGGCATTTGCACTGCTGAGCAGCAAGACCTGCTTATTGAAAAGATATTTTCAGAAAAGCACATGTGGACACCAAGTGGAATCGGCGTAGTAGACCAGTCTGCTCCTTACTATCAGAATGACGGCTATTGGAACGGTTCTGTCTGGATGCCGCACCAATGGTTTATGTGGAAAACCATGCTTGACCTGGGCAAACCGGAACTGGCCATGAAAATCGCACAAAAAGGTTTAGATGTCTTTGAAAAAGAAACCAGCAACTCTTACTATACATTTGAACATTTCCTTTCTGATAGTGGCCGCGGAGCGGGTTGGCATCAATTTTCCGGATTGTCCACTCCCGTCCTGAGCTGGTTTAATGCCTGTTATCAGCAGGGAACGGTTACTACTGGCTTTGAAATCTGGCAAGAAGGCGGCAGTTTCGATAAGGATCTTTCCACCTATGAAGCAGCGCTCAGCTTTGACAAAGCAACCATAGCCCACCCCCGAAGTCTAATAGTGTGTCTTAACCCAGATAACAGTTATGAAGCCTTTTTCGCAGGAAAGCCCATAAATGTACAGCAACCTTATCCTGGCCTGATTTGCCTAACCCTGCCCGCCACTAACCAAAGTGGGAAACTGCAGATAAAAGCAAAAGGTTCATTTTAATCAGTTGTGGAAGAAGCTGAATTTTCTCAATTACATACGGTCTAAAGAAGCACTACTGTTCTTTAACCCGCTGACTATCACAAAAGCAAATACAGCAACCGCGACACCATAGCAGGTATAGATAATGCTGGAAGGTCCCTGATGCTGGCTATTGGATATCGCAATGGCTACTAGTGCCCAAATACCAACCATACCATATTCGCGGAGGTTTCGGGTCATGATCATGATGATATTGATCAGTCCAGCTACACAAATTATCATAACTGTCCAGCCTGCCTCCGAAATCCCCCATCCAGTCCAATTGATCTTGGTCAGGTAAGCGGCCATATTGGCAATCAAGGCTACAGATATCCATCCGGAGTAAAGTGCAAATGGCCAGTAAATGAACAAGTACCTTTTAAAGTGCTGACCATCCAGTTCCATCCTTGTATTCACGATGATTTTTAGTAGGGAAAGCAGGAGAATGAGCATAATGAACACAGATAACCCGGTATAATCATATAACCAGGCAAAGACCCAAAAAGAATTGGCACAGCAGGACAATACAAACCACCAGCCGACCGCAGATAATACGGGGTCCACTTGCTTTCTCCTAAAAATACTACGCCCTGTATAGATTACAAAGCCCAGCAGGCCCAGATAGATGAGTCCCCAGATAGAGAAGGCATAACCCGCAGGAGTAAAATAATTAAAATATTTATCCGACATGGTCTTCATGGTATTGCCATTAAGCATCCCGGAATTAGAAAGGTAATTGATCACTATAGTAACCACTAAAGCGATGCCGTTGAGTGTGGGTAATATGGTTTTCATCTGATCGTATGTAAATTAATAACTAATCTTCCATTACCTCTTCACAGTGTTTTTCAAAATACCTTCTGATAGCCAGGCCGGCAATAAACCTCTCGAATGCGTTCTTTTTCCAGGAAATCAGCAAAGCCAGCAATGTGAAAAATAGTGCAGCGCAGCCAAAACCTCTGCTGTAACTTCCCAAAAGATGCGATAGATAAAATGCCAGGGTAATAGCAGAGCCTAGAAAAGCCATCAGCAGACAGAATAGTACCAGGGTGTTTGTGACCAGGTCTGCTGCTAGCTTCGATCCTTTTTTTAAAACCGTCAACTTCATTAATTCCAAACGGTTATCCAGGTAGGATTTAAAGTCTTCCCAAAGTACATTAAGGCTTTTAGGTCTATTTTTTTGCATATAGTGATGATATTGGTATACTTTTTAAACCACTGTATCTGTAAAATGTTTATAGTTTCATAAGTATATAAAAAATCTACAGCAGAGGCTGAGCAGTATGGCAAGAGTAAACAAATCTATATATAGCGCTTTAGCTGCCAATCTCCTGATTGCAGTTACCAAGTTTATTGCTGGTGCCTTCACCAATAGCTCTTCGATGATCGCCGAAGGAATCCATTCATCTGTAGATACGACCAATCAGTTGTTATTGCTGTATGGGCTAAAAAGAAGTGTTAAACCACCGGATCAATACAGACCCTTCGGATATGGGAAAGAACTCTATTTTTGGTCCTTTATTGTGGCAATCATGATTTTTGGATTAGGTGGTGTAGTTTCCATTTCGCAGGGAATCGCACACATCCGTCATCCGCAAGTATTGATCGATCCAGGCTGGAATTATGCGGTTTTAGCACTGTCATTTGTTTTTGAAGGTGCCTCACTTCTGGTCGCGATCAAAGAATTTAATAAAACGAGAAATGGACTCTCTTGGTGGAAAGCGATCATCAAAAGTAAAGACCCCTCCGGTTTTCTTGTCTTGTTTGAAGATGGCGCAGCTGTGATGGGATTGATCATCGTGTTTATCTTTATGGTTTTCAGCCATCAATTCAACCTACCCTTTTTAGATGGCCTTGCTTCCGTACTTGTAGGCATCTTGCTCATTTTTGTTTCGTTTATACTGGCCAGGGAAAGCAGGAGCCTACTCATGGGCGAAGGTCTCAGCCCGGACACTCAGGTTAAGCTGAAGCAATTAATTGAAGCCGATGAGGATGTGATCGAAGTCAGCAATATGCTTTCTACTTACCAATCTCCAAAAGAAGTCCTGCTGATGCTAACAATAGCTTTTAATGCCGACCTGAATACCAAAGGGCTTACCGACGCTATAGAACGTTTGAGACAATCCATACAATCAAATTCTGCGATTATCAAATACGTCATTATCCAACCAAGATCCTGTGAACAGTCCTGAGCCGCCTTATTTTTTTAATTCATTGACCAATCGAAAAACCAGCCTTACTTTCATTACGTATAGGATGCCGTAGGGTTATTATAAATATGCGTGGTTCAATAAAGAAATTTCTTGTGTTGGCTTGGCTATTGGCCATTGGCTGCGCTATATCTGCTATATTCTGGTATCAGGATTACGTATATAACCTCCCTACTCCTGTTCCCAAGAATTACCGGGCAGTACCTACTGGAACACCGCTACAGCTTAGCAAAATTCTTGATACTGCAGACCACCGGCCCACCATGCTCCATTTCTTCAATCCTTATTGCCCCTGTTCCAAATTCAACAGAAAACACCTCCGTCAACTGTATACAAAATATGGATCGCTGGTTCGGTTTATCATCGTACTGCCAAGCAGCCAGGCAAGGGATCGCCTCAAAGCTGAAGATTTATTGGGAACAAGTATACCGATGATCAGTGATCCCGACATTGCCAAAATTTGCGGGGTTTATTCCACACCTCAGGCGGTCATTATCGATCCGCAACATCAGTTGTATTATAGGGGCAATTACAATACCAGCAGGTATTGTACAAAGAAGGAAACAGAGTTTGCCCGCCTTGCACTGGAAGACTTGCTTCAAAATAAACCATCATCAATGCGGAACCCCTTAGCATCCATTGCTTACGGATGCGGACTCCCACCTTACCAACCGCTACTTTAGCCTTATGCCAGCATACAATTTCAACTACAATGCGCAACGTGACCAACACTTGTCCGAAATGAAAAAGCGCTCTGACAGGCTCATGGACTATTTTCTAATGGGATATGTGTTTATAGGGATGATTTTCTCCTTATTCTACGATACCTGGTTACTGGCCATCAGCATTAGTGGTTTATGTTTACTGGCCTATTACAGTGTCAAATGGGCTTCTCCCAATTCTACACTTTATCAATATGTCCTGAGTGCCATATTTGGCTTGTTTCTTGCGCAGTTCCTTTACCAAATGCACGGCATGTTTGAAATGCATTTTTTTGCTTTTATTGGCAGTGCTATTCTCATTACCTATCAGAACTGGAAATTACAGATCCCAATATTGGTCGTAGTAGCCGTCCACCACGCGCTGTTTGGTTATCTACAAAACTCCGGTATATCGGATATCTATTTCAGTCAACTGGAAACCTTTGATCTTCAAACACTGATCATCCATATGCTGCTGACTGCAATCATATTTTTTGTCAGTGGATTATGGGCCTATCAGCTACGCCAATCCAATGAAAAGCAGATTCGACAAGCAGTAACCATGCAGATCAACAAGGAATTAATAGCCTTCAATGCTCAATTAGAGCAGTCCCGACAAGAAGCCGAACAAGCCAATCAGGCCAAGAGCGTCTTCCTCGCTACAATGAGTCACGAAATCCGTACTCCAATGAATGGAGTCATTGGCATGTCGGCCTTGTTGGCAGAAACGGAACTTAGCGAACAGCAGCGGATGTATATAGACACCATTGTAAACTGCGGGGACAATCTGATGAGTGTCATCAACAACATCCTTGATTTTTCCAAAATAGAAGCTGGCAGTATGGAACTAGAAGAAAAGGACTTCAACTTACGCTCTTGCATAGAGGAAGTACTGGACATCTTTGGCACTAAGGTAGCTGAGTCGGGCATTGAGGTGGCCTATGACATGGAAGCTGGAATTCCTGAGCAAATAGTAGGTGACAAAATGCGTCTGCAGCAGGTCTTGACCAATCTTATCGGAAATTCAGTTAAATTTACTGAAAAAGGTGAAGTCATATTGAGGGTCTGCAAGCGTTCAGAGGATGAGAATAGTATGAAAATGGAATTCTCTGTGCACGATACAGGTATCGGTATTTCTCAGGAACAACACGACCGGCTCTTTAAGGCTTTCAGTCAGGTCGACTCCTCTACCACCCGCAAATATGGGGGTACGGGTCTGGGTTTGGTGATTACAGAAAAACTGGTAAGGTTGATGGGGGGTGAAATAGAGGTCCGGAGTAAATTAAATGTAGGATCTGTCTTCACCTTCTCTATACAAACCAAACCGGGAGTCGGGACATTGCCCCCCTACACCAAGTATGATCTTTCTGCATATCGTGCTAAAAAGGTGTTGGTCGTGGACGACAACCATACCAACAGGCAAATACTGGAAACCCAACTTACTAACTGGCAGTTACAGACAGTCCTCGCAGCATCTGCAATTGAAGGTCTGAAAGTCTTAAAGGAACAGCCGGATTTCGATTTGATCATCACAGATGCACAGATGCCTAACGTCGACGGTATTGAACTGACCAGGGAAATCAGAAAAACACATCCCGGCATTCCTGTCATTCTACTAAGTTCTATAGGAGATGAGCGGAAACTGGAGAAAACCGGTCTTTTTGACCATGTTCTCACCAAACCGATCAAGCAATATGCCTTGAGCAAATATATTTTACGCAGCTTAGCACAACACGCATATACCTTAGCTGCTCCAGCATCAGTTCAGCAAAAAATCCCTCAGGATTTCAGTCAGACTTACCCTTTGCATATCCTGGTGGCCGAAGACAACCTCGTGAACCAAAAAGTAATCCTGCACATGCTCGCCAAAATGGGTTACCATGCAGATCTGGCAAACCATGGGCTGGAGGCAGTGGCAATGGCTGCTTCCCGGAATTATGACCTTGTTTTAATGGATATCCAAATGCCTGAAATGGATGGGCTGGAGGCTTCCGTCATGATCAGAAAACTACAGATCAAACAACCCGTGATCCTGGCGCTCACAGCCAATACGCTTAAAGAAGACCGGGATGAATGCCTCCGTTCCGGGATGAATGATTTCATTAGCAAACCGCTTAAGCCAGAGGAACTGATGAAAAAACTTACTGAACTTCAAATCAATTTTGAGACAGAAGGAAGCTAATTGGATTATTATAAACGAGATCAAATGCTTAATTTGATCCAATCATTTTTCAACCAATTGTAAACGGTAAGCACCTAAAGGATGAACTATAAAAAATTTGCGGCATACTGCCTGACACTCCTGTTGATCCTTCAGATTCAGGCCTCCGCTCAGCAAAAAAAGCCAAACATCATACTGATCATGGCAGACGACATGGGTTATTCAGATATCGGTTGTTATGGAGGAGAGGTAAAAACACCAAATCTGGATGGCCTAGCCGCAAAAGGAATCCGATTCAAACAGTTCTACAATGCAGCACGATGCTGTCCTACAAGAGCATCGCTGATGACTGGTCTATATCCCCATCAGGCCGGCATGGGATGGATGGCCGCAGCAGACATGGGCAGTCCTGCATATAGTGGGAACCTGAATACGAACAGCGTGACCATTGCCGAGGTATTACGAGCAAGCGGCTATGATACGTACATGACCGGTAAATGGCACCTGACGAACGAACGCAAGATCGATGGAAATGTGAAAGACAACTGGCCAAAACAACGTGGTTTCAACCGCTACTTCGGCATCATTCCGGGAGGCGCAAATTATTACACTCCAGAGCTGTACAGCGATAATCAACGCTATGAAGCGCCAAAAGATTTTTACCTTACGAATGCCATCAGCGATACGAGTGTAAAATTTATTGACGAACATTTCAAGAAACAACCAGAAAAACCAATGTTCATGTATGTGGCCTATACAGCTCCGCACTGGCCTTTGCATGCCTTGCAAAAGGATATAGACAAATATAAAGCGTTATACCAAAAAGGTTGGGATGCAATGCGTGCCGAACGTTTTGAAAGACAGCGTAAGATGGGGCTTTTTCCGGCAGACCTCAGCATGTCGCCACGCGATCCGGAAATCCCGTCCTGGGCAGATTTGCCACAAAACAGAAAAGACGAAATGGCAATGAGAATGGCCATATATGCTGCCCAGATTGACATTATGGATCAAGGCATAGGCAGAATCATTGCCAGGCTAAAAACTGAAGGTGAATTAGAAAATACCCTGATATTTTTCCTGAGTGATAATGGTGCCTGTGCAGAATTCGTCAGCAGCGGTACCTCAAAAGAAGTAAATGGCAAAGAAAACACATTTGAGAGCTATCGGATCAACTGGGCCAATGTGAGCAGTACTCCTTTTAAGGAATATAAGCATTACACCTACGAAGGAGGCATTGCCACACCACTGATCATCCATTGGCCAGCAGGGATTCAGCACAAGCTCAACAATTCCCTAGTTAATGGCTATGGTAATTTAACCGACATCATGGCTACTTGTGTAGAGGTGGCTAAGGCCAGTTATCCCACCGTATTCAATACCCATCACATCACACCACTGGAAGGGAAATCAATGACTCCTGCGTTTAAGGGAGAAACGCTAAACCGGGGGAAAATTTATTGGGAGCATGAGGCCAATATCGCTTTCAGGGACGGAAAGTGGAAATTGGTGGCAAGTACACCTGAAAACGCCTCTTTTGACCCCAAAACCCTGCACCTATATGACCTCGAAACAGACCCTGTCGAAATGAATGACCGCTCTAAAAAGGAGCCTGAACGTTTAAAACAAATGTACCAGGACTGGCAGCAATGGGCTAAACGTATCGGAGTATTCCCAATGAACACCCGGGGCTATGGTGCACGCATACAGCAATACAGAAGGACCGTTAATGGTAATTTCGACGATCTGCTTGGCGGCTGGAACATCAATAAAGCCGAGGGCGTACAGGCGAGTGCAGAAGTTGATATTACCGGAGTGATGACTGGAAAAAATTCCCTTAAGATCAGCATGGTCAGACCAGCTGAAAAACCTGCAGGATTATTTTTAGCCTGGCCTTTTCAAGCGAAGAAAGGAGAGCAATTTACACTTGCACTTCAGGCGAAAGGAAACCAAAACTGCACCATCTGGGTCAGATTAGAAAAAGCAGGAGGTGATTTCAACAAAGTCATCGATCAACCTTTCGAATTAGGTAAAGATGCGAAATCAATTAGCCTTTCCTCCAGCGCCATTCCTTCCGATGGTAATTATCGGATCGGTTTATATTTTGGGAAACTTCCCTCGACCGCAACGGTATGGGTAGATGACCTGAAACTCCATTTAGATGAATAGCACGTCTTACTTTGTAGGTTTTGGCAACACATGATGCTTAACGGCCCAGTCATCCCACATTTTGCTCAATGCAGCTACCTTTTCAGGATATTGTGCAGCGAGGTTCTTCGTTTCAGATTTATCGTTCTCCATATTAAACAACCTCCAGTTTCTGTCAGCGCCAGCCACCACCAGTTTCCAGTTTTGGTAGCGTACATACTTGCTGCCTTCATGCTCGTTAAATAAAGGGCGATCTGGCAGTTTATTGCCGCTAAATACGGGCATCAGACTTTTCCCTTCTAAGGGAGTTATCGTATTACCATCGTATTCAGCAGGATATTTTGCACCCGCAACATCAATAAAGGTTGCCATAAAGTCCATTACGTGACCTATTTCATCAGTTTTAGATCCTTTTGCTTTTATACCCTTTGGCCAGGAAATAATCATTGGGGTATGAACACCTCCTTCAAAGGACTGATATTTCCATAACCTGTAGGGGGTGTTTACAACATTCGCCCAATGCTGACCGATAGAGAAGAAAGTAGTTTGCGGGCCAGGCATTACGTCTTTATTTTTAGAGTATGATACTGTCCTACCATCTCTTGTTTGCCCTGGCCTGTCAAAACCCGGTCCATAAGCTTCACTGGATTCTGCACTGGCCCCGTTATCGCTTAAAAAGATAATGATGGTATTGTCCATCTTTCCTGTTTCTTCCAGCGTTTTTAAGATCCTTCCAATACCCTGATCCATCCGGTCGACCATGGCAGCATGGACGGCCATAGCCATGGCATCGTATTCTTTATGTGGATTGTTCGCCCAGGTAATGTCTGCGGGGTTCCTGTCGGAAAGCTTAGTAGTGTTAGAATCAATCAAGCCCAGGCGAATCATATTCTTGTACCGGGTTTTCCTGATGGCTTCCCAGCCGGTTTTATAGGTATCTTTGTATTTCTCAATATCTTCAGGCAATGCCTGTATCGGCCAGTGCGGAGCATTATGAGCAACATATAAAAAGAAAGGCTTCTCTGTTTTGCTAAATTCCCTGATGTACCCGGACGCTTTGTCGTTGATGGCATCCGTATGGTAGTAGTTTTTTGGAATTGAAGTTACCGGTTTTGTTCCATCTACCAGACTAAAAGGGTCAAAGAAATCAACTACTCCCCATATGGTTCCATAAAACTTGTCGAAACCACGTTTCGTCGGGTATTGTTCAATGGGCGAAAATAAGGGATGCGCTACCTGATGATGTAACCATTTTAACTGTTCTTCCTGGCTGTTTTGAACAATGGTGTTGGATACGTGCCACTTTCCTGTCATTCCTGTTTGATAACCTTCTTGTTTTAAAACTTCAGCAATGGTTACTGTGTTTTTCCCAAGATAGCCCCGATATCCGCTATCATTCTGCGGGGTGGTCATATCGCCAATCCCAGCATCGTGATTGTAAAGTCCTGTAAGTAGTGAAGCACGTGTAGGGCAACATCTCGATACGTTATAAAACTGGGTAAATTGCAAGCCTTGCTTCGCGATGCGGTCAAGATTTGGCGTATTAATTTCACCTCCATAACAACCCAAATCCGAATAACCGAGATCGTCGGCAAGAATCAGGATGATGTTTGGCTTTACTTTATTTTTTTTCTGCGCCATTCCTTCGGTTCCGCAAATGGAATTCAGGCCAAATAGAAAGCAAGTTAAAAGGAGGCAGTTTATAGAGCTCTTAGCGTTCATGTTTCATTATTTATTAAGTCTTGGCATCGACTTCCACCAAGCGGCCAACTCCTTCTGAAGTTGAGCAGTGATTTTGGCATTTTCAACAGCCAAGTTAGTACTTTCATTTTTATCTTTCAAGATATTATAGAGTTGTATGTCCGAACCATCCGCATTCATCAGTAGCTTCCAGTCACCTGAGCGTACGGCTAGGTTCGGACTTTTATCAATGACCTTAGGATATTTATAAGCAATGTTGTTTCTTCCATATTCCCAAAACATTGCCTTTTTACGAAGGGAAGGCTTTCCTGTAAGCACTGTGCTCCGATCTGTTCCGTCGCCTTTGTAAGTGGATGGAAGTTTTATGCCGGCCATTTTAGCCAATGAAGGAAGCAGGTCTATAGCATTAACTTCAGAACCATTATCTATTTTTCCTGCGGGTATTTTCCCTGGCCAGGTAATGATAAATGGCATGCGTGTTCCACCTTCATAGAGCGAAAGTTTGGATCCCCTTAAGCCACCATTACGACTCCCCCTAAAACTTGGAAGGGCTCCATTATCACTGGTGAACAAGATAATGGTATTGTCCAACTCACCCATTTCCCTCAAACCCGCGACCAATCGTCCAACCTGAATGTCAAGTTCTTTCAAAACCAGCTTGAATGCAGCTTCATCCTCCTGCCCCAGTGGAAACTTACCGGTATAGCCATCTCCCAGATAAGGTACCCAAGGTGTATGTACGTCGTCCGGCCAGAGATTAACGAAACAAGGTTGACCCTTATGCTTTTTCATAAATGCCAGGCTGCGGTCTACAAAATATCTGGTTCTGTCCCAACGTTTGATACTGTCTTTATCAGACCAGATCCAGTTGGTCGCCGTCAACAGCGGATCGGGATCCGGGCTTTCGTAAGTACTGGCATGCTCATCAAAACCATAATTTTCGAAGCCCGGTGCATTCTTTACATCTCTACCACCCCCCATGTGCCATTTACCAAAATGACCGGTTGCATAGCCTGCCGATTGGAAAAACCTGGCCATAGATGGTGCTTCTGGTGTAAGGAAGTCTGCTTGTTCAGCATCCTTATTGTGTTTTTTATTATCCAGATAGGTGCTAAAATTCCAACGGCCAGGATACATACCTGTCAGCATACTGGCGCGGGATGGAGAGCAAATGGGAGCGCCACTATAGTATTGTCCCAGTTTCAGACCATCTTTAGCGAGTCGGTCGATGTTGGGCGTAGCTACGAAATTCCCGCCAAATGTGCTGATGTCACTAAAGCCCATATCGTCCACAAGAATAATGACGACATTTGGTTTTTTGCCCTGCGCATTGCCAGGAGATACATCCGCTATAAAGAGTAATGCAGCAATTACAAATTTTAAAATTTTCATATCAGTGTTCGGGTTGATTTTTAGGCTGACGGCTTAGGGCTTTCATTTCAGTCGCTATGCCCTGATCATTTTGTTGCTTCATGAAGCCGGAGAGCTTTTCCTTCAACTCTTTCTTCACCTCGGCATATTCGGGCACTTTCGCCAGGTTGTGTAAATTGAAAGGATCCTTGAGCACATCATAAAGTTCCTCTTCCGGCCTTTTCACATAAAAATGTGCCCGCTCGTAATTGATGGCCATCCATTCTTTGAACAAAGGAGAGTTTGTTACCGTATTTTTAAACTCGTTTTGATAATTCAAATTGTGAATATACAGGAATTTGTCGCTTCTGGCTGAGCGGATTCCATAAGCATCGCTACCCCTGATGATCCCTCTGGTAGTCATCTCTGCAAATACATAATCCCGTACATGACGATCTGATCCCGTTAGTATTTTTTTAAAACTCAGCCCATCGAAGCCCATATTTCCATGACCATCTTTCGAGCCGGTGTTCACCTTTGAAGGATCTGCACCCGCAATGTCAATTATTGTAGGTGTAACATCTGCGTATTGAAGCATGGCCGCACTCCTTGTTCCCGGTTTGATTTTTCCTGGCCAGCGTACAATAAAACCTGACCGCAGGCCCTGATCATATAGGGTCCATTTAGAGAATGGAAAGGAATTACCCTGCTCTGTGGCAAACATAATTACAGTATTGTCTTTTTCTCCTGATCGCTCCACCATATCCAGGCAAACCCCTACCAAACTATCCAGATACGTAATCTCTGCAAAATATTTGGCCATTTGCCTGCGTGTTAGCTTTGTATCTACCATATTGGGGGCCAGCTTAATCTTTGCAGGATCATACGCTTTTTGGTCGCCCCTGTTCCAGGGTTCATGAGGCTGATTGCTGGTAAACATCAGGAAATACGGTTGGTCAGCAGATTTTCTGATGTAATCCTCAGCTTTGCTCAAATCCACATCTCTTCCATTTCCCTGATCCCCATCTCTTCCGCCAAGGTAATCGAAGGGAAACGCAGACTCCGGTGCGTAATGCTTTTTGCCGATCAGCGCTACGTTGTAATTCAACGCTTTCAGATAAAGCGGTAATGTCTTCACCCCATCGTAAATCATGGTGTGATTGGGATACGCCCCGTTCCTCACCGGACCAAGGCCCGTGAGCAAAGATTGCCTGGTTGGCGAACAGACCGGAACCATATTGAACATATTGTCCATGCAAATCCCCTCCCTGGCGAGACGTTTCAGATTGGGTGTGCGAACCTGCGTACTTCCGTAAGGTTCAATGTCGGACATGGTCAGGTCATCAGCCATGATCAATACAATGTTCGGTGGACGACTAGCTACTGGCTTTTTGAAGGCTAAGCCCGCGATGCACAACGAAGCAGCAAAAACAATATTAATTTTTTTATTGATCATACTTTCCTATCTAAACAATGGCATTTGACGCATTATTATATCCCTATTTTTTCGCAATCCTGATCATCCATATACTCGACCCCCTCTGGTAACTCCCCATGTTTAAGCGGTCCGGCTGTTCGTTTTATCGCTTCCAGCAGATTATTCCTCATGGTATCATTGAAAGTAAAAATAACTTTCCCGCTTTCATCGTAAACGGTTACATAATCCGATACCAGATTGTGATGAACGAATAATGTCCGTTCTATAGCACTCCAGTATTCTCCTTCTTCAACATATTTTGTTTTGATTTTGATATGGCTCATGACATCATCTTATACAGGATAAAAATAACTGTAATATATGATCTTTGCATAAACATCTTGTCAAACAAATGTTGCGAAACCGCATACCAGCAGAATTAACAGACCCTGATGGCCCCAATACCGAGTAGCTCAGCCATTTTCAGGAGTTTCGAGGAAATATGGCCCCTTCCTATTGCGCAATGGTGTGCCGGCCCATGAGCATTCCAGCGCTCTACAAAGTCCCTTGCACTGATATCAAATTTATACCGGCTATTGGTGTTACCGATTTCAAGTATAGGTCCGGGCACCGATTCGGCTTCTGCAAGCAAAAAGACGACTTTGCCATCAACAGTTTCTACTACGGATAATAAAGTTACAGGTCCATGAGCGACAGACATCTCTACAGATAGTCCAGATCCTACCTTCCCGTGAAACTCATGTAAAGGCTTCACTTTGATTTTTCCCGCTGCTATACCAGAATGACAAGGACCATCATGCCCCATCAATACCACATCCGCCGAAAAATCCATAGCATAATATTCTGTGAATGATCCCCCTGCCCCAAAACTATCCATGATCTTCATGGCCTGCACATTTTTGACCTCATATTCTCCTGCCACAGGAACACTCCGGGCTGTCAACAAAGAGGCCCCCAAGATAATGGAGCTCATGGTCTCTTCGTTTATCCGGTTACCCGTCCCTTTGTGATAATAAGCTATGGATCCCAGTTGGTGCCGCACCAGCAGTCTGTCCAGGGCTACAGCAGTCTTTGCAGCACGTTTCAGCTCAGGTAAGGGACAATCCTCCTGAATTTCAAACAGCGAATCGAATTCCATCATTTTTCCGGAAACCTCATTTTCCGTAACCAGTTCGCTCAAAGCAGAAAGCTCATCCACTTCTATAATTTCTATATGGCCTCCAAACGTGCACAGCTGCAAAGTCAGGTTGCTATAGACATCCAACATTCCCCCGTAATAATTGCCCATTAGTCCCATCCGGTTTTCCGACATTACACGAGCCACTTTTGCTGCAGACACCCAGTCTGCTACCTCGTTCCAGGCCTTAGGGTCGTTTCGAAGCATACCCGTAACCTGGTAGAACGGGATATTTGCCCTTTTGAAAACATTCGCGATTTCAGGGAGGGAACAAGAGGAACAATTGGCCAGCCATTCACCGGTCATCGCAGTGCGGTTGCCCATCTTATTGAACTGCTCATAGTCGATATTTGCCTGGGGTGATAAGCTCAGGACAATAACGGGCACTTTTACGTGCCGCACTACGGGCAGGACAGTCGCAGACAAGGCATAGGTCGTTACATACAGGAATAAGACATCTACATCTGATTTTCTAAAATCATGTCCGGCCTTGAAGGCCTTCTCAGGTGTATCCACAAGTCCCAGATTGATCACTTCAGCACCATAAGCGCTCAAGTTTGCACTGACTTCATTCACATAGCCTTCCAATCTGGCCTGCAAACCCTCAAACTGGCTCCAATAGGTTTCAAGCCCTATTCCAAATAAACCAATTTTCAATTCGTTATTCATATCTCTTAATTAATGAAGGATTGTATTATTTTAAATTTAAGATGGTAACAGGGCCAAGGAGACCGGACTTCAGCAATGGGGAATCTTTTGAATAATGCCGGTAAGTCGTATGCGTCAACCGATGCTCCGTTGGCAGGCCTTCATCCCCGATCAAACGGTTTGGCCACAAATTGACCACCTCTATTTCCAAAACATTGTGCTTCATTTTCAGCGCAGAAGTAATGTCTACCTCCCATGGCGCAGTCCAAAGAACGCCAAGGTCTTTACCATTGAGTTTCACCCGGGCCATATGGTAAACCTCTCCTAAAGACAAAAGAAATTTACCCTTGCTCCCCGCTTCAGGAAAATCAAAACTCTGACGATACAATGCCGTCCCAGAATAGTACTTAATGCCTTCGTTGGGATGTAATGTCCAGTCAGAAAGCCCTTCAAAAATGACATGCTCCGGTCCGCCCCACTTCTCATCGAACTGCACTTCCCAGCGTGTATCCAAGACCTTTGATACCGTTTTTGCTGCAAAATTTGGTTTTCCTGCAGGCCTTGCGCTATTTCCATTGCTGAACACAATGAAGTAACTTTCATAGGGCTCAAATTTCAATGGTATGGTAGTTTCATTACCCGCTAAACTAAATTCAGGAAGATTGCGGATTTCTCCGGTAACAGGATTCCAAAGCTGCGGACTACCTAATGTACTGCGAAAACGTGCTTCTGTTTTTAGAACATGACCTGTTCGGTTGGAGACAAAATATACATCTAAATCCGCGGACCTGCGATGGGTATATCTTAGCGCTCCATTCGCCATAAAATCAGATGCTATGCCTCTTGACTTCAAGAGCTCTGCTGTAACCTCATAGGCAGAATAAAGGTTATCATTACTGTTTTCAATAGCTGCGTTATAAATCACTTTTCCGGCGCCCCATAACATTTTAACGAGTGCAGCAATTTTTTCATCGGCTGTAAAATGGTCCGTCAAGCCAGGAGATCTCGCAGGCGGTGGACCAACTACGGTTGCGCCTGCAAGCACAAGTGCTGCGATTTTTTCCAACAATGCGGGAGTCATGCTGCTGCTCGCCGGCAAAACCAATATCTCGTAAGATGCCCCTCCTGGAAAAACTATCTTTCCTTTCTTCACACTGGCCTTATACAATTGTCCTGGTGCACAGGCATCAAAATTATAGCCTTTTCTATCGGGAAGGAAAGCATCACCTTCAAGTGCAGAAGACGGCGGTCTGAATACGTGCGGAGATCCTTCCGGACTCAGGTACAATAAATCAGCCACTGTGTTACCCTGTTGCAATAGGAACTGGCATCTGGAAATATAATCGTGATAAGTACCCACCATTGGCCACCAGGTCTGGTTCCTGTCCCAATGTACACCATACGGCCCCATGGTCATCCCCGGTCGCAGCGCATCCGGCAAACTCTGACTTTGGAAAGTATGGTATACAAACCTGTTGATCCCAGCAGCAAATGCCCAATCTCCCTGGTCTTTCATTACTCCCGGATGCTGCTTCCAACCTTCATTGTTTTGTGCGGTAAATGCTTCAGCCGGAATCAAAGCATGGCCCTCCACATGCCCAACAGAAGTGGCTTCGATCACACTGAACGTTGCATTGAAACCCAGGTCTTTACTCCAGAACTCTGCCATTGGCACATCAGCGATGGCACCCAATTCCAAATCAGCTGTAGGGTTCATATCATACGGTTCTATCGAGAGTTCAAGTCCGTTGCGGACTGCAAATTTTTTAACCTGCCGGGCGTGGTAATCGAGTACAAGTTCCTGAGCGGTCTGTCTTAAATCCCATAAAAACCTTTCGGAAACTTCCAGACTCTCTACAATATTCCCCGCATATACCGGGTAAAAAGGCAAAGGATCATAACCCCTTCTCCTTAAGAACTCTTCGCGAAATTTAGGTGTCCAGTTTTGCGCCCCCATTTCCCAGCTATCCATATGAAGACGCTTCAGCCCCCCTTTTGCGCCAGGTTTAGGCCGACCAATTCTTCTGATCAAAGTACCCACGTAATGCTCCAAATGAGCATTAATGGCAACCGTATCAAATTTATCTGCTTCAAAGCCCAATCCGGGCATGGGTGCCGGACGCGTGATCGCACTGTTGTTTCTCCTGCCAAAACGGAGAATGGTCCAGTTCCCCTTAGGGGCAGTCCAGTCCAGCCTTCCATCCGCTGAGAGTTTATCCGTCAGGTTCAGGATACCTTCTTTGGGAATCAAAGCTCCTGCTGGCAATTTTTCATAATTGGCCGGGACAGGCAAATAGGGCTTAACACCTTGTACTGAGGAATACGGAGCCCGATAGTACAAAGCCTTTTCGTCGATATCGGCGATGCTTTTCTGAATGGTCGGACTTGGATAAGCCAATACAGCCACATCTTCGTAAAAATCATTCCACTCTTTCTTCAATTCCGGAGTAAAAGCGCCCTCTCCAAAGTAAGGGGCTTTTTGTGCCGGTATAGGCAGATGGATCGAGCCTTGGCCCTCCCTGACTTCCAGGGACGAAGCGACCAGGATTTGCATAGACTGAGCGATGTCCACCCAAGGTCCTCCACTTCCTGTCCAGCCGGGGCCTATTCCCAATGTGACCTCAATACCTAAGCGTTCGGCTTCATGTACAGCATGAACAAACAGCTCCTGCCATTCCTCACTAAAAAAAGTTACCGGTCCGCGTGCAACCCCTACATTGACTTCCAGAAATATCAAATTGGCAATTCCGACCCGTTTCATAGATTCCAGGTCTTTGGTCATGGTTTCAGCCGACATATTCCCATCCATAAAATACCAGTACACCCCTGGTTTAGCAGAATCAGGCGGCAGCAAGAATCCTTTTTTTAGCGCATTTAATGAGATTTGGGGAGATTGTATCTTCGTGCTACAGCCAATAGCTAGTAAGAATGCTATAAGCAAATAACTGACCTGTTGTTTTTTCATTTTTCAATGGCTAATAAAACGGCGTTTCCTTCATGGAAATAACTGCCGGCCAAATCTAGCGCAACGGGCATTTATCTTTTTACCCTATTTGACTTTAAAGTTGTCATTTTTGATATTTTATCAACCCATACCGGCTTTGGGCCATCAGCTTTCCAACGCAAGTGAAAAAGAAAATACCGAGCCCTCTCCTGGCCTGCTCTGCAAACGAATCTCTGATCCATGAAGCTTCAGTATCTCTGAAACCAGATACAATCCAATACCAAAGCCTGAAACATGGCTCTGCTGCTGATCTTGTCTCACCCTGTAAAAGCGCTCGAATAAATGGCGCTGATCCTCTTCGGCGATACCCAGGCCCTGATCCGCAAAGCTAATTTCTACCTGATTGTCCCTAACCAGGCAGTCTATCGTGATCCTTGATCCCGAAGCTGAATATTTTACTGCGTTGCTAAGCAGATTGGTCAGCACCTGCCCCAATTTATCACGGTCGGCGAGCAATTCTACTTCTGGACAAGCATCCATTACCAATTGATGGCTGGAAGCCAGAATCTCCGCTTCCAAAACCACTTCTTTCATTAAATCTGCGAGAGAAAATTTACTGAGCGACAGCGTCATTTTCCCTTCCTCCAGGCGAGAGAGGTTTAAAAAGTCATGGATCATGGTAGACATTTTTCCGGTCTGCACCTCTGCCCTGGTCAAAAGCCGGGTACTGAATTCGTCTGTACGCTCACGCGCCTTGATCAAGGCCAACTGGATATAGGACCTCAATGAGGTTAAAGGCGTTTTCAGTTCATGGCTCACAATGGAAATGAAATCATTCTTACGTTGTTCCTCCAGCTTTTTATCTGTAATATCCCTGGCAATCTTGGAAAGACCAATGATGTTGCCAGCATTATCTTTAATCGGAGATATAGTTAGAGAAACATCAATCAATGTACCCCATTTGGTCATTCTCCGGGTCTCAAAATGCTCCACTCTTTCTCCAGATTTCAATTTTCCGAGAATTAACGGTTCCTCCTGATGACGGTCAAGGGGTATCAGCTTGAGGATAGATTCCCCGATCATCTCCTCCGCGGAATAACCAAAAATCCGCTGAGCCGATGCATTCCAGCTAGTAATGGTACTGTTCAAATCTTTACTAATGATAGCATCGTCGCTGGAAGTAATGATAGCCGAGAGGATTGCACTTTTTTCTTCAGCAATTTTTATTGCCGTGATGTCTCTGGCAATCTTGGATACCCCGATGATCAGTCCTTCCCTGTTACGAACTGGAGAGATCGTTAAAGACACGTCTACAAGTTGACCATCTTTTCGCCTCCTTTTGGTATGAAAATGATCTACCCTATCACCATTTCGAAGTCGGGAAAGAATGTGGGGTTCTTCATCCGCACGGTCTTCCGGGATGAGTCTAAGTATCGACGTTCCAATCATCTCTGAAGCGGTATAACCGAAAATACGCTCTGCAGAAAGATTCCAGCTGGTCACGATACCATCCAAATTCTTGCTGATGATCGCATCATCTGAAGAATCTATAATAGCAGAAAGCACTGCACTTCGTTCCTCTGCCATACGATAGGCAGAGTTGAGTTCATCCTGTACACTAATGATCTGATTCGCTTGTTCAATGTCATCCATACACTTTCGGTATCAAAACAGAAATATGCTAAAGCTAAGCATATTTCTGCAAGAAAAACAGTCATTGTCTCCGCTTAGTTTTAATAGTTAAACCGAGTATAGGTTTAGCGCCTTTTTTTGAAATATCCTTGCAGCTTTAAGTTATTATATGCAACTTTGCTGCAATTGTGAAAAACACTTCGTTGCAAATCCGGAAAAAGCTACATCAGTTGACAGCATTACTGCTGATCGGCATGTTTGTATCTCTTTTTGCTGTGCAGGCTTTCCACTCACACCATGATGAAACTTCCAGTAATGCAGGTTTTGAGAAGGAAATCGTCCCCGTTTCCGAGCATTGCGAAATCTGTGTATTTCTGGCCCAACTTCAACATAAAGATTACTTGATGCCGAATCTGGAACCCATGTTGATTCCATCCCTACCCGCCCCGGAACATCTGAGCGGCGTTTTTACCGGCAATTACAAATTCACTTTACAGGGCTTCACCAATAAGGGTCCGCCAAGCTTTATTTCTTAAGAAAACCGGTATTCCGGCTCCGGCTCATTGATTTCATCTGAGCCAAACCTTCATCATTTCATTTTTTTTAACAACGTATGCGAAAACTCATCGGTATGTTGCTATGCCTGTGGATCGGAACATCTGCAATGGCACAGCAACGTGTACTGTCGGGCCATGTGACCAATGCCGACAATCAGCCTTTAGCTAAAGTACAGATCGAAATTGCCGGGACGGCAATTCTAACGGAAACCGATCTGGCTGGTAAATTTCAGTTTCAAAATCTCCCGGCGGGGCAACTTCAGCTAGTGGCTAGCCAGGACGGTTATCAAACTTATCGTCAGCTACTGACCTTTAGTAAAACGGCGACCATCCATATTACGATGCATACGCCAAGCCATCAGTTGAGCGAAGTAAACATAGCCGGTCAGGGTGTAAACGGCAGGAAACAACGAGAGTCCCTGAACCTGGAAATTGTAGACAGTAAGTTTATTCAGCGCCATCTTGGAGGTAGTTTGATGAAAACATTAGAGCGATTGCCGGGCATCAAAACCATAGGCATTGGCTCTGGGCAGTCTAAACCGCTGATTCGTGGATTAGGTTTCAACAGGGTAGTGGTCGCGGAAAAAGGCATCAAACACGAAGGTCAGCAATGGGGAGCCGATCATGGCCTGGAGCTCGATCAATTTGCGGCAGGAGAAGTAGAACTCTTAAAAGGGGCAGCTTCGTTCATTTACGGTTCAGACGCCATTGGTGGTGTGATCGTCGTAAAGCCAGCAGCAATACCAGAGGCAAATACCCTTGGCGGTTCTCTAGACCTCATCGGAAAAAGCAACAATAATCTTTACGGTACCTCTGTGAATCTCTTTAGCCGAAAGGAACATTGGTTTTTCGATTCCAGATTGACCTACCAGAGCTATGCCGATTACCGGGTACCAGCAGACAGCGTATCGGTTTATAACTTTCCTGTTCAATTACATGAAAATCGATTAAGGAATACTGCGGGTAAAGAAAGCGGTTTACACTTCAGTACGGGATACCTGAGCGACCATTTCAGATCAGTTCTTTACCTGAGCAACGTATACAACAAAAGCGGTTTCTTTGCCAATGCACACGGACTAGAGCCGCGCCAGGTAGATACGCGATTGCATGATGCATCCGCCAGGGACATCCAGACGCCTGGTCAGCAGGTCAACCATTTTAAAGCCATCAGCAGAAATACCTGGAATACCGCCCATCAGCGCATCGAACTCGATTTAGGTTACCAGCGCAATTTCAGAGAAGAGTTCAGTCAATATGTGAATCATGGCTACATGCCTCCAATCTATCCGGACACGATGACTATTCCTTCTCATTTGGAAAGGGAATTTGACAAACAAGTCTACTCCTTCAACCTGCGGGATGAGCTCAGCTTCGGCAAGCATACCTTTACACTCGGCTTAAACGGAGAGCAGCAAAACAATACTATAAGTGGCTGGACCTTCCTTGTTCCTGCATTTAAGCAGCAAACACTTGGGGCATTTGCACATGAGAAATTGAAGCTTACCGATGAGGTATTGCTCCACGGTGCGGTCCGTTATGATTACGGCAACATCCGTACATCAGGGTATACCGATTGGTTCCCATCAGAGATTTCTGAAGGAGGGATTACCCGCTCAGAATATGCACAAAGAGCTGAAGAACTGAACCGCAGTTTCCACAGTTTTGTTTGGTCGGCGGGAATAAACTATAACCGAGACGCTTTTAACCTTAAAGCCAATATTGGCAAGAGCTTTCGTATGCCTATAGCTAAGGAATTGGCTGCAAATGGAGTCAACTACCATTATTTCAGCTATGAACGAGGCGATGCCAATCTATCAGCAGAACAGTCCTATCAGGCGGATTTGAGTCTGGGTTGGAATACCGGAAAATGGTCGGTACAATTGAGTCCCTTCTACAATTATTTCCCGAATTATATCTACCTGAACCCTACCCCCAATCACGATTACAACTATGGTGCGGGCAATCAGATTTTCCAGTATACACAAAGCCGCGTGATGCGTTACGGAGGGGAACTGCAGGTAAAATATAATTTCTGGAAGAACCTGAGTACTGAAGTACTGGCAGAATACCTGTATGCTGAACAATTGTCGGGCGATAAAAAAGGCTACACCCTTCCCTTTTCGCCTCCGGTATCAGTATTGCTAAACTTGAGCTGGTCGCCGGAATTGCCTGGGCTTAGGGACAGTTACCTCTCCCTGGACTATAGGATCACAGGCCGCCAAAATAATATTGTTCCTCCCGAAAAAGAATCTCCCGGCTATCAGATCGTAAACCTGCAGGCAGGCACAAAAATAAAGCTTTATAAACAGTCCCTTATACTCAGCGTACAGGCGCAAAACCTGCTAGATACCAGATACCTCAATCATACCAGCTTCTACCGGCTCATCGAGTTGCCGGAAGCGGGAAGAAATATCGTACTGTCGCTCAAAATCCCCTTTATGTTATATACACAGAAATCACAACAATAAACAACACCAATATGAAAACTAAGATCATTTGCGCATTGCTCCTCACCGGAGCAATACTTAGCAGTTGCAAGAAAGATGAAACTGTAGCTGAACCCGCTGCACCAACAGCGGAGAACATCGAAATTGGCACAGGCAATAACAAGCAGGCCCTCAGGGGACGGGATTTCCACCTGAATGCTGATTTATTGGCCGGCGATAAAATCCAGGATGTACAGGTAAAAATCCTCCAAAAAAGCGGGGAAACTTATACATCCACATGGAAACTGGAACTGAACTGGGCCGAATATAAAGGTGCAAAGAATACCAATGTACACAAGCATTTTACCATTCCCGCTGAAGCCCCTGAGGGAAAATATGATTTCTATTTCATCGTATTGGATGAGAATGGCAGCAAACTGGAGATCAAAGAAGATTTCACCATCACTGATCCGGCGAATGTACCTGTCGACCCCAAAATAGGCCGCGACATTTTCTCCAGGAACGGAACGATGATTTATTACATGGATACCTATGTAGAAAAGGAACTGATCTTCAAAAAGGGTGATGAATTCACTGCACATGCACAGGTCAGCGACATCAAAGGCGATGGCTTGCTTTATACGGTATTGATCAAGCGCAAAGCCAATTATTTCCCCGAAAGCATCGACAAACTAGATTTCAGCAAAGCAATTGTCATCTCTAAGGGAGAACATAAAAACCTGCCTGCCGCCTCCAAGCTCTCTACGTTGAAACAGATCAATGGCGTATACGGTGGCGAAAGCATCATCATCGGTGCAAGCAACGATGGAAACGAGCCAAATGCAAATCCAATTTCGGGAGCCAAAGCCTGGGAATCCGACCAGTACAACCTGGTAATTCTCTATAAAAACACCACCTATAATGTCAACGTCTATAAGTCAATTCCCATCACCATTGATTACCAATAAACCACATCCTATGAAATTTATCCAAACGGCTTTCTTCATGATGGCCATGTCCTTAGTGCTCAGCAGCTGTTCGAAAGAGGAAAAAGAAAACATTGATACCACATATCCTGTAATCGACCTGTCGGTAGCCAATGCCTTCCCGCAGCAATGCAGCGTAGTCAAACGAGGTGAAAAGTTTGTATTCAGGGCCAACCTGACTGACAATGCACAACTGGGTTCAGTTAGCGTCGACATCCACCATAACTTCGACCACCATAGCCACAGCACCGAAGTGAACGACTGTCAGCCCGAAGCCGTAAAAACTCCGCTGAAGCCTTTCCTGCTGATCAAAAGCTTTACGATCCCTTCAGGACTGAACAATTACCAGATTGCGGAGGAAATTTCCGTGCCCGCAGATATCGATCCCGGCGATTACCACTTCCTGATCAGACTAACAGACCAGGCTGGCTGGCAAACCATCAAGGGCATCAGCATTAAAATTCAGTAAAACAAACACATCATTCATTAAACCCTTAAAAAAATGACAACAATGACCAATTCATTCAAATCAGCGGCAATCACTTTTATCGGAGCAGCAGTACTTTTCATGAGCTCATGCAAAAAAGACGATGAGACAACACCCCTTAAGGAAGGTATAGCGCGTTCCGAAATCACCCTGACCGAAGTAACAGGAGCAGCGATCGAAGCACACGGAGATCACTTCCATGGCTTGACAGATCTGGTTTCGGGAGAGAAAATCGTCATCAAATTCAACGAAAATGGAGCCGCTACAGAAAACGGGCACCTTCACCTGGAGGCCGACGCAGTCTATCGCTTAGAACTTAAAGCCTGGGATTACACCGGAAAAGAAGTACAAAACCAGTTCATTCAGAATAAAGCCACAGCAGATTTGTTCAAAGCTTTCCTAGTGGGTGGCAACCTCGTTCTCAACAAAGATTCGCAAGATGAAAGCGGCGCTATCTTCCAACCAAGAGAAACCAATTATGCCGATGGTACGGTGGTCACAGGCCAGTACGAAACTACAGGCGTATTGGCTTACCTGACTGTAGGGCACGACAATGAAGGCCCAACCAAAGCGATTAGCTATGTCATGAGGAAACTCAATAAGGACCTAAAAGCTACCATTACCAGGAGCGATTGGAACCATAATGACTATGAAACCAGGTTTGCAGGAGAAGATGTCCTGAAACTGAAGTTCGAAATCCATGTAGAAGAAGGACATGGTCACTAGTATACTTATGAGCTCCCCAAGCGGGGGCTCATGTATTTTCTAATGGGCTTATCTACAAATTTCCACACCAGATAAGCCAGGCCAATCAGCAATAAAGTTCCTGCTACAATGATCGGTACCATCTCATTTAAGGTTGGTCTCATTTTCGCCACATAGCTCAGGAAAATCCATAAAAATCCATAATGGATCATGTAAAGCGGATAAGAAAGTTCGCCCGAAAGTTTACAGATTTTGCGGAACGCAGGCCTAAGTGTAGCCCCCGCCCCTAAGGCCACCAGTAAAGGGAGGTAAAACACAACAATCAGGGGATCGGCAATGAAATTGATTTGATCGGAATAGGGAAAAAGAAAAGCGAGGGCCAATAAGCCACTTAACCCAACGAAGCCCAGACGCGACTTGATGATCCAGCCGGAGCGGTAGATCAGCATTCCGGCCAGAAAAGAAAAGGCCACCCGGATACCACCCCCTAAAAAGTTATCGCCACCCCAGCCGACACCCAAAAATCTGGATTGATAGGCCTCGTAGAAAAGTGCAGCCGCAGCCAGTAAAGTCAGTCCCCATAACACTTTGTTTTTTAACCGGACGAGCAGTACCGCATAAATAATATTGGCGATGTATTCCCAAAATAGCGACCAGGTAGGCGGATTCAGGTGAAAAAGATTGAAATAGCGTTCTGTAACAAGAGGATAAGGAACCAGGAAAGCGGAAGATAAAAACAAGAGAAAGCCCTGACCGGCACCATATTTTTCATATAGATTGCTGAACGGATCGAAGACAAAGGTCAGCAAACCGATCAGAGCTCCGATAAACACGAGGGGATGAAGGCGGATAAGCCGCAACTTCAAAAACCGGCCGAGGCCTATACTTGCTATTTTCCGGTCATAGGCGTAGGCGATTACAAAGCCAGATAGGCAGAAGAAGAAATCGACCGCCAGGTAGCTGTGCGCAATGAAATTATCATGATAATCGGGCACAGCAAATTCCATAAAATGGAAAATGACGACAGCCACTGCCGCAATACCCCTAAGACCATCCAGGATCTCGAAGTGCGGCTTTTTCTGTAAAACAGATACATCTGGTTCTTGGGTATTCATTGGTGTGTGTTAAGCACACCGAAGAACGGCAAATAGGCAGATAATTCCGTATCAAATATTCTGCATATTGTCTCAAAGCGATACCACCATCTAATTTATGTTGATGCTGAACATCCGCGCAAGATTTTATTACGTTAATGATGCCGGGACAACAATTGACATTTTTATATGAATAATGATTCTGGCGACAGGATAAAGAAGATCATTAGCAACATCAGGCAGATGAGGCTGGATAAAAACTATACGCAGGACTATATGGCCATGAAATTAAATATATCTCAGAACGCCTATAGTAAACTTGAACTCGGCCGCAGCAGCCTTTCCCTGGATAGGCTATTTCAGATTTCTGCGGTTTTAGAAATCGAGATATCTGAACTTTTCTGTAACTAGTTAATTGCAATTCGCATCGCGGTATAGGATTTGAGGTAGGGCTATAGATTCATCTTAAACCCTATACCTATGGAAATTTCTACATTAAACTATTTGATCTGCATGGAAAAACCGACACTGGAGGTTTTCGCACTACGATTCGTAAAGGATATAGAACAGGCAGAAGAACTGGTGCAAGACACCATCATCCTCGCCTTGCAAGATTCCAGCACCTATACGCCCGGCAGCAATCTGAAAGCCTGGTTGTATTCCCTGATGAAAACCGTTCACCTGGAAAGCAGTCCGGAACCAATAATCAGCATAGAACCCTTTAAAAAGAGAAAAATGCTGTCTTTGGACGACATTCAATTGGGTAGCAGCGAACTCCGGATAGACAAAAAGGAATTGCTTGCACAGGTAAACCGTAGCTTAAAAAATGCGATCAATGCCTATTCGAAAGATTTGAGGGATTTCCAAAAAGCGAGTGCTGTTGCCTCCTAAAATGCTGTTTTGTTCATTCCTATCGTGTCGACTCAACTAGCGCTCAGACCTTAATTTTTCCCGGTGCATCGTTCCCCAGTCTGAAAGTGCGTGTAAGACATCACTCAATGTGTCTGCATAGGGTGTGAGTTCGTATTCGACCACGACCGGTGTTTGGTTATGCACTACCCGCTTCACAAATCCGTTCATCTCCAGTTCTTTTAACTCACTGGATAAGACACGGGCAGAGATGCCCTCCACCGTCCGCTGAATCTCATTAAAGCGTTTGTTGTTTTCGCGCAGGGCAACGATGACCCGCAATTTCCATTTACCTCCGATTACGTAGAGCGCATCGCCTATAGAGCTTAATCTTCTGGTACACGCCTCTCTCGTGATCGCTACTGACTCAGTCATAACTATTTGATTTAAAGAAAGCTAACTCAAAGGTTAGCACTAACCTTTTGTATACTACTAATATTCTATAAGCAAATGTATATAGATTTGACGGTATAAAATATTTAAATCATGAAAAAGATATTGCACATCATATCAAGTCCGCGGGGAGCCGCATCCTTCAGCATCAAATTGGGAAACGCGATTGTAGAGAAAATCCAGGATCACTACCCAGACAGCACGTTGAAGGAAACTAACCTGGTCAGTAAAAAATTCCCCCATCTGGAAGAAGCGCAGCTGGCCTCTTTCTTTACACCAGCAGAAAGCCGGACACCGGAGAACCTTGCAGCCATTAAACATTCAGAAGAAGCCATCCAGGAAATTATGGATGCAGATGTAATTGTTCTGGGCGCACCGCTTTACAACTTTTCCATACACTCCAGTCTGAAAGCCTGGATAGACCATATCGCACGTGCGGGGATTACCTTTAAGTATGATGAAAACGGCCCGCAGGGATTGATAAAAAACAAGAAAGTTTACCTGGCACTTTCATCAGGAGGGATTTACTCGGATGGCCCGATGAAATCTTTTGACTTTGCAGAGCCCTACCTGAAATCTGTTTTAGGCTTCTTAGGCATGACAGACGTTACTTCCGTCCGCGTAGAAGGCACCTCTATCCCGGGGTTACAGGATACTGCCCTGCAAAAAGGCATTGACAGCATACAGATCAACTAAAAAAAGAGGATGTCCGAAAAGGTACGTACGTCATCCTGAATTTATTTCAGGATCTACGGACATGCTATTTAAACCATGCTCAAGCGGGGATCCTGAACTAAATTCAGGATGACGAAAAACATAGAATAGTAAATTGTACCTTTTCGGACACCCTCTTTTTATGTTACTTTTTCTTGGTTAAGGACTTGATGGCCTGGATTTCGTTGTTACTGAAAGGAGTTTTATCTTTCCTGTAAATGTCATGAAACCAAAGCTCAGGTTCTTTTCCATCTGGTCTCGGAGTATCCCAGGCAAAAATGGTATTGGTTTTCCCGGAAACAAAACCCCAGTGGATGGCACCTACTTTCTGCTCTTTCAGCATCGGCATTACCGTTTGGAATAAACTACCGTTTCTCCTGGCCATATATTCAGTACACAACATCGGGCGATTGTAAGCCCTCAGTTCTTCGATCTTTTTCAAATGAGCATCTACGTAGCCATAGTGGTGGTAGGTGATCACATCTGAATTCTCTAATTGAAATTTGTTCAGGTTTTCAAAGTTGGCTCCAAAATTCCAGATTCCGGAAGTAATGGGCTGACTAGGGTTTACTGCCTTAGCCCATTCAAAAACCAATTTCAGCAGGGGTAGACTTTTGTCCACATACTGGTTGTTGCCCGGTTCATTGTAAAGGTCCCACATGACAATACGGTTGTCATTTTTATACGTAGTCATGACATCTTTCACATAAGCTTCCAGCATTTTCAAGCTATCCGGGTTATTGCGGATGTCAGTGCCCGGGTCCCTCAACCAACCACTATTGTGCACTCCTGGCTTCGGTTCAGGCTGTTTACCTGCCTGGTATTTATCATTCCAGCAATCGTCGAAAAAGACCAGCATCGTTCTGATCTTGTGTTTGGTAGAGATGTCCAGGTATTGATTTAAGCGTTTTTTGAAACCCTCCTTATCGGACGTCCATGCCACATGGTGTAAAAACACCCTCATGGTATTGAACCCCAGTTCCTCGGCCCAGCCAAGTTCCTTATCTAATGTCTCCGGATCAAAAGTAGCAGCCTGAAACATCTCCAGCTGGTTGATGGCTGTAGAAGGCTGAAAATTAGCTCCGGTCATCCAGGGCTGCTTTTTATACCAGCTACCTGCCTGTTCCGCTGTCCAGCGAGGTTGTGCCATCCCCGTGCCGACAATGAAAAATGAAAAGAAAAAGAAAGTGAATAAATTCCTCATATGTGTTTATATTTTGTTGGGCCAAAATAAGCAAATCACCTGGCCGAATCTGATCATTTATTTGCGGTTTTGTCTCATTTTATCCCCTCGACCGGGCAGCTCCCTCCAGAAAACTGGAAAGCAGGGCCGCAAAACCTACACCCAATGTATAGGCCAGCAAATCGCGCCAAAGGAAACCATGCCCCAAAACTAAACTACCCAACAGGGTATTGCGGATGTCATCGATCCATGCCGCATGGTAAAGCTGACTCAGTTCTACCGCATAGCAGGTGAACAAACTCAGGAGCGCAACTTTCTTCCAATGCTGATCGATCAGCAGAAACCGAATGATCAGAAACATCATCACTGCCCAGAGCAGGTCCCCCACCATTAGCGGGATCCCCGAAAGCCTTCTCGATAACAAACCCAATAGGACTACCAATACGATCAGCAGCACATAAATTAACCTTCGCTTGGTTGCAGACATTTATTCCTAAGTTTTGCCCTAAAATATTAAAATTTAAGCATTACTTCATAAATTCATAATTGGCCGGGTTTGTGTTCATCGAAAAGTTCGTTTTATCCGTACATATTTATAATTTTATCGCTGAACCGAAAGAATGACTATTAAAAAGAACTTTGATTCCGATTTCTGTGGAAGCCTTCCCCTGCATCACATCAACTCCATACAAGACTATGGCTATGTATTGGTTGTAGAAACCAAGGGGCTGATGATCGTTCAGGCCAGTGAAAATCTGGCCGGATTATTCCATAAAGACATCCAGGAAATCATCCCGGGCCCATTGGCGCACTATTTGGAAGAGGCTAGCATACAAAAAATTAAAGAACTGATTAAAAGCCAGTTACTATTTAGAATTCCCTTATCCCTCAGTTTAAAGCAGGATGGTGGTAGCGAGTCTTACCATGCTTTGGTACATATTAAAACCGACTACCTCATTATTGAACTGGAAAAGTCGGATCAAAGTACTTCCAGGAGTTTTACGGAAGTGTACGAAAGCATCAGGCATATCGGCGCAGCCCTGGACAAAGCAGACACCGTTCAGGAAGTCTGCGATACCGCAATTACAGAACTCCGCAAGCTTTCCGGCTTCGACGGAATCCTGATGTATAGTTTTGACAAAGAGTGGAATGGGACTGTAATTTCAGAAGACAAAGATGAACGACTTGAGCAGTATTTAGGTCAGACTTTCCCTGCATCTGATGTACCCAGACAGGCACGGGAAATGTATTTAAAAAATCCTTACCGCCTCATCCCCAATAGAAACTATCAGCCGATCCGCCTGTATCCGGTCATCAATCCAGTGACCAATGCCTTTATAGACCTCTCCGATTGCAATTTGAGGGGAGTTGCGGCAGTGCACCTGGAATACATGAAAAACATGGGCATCAAAGCTTCGATGTCGATCAGGGTGATATACAATCAATCCCTATGGGGTTTAATTTCCTGTCACCACATCGAAGAGAAATACATCAATTATGAAATCTGTTCAGTCTTTGAATGGCTTTCGGAACTGATCTCCAATAGGCTCAGCATGGTCCTGAATCACGAAAGTCATCAGGAAAGCCAATCGCTGCAATCACAACGGCAGCTGCTCAGCGACCGTGTTTATGCAGAGGATCAACTGATCACAGGCCTTTTAGCTGAAGATGCTGCGCAGTTGCTTTCGCTCTTCAAGGCTTCAGGTGTAGTGGTATCTCAAAACGGGCGCATAGAAAGCCGCGGTCTTGTTCCGCCGAAAGATGAACTGGAGAACCTGCTCTTATGGCTGGAAGGCAAAAATTTCACTAAGGTTTTCTCTACTTCACAGCTTAGTGAAGATTATGAAGACGCGGCAGCATTCGCTGCAGCAGCCAGTGGCCTGTTGTTCATTCCTATTGAAAGCGAAAGGGCAGAGTTCGTGGTCTGCTTTAGGCCCGAGGTTTTGCAAGACATCAACTGGGGCGGCAATCCGAACCAGACCATTACTTTTGATCAGGATGGAAAAAATTATCATCCCAGAAATTCGTTTACTTCTTGGAAGGAGACCGTTCGGGAACATGCCCTCAGTTGGGGGAAAGAAGAACTCGAAGTCGCCGAGTCGCTCCGCACTTTTCTTTTCGAATTCAGGACAAGGCAATTAAAGCATTAAATCAATGGCAAAAAGTAAATTAACAGGAATGCAAAAGGAACCACGGTATGACAAGTATATCGTAGCGATAGGGGCATCTGCAGGTGGTCTGGAAGCCATCCACACTTTCTTTGACCACATGCCGGAGAGTTCCAGTTTTTCTTTTATCGTCATTCAACACCTTTCTTCCAATTTCAAAAGCCTGCTTGTGGAACTCGTTTCCAAACATACGCATATGAAGGTGTTTGAAGCAGCGCACAATATGGCGATCCAGCAAGACTGCGTCTACATCATACCGAACAACAAGCTGATGACCGTCAGCAACGGTCGACTCAAACTGGCCGACAAATCCCTGATCAAGGCACCCAATACAGCGATAGATACCTTCCTGCACACGCTCGCCGAAGACAAAAGAGAAAAAGCCATTGCCATTATCCTCTCTGGTACCGGTACCGACGGTACCAAAGGTATCCAGAGCATCAAAGATTTTGGTGGAATGGTGATTGTTCAGGACCCTGCAACTGCCCAGTTTGATGGCATGCCCAATAGCGCCATTGCCTCAGGCAATGCAGACTTCGTGCTGGCTCCCGACAAAATCCACGAAGCGCTTTTCGAATACAATGAAGAAGAACCCGTAAAAGTACTCGAACCCGGCAATGTAGATGACGGACTCCTGGAGGAAATCTTCAAACTGGTCCTGTCCAAAAGCGGCAATGATTTTAACCTGTATAAAACGGCTACCATCATCCGGAGGATCAGCAGACGCATGACGGAAACCGGGCACAAGCACCTGAAGGATTACATTAGATTTTTACACAGCAATCCAGAGGAAGTAGAGATTCTCGGGCAGGATTTCCTGATCGGAGTTACCCGATTTTTCAGGGATAAGCCCTGCTTCGACCTTTTGAAGAGCGAAGTGATTCCCGCGCTGATCAACAGTAAGGCAGACCGCGACATCCTCAAAGTCTGGGTATGTGCCTGCAGCACTGGTCAGGAAGCCTATTCCATTGCCATTGTCATCAATGAATGCCTGGAAAAAATGGGCAGGAAACTGGATGTGAAAATCTTCGCCACCGACATAGATGAACAAAGCATTGAAATTGCGGCGAGCAACAGATATCCACTAACCATCAGTAAAGAGATCGACGCCAAAACGCTCAAAAAATACTTTATTCAGGAAGGCAAGACACTCAGTGTCATCCCTCAGATCCGTAAACAGATCGTCTTTGCCAAGCATGACGTAATCAAGTCGCCGCCTTTTATCAAAAACGACCTGATCAGTTGCAGAAACATGCTGATCTACATGAACAGCATGCTGCAGGACAAGGTATTATCCACCTTCCATTTTTCACTCAACCCCAATGGCTATATGCTGCTGGGATCCAGTGAGACGGCAAATGCCATCAAAACCGGCTTGACAGAACTTTCCGGCAAATGGAAGCTTTTCCAGAAAACCGGAAAAATCAATTATTCTACTTTCAATACCTACCATACCGGCGGACGCATGCTGAGCAAGACCAATCAGCAGGAACAGACCAGCAAAGAAATACCTTTAACACTCGCAGAAAAGCGTTTCAATAAGTTCGTCACCGCCGATCTGGGCTACGCAGGGGTATTCGTAGACAAGAGTTATATCATTCAGGAAACTGTGGGCAATTACCGCCGCTTTCTTTCCCTGCCGGAAAAGATTGAACTGAATATCCTGAGGATGGTACCCAAGGAGATCTCCATCGTGCTGAACAATGCATTGCGAAAGGTCTGGAATGAAAACAAACCCGTACACATCAACAGGCTACGGATCCACAGGGGAGATGAGTCCATTTATCTGAATGCATCCATTCAGCCCCCTCAGGATGACGATGGGTATACCATGGTGATTTTCTCAGAGAGCATTGCCGAGATCATTCCTGATAAAGAAGAGCTGGTGCTTTCTGCCCTCTCAGGTGAGCAGCATAGCGAATACATCTACGAACTGGAAGCAGAACTCAATGAGACCAGGAACAATCTGCAACTGGCCATTGAAGAAATGGAGACAACCAATGAAGAGTTGCAGTCGACCAATGAGGAGTTGCTTTCCGCCAATGAAGAATTGCAATCCAGCAACGAAGAGCTGCAATCGCTGAATGAAGAGCTCCACACCCTGAACACCGAACACCAGATCAAGATCAAGGAATTGCTTGACCTGAATGATGACCTCGACAATTATTTCAGGAGTACAGACATTGGACAGATCTTCCTGGACGCAGGTCTATATATCAGAAAATTCAATCCTGCGGCGGTGAGCATGGTCAACCTCATTGATGCTGACATCGGTCGTTCGATAGACCACATCTCCAATAACATCAAAACAGAAAACCTTTCTGCAGACATTCGTTCAGTATTGTTGTCCGGACATCTTGTGGAAAAGGAAGTTAGCCTTAAAAGTGGCGATAAAAGCCTGATGCGCATTATGCCTTACATCAGGAAAGACAAGCAAAAAGACGGCGTGGTCATCACTTTTGTAGATGTATCCCACATTGCCGACCTCAACAACATGATCACGGGGGTCTTCAATGCCAGTTTAAATGGCATCCTGGCCTTCACTTCCGTACGAAATCACGAGCACCTGATCACCGATTTCAAATGCATCTCTTACAACAATGCCGCACTGGAAATGCTGCACAGGGACAAGGAAGAGCTCAAAAATGCGCTGCTGGTCAAACAATTACCAGAACTTACAGAAGGAAGCCTCTTTCAGAAATACATCAATACGGTAGAAAAAGGCATCACCCTGGAACACGAATTTAAGACCGCGGATGAGCGCTGGTACCGCCTGGTGGCAGTAAAGATGTCCGACGGATTCGCCGCCACACTTACTGACTTTACCGATCAAAAAGCTGCGGCAGTGAAACTGAAGAAGAATTACAATGAGCTGATCGGTGTCCGTGAATCCCTTAAGAGATTAAATAGCGACCTGGAAATCAAGATCCAGGAACGAACCCAGGCACTCAGCGAAAGCGAAGAGCGCTTCAAGCAGGTATCCGCTGCGACGAACGATACCATCTGGGATTGGAACCTCGTGGATAATCAGATGTGGCGCAGCGACAACTTTAAGTCGATGTTTGGCTATGAGCTGAATGAAGAGAGCAGCAATATCGACTTCTGGTTTCAAAAAATCCATCCGGACGATAAAGCAAGGGTAAAGGAAAGTGTTTTTAAAGCCATCAATACCAGTCAGAAAAAATGGACTGAAGAATACCGGCTAAAGAAATCAGATGGAAAATATGCGGTGATCCTGGACAGGGGAACCATTATGCATGATGATTTTCAGACCCCCTACCGCATGGTCGGCTCAATGGTAGATATTACGCGCCTGATCGAAGCTGAGCAAAAACTCAGGAAGCAACAGGAGGAGCTGATGCAGCGGAAAGACGAGTTCATGAGTATTGCCAGTCATGAGCTGAAAACACCGATTACGAGCATTCAGGGCTTTTTGCAGCTGGCCTTGCGCCTGGCCCAGAAGAATGAGGCCAGCAGGCCGATGCTTGGTTTTATTGAAAAAGCAAACCGGCAATTGGGCAACCTCACCTCACTGGTGAGCGATTTGCTGGACGTCACGAAAATCCAGGCAGGCAAGATGCAGTTTAATTTCAGCCAGTTCAACCTAAAAGAAGTACTGGAACAATTTATTGGCGACATCATTGCAGATGAAGACCATGAAATTGTACTGGACCATGTGGATGACGTGATGATTTATGCAGACAAACACCGGATCGAACAAGTGATGCACAACCTGGTCTCCAATGCCATCAAATATTCGCCAAATAACAAAACGGCCATTATCCACACCCAATTGATGGATGATCAGCTGCGCATATCGGTGAAAGATTTTGGGATTGGGATACCTGAAAGCAAAATTGACCATGTTTTCGACCGCTTCTTCCGCGTGCAGGATTCCCATTCCATGATCTCAGGGCTGGGATTGGGCTTGTACATATCCGCAGAAATTGTGAAGCGGCATGGTGGAAAAATAGGTGTAAACAGCAAGGAACATGAAGGCTCGGAATTCTGGTTCGAAATCCCATTAAATCATAAAAAGAAATAAATTCATTTTGAACCCAGGTATGCGCATCACAGCATTTTTGCTCCCTCTTTTCCTGTTCATCAACTTTTTTGCTTCCGCACAGGTGATCAGGCTGAACGAGGAAACGCCATACCAAAATATAGGCAAACAACTTAGTTATTACCGCGACGAAACCGCAAAGCTCGATCTGAAACAGGTGATGAAACTGGATTCCTCCAAGCAATTTGTCCGCGGAACTTCAGATGTGATCAACTTCAGGAATACCAAATCCGCAGTTTGGTTAAAAATCAGCTACCTGCAGGACTTTTATGAAGATGTAGCCCTGGTAGTTGATGTACCTACCATAGAGCGTGTAGATTGTTATATCCTCACAAAGGACGGAGGAGTCATTAGTCGTCATTCCGGCGCTTTTGCCAAGGAGATGAAGGGGGTACGAATTGCCAATAATTATACCTTCAAAATGCCTGATCCCAAAAACCTGGGAAAACCTGCGACCGTTTACCTCCGGCTACAGACCAACAATTACCTGCTGGTGCCCATCAAGCTTGGCACTGTAGACACTATAGTAAAGGGCCAAGCCTCAAGGGACCGTTTGGAAAGCTTGTATACCGGAATGCTCATTACTTTACTCCTGTTCAACATCTTCCTGTTCATCAGCGTAAAGGACAACACCTACTTGTACTATTCCGTTTATGTACTTACGCTGACCATTTATGTCAGTTTGTACCTCAGGGGATATGCCTACCTGCTAGGCGACAGCGTTAGATTTTTGGTATTTAGCAGTCCGCATGCTTTTCTGAGCATCTCTATTATCGGCTCTATTTTGTTCTGCAGGAAATTCCTCAACCTGGAAAAGACCTTTCCGAAGGTGCTGAAAGTTTATTGGGCGATGATCGGGGTTGCCACCCTGATGTTTCTAACCAGCATTCTGGGCTATAAAACCGCATCTGCAGAGATTTCCAAATACCTGACCATCCTGATCTCTTTGATCCTTTGGGGAACAGGCTTTGTGGTCTACCGCAGGGGGCTAAAGGCAGCGAAGTTTTACATCATTGCCTGGTTTTCACTCGGCATCACCCTGATCATAGTAACACTGAGTACTGTTGGCGTGCTGCCTGTGGGAGATTATACCTTTGAGCTTGTTCCCATAGGATCAGCACTCGAATTGCTGTTACTGTCTTTTGCTTTGGGCGATCGCTATAAATCCATGCTGCGCAATGAAAAGAAGGTAGTGGCACTTAAAGCCTCCAATGAGGTGAAGAACAAATTGTTCTCTATCATTTCACATGATCTGAGGAGTCCGCTCAACAGCCTCATGAGCATATTGACCTTAAAAGATGTGGATGCCCTAAGCCTCGATGAGATCAAATACCTTTTGGATGAAAACAGAAAGAACATCGAAACCATAAACACCACGCTAAACAACCTGCTGCATTGGTCTAAGAGCCAGATGGACGGCATCAAAACCGAGCCTGTAGCATTTGACATCAGTATGCTGATTGATGAATTGATGCTGGTCTACATGCCATTGATCCAGGAAAAGGGAATTCAAACCCAAATGAACCTGCAGGCAGGGCTTAAGGTTTATGCAGATCAGGACCAGGTGAAATTGATCCTGCGCAACCTGATTGACAATGCCATTAAATTCACCACTAAGGGGAATGAACTTGGCTGCAGCCTGAAGCAGGTAAAGAATAAGGTTGAGATTTGTTTGTACAACCAGACCAATGATACCTCGGGGATCTTCAATAATGGAGGAACTGGATTGGGCCTGCAATTGTGCCGGGAGTACGTGAGCAACAATGGCTCAGAACTGGAGATCTCCTGCGGAGAAGGGAAGGTCTATTTCTGTTTTGAACTGCCCGCAGTGTAGGGTTCTTCCCCTACTTCCAATAAAACTCGATGTAATCTTCCACTTTTGCGGTCAGATAGTACGGCAAATTAATCAGCGTATACATCTTTCCGTTAGACGTGCTGATTTGATCCACTTTTAGCTGTCCTCCGTAAATCCGTACAGCAATGCTGTGATCAGCCTGATCCATAAAAGCATGCAAAGATTTCAATGTTCCTGTAGCCCCTGATTTTACTTCAACAGGAATTAATTTACTATTGTAGAGCAAAACAAAATCTACCTCTGCACTGGAATTTACTTTCTCTCTCACCCAAAAATGCAATTCATTTAAAATGGCAAATTTGGCAGCCAAAAGTTCTTGTCCTACGATATGTTCAGCTATTTTTCCCTTGTAAACCTGTTGAATGTCTGTAGAAACAATGAGTTCTTTTTGCAATCCTGCAAAAAAATTCAGCATCCCTGTATCCAAAACCTGCAATCTCGGAGATTTTTCCCGATCTGCAAGCACTGGTATTTTTGTGTTTGTAGTAGGGTAGATCAGGTGCAGAATCATCACCTTCTCCAGCGTACGCATCGCCTCGCTTACTTCCCTGGAACCATATCCCGAATTCCCAAATCCCTGAAACTTGATTCGGTTTCCTGCTTCTAAAAAGCTGGCATTGATCACATGTCGTATCACTTGAATCAAAGTATTGTTTCTTCCATATTTTTCTACATCATTTACATAAGAGTAGATCAGCGACTGATATATCGCCCCCAGAGCAGAAAAATTTCTGTTGATACTATAATGCCGGATCACCTCAGGCATCCCCCCAATCAGAACATAAATGTGGAATAGAGACAGTAACTTCTCGTGCGTAAATGCTTTCAGCGGAACATTACTCAATTCATTTGCAGCAAGATCTTCGTTCATCGCCAGTAAAAACTCCCTGAAAGAAAAAGGTCGCAGAATTTTGTACTCTACCCTTCCAACTGGAATTTTAATATGTCCATTTATTGCTGTTTCAAGCAGGGAGCCTGCTGCTATTACATGCAATTGCGGTACCTCTTCATAAAAATACCTGAGCATATTCAGTGCTTCAGGTATTTCCTGGATTTCGTCGATAAATAACAAGGTCTCCCCTATTTTAGAAATATCCTTGTTGTGCAAAAAAAAGATCTGCTCAAGGAGTAAGTTGACTTTACTGTAATCACCAAAAGGCAGAGTCTTACCTGATTGTTCAAGGTTCAAATAAATATACTGGCCATAATGAAGTCCCAACATATTTATTACTGTTGTCTTACCAACCTGTCTTGCACCTCTTAACAAAAGAGGCTTCCTCAATTCACTTGTTTTCCAAGAAAGCAGTTCCTCAATTATATCTCTCTTAAACATATTTAAAATAGCATTTGTAATATTTACAGAGTAAATATATGCTTATTTTGTAACATTTATAGGGTAAAATATATGAATATTTGTAATGTTTACAGGGTACAATCAGAATACAATCTTAATTATAGGCCGGACGAATAATTTATTCATCTCATCAATATTTCTATTAACCTTGATTCATTATACCCTGCACATTATTCTAAATTGCCCTACCATCAAGTCATACAACTCAAAGGTGAACTGGAGATCTCCTGTAGGGAGGGGAAGGTCTATTTCTACTTTGAATTGCCGGCTGTCTAAAATATCCCCTTTAAGGTATATCATATCCAAATCAGGAATAGCCTATTCCTGCAGATTCCCGTTGCTTAGCATTCTAATCTCAATAAAGCTATGTCAACAAAGATATCTCCTATTAATGATCCACATTTGGCTCCATTTATCACCAAATTAGCCGACAAATACCAAGCCCTACACATCTATAGTTTTGGCTTTGTAAGCGCTCGTCAGGAAATGCAGACCTTGTTTAGACAGCATACCGAATCATCACACCAGCATTTCCTGCTGATGGTAACAGCGCACAATACCAGGATTGACCATGAAGTTCAGGATTATTCCAATGCAAACTACAAAGAAGGCAAAATCAATATCCTGGTATTTGGCATAGAGAATATCGAAACTGCATTAGAAAGGAACAGCAGGTTTATCATTAGCATCATTCAGGAAGGTCTGCTAATGTACAGCAAGGAAGGCGCGATTGTGCCGATGCCATTCAAAGACTATGATCCCAATGTAGCCAAACAAAACGCGATGAAGCTGATCGAAAAACGGATAAAACTCATCCAAGGATTTTTGAAGAGCGCCCGGCAAGCGATAGCTGTTCATGATGAGCTGATTGGTGTCTTCATGCTCCATCAATGTGTGGAGCAAAGTGCCATTCTATTGCTAAGGGTTTTCGCCGACTTCCGCAGCGAAATCCATAACCTTAGCCGACTGCTGGATTTTTGTGCCTTATTCTCGCTTCCGATCTCCAGGTTCTTCAACAGGGGCGATGCAGAAGACGAACGTTTGTTTCAGATCCTGAGAAAAAGCTATTCCAGCACCAGGTATCAGGACGATTGTGAGATTACCGTTGAGGATGCCTCTAAGCTGCTCTGCCGGGTTAGTGCATTTGTAAAAATGGTTGATCTCCTATGCGCAGAAAAACTGGAAGCGATGTCCTGACTTTATTGAAAAAATGTATATTTTTGATTCAAACAATTCTACTATGAGTACCAGCAGCAAACATCCCAATAAAGTTCATGAAGGCAGAAATGTGAAACGATTCAGAGAGATGATGGGGATCAAGCAAGAATCTTTAGCCTACTCATTGGGTGATGACTGGAGTCAGAAAAAGGTCTCTTTATTGGAGTCCAAAGAGAAGATTGAGGATGAACTGCTTGCTGAGATTGCTAAGATTCTCAATGTGCCTGAAGAAGCGATCCGCAATTTTGACGAGGAGACCGCGATTTATAATATCCAGAATAACTACGAGGGTTCTAATCACGGCGCTTCAGTATCAGGTCCATCTAGTATCTTTCAGGAATGTACATTTAATCCCTTAGATAAACTCATGGAAACCATGGAAGAACTCAAAAGGCTTCATGCAGAAAAGGAGGCCTTATATGAGCGTTTGCTAAAGGTCTTAGAACAAAAATAGACTATTGCACTTTCTGAAGCTCATTTAGTAAATCTTTAGCCGCAATGCCTTTCAATTTACCCTGCTTGATTAGCACAACTTCCTCTATTGCATCTTGTAAACCTTCGAGCGCTTTTCTCTCGGAAACAGTTTGAACGGCAGCTTTATCATCTCGAACATCGAATATTTTTTCCATTGTAGGCATCTGAGTTAAAAATCCTGATACAAATTCCTGAAGGTACTTCTCAATCCGAAAGTAATCAGGTTTGTGTTTTTAGCACCTGTCAATTCATTGTTCTCTCTTCTATACACCCCACCCAGTTCTAAGCGCAGGTTATATTTCGGATTCAGCAGATAAGAAGCTTTGGCTTCTGCGAAGTACAAATTGGTTTTGATACCTTGCCCTACATTACTGCCATATTCTAATGACCTTGTTTCGTAGCTTTTGAAGATGTTCTTGCCATAGTTCATGCCTTCGGGATCCAAGCCATAGCGCGCATACATCAACTGAGTTTGAAAATCGAAACGTCTATAGCTATAGTTCAAAATACCTAGCATCTCACGGAAGTTGGCTCCCAGTGGATGTGCTAAGGGTTGATTCATTGCGGCATAGTTGGAAACACGGTCGAAATGAGCGTAGGTATAAGGTCTAGCAGTATTAAATTCAGCGAGGTAATTTAGCCCTTCTACTTTGAACAAATCAGAACCTTTAAAGCCGATTTGTAGAGCCCATTTATTAGCCCAGTAACCTTTATTACTGAAGAACTCTTTAGCGGTAAACTCGTCGAACATGAATTGTCCGTATAGTGCGGTTTTCTCCAACAGTTCGTATTTCACATTCAGTCCCAGACGCATTTTATCAGGCGAATTGACATTGGCACCTTCTACCGATCTCAGGAACACGAATGGATGAGCATAATTAAAATCGAATCCGCGCTTACCTTCAGGCTCAGCATCTGCCCAGGTCACCGCTTGGAAGAAGCCTAAGGATAATCTATTGTTCACATTCCAGTCCAGATAATGCATGGCCGCCCATTTACCACGATCCCCTAAACGTCTGTCATTCGTAAGCTTTGGTGCTCCTGGATCCAGCATATAGGCGAATATCGTCTGGTACTGTACATCCCCTAGCGTAACTCTCGCTCTTAGGAAAGAGTAGTTCGCTGCCACATCCGAAAGCAGCATGGAGCGATATCCATCCCCTATAAAGTTTTTATCATAGCCTAACGCAAGATTCAAGTGTTTGCTGGCGGTATAAGATAACAAGGCAGTTGCATAAGACCAGTCTTTAGTTCGATTGCCAAATTTACCAGACATTTCGCTTGGCACAACCTGGTTGCTATCAATAAATTCTGTGATGTAGTTGGCAAATACTCCTTGATTTTCAAAAACATTGGTGTAAAAAGAAAACTTCTCTCCTATTGTTCCACCCAATTGCACACCTCTTGTATTTTTCCAGGTAGTCTTACTCTCGTCAAACTCGCGTCCAATCTGAAAATCCGGAAGGAAGTCCGCATACACCGTATAATCTTCGCCCTTAAAATTGAGTAAATGCTCCTGAGTCAGCTTCCTACGCAGCCATGATCTTCGGTTTAAAGAATCAACCCCGACACTCATAAGGCTATCGTACTTTGCTTTTAAGACAGCATCGTCTGCATAATAGCCTTTGATCGCAGAATGCATGCGGCTGTTGACGTCATATACAGATTTATTGAGCTTTTGGTAGAACTGGTAAGAATAAGGGATATTGACATTTGGCGTTTGTGCTTTGGCGAAACTGATTGCCAAGGCCAAAACACCCAGCGTAAGGAATGCTCTCATAAGGGATTAAAGATTTTCTTGTTCTTGCACCTGAGAATCCAGCTCCTCAAATACAGAGTTTTTACTGAGGAATTCAGGGACGATGAACTTCATTTGCTCCACAACCTTTCTATTGTTGTGCAGAGATGCTAAACGCAACAACTCATAAATCTGCGTCTCAATATCGTTGAATACATATTCTCGTACCTGTCCGATCATGATCTTCTCATGGTGGGTAGGCATGGTGTTTTCACTATCATTCAGCAGCTCTTCAAACAGCTTCTCGCCCGGTCTTAAACCTGAGTAAGAGATTTTGATGTCCTGGTTTGGAATCAAACCAGCCAATTTGATCATCTTTTTAGCCAATTCGACAATCTTCACAGACTTACCCATATCAAAAATGAAGATCTCCCCCCCTTTGCCCATACAGCCCGCCTCTAGCACCAGTCGGCAAGCTTCTGGAATGGTCATAAAATATCTCGTAATTTCCGGGTGTGTAACCGTAACAGGACCACCTTTCTCAATCTGCTGTTTAAAGCGGGGAATGACGGAACCATTGGAGCCCAGAACATTTCCAAAACGGGTAGTGATAAATTTGGTGATCGGTTTGACATTTCCTTCGTTTAGGTAACTCAATCCATTAGTATAAATCGCATCAGATTTATTGAGAGAATTGTTCAATGACTGCACATAGATCTCCGCAATGCGCTTAGAGGCACCCATTACGTTAGTTGGGTTAACCGCTTTGTCAGTAGAGATCATCACGAATTTCTGCACACCATGTTTCACAGAAAGGTCAGCGATGGTTTTAGTTCCCCTCACGTTCGTTTTAATCGCTTCTGCGGCATTATCTTCCATCAAAGGCACATGTTTATACGCGGCGGCGTGATAGACGTAATGAGGCTTGTATGTCTCGAATAAATGCTGCATCCGCTTCTCATCTTTCACATCACCTATGAAGGCATGAAAATTGGTATTTGAATTAGTTTCCCCAAGTTCCAGGTAGATATCATGCAATGCAGTTTCACTCTGGTCGCATAAGATGATTAAGCCCGTTTCAAACTTCATCAGCTGCCTTACGATTTCACTTCCAATAGAACCCGCAGCTCCAGTGATCAGGATTCTTTTCCCTTTCAGTTGTTTTTGAATTCCATCGATATCGATCTGAATCGTCTTACGGTTGAGCAAATCCTCAATGTTGATGTTTTGAATCTGCGCAGTGGTTACATCTCCTTTTGCCCAGACATCCGGAGAAGGGATATTTAAAACCTTTACATCATGATCTAAACATATATCAACGATATCGTTTTTACGTTCCAAAGGAATTGTGTAGGAAGCGAAAATGATTTCATCCACTTCATGTTCTACGATCAGGTACTCTAACCTACCCGCATCTAGGATTTTTACTCCATCAATAGTTTTCCCGACTTTTCGGATATCGTCATCCACAAAGGCAATAATGGTTTTATTAACCTTGGCATCATGATCAAAGGTACGTTTGGTGGCCAGACCGGCTTCACCAGCACCATAAATGATCACACGGATTTTATCAAGGCTCGCATTTTTCAAATACATGAAAAAATACTTCACCATGATCCGGTACGTGATCAAAAACAGAAAGGAGAAGAGCGTAGAGATAATGATTGCAACATTGCTGATCACATGCTCATGCGATATCACGACACCAACGGCATGTGCGAAAAACATCAATAGAGAACTCAGGATCACCGCAAATAAGATTCGGAACGAATCTTGGGCAGAGGTATACCTAACAATACCAGCATAGCTTTTAACACTACTAAAAACTAGCGAATTGACTACTACAAGCAATACTAAAGATTTGTAGAATGCAATAAAGTCTATTTCATTAAGGTGAAAATTATGCTGGAGCACCACGGCGAATAGCAACGCTAGAACACTGAGACCAATGTCTATAGTGAAAATGACCCAGCGTGATACGATTTGTACTTTTGTAAACATAGGAGTTAAGGCTCGCAGATCAAAAGTAACAATAATTGAACCAAACAAAAAACTTAGGCTTTGGCTTTCATTAGTTTTGGTTTAAAAAAGATGTAAACTAAGGCTAAGGGCACTATACAAATAAGAAAAAGTGGGAGTACCCCATAAGAATTATTTAAAACCAACACAATGATTACAACCTGAACAAGTCCATAAATAGATGAAATGAGCAAATGACTATATTTTTGCTCATTTGCTAGTATCTGATAGAAATGCAACCGATGGGCCTCGAATATATTTTGCTTTAAGAATAGTCGATGAATAATGGTTAATACTGCGTCTACACCGTAAACCGTTAAGAACAAAATATAACTGTAACTATCAGTCTGCATTATTAATTTGATCAGCAAAAACAAGATCCAAAATGCCATCGTAATACTCCCTACATCTCCCGCAAAACATTTCGCTCTTTTCCTGAAGTTAAAGTAAAGGAAAACTAGTACTGCAACAATTGGTAACCAGATTAAATCCGGATCAACGAATCCAGTAATATTACAATTGACGTATTGAAATCCTCCAAGTACGACCAAACTATAAACCCCTGTTATTCCATTAATTCCATCCATAAAATTGTAGGCATTAATCGTTCCGATTACAAAAACATATAAAAATGCAATCATATAAAGCGGAAAAACGTGGAATGCGTTTAACGACACAAACAACAAAGTTGCGGCACCCAAATGAACAATGAGCCTTATCTTGTTAGAAAGTGTAATTCTGTCATCAACAAAGCTAATGGTACCAATAGCTAACATTCCAAGTATTACAATCCAATATTCGTGATGCAAGGTAACTGCGACGATTGCTGCAACAATAAATATGATACCTCCGCCTCGTATGGTTACTTTTGAGTGCGAACTCCTTTCATTGGGTTTATCAATGATGTTATAATAATTAGCAACTTTTAAATAAAGTAGCATACAAACAAACAAAATAGGGACTAATAATAGATATAGCATTTAATTGATTTTAAAACCTTTTAATATTGGTGTTGGAGTCCAGCCAAATGCTTCAACAGCCTTCTGATCATCGAAAGTTAGATCACTTGTGATTTTCTTCAGTTTATTGGAATTTATTGGGAACTTGGTACCAATTATATCACCAACTTTAGCCATCAATGTCGCACACCATCCTGGGATGCTTAAAGGTTTCGATTTCCCTAGCTGTTTTGCAATATGTTGAGATAGTTCAGAAAAACTGGGGTGTTCCCGATCTGTCAAATTATATACACCTCCAATTTTGGCAATCTTTAAAATAGCAGACGCAACATCTTTTGCTAATACTACACTTTTTCTTGATTTACCCCCTGATATATTAAAGTAATATCCCTTTTGAATTCCATTAACCATTGCAGCTAAATTGCCAGGCGGATTGACTCCAACAATCAGTGGAAGTCGAAGAATAGTACAAATCACATTATTTTTAGCGCACCATTCAGAAATCATTTCCTCGGCTTTAACCTTACTCAGACCATAAGGATCATTGGCTAACAAAGCGTGATCTTCATTTATCAAGATGCCACTAATAGCCCCATAAACTGCAACGGAACTGATAAAAACAAAGCTTCGGGGTAAGTTTCCTGAATGTTCTAAAGATTTCAAGAGCCGATTGGTTCCCTCCGTATTCACTCTGAAAAAACTCTGACTTTCGTCTTTTGTTTTAGGAATTACATGAGCCATTCCTGCAGAATGAATCACCAATTCAACTGGTGGAAGACTCACTTCATCTTCTGAAAGATCACAAACAATAGTAGAGGTTTTTGATCTTCCCAATGTATAAACCTCACTATTGGATAGAGAGTTAAATATCTCACGTCCTAAAAAGCCTGAAGCGCCAGTTAATAATATTTTTAGCATACCTGAACTAATAACAAATAAAAATTTATGGCCCTCACGATATTTGTGATTGCTCATACACACCAAATTAATTTTTCCTTACCCCATTTAAGAAGATCACTTCGTCTCTTATTTCAAACAAATAACTATTAGAAATAGTGCATACACAACTTTACAATAAAACTATTATTTTTATAAATAATGATTTGAAGATCTGTAAAACTATATTTTAGCATACAAATCCAACAAGCTGTCAATCATAACTTCTTGTGTGAACTTTTGTTTAAATCTATTTTTTGCGCCAACTGATAATAATCCATAAAGTTCTTTATTTTCGATAATTTCTGTTATAGCAGATGCGAATCTTTGAGAATCCTTAATTGGAACTGTAATCCCCGAAGCACCATTCAAATTTACCCAATGCACTCCAGAGCCAGGAATTTCTGTAGAAACTACAGGCTTCCCTAAGGCCATGGCTTCAATTTGTACTATAGCAAATGCTTCTGTTTTCAGAATAGAGCTTAATACAAATAAATCACACGCCTGCAGGTAGCAATTTCTTTCCAGATCACCCACCTTACCGAGAAATACAATTTTGCCAGTATCGATCAGATACCTAGCTTTCGACCTAAGTTCTTCCTCCAATTCACCATTTCCTATCACAAGCAGCACAACATCACCTTTCAAAAGTCCTGCTGCTTCAATTAGATATTCATATCCTTTATAATAAGACATCCGACCTATCGTCAACACTATTTTTTTACCAAAATAAGTCTCCTTAATTTTATCGACCATTTTGCCGTCAGATCTTAACTGACTCTGATCGATGCCTATAGGTATCACAACTACTTTATTTAAATAAGGTGCCAAATCTGCGGATCCTTGAGCATAATTTGGAGAAGTAGCAATAATGACATCCGATCTTTTTAATAACCAACTTTGAACTGGCCTATAAATTTTCAATAAATTCTTTTGCCGAAGAATGTCACTATGCCAATGGAGAACAATTTTAGAAGACGGTCTAACCAACCAAAGCGCAATTGCACTCATAGGATCCGGATGATGGATGTGTATAATATTGTAATTCTTATGAATTTTACGGAGCCTATTAATCAATCCAATAGAAAATAGCGTCGAGAAAGCTTTCTTTAGTAGCCCCTCCCTATATATTTGACCAAACTCTTTTATGTCTACAATTGACTTAAAGTTATCATTCGAACCTAAAACATCGCATTTGATTTGCCTATTATGCAGTCCTTCAGTAATTAACTGTATTGTTGTTTCAACTCCACCTAAATTAACAGGTGGATATGCCTTACCTAATTGTAAAATTCTCATTAATGGTCTCTATTTTTTAATTTCCAAACGAAGGAATAAGCTTATTATCAAGTCCTTATAGGAATTAGAATTGGGGAAACGTGATATATCTTTCAGGTTGTTATTTGAAATCATGTTGTAAAGATCTGGTACGCGTTGAAACTTCTGTATGGAATCCAAAATAGCTTTAGGTGAATGAGCAGGAATAAGAAAACCGTTAATTCCATCTTTCACAAGCTCTTTTTGTCCTCCGATATCTGTAGTAATCACAGGAATTCCTTTTGACATAGCCTGCAAAATAATTGTCGGGCATGCTTCCGGAATTATACTGGGTAGAATCAATATGTCGGTACTATCTACAAGCTGCATTTCCACATCTTCGACATGTCCACGAAATTCGACATTGGAATAATCTAACGACGATAAAGAAGATCGAAGATTTCCCTCCCCAAAAATTAGAAATGAAATATGTAGGGAGTTACTTAGGCTAATTTTTGCCGCTTCCATTAATACACAAACTCCTTTTTCGTCCTTAATGGTACCAAAAAAAGAGACCTTTAACGATCTTTGAACCGGTAATGATTTTGAGTTCCCAATCCTATACTCAATTGGATTATAACAAACTTCTATTGGTAACTTACCATTCAAATTTTTTATACTCTCCTTGACAAAATTAGAAACTGCAATAATAATTTTTGCCTTTTTCATTGTAAAAATCAAACAACGATCAAATAATGTCCCACCAAGTGCCATATGCGCGTGGTACACGTAAGGTAACCCTAAAAACTTATTTAAAATATAAGCCAGCAATAATGTCAACTTAGTAGTGGCATACAAGATATCTATCTCATGGCTATGTATAAAAGAACGTAAAATAAACAGATTTTTAATAAAATAAAACGCTTGAAAAAATCGATGTTTATATTTGTTTCTGTAAGATTTTGAATGTAAACCCACCATTTCATTCACGAATGGATGAGTATCTTTAACAAATAGACTATTTTCAGTATAATCAGAAAGATATATAAGATGTGAGTCTTTTAAAGCTTCAACTACGATCTTAGTAATTTTTTGTCCTCCGCCATAGACTGCTTGTGATGAATCCTCCAGCACTAAAATCTTCATAATTAAACCAATTTTTTTGCTAAAACATTTTCAAATCTAACCCCGCCCAATATAATACCAAAATAGATCATAAATGGCATCATAGCAATCGGAATGGAAAAACATCCGATTAAAAGAAATAAAATAATAAAGTACTTCGCCAGCAAATTATAATGGTAGTCCTGTCCTAGAGACAATGATCTATTCAACATTCTAAAAATCCTGATTGTAGTATAAACTAATATTGCCATTCCGACAACTCCAACATATAATAAAAGTGCGACGTACATATTATCACTTACAGAAACATCTCCTATGGTCCACTTGTCATTAATAGGTGCCCCGACTAATAAATTCATTGAATTACTTAATAAAATAGTTATTCCGACTGCAATTTTTATCATCCTTTCATCTTGCAACAAGGCTTCAGGACTCAACCTTGGTTGATTTTTCACATATACCATGAGTCCCAGAATCAAAGCTGATAAAATTAATATTTTAATCCAGGAAGAAATTTTAAAATCAACTCCAAGTCTTTTGTCATAAAGAATAATTATGGTAATAATCGTAATTAGCAAAATCCCACTTCTTGAGTCACTAATAATAATGTTCCAACTGTGTAAAATTAGTCCCAACCAATAGATAGGGGACCTAAACATATCTACAATACCTTTTTGGATAACGGAAAAAACAAGAAATAAATAGCCAACAACCGTCATGTAGGCATTTACATTCGGACCGAAGAAAATCGAACTTTCACGAAATCGCATCAGATCATAATCGGCAACATTAAATATCGTTCCTAAATCATCAGTTCCATAGGAAGGATCCATGAAAGGGATACTAAAGAAGAAATAATAATGAAGTATGCCAATAATTGAACTAACCATGAAACCATAAGCTGACATCTTCAAAAAGTCCATTTTTCTTTTACTCTTTTTTAAATAAAGTGCTGAAAAAAGAAAGTTAAGAATGAAAAATATCCAATTCCCCATATAACCAACCAGGAAGGAAAAATCTAAAGGCCCAGAATTATGCGCGAATAACTTGAAGATGTTAATAATTAGAAACGATGAAAGTCCAAAAAAGACGAATGCTTTAACTTTTATTTGATCGACAAATAGAATTGTGGAAAATAAGAGAGGAAGCATACAGCCAACAAACAATACTGTACCTATTCCCAGTGAATTAGATCCAAAGGACAATATATTCAGAAATAATATATAAGGGAAAACCACTCCATATAATATAAATATCTTACCCATAAAAAAATCTGAATAAAGATTTAATTTTAATAGAAAGGGATGAGGAATTCATAAATGAATACATAAAGAACTTTCTTGCTTTTTCTAATTCATCAAGATGCAACAAATTAACCCCGATAACATAGTTTAAACAACTTTTTCCAGTATCTAGATTTAGATCTTGACGTATCTTCTTTTTTAAGGAAAATAACCTATCCAAATATTTTCGATTATAAGCTGAAATATTATCAACATTGATGGAGTAAGCTGACAATGCCATTCTAACATGCTTGATTCTAATATCCTTTTTTTGAAATAAGCGAAGCCATGCAAAATAGTCTTCTAACGCTATTATGTCCTTGTCTTCAGGAAAGAAAGAACCTTCGGCCAGCTCTTTTCTAACACACACGGACGAACAGGGAATGAAATTACCATCCCAGAGAATATCCTTTGGCGAAGCAAATTTCAAATATTCGAATATTTTCGGAAAAATTTTTTTCTCTATCAGAGTGCTTCCAGCATAATCTTCGACATCATGGAAAATAAAATCATGATCTGACATGAATTCTATACAGTTAGATAACTTATTTGGAAACCACCAATCATCTGAGTCCAAAAAACAGATCCAAGGTGCTTTTGAATACCGAATCCCTAAATTTCGCGGCACTGCAGGACCTCCCCAATTTTCGGAGAAATGGTAAACCAATTGTAATTTACTCTCGTAAGAGCTCACAATTCTTGCCGTGTGATCATTTGAACCATCATCGCATACAATAACCTCAAAACTTTTATACGTTTGTTCACATAAAGAATTAAGACATCGATCAAGGTCTTGGGCTCTATTGTAAGTAGGTATGATTATCGAAATATTAACCATTTTTCACCTTTTTCTCCCATTCCAATGTTTTCATCAAACCCGATTCAAGAGGAGTCAAATCAAAAGAAACTATATTTTTTAGCTTTGTCGTATCTAAACAGAATGTCTTCACATCTGAAGGTAAAGATTTTTCATGAACAACTTTAAAATCTGATTCAAAATCCTTAATCTGAGAAAGAATTACATTCAGACTTACAGCGCTACCCGAGCCTACATTTATTATCTCATTTCTCACTTCAGCTTTGGTAAGGAGCCATACGATATGAGCAATGTCCTCCACATAGATATAATCTTTGGACTGCTCTCCTGTACCCCAAACGCTCAAAGGGAGATTGTTAATAGCTTTGCGAATGGCGATGTTCACAACTCCCTGTTTTTCTGACGTATGAAAAGGGCCATAAGGATTTGATACCCTTAAAATTAAATAATTTAAACCATTTTGCTTATGATATAGTTTTATATACTGCTCAATAGTGAACTTAATTACACCATAAGAACTTATTGGTTCACAGGGGTGCATTTCATCTAAAAGATCTTGAGTAAATTCACCATAAACTGCACCTCCTGAAGAAAGATAAAGAATGAAATTGCAATTGTTGTTCTTCATTACTTCTAGAAGATTAACGGTTGCGAGCAAATTATCATGAATATCACCTATAATGTTCTGATTAGAAGAAACCGGAATTGTAGTACTGGCAAAATGAAAAACACTGGTAAAATTCTTTTGCTTAAATAGAGCATTCATAAATTCAAGATCTTTATAATCACCTGTTACATAATTAATATTATCCTGAATGAATTGCCCCTTATAATTAGTTCTAGAAAGCACGAATAACTCAACTTCACCAGGTAATAACTTCTCATAAACATATTTTACAATATTTGTACCTATAAAGCCACGGCCTCCAATCAACAAAATTCTAATCATATTCGTAGTTTCAATTTAGCATATTAGTATATAATTTCTTGAGTCTAGCACCATATTTTTCAGGAGTATAATCTTCAAAAGATTCGTAAGCAGCCTTTGCCAATTTTATTCTCAAATCAGGATCCATATACAAACGATAAATACAATTGCTCAAATCCCGTTCAAACGTTTCAGTATTGAGGTCTACCAGTACCCCATTCTTCTCTGATTGTATTGCCTGAGCAATACCCGCGAAATTACTGGCAATGATAGGCTTCCCTAATTGAAGTGCCGTAAGCATCACCAAAGGCATATCCTCATTACTTATTGAAGGGAGCATAAACAAATCACTCGCAGCGATATAATCCTGGCTATTATTTCGATATCCTAGAAATCGAACGTTTTTCGTTAAATCGTACTGATCAACAAGTTCAGTTAGAATCTTTTCATCCTCTCCATTTCCCACAAAAACTACCACAATCTTGTTTCTTAAATCGATATGCTCTTCTAATAAAAAGAATAGCGCCTTGAGTAAACATGCCTGCCCCTTACGCTTTGTTAAAAATGCAACATGAGAAATAACAAAACTATTTTCTGACAATTTCAATTCTGTTTCGATCTCGGACTTTGATTGACTAATAACTGCGGGCATTACACAGTTGTTGATAACATAAATTTTATTTTCATCAAATTTATGTAAGTCAACAAGTCTATTCTTTGCTAGATGAGAAGCCGTAATAAAAACGTCCGTATGTTTTCCAACGAAGGCATCAACAATCTTATAAACTAAAGTAGCTTCTGACGCCTGATTATTAACCTGATATACAATCTTAGCGTGCCCGAATAAATAATTCGCAAGCACTAAAAGATTACAACTCTTTGCAGCAGGGTATCCTCCATTATTGATATGAATGATATCAGGAGAAGATTTTCGTAAAAAAATAAAAAAAACTAATAAATTCCATATCGAATAAATCTGGAGTTTTTCCAAAATGAAGAAAGGAAATTTAAGTACAATTTTAAATAGTGATAAAATGCTGAGACAATTTATTTGATGGAATAAAGTTTCATTAGACAATAAGCATAATGGATTAAGTTTACTTTTATTTACAGACGCATAATCATCGATCATTCCTTTTCTATATAAAAAAGAGTTTCTAAATGCTAAACTTAGGTCGAAGGAAGCATCGAGAAGTGAGTTCTTCATCAAAAAAGACATTAGCCTTTCACTCCCCCCATATATATAACAATCTGTAAAGACTAGCACTTTATCTTTTTTACTTTTACTCATTGAAATGATATTAATGATAACCAATAGAGATATTCATCTACTTTATACATTTATATAACTATTCTCTATTTTTAATAAACTTTGCAGGAATACCGCCAACAACTGTAAATGCTTCTACATTTTTGGTAACAACGCTCCCAGCAGCAATTACCGCACCATCCCCAATAACAACATTGGGAAGAATAACGACCTTAGCGGCAATCCATACATCATTACCGATCAAAATAGGTGCCTTAAATTCTTCCTGTTCTCTGATTAAACTTCCTTTTCTAAAACTATGATTGTTATTAATCAATAAGACATCTGGGCCTAATAAACAATTATCTCCTATGGTGATTTCGCTATCCTTCGAATAGAAAAAGCAACCATAATTACAAAAAAAATTCCGCCCAATAACGATACATCCTTCGTTCTCACAGAACATTTTGACTTGAGGACAGGCACGAAATCCCTCACCTATTGATATCCCTTTAATGCCCGAAATCGTAACATTTTCCGGAATAGTAAATTTATCATGTCCCCAGTATCTGGAATAAAATAGTCTTCTCAAATATATACCTCCAAGACATGAGGGAAGAACTTTTAGTAGCCAAACAAATAATCCCATCTTTTTTAAATAGTGTTTTTTAAAATTGCATAAGATTGAACATTTCGAGTTTCAGCTGATGTTAAATATCTGAATTTGTATTTTTGATATGCATTAGCATCAATTGAAAGATCAACATTCACATCCGAATGCGAACTGATAGAATTAATATTTAATACCTGGGCATTTAGGCATTTAGCCATATGATAAATAACATCTGCTTGATAAGGCATATCCTTTAAAATATCATCGCTCAAAAGAAAAACGGTAGGTTTTTCAAATAAAACAGAAAAACTAATTGCGGTACTCATATGGGCCAGCACGAATTCAGCATTTTTAACGAGTTCGCTTGTTTTATCAAAAATAACACTCCTATTGTTAAAAAAATTTTTAGTGTGATACATTTTCGCTTTAGGATGTGCTGCAATCACAACTTTTAAACCAAATTTCTGCTCAATTTTTTCAAAGAAAAAATTGAGGTATTTATAATACGACAGTGAATCAACAGGCTTTATATCAAACATCAAAAAATCAGGATGATACGGCAAATATTCGTCCAAAAAAAGAATATATCTATCTTTTATAATTGAAGGAGTATTCAAAATAGATAAATATTTATCGTAATCTGAAGAGTTAATTGATATAAGCTCTGCTTTAGCTTTATCAAGCGGATGCCCTAATCCTGCAATTTTTATGGCATCAATACCAGCGAAATAAATTCTATCGAACGGCTTTATAAGACCCAAATGTTTGCAGAATAAGGCGATCCTATTCGAAAACACGTTTAAAATCTTCTTAAATACGCCTAAACTAAATAATTGCTTAAACAATACGTCTGACTTTCTATCAGGCATGGGAATCATTCCTTTGGCAATTAAATAAATCTTAGCGTTTTTTGCAGTTAGCATTCTGAATAGCCATAAAACCCGGTACTCGAAGGGAAAGTTCACAAAGAATACCACATGTTCATCCTGAGCGTTTATCAGCCTCCGTATTTCCATTCTGCTATGAACTACTTTAACCAATTTATCGTCAGATCTCCCCAAAGATTCTAATCCAGGAAAAAACATTGAAGTAAGGTCCCAATATTCCACATGAATTTTATCTTTAATCAGATCATTGATAAAAAAATCATTTGCGCTTTTTTCAGTTAGTGGTGCATATCCTATAAAAACGATAGTTGCAACCTTATCTGGTATTATTTTTTCCATCAAACAGTGTTAAAGTAAATTGTGTATATAGCTATTTACTCAGAAATTTAAATAGATATTTTTTCATTTCCGAAGAAAAACACAGCTGTATTACTAAGGAAATCGATATAATAATCCCCATAACTCCAGCCACAAATAATAAATTTATTTTCGTCTTTTCTACTGGTAAATAATCTAAGACAAGTAAAGAGGACATTACAGCAAAGCCAGTTGGAATCAAAACCGGAAATAATATTTTCTTAATATATTCAACGAGAGTTATATATCTTAATCGATAGACTACAAATAAATATCCTGTAGAAATAATCACAAAGGCGATAAACTTAAATATAGCAAAAGACTTAATGCCCCATATTGAAAATGTTAAAACTATCCCAACCCAATATACAAAAGGAACGATTGCATTGACAATATACATTTCAATAATTCTTTCCTTGGCCATCAATAGCATTCCGGTTGGATACACAATGAACGCAAATATATTACATAAAATCAGAAATTGAGCAATTTCTATTGAAAGAGCATATCCTGCTCCAACCCAAGTAAGAATAAGTGGCTTTGCCAAAATGACAATAGTAACAATTGGTATGATTACCATTGGAGCCATAAAAGTTGTGACATGTAAATAAAACAGTTTTAATCCTGCTTCATCTTCCAGCCCAATAAAATGGTTAAATCTGGCGTTGAAAGGTGAAAATAAGATGCCTAAAATGCTTCTGAGGAACGAGAGCAGGGTTAACCCGATACCGTAGATAGCAACCTCTTTTGGCCCCACGTATTTGACCATTACAAGAGGATCCAACTCATAATATAATATCCAAGAAATGGTAAGAAAAAGACTACTAAATGCTAATGCTCTTGTTTTGGAATAAATGGCACTTTTGAACCTTATAGAGCGAAAAAGTAAACGAAAATCATAATCGAAACGTCGTTTTGCAATAAATAGGCCAATAATTAAAGCGAGAAGATTAGCCATTTGAACAAAACAAAAATAGCCTGAAATTTCATAAGCTCCGGGTCGGAAAAACCAAAGTACAGAACATATTTTCAAGATACTTCCTAATATATTAATTCTCTGCAGGATATAATCTTCTAAACGGATCCCAAAAACCATTTGTAAAATCCTTTGCAACATAGTAACAGGAGCAAAAAGAGCCAGAATAAATAACAATGAACTAGCAGTATGTAACTCGTTTTGATTTGATAGATTCTTAATTAAAAGCTCGGGATTAAAACTCAAATAAAAGAAAACCCCAGAAAGTATTAACAAAAAAATCAGCAAAATAAATCCTGTAAATCCAACAATTTCAATTTCATTCTTTTTCTCATTTCTGGCAAAAAATTCGGCTGCATATTTTTGCCCCGCACCTACAAACCCTATATCTGCATAAGAAAGGAATATCGAAACAGAAATGCAAACTGTGTAAATACCATATATTGTAGGATCCTTTGTTAAGTAAGGTACTACAATAAACATTGAAATAAAATTTAGAATCAAAGAAATACCTTGCCATAAGTAGATTTGGAAGTACTTTTTAGAATATGAATTCTCCATCATTCTCTACCAAACTTATAAAAGTACGTCAAACCTAAATACTTGTCCATCCACCATCTACAATTAGATTATGTCCAGTGACATAAGATGCCTCATCTGCTAAAAGGTAATGAATCGCTGCAACAATATCTTTAGGACTACCCATACGTCTAAGCGGTACTTTCTTATTGTAATTATCTACAAATGCAGACGGTTGATTATCAAAAATTCCACCTGGGGAAACAGAATTAACCCTAATCTGGTACGGACCAAAATAAGCTGCTAAATACCTTGTCAAATTGATCAACCCACCCTTGATAGCTGAATATGCTGCCGGCATTGTCATATCGGTCCCATTATAAACAGTAAAATCTGGCCCCACTAAGCCATATATCGAGGACATATTAACTAACGAACCGAATTGTTGAATTTTCATTTGCTCTAAAACAACTTGGCAGCACAAAAAGTAGCCATTTAAATGCATATCGACATTCTTACGCCAAGAGTCAAAAGGAATATCCTCCAACTTCTTTCCCCAATCACTTGTTCGTGGATAAGCATTATTTACCCACCCATCAATTCGACCATACTTTTTAAGGATAGCGTTAACGCCTTCTTTTACAGAATTCTCATTTGTTATATCTATAATGAAATCGTCATCACGTTGGGTTTCGAAAAAAATATCTACGGCAACCACATTGGCACCTTGCTCTCTAAAAGATTTAACAATCTGCTTACCCAGCAATCCATTTCCGCCGGTTACTATGATAACTTTACCTTCAATTGAAAACATTAGTTGTATTTTCTAAAAACCGGTTTAATAATATTAGATTTTAAATAAGGTTCAATTCCATTGTCTAGTGCTTGTCTACAAACCGCCAAGGCATGCTCTGCTGCAGAGAGTGTCAAGTCAAGCTCAGTATCTTTATGGGCATACGAAATTGCGACATAAGGCATCATCACGTCCTTAGCCAACATTTCTTGAGCAAATAATGTCCGCATAGCAAGAGATACATTTCCGTCCTTATCCTTCGTAACGTAATTTGGTGAACAAGGATAACCTTCTACATAAAAATGATCCTGTATGCCTAAATCCTTAGAAATGGTGTTCATACCTTCTAAAAGCTTAGTTCCATATTTCCAAAAATGATCTACCACGAGGTCTCTTTGTAAAATCTCCATAGTTTTAATAAAAGCTCCCAGTGCACTCATTTCTGCACCATGAGTAGTAGAAGTTAAAAATACACGCTCAGCTCCTTCTTCTAAAATGCCGCCAACCTGCATGATCTCTCTTTTTCCGGCTAAAGCGGCAACAGCAAATCCATTTGCCATGGCCTTACCAAAGGTGCAAAGATCTGGTTCAATGTCAAAATACGTTTGCGCCCCTTGCATATGCCAGCGGAAACCAGTAATCATTTCATCGATAATGAATATTGCTCCATTTTTTTGACATATCTTTTTAACTTGATGTAAAAAGTTATCTTTTGGTTCAACAGAAGTGGTTGCCTCCAACATTACCGCTGCTATCTGTCCGGGATAAGTATCGAAAAGTTGAATTAAAGAATCTATACTATTATAATTGAACTTTAGTGTTAAACTCGTCAGCTCTTCAGGAATTCCCCTATTCATAACCGTAGACCCAATAAACCAATCATCATACGAAAAAAATGGTTGTTCAGCCGGGACAGCAATAAATTTTTTACCTGTATAGGCTCGAGCTAACTTCATTGCCGCAGTAGTAACAGCAGAGCCATGCTTCGCAAATTTAACCATATCAACCGAGGGGATAAGTTCCGTTAATAGTTCTGCTGCTCTCAATTCTGTTAATGAAGCTCTGGTTAAATTATTTCCATTTAAGATTTCGCGATAACATGCATCAGCAATTTCTCTGTTACCATATCCGATGTTAACTGAACGCAAACCCATCCCATAATCCAAATATTTCCTACCATCAGGACTAAATACATATGCTCCTTCTCCTCTTTCTAAAATTGAAGGTGCATTTGCAGGGAATTGATCATCACCTCTAGAATAGGTGTGAGCTCCTCCAGGAATTAGACTATGTAATTTTCGTGAGTATGAATCTTTCATTAAAGTAAGTATTATTTTTCTTCTTCTTTTTGTTTATTAAAATTCGCCCAGTATAATTCGTCTAAGTCACTATTTAACGAGCTCCATCCATTTTCAACTATTTTCTCAATAAGGTCTCTATCATTCATTTTGAGTACCTCTTCTCCGATAGTAGATATTATCCTATCAAAAAAGATAGCATCCGGTTCATAATCCAGTGTCATTCTAAGTATTGAATTACCCTCAATTTCTCTTAATGGAATATAATCGATCTTATTTCTATCAAAAATCTTTCCCCAACCAGTTTCAAGCCTCTCAAAATAAACCTTATTTAAAGACTCGCCCAAGAATTGTTTGGTATATCCAGTTACATTCATACCTAATGGTAAACCTGTAGTTTGAACCATACACCTGTTATCCCTAAGTTTTTTAAGAACGATTCTTGCCGCCTCAGTGGAGCATAAAATATCATCTCCATCAATGGAAAGTATTAAATCAATATTATGCTCCTCAGCACATTGAAAATGTCGTAACGGTATGTTTGTATCCGAACCATAAAATATTCCAACAACACTGTCTTTGAAAAGTGTTTCAAATCTATGATTTTCAGGATTAACAGAAGTTGTAATAAAAATTTTCAAATTACCTTCTTCAATTTCCTGCTGAAATTCAGCTGTGTATCTATTGGCTAACCACTCAATAAATGTTCTCCCAGCAGCCTTCAATAAGTGCTTTTCAGGCAATCTTGTAGATCCAAGTCTGGCAGTAATAAAAATCCCAACCATTATAATTCCACTATTTTATTGTTAATATCTGAACTTTCGACAGCATATAGAACTTTTAAGACCTTGTGATCGTGTTGTAAGTTATTAGGGAAATTTGCTTCTTTTTTCGCTGCCTTTAAAAATGCATCAATTTCATCTATATACATCTGTTCAGTGATGTTCTTATTATATCCGCTTTGTGCCGAGATAGTTTCGTACTTAAACTCTTCCCAAATATCAGTAGTAGGATCAAATACCTTAATTATATTATCATCCCAATTCCAATAAAGTTGTTTTTTCTCCCCATTGATTACAAGCCTTCTTGTAGCATAACGGGAAACCACATCAACAGATAAATTAAAAATCATTTTACCATAATCCATTAGAAGATTATAAGTGTCGTCAATTTGTTCAGCACCCTTTATTTCAATAGTATTCTTATAAAGCCCAACAACCCTTTTTGGGAAACCGAGTAATAAGGTAATCCAAGTCAATTCAAACGGAACAATCTCTCTTCCTCCCCCTGTGTTTTTGTTAGACACATAATACTCACTTACATCCTCATAAGTATGCCAATCCGGCAAATATTGGCCAGAATGATATAAGAAATTAGAGATTTTCCCTAAATCATTATTTTTAATTACTTCTGTTATTTTCTTAATTGCAGGATGAAAAAACAGCGTACATGAGGGAGCTAAACAAACATCTCTTTTTTCAGACTCAGAAATTAACCATTCAAAGTCTGTATCTAAAACGCTTGCCTCAATAAAAGCTGGAATTGTAAGCTCAACAGCCTTCTTCATATAAATATGGTGCAGATCAGGTGGGACGGAAATAATAAATGCGTCAAATTTATGTTTCGACAGAGCAATCCCCAAGCTATCTACAGTTTCTATATTATATTTCTCAGCCGTCTCATTTCGTCTATCTTCTCTAGTATCCAAACCGATAATATTCTTTATTCCAAGAGCTTGCAAATTCCTAACTCTTCTTTTACCCATTGATCCTAAGCCAATTACGAGAACAAATTTTTTCATTGTTAAAATTTAATGTAGTTTATATCTTCTTGTGCTTTCTTATAATCTTCATGCTTGCCAATATCTAACCAGTATCCTCTCAAAGGATAAGAAGTGACTTTATGATTATTCGTGATTAGGTACTCCAATAAATCAGTAGCATTAAAAAATGTCTCTTTCGGAATTTTAGAACATATTTCCCTTCTCATCAAGTAAATTCCTGCATTCGCAAAATATGTATAAGTTGGTTTCTCTTTAAAGTTTTTAATAACACCATTTGACGTTTCTAAAATGGCGTATGGGATATTTACATTGTAGGGTATAGTCGCAACTGAAAAATCAGCATCAGAATTAATAAACTCCAAAAAAAACTGTTCATAATCTAGATTTGTTAAGACATCCGAATTTGTAATTAAAATATAATCATGTTCAAATTGATCGATCAAGGAAACAGCACCAATAGTTCCCAAAGGCAAGTCTTCATTGACATATTTAACATTTACCCCCTTTTCTTCGCCATTACCTATATGATCAACGATTTGTTCTCCCAAGTATTTAATTGTGATCCAAAAATCATCTACTCCATAACTTGCAAGCCTATCCAAATTATGTTCGATGATGGGCTTGTCTCCTACCTTTAGCAAGGGCTTAGGCATTACGTCTGTTAAAGGCTTTAATCGCTCTCCCCTTCCTCCAGCCATAATCACAGCATCAACCGGTAGATATGATTTTAGAATTCTAAAATTAATCACATTAATAACTACATTATTCTTATCAATTACAGGCAAAATCTTGTAATTATTATCCCTGTATTCAATGACTTCTTGAATGGTATATTTACCTCGCCTAATAGACTTAGGATTAGCTTGAATAAATTGGTCAACTTGACTTTCCATGTTAAGTCCAGAAAGAAAACCTCTTCTTACATCCCCATCTGTTAGTGATCCTAACAATTCATTTTCAGCGCTGATAACAAATAGAATAGCATCCGCTGCTAGGTCATTTAGTTTCCCTAGCGCGTCCTTAATTGTACAGGCCGTATTTATTAAATGTCTTTTATAGTTATACCTCATTTATCAATAAATTTAACCATTTGAAAAGCTTCTGCATAATCGACTCCTACGCTTGCCCCTCGAAATGTTGCTAACGCTTCCATATTTCTAAGACTTCTAGGAAAAGGGTGTTCTCCTAATTCAGATTCATAAATTTTCATTATTTCTAATTTATGTGAATGAAATGGAGTAATATCTACAAAATAGTTGGGCATAAAAACTCGCTCAGGTAACGCAGGAGCGAATTCTGTTTCAGAAATACATTCGTAGAGCAGTACTTGCTTTATAAATGGATATCTAAAGGATTTTGTACATGCCATAACCGCATCAAAAGTAACTCTATGATCAGAATGTGCGTCCGATCTATTTAAACAGTAAATCACTTCCGGCTTCACCTCACTAAATATGGCAGAAATTTCAGGTACCATTTTTAAAATCGTACTGCTCGATAGAGACATCGTAGGATAGCTGAGCTTAAATACCTTTGAGAACCCTATTTGATCTGCGACAGCTTGAATTTCTGCCTGTCTGGAATTAACTCGTTCTGCGGAAAAACCTTGATGTTCAAAAACGTTAGTGGTAATCAGCCAGAATACTTTATCCCCACGACTTATGTGCTTTAATAAGGTACCACCTGCACCTAGAATCTCATCATCTGGATGAGCAGATATAATTATGACATTTTTCATAGATAAGTTCCTACTAATGGGAGTACTTCAAATTCATGCTTCTTTAAAATGACGCAACCATCTCCACACTTAATTTCTATTTCTTTATTCTGAGTACTAATAACCTTACCACTTTCAAGGTTAGCTTCGTCGCAATCTGATTCTTCGACTTCCCATACCTTGATTTCCTGACCGTCAGGCAGTGTAATATGAGCCCCGACATAAGGTAAGGTTAATGCCCTGACCAAATTATAAATAGCTCTACTCGACATCCTAAAATCAATTTCACCATCTTTTTTTCCCCGCTTTCTCCAGCTATTTCCTTCCGATTTATTCTGCTCTATCTTTAAAATATTATTCGACAGAAGTTCAGGAGTAAATTTCCTGATTTGCGATAATGCGACCGAAGTTATCTTATTATATAGAGTGGATGCATTGTCAGCATACTCAATTTTAATCACTTGCTGAGATATAATATCACCAGTATCCGCACCTTCATCCATAATGAAAAAAGTAGAGGCTGTTTCAGCTAATCCTAATGCCAGGGCCCAAATAATGGGATGTCTACCTTTATTAAAAGGTAATTTCGCTGGGTGAAAACCAACCACTCCTTTTGGAGCCAAGGTTAACACTTCCTTTTTTAAAAGGCCAGACCAACCAAAGCAATAAATTATATCAGGCTTGAAAGATGCTAAATACTCCAAATTATCGAAATCATTAACATTAATAACAAACTTATAAGGAATATTGTGTGAATTACACAATGAAGTTAAATCTTTAAAATCTGCATTAAAATTAGAGCCCTCCTTTGTTAAAACTGTAACTACCTCATATCCTTCCTCAATTAATAATTGAAGTGCACTATATGAAAATTCAACTGTACCGATAAATGCTATTCTCATTAAAAATTGATATTATAAAATTGTTTTTTTATCAAACCTTCCAACTGAATATCTTTCAATACCTGAATAATTTCAACCGAGGGATTACTTACACCGTATGGATTTTCAATTTTCTTTAGCTTATCTAAAAAAGAATCACTCAAGACACCTAATATTGCACGCTCGATTTCGTCCCGAAGTGGATTGCAATCGACAACACTTTCTGCCTTAACCCTACCATTCTGACGATCTCCGATATTTATAGTTGATTTTTTGAACGAAGGAACCTCGATTAATCCACTTGACGAGTTACCAATTACCACATCAATATATTTCAACGCGGACAAATATCTTAACCTTCCTAAAGAAGTAAATGCGACTGATTTCTCCGGATTACCCTTAACATATACATCGATCATTTCATTAATTATACGGCCGTCAGTATCAGCATTTGCTTTTGTGAAAATAATTTTACTATTCTCAATTTTATCCAAAGCAGCCAAAAGTTCATAAAATTGGCTTTTCGCTGTTGAATTTTCAAGAGTTACCGGATGAAATGTAACTAGGAAATTTCTCTCAGAACCAAGTTTAAAACCAATACTTTTTTCAAAATGATTTCTAGAAAGAAGATCTAGTTTATTTATATTTTCAATGCCTAGAGCACCAACATTAAATACAAGCTTTGGATTCTCACCTAGCTGTATCACCCTTTTTCTATATTCTTCCGTCGAGGTGAAATGAACCTGAGCCATTTTAGTTATTGAATGTCTGATTGCCTCGTCAATTAATCCTTCCGTCGCTTCTCCACCATGACAATGTGCAATGGGTAACCTAGAAATCATTGCAGATGAGGCCGCAGCAAAAATCTCAAATCTGTCACCTAGTAAAACGACAATATCAGGATCAAGTTCCGCATAAGCCTCCGCAAAGGAAATCATAGCTAAGCCCATGCTTTTACTAATTCCAACTTCAGTATCAGACGAAAGCAAAATTTCGACCTTCTTTGAAATTTTAAACCCATCACTCTCTATTTCCTTATAGGTAAGGCCGAACTCCGGAGATAAATGCATCCCAGTTACAACAAGTTGCAATTCTAAAGTTTCATCTAAGGAAACTCCCTTTATTAACCAATACAACAACCCATATTCAGCCCGAGTTCCTGTAACGATACAAATTTTTCTTTTGTTAAGCATATCTACAACAATATTAGATCGTCTTCATCAAAATCTTGAATTGCCTTTTTTCCTATTACTTCGTCCCATCTCATTGGGCTAATCCCGCTACCTGGTCTCTTAACCCCTATATTTTCAGAAGAATAAATATCTCCCTTCTGAATTCTTCTTATCGCAACAATACTCTTTCTAACAACACCTATGTTCTTTTGTTCAGAACAGGACGGGGCTTTTAATCCAGAGCCTGAAATCGCAAGGTCAATATTCCGAATAGCACCTACCATTGCCTTCAGTTCCGCCGGCTCTAAGGAAGCGGAATGATCAGGGCCTGGCATGGTTTTATCCAAAGTAAAATGCTTTTCAATAACATTGGCGCCCAATGCTACTGCAGCAATGGGTACTTCAATTCCTAATGTATGATCAGAATAGCCAATTGCAGTACCAAAAATTTCTTGAATATGAAGCATCGCTCTTAAGTTCACATCAGACATTGGTGTCGGATACTCCGTATTACAATGAAGTATTGTAATATTATCTAATAAAATCCCTCCACTTAGAAAAACATTGATCGCATCTCTGATCTCTTCAATAGTAGCCATACCGGTGGATAAAATTACTTTAGAAAATAGTTCTGTAATTTTTCTCAAATACGGTAAATTTGTAATTTCACCAGAGGGAACTTTAACCATATCCAAGCCTATCTTCTTCAAATAGGTTAAAGAATCTAAATCAAATGCTGTCGAAAAGAATGCAATATTCTTGTTTTTTGAATATTCAATCAACGCTTCATGAGCTTCTTCAGAAAGTTCTAATTGTTTGAGCATCTCAAATTGAGACTCTACTTCGTTTTGAGTATTTTCTATTTGATAAGCTGCCTTTTTTGCTCTCTTTGATACTAATTGTTCGGACTTGAACGTTTGAAATTTAATATAGTCTGCGCCTGCAGAAACTGCAGCATCGATTAACTTAAAAGCATTATCTAAGCTCCCATTATGATTTACTCCTGCTTCTGCGATGATAACGGTATGTTTCATTTATAAATTTTATTTACTGGATTTCCAACATAACTCCCTGCCTCACCAAGACTTTTTGATACTACTGAACCAGCACCGACGACTATGTTATTTCCTATTTCAATATGATTAGATATGGTCGCATTGCTTCCTATGAAAACTTCATCACCAATTTTACAGCCCCCATTAATAACTGCAGCAGTCGATATATGTACATGATCTCCTATAATTGCATCATGTTCTATTATGCTACAAGTATTTAGAATGCAATTCCTTCCTATCTGCGCACTTGCATTTATATTTACACCATGCATTACGATAGTCCCTTTGTTAATTTGAGCAAATTTGGAAACATTAGCTTTTGGCGAAATAACTGTAGCCAAGATCCCACCATTTAATCGTATAGATTCAAACAGTTGTTTTCTTAAAGAAGCTGATTTTATCTGCCCTACAGTTACTAGAAAATGATAGCCATGTTTAGCATACCTGGAAATATCATCATCACTGCCAATAACTTTATACCCCAAGACATTCGTCCCAATCAAATCACTCCGATCTAAAATACCTTCGATATTATAAAAACTTTCTTGTTCTATAACATCAATGCAGGCTCTACAATGTCCTCCACCTCCAACCAATACTAGGTTCTTTTTTTGCATCAGCTACATTCTAAAACCACTAGGAATATTCACAACTCGATCTGTTAACCAGATGCTATTTTCTAATTCATCCGCCTGACAATGTTTAAACATTGGCAATCTATTCATTAACTCCCATATTGGACGGGTCATTACTCCTCTCTCATTTGTAAAATCAAGGAAATTATTTCTTTCTTCTTTATCTTTTAAAACTAAAGCATTAAGCCAAAAGTTAGCTCTTGAATTTTTAGGCTCTGAAATAAATTGAATCCCTAAATTGCCAAATAGCTTACTATACCTCTCAGATAAGATTCTCTTATTTTCAACAAACAAATTCAACTGTTCCAATTGCGCACACGCTAAAGCAGCATTCAAATTGGGCATGCGATAATTATAACCTATCTCATCATGAACAAACTCCCACTTATGCGGAACTTTAGCTTGTGTTGTTAAATGCTTAGCTCTCCTAGCGATTGCTCCATCATTTGTAACCAATACACCACCCCCACCGCAGGTTACCGTTTTATTACCGTTAAAACTGAAAACACCTATTTTACCGAACACTCCGGTATGCTGATTGCGATAGTAACTACCTAAAGATTCTGCGGCATCTTCGATCAGCATGATTCCCCACTGATCACATATTTCTGAAATTTCATCAATCCGACATGGTAATCCAAATGTATGCATTGGAACACATGCAGAGATTCTCCTCTTGGTTGATTTATTATAGGAAAATCCATCAGATCGTTTCTCAACATTATTTTTTAAAAAATCTTTCAAAGCATCAGGTGACATACCTAATGTTTCTTTATCAACATCCACAAATAACGGGGTAGCTCCAATATAACTAATTGCATTGGCGGTAGCGACAAAGGTTAACGCCTGTGACAAGACTTCATCGTTGGCCTTAACGTCAGCTAACAGTAGTGCCATATGCAAAGCGTTTGTCCCATTAACAATTGCCACCGCATGCTTAGCACCAGTAATTTGCTGCATCATTTCCTCGAATCGATTAACGTACTCCCCAACTGAAGACACAAATGTAGAGTCAATCGCATCAAGTACATATTTTCTTTCATTGCCGACAAATACCGGCTCATGCAAAGAAATAAAATCTTTATTAGGATACTGAAGCTTTATAAAATCAACTACTTTTTGAAATTTATCTGATGTATCTACCATTTACATTTTCGCATCTAAATATTTACCAGTTTCTTTGTGACCAAAATCAGGAATCATTTCATAAAATAATTCTACAAGATTCTCTTTGCTCCACTTTTTTGCAACTTTAAGCTTTGAAATCTCTTCACAGAAGAACTCAAGTTTATCGTTATCAAAATCAAGTTTATTCTTTATAACCCCTAAACTTTCGAATCGTCCCATATCCAAAGTCTCTTTATCTGTAAAGAATTCTTCAAAATCTTTCTCGCCGGTTGTATCACTTAATGTAAATAAACAAGGCCATTTCTTTTCCATAGGTAAGGTCTCAACCAATCTACGGGCCTCATCTTCATCCTTACATAAAAAAGGCTCATAACCTAACTCTTGAAGGTATCTTTTTGCAATATCCGCAAAAGTCGTTAAGTGCAGATCTTCACTAAGTTTTGGAAAAAAAATGTCTCTATTTTCTCCAAAAACACAGGACATAAGGCAAAGTTCACCAGATTCCTTAGGAATTACGAAATACCTTTTGACGTCATTTGGTGCGACAATAGGTTGCTGCTTCTGAATACGCTGATTAAAACCATGTAGCAGCGACCCATCAGAAAAAGCTACATTCGCGAAACGAGCAGTAGAAATACTAATTTCTTGACTTCTACGCATTAGAAACATTTCCATAATGCGCTTTGAAGCCCCCATCATATTAACGGGATTAGCTGCCTTATCTGTAGATACGCAAAAATATTTCTTTACCCCTTTCGAAATACATTGATTAACCGTTTTTTCAGTGTTAAAAATATTTACCTCGATCATTCGCATCAACGTGAATGGATCTTTCTCACTTCTTACATGCTTTAATGCTGACAAATTCAATACATAATCATAATCACCATCGGCTTCAAAAAAAGCATCATATTCGATTGATCCTATATCCAGTGCAAACGTCTGAAAATCACCATCGATATAACCGAATGAGCTCCTAATGTCGCGAACTAACTCGACCATATTATTTTCGCTTATATCAACTACATGAAGTTTTAAAGGATTTCTTATAAAGATTTCTTTAGTTACGGCTTGCCCTATAGACCCAGCCCCCCCTATAACAAGGAATTTAGATTTCCCTACAATAGTACTTAACTGGTTTTCATTTTTTATGATATCACCATAAAATAGTTCCTTTTCTCGTCCAATTAGCTGTATTATACTCATTTAAAAAAATAAAATTAGTTCGCCGAAATTACCTGACTCACTCTTTTAAGAACAAGAATGATTATTGCTAATAAGCTGAAACAGATTCCACCTAAAAATATTCCTTTAACTTTACCAAACTTCTCCTTAGTTAAAGGATAAACGGGTTGGTCAATAACTTGTATCAGCGGTGCCTCTTTCAACAGTGTCATTTTAGACATTTCAAGATTCTTAACCAATTCGCTTAATACGGCTTTATTTGTCTCCGCTGAGAATTGAGATCGTTGAACAGGAGCCTGCCTCTGAATTTGTCTGGTAGGATTAAGATTTGGCGTTGCATCAGCAACAGCTGCAGCACTATATATTGCGCCATTCATAACGGAACGGACAGAATCAGTCTTCCTTTGTAAAATATTGACATTTTCTAACGATTTCTTTGTCTTAGTTTGAATATAAAAGTCATTCACGTTTTTCACAATTTCATCATTGAACGTTTTTGCAAAAAACTCATTATTATTTTTCGTGTCAGCTCGGATGATGCTTAGCTTCTTATCAGGTTTAGTTACACTTAAGCAGTTAATTTTAATATCATTAACGATTGTCCCAATGATGCTATCTCTTAATCTTTGTTCTTTTACCCGAAGATTCTCGCTCGTTTCATCAAGGGAAGTAAATTTAAAAGTTTTCAAAAGTGGCTTATCAGTCCAATCTTCTCTTAGTTTATTAAATTCTATATAAAAATTAATGAGTAAATCTGTTTTTCCGCCATCGGTAACTTGTGTGAACAAGGTCTTTTCAATCATCGTTCGAGATTTATACAATTCTAAGATATTATCACCTTGAAAAAGTCCCCCTCCTCCGCCTAACTCAATACCCGCCATAGAAGCCAACCCACCCAATCCACCTAAAGAACCAGAAGAACTGCCTCCCTCTTCTAATACAAAAGTTGTAGTTGCTAAATAAATAGGCTTTTTTAATAAAGCATAAACTACCCCAAGTACACTTCCAAGAATCCCAAAGGCAACAATCATTATCCATTTTGATAGTAGATATCGATACCATTGCCTGACTTTTAAGAAAAGGTCTTTCATAGAAATCTCCTCAGCCGTATCTGATGAATTTCTTAGGTTTTCTGTATCCATTTGTGTTTTAATGATCTATTAATTCTTATCTAAGCAAAGAAACTATTATCGCTCCCAATGATGCCATAGCTGTCCCGATACCAATCCATCCCTGAGCAGTTATACGCTCTCTCTCAGCTCGTTTTGGCACTAAAATTTCCGCTCCAGGCTTCACTTTAGGAAAATTATTAAAGAATAAAAACTTCTTGGCTGCCTCTACAGATCCATTTGCATATTTAATATATGCTCCATTTTTTAAGGCGCTAGCAGTAAATCCTCCAGCTCCATTCACATATTGTTTAAAGCTTCTATTGGCCGAGTAAACAATACTATTTGGATTTAACACTTCACCTGTTACCTTAACTGTTTGTAATTGTCTCGGCACCCTGATTATATCTCCATCTTCAACAATCAAATCTACCTTAGTCAATGGTTTTTTCAAGATTCTCACTAAATCAATTCCAACCAAGTCTGACTGGATCAACTTTTGCTCAACATCAGCAGACACTGTATCCTTCACACCTGCTTCCTGTGAACGTTTCAAACCTAAAAACTTCTTGTCTTCTTCTTCCTTATTATTAATAGCATTCTTATCCGCTGGATTCACTTTCTCTGCACCAGGTCTTTTCAAAGAAGCTCCTTCAGTGTAAGCTCCTGGAGTCAATCCTCCTGCTCGTTTGATCAAATCAGAGATTCGCTCATTTTTATTCGTAATCGTATACAATCCAGGATACAAAACTTCTCCTTCAACTTTAACTTGCTTCTGCACCTGATAACCTTCAGAACTTCTTACCGAAATCACGTCAAATGGCTTCAGCACGAAATTCTCACCAACAATTCTTAAGTTCTGATCAACATTAACTGTAAAAACATCTGCTGTCCGTGCGGAAACAGAAGTAGCATCACTATTTCTTATTCTTCTCGAAATCTCAACTCTATTAGGCGTGGCACCTTCTTTAAAACCACCAGCCATCTGGATCACATCCTGTAATGAAATACTGTCCGCATAATCAAAAGTCCCTGGCGCTCTCACTTCTCCTTGAATCGTAATCTTATATTCGTCCCTCAAATCAAAAATCGAAGAAATGGTGATCTTATCTTCCCTTATCAAAGTGATATCTCCTTCGGTTCCCGCCATGATCTTTGCCACATCAAAGGAAATCAAACTTTGCGTATTATCTGCATTCAAGCGATTGATGTAACCCCTGTTTAAAAAAGCATCTTCAGTCAATCCATCAGATTTAAGAATAAGTCCTTTCAGTGTCAGCCCTTTCTCCAGTTCATAAACACCTGGACGAAATACTGAACCCAAAATTTCTACCCTATTTTGAAACCGATCAAGGATCGCCTCCACCACATATTTATCGCCATTCTTTGGGGAATAAGTTGAAAATTCTGAAGCGGCTATATCTACAATGCGACGCTCTTTATCTGTATTTTGGAAAGATTTGATCTTTGCTGTATAAGCCTCTGTAGTGAACCCACCTGCAAAACCTATCAGGTCTTGTAAACTCTCGCCTGAAACTACTTCGAATAAAGCAGCAGTTTTAATTTCGCCCGACATCTCCACTCGTTTATCAAACACCGGAATGTTAATGACATCTTGATCCTGTAAACGAATATTATTTTGCTGGATTCCTTTCAACAGGAAGTTATATACATCAATAGTAGATACAACCTTATTGTTGCGAATTACCTGGATCTTACGGAAGGATCCATTTTGTGAAGGTCCACCTGCAGCATACAGAGCATTATACACTGTAGATAAAGATGAAAGTGTATAGGTACCTGGTTTAAAAACCTGACCTGTCATGGTGATCTTCACACTCCTGATATTGCCCAGATTAACTGAAACACTTGTTCTTCCTGAACGCAAAGAAGGATAGGTTGAATTCATTGCAGAACGAATCTTGGAAATGGCCTGTTCGATGGTTAAACCACCAACAGCGATCTGGCCAACGTATTGTAAATTGATCGTTCCATCCGGACTTACCTGCAAATTGTAACTTGCTTCGTTGTCTCCATTTAAATCAATCAGCAATTTATCATCCGGTCCGATCACATAGCCCTTTGGTGTTGCAATACGAAGATTTGGTTCGAAAGTAATGTTGCCATTCCTAAACAACTCTGAACCAAACACCTTTGGTCCTATCTCATCATCTGTAGTTTTTTTCTCATTGTTTACAGCACCACCATCTGTAGTTTCACTAGACTCACGACCGGTACTGACAACTTTAGTATCTAGCTGAGTAGCAGAAGAACCTTGCTTACGCAGTTTGTCCACACGCAGCTTCAATTTCTGGACTTCATCCTGCTTCATGCCTTGTGCGGCAGCCATCTGCTCCAACTGTGCTTCCGTGTACCCAATAGACTCAGCTCTCTTAATCATCTGCAAAATCTGTGCATCAGAAAGTTCATCTACCTTTACGTTGGCATAATTGGTCTGAGAAAAAGCGGCTGGGCTGATTAGAACGGAAAGTAGAAACAAAAATGCTGTTATCGTTCTTTTAAAATTCATAATTATTGCGAGAGGTTAGTTTAATTCGGATAGCTGATGATAATTTTTTTTCGATCGCAAATATATATAAATATTACCTATTGCTACCTAAATGTATTTGAATACCTATCGTTACCGGGTTTAATAAAAATTCCGTTTTGTTGTACTTTTTTAAAGTCACAGTATTGCTCAAATCCCCGCTAACGGTCTCCTGTCGCTCGTACGAAGCGAAATAATCCAAATTACCCTCTGCAAAAAGAGAAATTTCCGGGATCGGGTTGATCTTTATCCCGATTACAGGCGAGACAACAAAACCCACCTTAGTGGCTTCCACCGAATTGGGCTCCATCGATACATCAGTACCTGCTTTACCTGCCTGGGAAGCCAGATAGGCCGGATTCGTACTCATGATTTTGCCATCAAACTTATTGGAGCGGAAGCCAATGTCGAAGCCAAAATAAGGCTGAAACCTCGAAAAATTGAAGTTTTTCTCGAAGCCCAGTTTAAAGATATAGTCCGTCATTTTTCCTTCGGCTGCTTCACAGGTTGCACAATTATTGACTAAGCCAATGTTTTTACTCAGGTAACTTCCGCTCAGCCGATAACTAAACTGGTTGTCGTTAAATTTAACCATACCTCCGTGAAACCAGACGTTGGTAAAATCCTTCGAGTTTTTTTGATTGAGCACTTTCGGCATCTGCATCATGCTGTAGCCCTTAATGGCCACAGTATAATTGAAATCACCGTTCATTTGAGAGAATGCGTAGTTGTAGAGCGTCGACATTAAGATAATAAGTAGACTTTTTTTCATGCACTCGTAGTTTGATTTGGTAATGTAAGTTAATCAAAAAATTGATTTTTGCAACTTTTCGATCAACTTACATTTATCATGCCACGAAGGCTATTTTTATTTAGTTTATCAAACTATTATTCAAAATAGTTCAACGTTTGAAAACCTCCTTGTTTGAGATACTCGTCTTTCTTCATCAAATTGAAATCGGACTGTACCATATCCTTCACCAATGCTGGCAAATCATACTTCGGTGTCCAGCCTAACTTGGTATTGGCTTTGGTCGGGTCTCCTAATAAGAGGTCAACTTCTGTAGGTCTGAAGTATTTTTCGTCCACTTGCACGACTATAGTGCCCGGCTTCAAGTAGGTATCGTTCAATCCGAGTTTCAGGAGCATTTCATCATCCACATCAATGACTACACCTCGCTCATTGGCATCCTTGCCACTGAACTCCACTGTAATACCCAGTTCTGCAAAACTCATCCTCACAAATTCCCGAACTGTAGTGGTAACTCCGGTCGCAATCACATAATCTTCAGCCTGCTCCTGTTGCAGGATCAGCCACATGGCCTCGATATAATCTTTCGCATGTCCCCAGTCACGTTGCGCTGACAAATTCCCCAAGTAAAGGCAATTTTGCAGGCCTAAAGCAATTTTCGCTGCTGCCCGGGTAATCTTGCGCGTCACAAAGGTTTCTCCCCTTAGCGGACTTTCATGGTTGAACAGAATGCCATTGCAGGCATACATCTTATAGGCCTCTCTATAGTTCACGGTAATCCAGTAAGCATACATTTTTGCAACCGCATACGGAGATCTGGGATAAAAAGGTGTTGTTTCTGACTGTGGAACCGCCTGAACCAAACCGTATAACTCGGATGTTGAAGCCTGATATATTCTTGTTTTATTTTCTAAACCCAATATGCGAATGGCTTCCAGCAACCTCAATGTACCGATACCATCTGCATTTGCAGTATATTCCGGCATTTCAAAACTCACATGCACATGACTCATTGCCGCCAGGTTATAGATCTCATCGGGTTGTGTTTCCTGGATGATCCGGATCAGATTCGTCGAATCAGTCAGATCTCCAAAATGAAGTTTGAAGTTGACTCCCTGTTCATGCTGGTCCTGATACAAATGATCAATACGGTCTGTATTAAATAGGGATGATCTCCTTTTTAATCCATGCACAAAATAGCCCTTCTTCAACAGAAATTCTGCTAAATAAGCGCCGTCCTGACCTGTAACTCCTGTGATTAAGGCTACTTTCATAAGTATAATACTTGTTTTTTTAACGCACAAACATAGGGAAATATCGCGAAATAGTCCAATTCTGACCGGATAGTAGATATAGATGCTTCATCATCAGTAAGTAGACAGTTGTCAATGCGAAACAATCTATCCTTTCTCTATCCCTGATCTATGGTTTCTCTATCAATTGATACAGGAAGGATAGAGCAAGGATACAGCAACCATAGACCAACCATACAGCAATCCTGTTTTAGGATAGATAGCATTTCGATTAACCTGCGAGAATACACAGTTGACGTCCGCTCCCTGATTTATTATCTTCGTTAAACATCAATTCAAATTAAATACATACATTAAAAATGGCAACGAGTTCAAATGGCCCACTGGGCAACCACAACGGAAAAGTTGGCAATATTGTCTACTACACCCTGAACAACAAACAGATTTCCCGCGTAATCGGAAAAAGCAAGAAACCACGGACTGCCGGACAACTGAGGCAACAGGAAACCATGAAAATCTGCGGGGAGTTTTTTAAAACCCTTAAAGAGTTCACGAACATCGGTTTCAGCACAGAAATCATTGGCACCGACAAAAACCAGTTCAACCTGGTGATGGAAAACAACAGCAAATACATCATTGCAGGAGATTATCCGGATCTGTCCATCGCTTACGAAAAAGTTATCCTGAGCAAAGGGAAACTGAAAGCCGCGGTAAATCCTAAAGTCGACAAAGCTCCCGAAGGCCTGCGCTTCAGCTGGGACAGTGATCCGCAAATGCCCTGGCCGGAATCTACGGATCAAACCATGATCCTGGTTTATTTTCCGGAAACTAAAGAACTGATCTGCAAGCTGTTTGGCAATAGCAGAATTTCGGGATCGGAACTGCTGGAGATACCTGAGCCACTGCAAGCCGCGCCCATGCAGACTTACCTCAGTTTCATCACTACAGACCGCAAAAGCGTATCAGACAGCACCTACACAGGAAAAGTTAACCTTTAAAAAACTCAGATCATGGGAATCATACCTTCGGGCATTCTTGGCCCCGTCTATAATAAAACAGGCGCAGTAGTCGGTCGCAAAAAAGGAAAGATCAATACCGTTTCGGGCTTACCCCGTAAAACGTCAAAAGTGGCAACAGCTCCTCAAGCGCTTTCCAGGAACAAGCTAGGGATACTTAGCGAATTCTTCTGCAGGATTTCGCCCTTGATCAATGCAGGCTTCAAAGCTTACAAAAAGAATGGCTCGGCGCGTAACGCTGCCCATTCTTATAATGCAGGTCATGCGTTCATCACCGGCGAAGATGGCGCACTGAAGCTCAACTATCCTAAACTCGTCTTGAGCAGGGGAAGTGTAGTCGCTCCATTAGTAAGGTCTGTCAGGAAAGTAAATGACCAGATCATCTTTGAATGGCTGGCACAGCCTCAATCTCAGTATTGTTTATCAGGGGATAAGGCAAGTTTTTTAATCGTAAACGAAGACCAGAATGGGGAAGTACGTTTGTTTATGAACCAGGCCCGCCGGGATTCCCTTAGCTTTGCGATCGATTTAGACCCTAAAAAAGCAAGTCATACTTACCATTGTTACTTCTGCTTCAGCTCGGCGGAGGGCAAAATTACTGGCAATAGCATTTACGTAGGTTGTATTGGAGAAGGACTTTAATCCTTCTTCTTGCCACCGATCCAGACATACCTGTTGGCCGTACATTTCGGGCACCAGTATATCCTGATGGGTAAAAAACCCAAAAGATGTTTTAGGATAAATCCACGTGGGACCTGATAGTGGAAATCTGTCCCGCATTTACGACATTTGTAGTCTTGATAGCTCATTTAATCTGTATACGATTTTTTTAACAATAGGGTTTTACCCTTAAGCAAAAATCTTACCAGTAATTTTCAACGTTGGTTAGACCGTCAAAGTCTGGCATCTGCAAATCTACGCTCAATAAATGACTTTGTGTCAAAAATCACTGCTCCATTGTCTTTATACAATTGATAATCAATGGATAAAAATTCATTGTGCGCCACGGAGATGACCACAGCATCGTAATTATAATCGTCCAGCTCGGCTTTCAAATCAAGCTGATATTCAGATTTAACCTCCTCCACATCTGCCCATGGATCGTACACATCCACACGCATCCCAAATTGTTGTAACTCCTGGTAAATATCAATAACCCGGGTATTCCTGATGTCAGGACAGTTTTCTTTAAAAGCAAAGCCAAGAATGAGCGCCCGTCCACCTTTGACTACAGCACCTTTTGCAATGAGCATTTTGACGACCTTGGCAGCCACAAACACACCCATATTTTCATTGACACGCCGCCCGGAAAGGATTACCTGTGGGTTATAGCCCAGGGCATTTGATTTGTGCACCAGGTAATAAGGGTCTACACCAATGCAGTGCCCGCCCACCAAACCTGGCTTGTATTTTAGAAAGTTCCATTTTGTGCCCGCAGCAGCGATTACGTCTGAGGTATCAATATTCAGTTTATCGAAGATCAGGGCCAGTTCATTCACAAATGAGATGTTGAGGTCGCGCTGGGCATTTTCGATGGCTTTGGAAGCTTCTGCGACTTTGATGCTAGGCGCCTTGTGGGTGCCCGCGGTGATGATGCTGCCATATAACTGATCCACCAGCTCCGCTACTTCGGGTGTGGAACCTGAGGTCACTTTTATAATTTTGGTCAGGGTGTTGACCTTATCTCCCGGATTGATCCTTTCCGGAGAGTAGCCGCAATAAAAATCGGCATTGTACTTTAATCCAGAGTATTTTTCAAGGACAGGCACACAGTCTTCCTCTGTACAGCCCGGATATACCGTAGATTCGTAAATTACGATGTTATTTTTTGAGAGATAGGGTGCCAGCATCTTTGTGGCATGGAGCAAAGGTCGCAGGTCAGGTGCCTTAAACTCATCTACAGGTGTAGGCACCGTCACGATGTAGATGTTGACCGCTGCTAAGAGGCGCTCATCCGAAGAAATTGTCAATCGGCCCTTTTCGCTTTCCAAAGCAGCCTTTAACTGCTCCAGGTCTGCCTCTTTCGTCCGGTCCTTGCCCGATAGGAGTTCTGCAACGCGTTCCTCATCAATGTCAAAACCCAGCACATTGTGGTGTTTGGAAAACTCCAGGCTGAGGGGCAGGCCCACGTATCCCAAGCCTATGACACCGATATGAAATTGCTGTGCTGACATCCCGCAAACATACGTAAAATTTAAAAGGACGGGAAGCATCCACTGTCCAGTCCTTTTACCTAAATTTTATTGATTACGTATTTTTTAGCTTGGCACCAGTAATCAGTGATGCCAATATTTTTAATGAATTTCTCTGGGATGAAGATTAGAGCCCCTAAAACAGGAATTGTTACAAAGTTCTTTACTTTCTGGTGAAAACCGCTGCATTTCGGCTAAAATTTTCTACTTTTGGTTATCTAATTAATTATGCTCCAGGTTAATATTGATAAGGCTATCGCAGAAATTGCAGCTATCTCGGATCAGCTTCCGGGCGTAGTAACGATCCATGACATCAGGGACTGGTCCGTAGCATGGATGTCGGACCGCGGGCTAAAAGGATTAAACGTGAGTCCTGACGAAATCTTTGGCAAGACCGCCGATGAATATTATCCCCGTTTTTTCAATCCGGACGATGCCGAGGATTATGTGCCTAAACTCATGAACCTGCTGCAAAGCAAGAACGATGATGAGATCCTCACCTTCTTCCAGCAGGTCAAACTCCATTCCGGCAAGGACTGGACCTGGCACATGAGCAGCGTAAAGGTATTATTGAGGGATGAGGAAGGTCAACCTGTCCTGGTCATCGCCATGTCCTTCCCAATTGATGCGATGCACCACATGACCAGCAAGGCGGCACGCCTGCTGGAAGAAAACAATTTCCTCCGCAAAAACTTTCATTTATTCGCGAAGCTGAGCAGCCGGGAAAAAGAGATTTTAAAGTTCATGGCCCTGGGCATGAGCTCTGCCGAAACAGCCCTGCAACTGTTCATTTCTCAGAACACAGTAGAAACACACCGGAAAAATATCCGTCAGAAGCTGAAAACAGGCTCCTACTATGAAGTGTGTCAATACGCCCGGGCCTTTGACCTCATTTAGGAAGCAGTGACTTCTTCTTCAAACCCCAAGTCCATTCCTCATGGATGACAGGTTTTACGACGGCAACGCCGCCAGGATTGTTCTCTATACCGGAAAGCCACAAGCTTTCACCCGGAACGGTCTGGATCAAGACATTTGTCTTGCCCTCATGCTGTGACATGGTCAGTGCCGGAGAATCTGTTTTATCTGAACTGACACGGTTTACCTGCATATCGCTTTCTATACGGCATGGTCCGCCCTTCGTGCTGTAAACTTTGATGTAAGTCGTTTTACCCTCCGTCCGCTGTGCGGAAACCAGGAAAGCATCTACTGTACTGAGTTTATCGAAACTCAGGTCCTGCCACTGCTCCGGAATGGCCGGAAAAATACGGATCTTAGCCCCCCAGCTCTGCAAGAGCAACTCCTGTATCGCGAAAGCGGCTGAAGCCTCCGGCTGCTGGCCCTGATCGAACAGTTCATTCAAGAGTGCATAACTCTTGTTGCCCTCCCCCATCGTGGCGTATATTGCAGCAAGCACAGGATAGGCCTCGCGCTGTACTTTGCCTTTCTGCGACAACCATAGTTCCAGGAACTGGCGAATTGAATCCCTCCGCTCTTCGTCATCTGAAGCGCTCAGTCCCTGCAATTCCGATTTCAAACCGGATAAATAATCCAGGTCTGCCTCTGCAGATTGTTCCTTTGAAACTGAAACAGCCAGGTCCCTGTTGAAGAGCGATTTTTCCTGATACACCTGCATCCAATAAAAACTTTCCATCCGCTGGTCAGGAAGGGAGAGGAAGCGCTGCTGATAAAACTGATGCCACCAGTTGATGTGCGCTGTAAACTCTGCGGCCAGCTTATCGGCATTGAAGCTCTTCAAAGCATTAATCCCTTGCAACAGCCCGTCTTGTCTGGCTTCTGGATCGTAACCCAGGGAAATCAACAGGGTACTGCCCTTAGGTCCAAAGGTCGACTTCCAGACCGCGGCATAGGCTCCCTTATTCGGCAAAGGCTGCTGAAAAATCGCGTACAGGCCTTGTTTCTTGCGAATCCCCGGAGCTTTGCCGGGGGCGGGAACAAATTGCCAATTGATGTTCTTCTCCTGTTGCAGACCCGCAGCCGAGGTGTAGATCACCTGTTTTCCGGCATGCACAAAGGCACCAAAGGTAATGCTGCCTTTAGTGGTATAAATGGTGCCGCGTGCCCTGGCATCATAGATGTTCAACTGCAGCTTCACATCCTTTATTTTACCCGCTGTTTTGAGCAGCATGTACCCGGCGGAGGGCTGCTGGGCATCCAGATCTGAGCGGCCGATATCGAAACGGATCGACTGCCCATCTGCCTGGTAAATATTGAGGCGCAACAAGCCGTTTCCAAGGAGCATTCCGGTGGCAGGATCGGTACTGATGGAATCCCACCTGAGGGTTTGCCGCTGCATAAAGACAGGCCAGTCGATGCCGGTTTTCTTCGGCTGGGCCTGGGCTGCTAAAACACTCAGCAACAATAAAAAGAGTGTGTAGAAATGTTTCATATGATCGAGCTTAACTAGTTAATTAAAGCTAAAATTTTTCCTTGAAATTGTCTAGTGTTTGCCAAAATCATTGTTACTTATGACGAAAAAGCTAAAGGATTACCTACTTTTGTCCGAAAAGTATATCCTAACCGTAATCACATATGACTTATCCGGAAAAACTGAGCGAAATACGTAGACAAATGACGGCCGACGGTGTATCGGCTTATATCATTCCTTCTGCAGATCCACACATCAGCGAGTATTTGCCAGATCATTATAAATGCATCCCTTTTGTTTCAGGTTTTACAGGCTCCGCAGGCACATTGGTAATTACCCATGACTTCGCCGGACTCTGGTCAGATTTCCGCTATTTCGAACAAGCTACTGAGCAGCTGGAAAACAGCGGCTTCGAACTGGTCAAACAAAAAATACAGCATGCGCCGGAGCATATCACCTGGCTAATCAGTCAGCTCAACAAGGGAGATACCGTGGCCAGCGATGAAAAGTTAGTCTCTGTGCTATTGGGAGATCTATTGACGCAACAGTTTTCTCAAAAAGGCATTAACCTGGTGAGTAAAGATTACCTGAGCCCGATCTGGGAAAACAGGCCCGAGCTGCCTTCGGAGAAAGCTTTTTTGATAGATGAGGAACACATCGGGGAATCTGTGAGCAGCAAACTGGCCTCAGTAAGGGCCGTAATGGAAGATAAAGCTGCAGATTATCACCTGATCTCTTCATTGGATGATATGGCCTGGCTGTTCAACATCCGTGGCAAGGACGTAAGCTACAACCCTGTAGTGCTCAGCTTTGCCCTCATCAATCAGGATCATGCCAAGCTTTTCATCGACCCGGATAAACTGACTGAAGCGGATAAGGAATCCCTGCTGAAAAGTGGCGTGGAAGTGTATGCTTATGCCGAAATTGAAAATGCGCTGGCTCAAATCCCTGCTGGGAAGCGCATACTCATAGACCCCAAGCGCAATTGCTTCGCCTATGCCAAATTATTGCCCGTATCGGTGATGATCATTAAAGACACGAACCCTTCGACACAACTGAAGGCCATTAAAAATAACGTGGAACTGGCCAATACCCGCATAGCGATGCGCAAGGATGGTGTAGCCATTACCAAATTCCTGAAATGGCTTGCTGATAATATTGGCAAGATCCAGATTACAGAACTCTCTGCAGCGGCTGCCTTAAGGGGCTTCCGGGCGGAACAGGAAGGTTTTGTGGGCGATAGCTTCAACACCATCAGTGCCTACCGTGCTCATGGTGCCCTGCCGCATTATGGAGCCTCGGAGGAGAGCAATGCTGAAGTAAAGGCCGAGAGCCTGTTCCTGGTGGATTCAGGTGGTCAGTACCTGTATGGTACGACAGACATCACCCGCACCATCCCTATGGGCAACAACACAGAAGAGGAATGCACAGATTATACATTGGTGCTGAAGGGCATGATCGATGGTTGTAAGGCCCGATTCCCTAAAGGTACCTGCGGCTACCAGATTGATGCCATCACCCGCAAGCCATTGTGGGACTATGCCATCAATTACGGACACGGTACAGGTCATGGCGTAGGTTATTTCCTGAATGTCCATGAAGGACCTCAGACTTTCAATCCGACCGCAACTCCCGTGGCGATTGAACTGGGCATGATCACTTCTGTGGAACCAGGTGTATACCGTCCGGGCAAACATGGCATCAGGATCGAGAATCTTGTAAACACAATTACGGATGTGAGCAATGAGTTCAACGAATTCTATGCTTTTGAAACGCTCACAATCGCGCCCATCAGTACTAAAATTGTAAAGAAAGAGCTATTGGAAGCCGCTCAGCTCAAATGGCTGAATGATTACAATGCTTCGGTTTACGAGCAATTGAGTCCTTTCCTGAATGAAGAGGAGGCGGCATTCTTGAAGGAAGATACAAAAGCGATATAAATCTATGGTCATGACGGCCCATAGCAGACCGTCATGGCATTTTTCCGTCAATGAGGAATCTAAGCGCCTTGAGGCGCTATAGACCTGTCTAAATGTGTATATCCCCCATCTACATAAAGCAATTGCCCCGTCGTATGACTGGATCTTTCAGAAAGCAGGAACAATACGGCATTGCCTATTTCTTCTGCGGTGGTCATGCGGTTTCCCAGAGGAATTTTTTCCGTGATCGAAGCCAGTTTCTCTTCAGGATTAGGTAGGGTCTTGATCCAGTTTTCATAAAGCGGAGTATAACATTCGGCCACGATCACCGAGTTGACCCTGATGCCATAAGGCAATAGCTCCACCGCCCATTCCCTGGTCAGGGCATTCCTTGCACCATTGGATGCAGCATAGGCAGATGTGCCCCCCTGTCCCGTATCTGCCACTTTCGACCCAATATTCACAATGGTTCCCTTTGAGGCAATCAATGCCGGCAGGGCATAATGCGCCATCAGGTAATAATGCACGACGTTCTTGTGCAGACTGGCTACAAATTTTTCATAGTCGCCACAGGCTAAACCCACACCATCATTTACCCCGGCATTGTTGACCAGACCATCTATTCGCCCAAATTTCACCAGCACAGTTTTGATGGCCTGTTCGTTTTCTTCGGGAATACTGAGTTCTGCTTTCAGGTGATACACCTGAGCACCATCTGCGCTGATTTCATCGGCTAATTTCGCATTGTCCGCTTCATTTCTGCCCACAATCACCGGAATCGCTCCCTCCTTCGCTAACAAGCGCACAATACCTTCTCCGATGCCCTTGGCACCTCCTGTCACAATGATGACCTTATCTTTTAATTGCAGATCCATAGATTGCTTTATTTTAAATCGTAAAATTTACTGGCATTGCCTCCCCAGAAGAGTTCCTGTTCATGCGGGTTCAACCTCGGCCCAACATAGTCTTGCAGCACAGCCAGCCATTGCCCGTAACTTACTGCCAGGAGACTGACCGGCCAGTCGGAACCATACATCAGTCGCTCCGCCCCAAAGGCACCGAAGACCACATCCAGGTAGGGTGTAAGATCAGCGGGCTTCCAGTTTTTCCAATCGGCTTCCGTGACCATGCCCGACACTTTGCAGTACACATTTTTTAATGTGGAGAGGGCTTCAATATCTTCCTGCCAGGTCTGAATTTTCTGCAGCTTGATCTCTGGTTTTGCCATATGATCCAGTACAAAGGCCTGCTCCGGAAATTCGGCAGCGAGTTCAGCTGCATACTTCAATTGATCAGGCAAGACCAGAAGGTCATAAGTAAAACCAAAATCATTTAACAAGCTTATCCCTTTCCTGAATGCCGGTCTGAGCATCAAGGCCCGGTCTGTTTCCCCCTGCAGAATGTGCCTGAATCCCTTGAGGATTTGGTTTTCCTTCAGTTTGGCCAACTGAGCCTCAAGGTCATCGGCCTGGAGATCTACCCAACCGACTACGCCCCTGATAAAAGGGTTTGCTTCCGCATTGCGCAACTGGAAGTCGTTTTCCAGGGCAGATTGGTCGGACTGTACCACTATACAACCCTCAAAATTGAATTGCTGCAGGATGGGCTCCAGGTCTGCGGGACGAAAATCGTTCCGCAGCAACTGCATCTCTTCAGTGATCCAGCCGTCCCTTAGCGGGTCATAGTTCCAGAAATGCTGGTGTGCATCAATTCTTAACATAGTTCTTCACCAACTGCTTCTGCGTGCCCAGCCCATCGATGCCCAGTTCAATCACATCTCCTTCTTTCAGGTAGATCGGTGGCTTAAAGCCCAGGCCTACTCCTGCTGGGGTTCCTGTGGAAATCACATCGCCGGGAAGCAGGGTCATGAACTGACTCACATAAGCGATCACAAATGGCACATTGAAGATAAAATTCGACGTATTGCCATCCTGCATCTTCTGCCCGTTGACCGTCAGCCATAAACGCAGGTTGTCTACATCTGCAATCTCTTCCTGTGTAGCAAGGAATGGTCCAAGCGGGGCGAAAGTATCGCAGCCTTTACCCTTATCCCAGGTGCCATTACGCTCCAACTGAAATTCACGTTCAGAAACATCATTGTGCAGTAAATAACCCGCAACATAGTCGAGTGCTTCAGCTTCTTCCACATAGCTGGCTTTCTTACCGATCACCACGGCCAGTTCCACTTCCCAATCCGTCTTCACCGAATTTCGTGGGATGACCACATCATCGAAAGGGCCTACCATTGCTGTGCTCGATTTCATAAACACAACCGGCTCCGGCGGCAGCGGCGCATTGGTTTCTTTGGCATGATCGGCATAGTTCAGGCCGATGCAGACGATCTTCGAAGGACGTGCAATAGGTGAGCCCAAACGGCTGTCCTGTGGTACTTCGATTAAGGTATTTCTATTGGCTTTTACAAATTCTTCCAGCCTGGCCAATCCGTTGTCGGCAAAGAACTGCTCATTGTAATCTCCGCCAAAAGCAGAGGTATCGTACCAAATATCATCTATAATGACACCGATCTTTTCCTGACCGGCTACTCCCCATCTGATTAATTTCATGATGTTTTCCTGTTATGGTTAATTGTTCAATTTTATAAATCCTCCGTCCAGCGGGTAATCGTTGCCCGTTACAAAGCCGGCCTCATCAGAACAGAGGTAGAGCGCCAGTGAGGCCACTTCTTCCGGTTTGCCCATCCTTCCGATCGGTTGGCTCTTAGAAAGTTTCTCAAAAATTTCGGCTTCCTGTCCGGCATAGTTTTTCTGGATAAAACCATCAACAAAGGGTGTATGTACCCTTGCCGGGGAAATGCTGTTGCAGCGGATGTTATCTGCCAGGTAATCCCGGGCTACAGATAAGGTCATCGCATAAATGGCCCCTTTGCTCATGGAATAGGCGAAGCGGTCTGTGATGCCTACTACTGCTGCTATAGATGCCATATTCAGGATCACCCCTTTGTTCTTTTTCTTCATCAGGGGCAGGGCCGCATACATACAGTTGTAAGCACCCTTCACATTGACTTCAAAAACTCGTGTAAAGTCTTCTTCCGAAGTGGTATCGGCCTTGCCGACATGTGCGATACCTGCATTGTTGACCAAAATATCTACTTCGCCGATTTTATTGAAAATATCTACGACCTGGGCCTGATTGGTCACATCGCATGGATATCCTACTGCAAGGCCATCAAATTGATTGACTTCATTAATGGTTCCTGAACAAGCTTCCATATTGAGGTCCAGAATGTTTACTTCCGCACCCTGCTGCGCAAACAACACCGCAATGGCCCGACCAATGCCGCTGCCAGCTCCTGTGATAATGGCTTTTTTTCCTTTTAAACTAAACATCATATCTTATAATGAGACTCCTCTTTTCCAAGGTATAAAATCGTCCTGATTTAACAAAACTGCATTGGGGATGACTTCGCCACTGGCTGCCTTGATGCAGTACTCCAGGATCTCGATCCCCATTTCTTCAATGCTTTTTTCTCCCCTGATCACTGCTCCGGTATCGATATCGATGATGTCCGCCATGCGCTTCGCCAGTTGGGAATTGGTAGAAATTTTAATGACGGGACAGACCGGATTTCCAGTTGGTGTGCCCAAACCGGTAGTAAACAGGATCAGGGTGGCTCCGCTCGCGGCTTTGCCAGTGGTTGCCTCTACGTCATTCCCCGGTGTACAAACCAGGCTGAGCCCGGCTTTGGTGGCGGGTTCTGTATAATCCAGTACATCTACTACCGGAGAAGTGCCTGCCTTCTTAGCGGCTCCGGTGCTCTTGATGGCATCGGTAATCAGGCCATCCTTGATGTTACCCGGTGATGGGTTCATGTGGAAACCTGAACCTACAGCATGTGCCTGTGCATCATAATCCCGCATCAGGCGGATAAACTTCTCGGCGATCGGCTGATCTATACAACGGTCGACGATATTCTGTTCCGCACCACAAAGTTCCGGGAATTCGGCAAGCAATACCTTGGCACCCAGGGCAACCAGCAGGTCTGAGGTATAGCCCACGGCTGGGTTGGCAGAAATTCCGCTGAACCCATCGCTGCCACCGCATTTCACACCGACACACAGTGCACTGAGGGGCGCTGGCTTTCTTTCTATTTGATTGATCTCCGTCAGTCCAATAAAGGTCTGCCGTATCGCATCTTCGATCAGCTGTTCTTCGCTCTGGCTCAGTTGCTGCTCAAACACCAATACTTTCTTATTGAAACCAGGATTTCTTTCTTGCAGGTCCTTTAGAAAATCGGCAGTCTGCAAATGCTGACAGCCCAGGCTCAAAAGGGTGATCCCGGCTACATTTGGGTGGTCTGCATAGGACACCAGTAGGTTACTCAAAACCTGGGAATCTTGCCTGGTGCCGCCGCATCCGCCCTGATGGTTCAGGAATTTGATGCCGTCTACATTTTTGAAAACGCGGTTGGCTGCCGGATCAGCTGCAGTTAAATGATTGGGATGAAAAGCCTCAATGGCCGTCCCATTTTGATAAGCTTCCAGGAGTTGCCTGGTAAAATCTTTGTATTTATCCGTGACGGTATAACCCAGATTGTTGTGCAGGGCTTCCTTGATCACATCGAGGTTACGGTTTTCACAGAATACAGTCGGAATAAAAAGCCAGTAATTGGCTGTCCCAACCTTGCCTCCTTCCCGGTGGTATCCATTGAAAGTCCTGTTTTTAAAGGCAGAGACATCCGGTGCGGTCCATTGATAATCAACGGCCCTATAGGCATAATCTTCAGCCGCATGGCTGACATTGGCCGTCGTCATGAGTCCGCCCTTAGGTATATATGCGGTTGCCTTACCTACCAGTACCCCATACATGAGCACTTCATCTCCGATCTGCATTTCCTGAAGAAAGAATTTATGCTTGGCATAGATGTCGTCCTGCAGGACAATGGTATCCTGCGCCCAGGAAACGACTTCCCCTTTTGGCAAGTCCTGTAAAGCGACCAGCACATTGTCATCCGGATGGATCTTTAACACTTTCTTATTCGTAATCTGTGACATTAGCTGTTCAATTCAAATATTTTATTCATCATTACCCATTTCTCCCCGGGCCTTGCACCAGGCACGGCCTGCTGGTATTTCCACATCAGCTTTTCCCATTCCTGCACCTTTTCGTTTTCGGCATCCATGGTGTTTTTGCGATCAAAACTAAAATCGTCGCCAACCTCCATGACCATGAAAAGCCGGTTGCCAAACCTGTAAATTTCCATGGCCAGTATCCCTGCAGCGGTAATGCTGGCCTGTATTTCCGGCCAGACATCCTGGTGCATGGTTTCATATTCTTCAATTAACACCGGATCATCTACCAGATCCAGGGCCAGGGCATATCTAATCATAACACTATATTTTATGACGCGGTACTACTTTATGTCCGGTAAAACCAAACAAAAACACTACCGCAAAGCAAATCAATGGTACAATGTATCCGATCTGAATGTCATGGGTAACATCACTGATGTAGCCCATTACCGGGGGCAAAATAGCGCCACCTACGATAGACATGATGATCAGGCTGCTGCCCAGTTTGGTATCTGCCCCGAGGTCTTTGATCCCAAGGGAAAAGATGGTCGGAAACATAATGGACATGAAAAAGGCGATACCGATTACGGAAAAAAGTGCGACATAGCCCGACGTAAACATTGCTGAGGCACTTAACAATATACAAATCACTGCATAGATCACCAGGAGCAATTCAGCGCGGATAAATTTCATTAAAAACGTACCAATGACACGTCCAATCAAAAAGGCCAGCCCCATGCCATAACCGGCATACTTCCCTGCCGTTTGCTGATCAATCCCGGCAGCTTTGGTCGCATATAAAATAAAAAAACTGAATACGCAGACCTGCGCACCCACGTAGAAAAACTGAGCCGTTACTGCCCAACTCAGGTGTTTATGTCTCAAAGCATGCCATACCCCTTTCTTTTCCCCAATTTCCTTTTCTTCTTCTTTGATCTCAGGCAGTTTCAGAAACATGAAAATGACAGCGATCACCAAAATAATGCAGCCCAGCACCAGGTAAGGACCTTTTACAGAAGAAGCTTCTGAAGCAAGGGCCACCGCTCTTGCAGGCGCAGTCATCGTACTCAGTTCCCCATCAGAAAGGCCCTGGATCAAAATCACTTTTACCCCGATCACAGGAGCTAGTGTAGCAGCAAGGCCATTAAAGGTTTGAGCGAAGTTCAATCGAAAAGTAGCTGTTTCTGCCGGACCAAGCAGAGATGCGTAGGGATTGGCGGCAGTTTCCAATATGGTCAGTCCACAGGCAATAATGAACAGCGCTGCCAGAAAAAAGGAATACAATTGTGTATCTGCAGCCGGAATAAATAAAAATGAACCCAGCGCAAAGAAAGCCAGTCCGATGATGATGCCTGTCTTGTACCCGAACTTCTTTAACATAAAACCTGCCGGCAATGCCATCACAAAATAGGCGATGAATACTGCGGAATCAACCAGGGAGGCCTGCAAAGTGCTTAAACTGAATGAACGCTTTAAATGCGGAATCAAAACAGGATCAAGGTTATGAACAAATCCCCACATGAAAAACAGCGAGGTGATCATCATGAAGGGAAACAGGTATTTGTTTTGTGTCATCAGTTTTATAATTTGGTTATCCAAATAACGCGGATTCCTGCATCATTTGGATAACCTATATTATCCATTCATTAAGCTATTTTGGCATGTCCGGAAACTATTTTACCTGCAGTTCCAGCCTCACATTGGGTAGTCCCAATGTGGTATGCGGGGAGTAAGGGTTGTGCAGTTTCCAGCTGATGGGATAATATTTATCTTTCTCTATCTGCAGCGGCTTCAGATCCTTACGGTAAATCACCTGCTTCACATCGGTTGCAATGCCTATTGTACTGCTCTTTTGGAAGCCATTGTAGAATTTTACGATCAGCTGGTTCTTCCCTTTCTTTAGGGGCAGCAGAATTACATCCTTCATGCTGCGCACTTTGAGGGGGTTGTTGTGTTCGTCCAGAATCTCACCGTTTAAGGAAACTGTAACTGCATCTCCGCTGGTGATCCCTACGGCATAAGTCTGGTTCTCATCGGCTTCTATTTCCTGGAGCAGGTAGGTCGCAGTCGCTTTATCGGCCTCTACTTCGTACACCTCATTGTTTTTCCAGTCACTTTTCAATTGCCATACCGGGCTTTTGCCATTAGGCCAAGGCTGATCTATAGCTACATTTTTGAGGTTGCCATGTACACCGCCAGGACCAGAGTAGTAACTGCCCGACTGGTACAACTTACCCCAGTTCAAGCCCTTTCCGTTATTTAACGCTTCTTCTTTACCGCCACTTAGGGAAACAGTACTGCTTTTGCCCCCAATTTCCAGTTCGATCTCTTTGCCCTTCTCATTTTCGCTGTAATACAGTACCGGCTGAATGGTTCTGCTTGCGGAAGGTTTCAAGGTCCAGGATTCCTTTACGGTGCTCTGGTAACGGTTGCTGTAGTCTACACCGGAACTGCTGTAATGCTTAAAGGCGTTGTGGCCGTTCAGGACCATAGGGTAACTGTCTTTAAGAATATTTGCGGGAGGTACTGTGAATCCATTGACAAACTCAACAACAATCACCTTGAATTCTTTATCTATGCCCAATGAGGCAGGCACATAGAGCTGAACTCCCGCTGCGTTTTGTGTATATTTTATTTTGGTACGATCTGCTAAAACGCTTACACTTTTGATCTTGCCGCTAAGTCCGGGTAAGCTGATCTGTCCTTTTTCCGGAGCAGAAAGCAAATGCAGATAGAGCTTATTGGTTCTGCTGGTCAGGCTTCCCCATTTGAAGGAAATATGGAAAGGATCTGCATCTGTGCCATAAATTGCTTCTCCATTCTTGTTCAGCCACTGACCGATTTTGAGGAGTACGTCTTTTTCGAATCCCACCACAGATCCATCTCCCATTGGTCCGATGTTGAGCAGAAAATTCCCGCCGCGACTGGTCACCCGGATCAGGCTGGTCAACTTTTCGCGGATTTTATCTTCTTCTTTTCCACGCTTCTGAAAGGATCGGTAACCCCAGGTTTCGTCGAAGAAAGAAGCCGGCGACTGCCATGGTACGCCAATCGCATAATCCGGTTCCTGGTTATCGCCCATGACGTTAAAATCCCCCATGTCATTGCCCACGCGACTCCCGATCATACAGTCGGGCTGAAGTTTGTGAACAAGTTCGCTCAACTCTTTACTTTCTTTTGGGCTTTGTGAGCCCATATCAAACCACAATTCGGATACTTTTCCATAGTTGGTCAACAATTCGGTGATCTGCTTTTTATTCAGTTCCACATGTTCAGGAGTGATGTAATCGGAGTTGCTGCCTGAGATGGGCGAAGCTTGCGGAAAATGCCAGTCGATCAATGAGAAATACAAGCCAAAACGCAGCCCCCCTCTTTTACAGGCCTCTGATAGTTCCTTCAGCACATCCCGCTTATAGGGCGTAGCGTCTACGATATTGAAATCCGTCGTATTGGTTTTAAACATACAAAAGCCATCGTGATGCTTGGAAGTAATCACAATAGAGCGCATGCCGGCTTTTTTGGCTAAGGATACGATGGAATCAGGATTCCAGTTTGTCGGGTTGAATCTTTTGGCAACACGCTCGTAGTCGTCACTGTAAATCCCTGCATGGGCCTGGATCTGTTCACTTACGTTCCTATAGGAGGGTTTGCCATCCCAAACCCCGCCAAGTACAGAATAAACGCCAAAATGGATAAACATGGAGTATTTCTGAGCCTGCCAGTCCTTTAAGGCTTTGGGGTCATGCTGTGCAAAAACGTTTGTTTTTGCCAATAGCAATAGGACAATGAATAAAGTTAGTTTTTGTTTCATGGTGTGTGGACCAAAATTATTAATGGTTGAATCTCAAATAACGTAATTTCATTTCAGTAAAAATTTCCCAAATTGCCAAAATAGTATGTGATTTTGGCAGTAAATCCGCCCCTTACTCATTTTTTAGGGCATAAAAAAGCCCGAAATAATTCGGGCAAAGTCTTTTGATCATGAAGTAAGCGATTGGCTAACTTCTGTTTTGAAGTTCAGCTGCGCCTTCTTCGAGTTCCTGGAACCACTCTGCTCCGTATTTCCTCAACAAAGGCCCTTTTAAGAACTGGTACACGGGCACTTTCAGCTCTCGTCCAAATGAACAAGCATCGTGACAGATGTGCCAGCGGTCGTAATTGAGCACTTCAAATTCCGGATATTGCGTAACACGGATGGGATATAAATGACAGGAGATCGGCTTCTGCCAGTCAATAAGCCCCTGTTCGTAGCCCTTTTCTATTCCACATTTGGTGATGCCATTTTCGAAAGTCACATAGGCACATTCCTTATTTCCGTCAACACATGGTGTGGTCAGATCGCCATCAGCATCTACCACAGAAGTTCCATATTCCTCTATTGCGGCCAAGCCTTTCGGCTCGAGCAAATGCTGAATCTTGGGAAAAATATCCGCAAGTATGGCTGTTTCCGCCACATCTAAAGGTGCTCCTGCATCTCCCTCCACACAACAAATTCCCTTACACTTATTCAGGTTACAGACGAAGTTCTCTTTGATCAGATCTTCATGCACCAATGTATTCTGTACTTCTATCATCATCTATTTTACTATTGCCAAAGGATATTTCAATCCATCGGCCGATTTAATTTCCATTATAACGGAACCTACAAGTATCTCTACCTGTGCCTTTACAGGTACCCTGTTGCCATCATCTGTCACCCAAAGGTACAACCTGCTGTCTTTTCTAAAGATCCGGCCTGGCTTTATAGAAGGGCTAAATTTGAGACACCTGATTTTACCGAGCTTGGTCTTGATCGTCTCGCGCCCAACAAACTGTATCTCTAATTGGCTGACTTCATCGCCCAGAAAGTAATTGACCTTCACGAAGTCGCCTGATTTCATTTTGGAGATATCCAGACTTCTGGCAAAGTAATAAGAAGAAACGAGGTCGAAAGTTTGCTTAGTCGGGGTTTTAAAGGTACCCTTCGTTGCCACTACTTCTTTTTTATCCTGGTTAAACCGCGCCTTGTCCTGCCTCCTGTAACTGCCTTCCCTGATGTTCTCCTGATAGAAGTAAGGCTTTAAATCCTTTTGGTCTATATAAGAATCGTAATGGTCCCTGATCTTGTAAAATACATCGAAAGTCCCTGAGGTCTCCCCGTCCACACTGAGACGATAGGTCGGCTGCCCATCAAATTTCAGGTCCGAATTCAGCACTTTCAGCGTTCCTTCCGCAGCGGTGATGAAACCATACTTCAGCTTATAAGTGAGTACCTCGCCTGGCTGAAAGACGGGATCTTTAACAAAAGGCAGTTCCTGTGCCTGGCCATTTAAACTTAGGAATGCAGTGACGAATAACAACAATAACTTTCTCATACCTAAGCTAAAACAAAAAACAATCCAAAATTAATCCTTACGCTTATAAATCGGCACCGTAGAGCAAGGTTCGCCATACATGATGCTCTTCACTACGGGAGTCAGCAAATTGGTGATTTCCACATAAGCGGAAACAGGCAACTCGATATCCCCGCAGCCTTTCACGACTACCCTTTCATTTGCAAATGATCCCACATCAATCTTAGCCAAAGCTTTGGTAAACAAGACTGCTTCCAGCGTCTCCAGGCTACCGAATACCACTTCATGGGCATAAGGCCTCATCTTATTGGCCAGAAGCATGTAAGCCCAGGTAGGCACAATGGCATCCGCGCTGCAGATGACCGCAACGTTCTTACCTGTATATGCTGACCAGTCGTGGTTTTTGATGAACTCCCTGAAATCTTTTTCACGAAGCATCAGCCCATGGAAAAGGTTTTCCTTAATGTCATATACGACACGCTCACCCTGATTTAGGTATTCTTCCAGGTTAAGGGTGATTAAACCACTTGATGCTACTTTGTTGACAAAATTTTCCTGAATATCCATGATGCTGTATTGAAACTGATCTTTCCTTAAAACAAAAAACCGGAAGTCGCCATGACTTCCGGTTACAAAATTACGTAAAATAAGATTAATAGAATTTCACCCTATTGTCTTTTATCTTGCTTTTATCTTTTAAAGCTTGAAACGCCAATCCTAAGGATCTTTGTGAAGCTACCTGCATCATGGCTTCTTTTTGTTTATAAGTATTGGCCAATGGGCCTGGATTACTGAAGTTCTCTACTGTGAAGACATATACTCCGCTTTCACCATCGATTGATTTAGACAGTTTACCAGGAGCAGAACCAAATACAGCACCGACAACTTTATTTTCCTGTGAAACTCCAAGGATAACCGGATTGGCCAGGGCCATGTTCACCACTGGAGTCACTGGCTGACCTACCTTTTGAGCAACTTGCTCGATAGAACCAGCTCCCTGAGCAGCTTTATCCAATTTTTCTTTCAGCATTTTGGCTTTAACAGCATTGCGAACCATTGGTTCAATGTCTTTTTTCACTTGTTCCAGAGACAAAGTTCCTTCAGGAAGGATATTCGTCACCTTCGCAACCACAAAGCCATTGTCCATAGAATAAACTTCTTCAAGGACATCACCTTTATCTGCATTGTAAGCATCACGAATCAGCTGACGAGGATTATCCAATCCCGGGGCAAAACCCTGAGTTGGGGTAATCTTATCTGCAACACCTACTGTGTAACCATGCTTTTGAGCAATTGCTGCAAAATCACCGTCTTTCGCCTCATTCAGGAAGGCACTTGCTTTCTTATAAGCAGCATCTTTAGTCTTGTTACTGGAAGCCAAAGCTTTTTCTATATAGGCCAGTTTAGCAACTTTAGAAGAACCTACTTGTTTTTCTATTTTGATCAGGTGGACTCCGAATTGCGAAGTCACGATCTTAAGATCACCTACACTACCGTCAAATGCAGCGTTTTCGAATTCAGGAACCATCTGTCCACGGCTAAAAGTACCCAAATCGCCACCTTTATCCTTAGATCCGTCCTCGCTGTACTGAGCAGCCAGGCTGGCGAAACTTGCGCCTTTCTGGATTAAAGTTTTCAATGAATCTGCTACTTTCTTTGCTTTATCAACACCACCCAGTTTACTTGGGTTCAATAAAATATGAGCAGCTTTTACAGAATCAGGAGAGAAACGGGTATTGATTACTTTTACAAGTTTGTAGGAATTACCTGAGAATGTAGGACCGTAAAAACTTCCTGCAGGCAGATTGAATACTACTGAATCTACAGCCGGGTCCAATTTACCTTTAGTGATATAAGTATAAGGAACTTTCACATCAGAGTTATTGGCAGCAAACAAAGAATCATTTGTTGAAGTCCTGAAATCTGCAGCCAGTTTTTCTACCTGTGTTTTAACAGCAGCAGAGTCTGCCGCAGTAGGGTTTACACTGAATGAAACATATTCAAACGTACGGGTCTCTGTAGGATTTACAAAGCGGTTTTTGTTTTCATTATAGTAATCTGAATAATCAGACTCTGTAGGTTTTACATTCGCGTCAGGAATAGAAGCATAATTCAACAAAACATATTTAAAGTTTGCCAGTTTATTGCGTCTCAAATGATCATCGTTCGCTTCCAGTGTAGTCACGTAAAGTGAATTATTGATCAACTTCGCATATTTCTGCTGCAATGCTTGCTTTTCAATCTCTGCTTCTACTGCCAGCAGTTGTTTAGCCATCGCTGGATCTTTATAACCTTCTTTAAAGGTCCTGTCTACCTGTGCACGGTCTACCTGGCCAGTCTGAGGATTGCCAAAATATTGAACAATCAGCGGACTTGGATTTTCTCCTCTAATCAGGTTCATTAACTCTGCATCAGAAACGGTTAAACCCAACCTGTTGTATTCTTTTCCTAAAAGGATATTGGCAATTTCGCCCTGCCATACATTGTCTACAGCCATGGCCTGCATCTGTGCATTACCAGAACCGCCATACTGTTGTTTGAATTGCGCCAAACTCTGATCAACCTTTGCACCGAATTCATCTATGCTGATATCTTCACCGTCAATCGACCCTACTACTTTTTGAGACTCAGCCCAGAAAGGTTTACCAGCCTGAATTGCATCACCAACTAAAAATGCAACAATTGCAAAACCGATGGCCCCTATCAGGATATAGCCTGCGCGATTCCGCAAAAATGTCATTAATCCCATAATATTCTTATTTATAATCTTTTTTTAAGAGGGCGCAAGATACAACTTTTGGGAAAAAAAGAAAATATTAAATTGTATTTGAATAAGTATTTAAAAATTAAGGAAATAGGCAGCCCTAAATACCTTATTCCGCAAAGCCTTTTGGCACATAGGTTTCCCCGCTGCCGCCGGACCAGTTGATCACACTGAAGTCTTCCGTAGCATTAAAGTTATTGGCGTCAAGACGGGTCCCGTCAGGCTTGGTAATCACCCCTTTCGGAGAAAAGAACATCCTTTTATTCTGGTCCCAGACCAGTTCGTCGGTATTAAATGTCAGCTTATCATTGACCACAACTACATTACGCCTGAATGTTGCGGTTTTCTCCGTATCCTTCATGATGGCATAGTCTGAAGTGATAGAGCCCTTGATGTTCGTAAATTCGTCGAGAAAGTTGATTTTAACCCCTTTGGGCATCTCCTGATAGACCGTACCATTTGTTTCAGTTACCTTCTCCAGAACAGGGGCAAAGCCCTGGGCCTTTACTTTAGCAGAATCACTATAAATGATGTCGACCTTAGTGGTTCGGTCGCGGTTTAATACGACATTCTTACCCAGCTTTGGCGCCTTCTTCAGATCGTCTTCTGCACAGGAACTCAGGCAAAGCTGGAACAGAAATAGTATAACACAACTATATATTATACCGCGGCCAGCCATTAGTCGAATTTAAATCTTCTAAACCAGGTATCATTAAGTGTAAATCCTAAATGCAGGTTCAGGTAGTTTTCCTGAATCAGGCTATTGCTCATGCTGCCCCTTTTACCCAGTTCTGCGGTAAAGTTCAGCTTGTAAAAAGAGAACCTGCTCTGTGCCAGGGGCAATCCCAAACCGAAAGTGATCGCTTGCTGTTTGATGTCGGTATTACCCACGCGGATATAGGTCTTGTCGTAAACGAAACCTAAACGGTAGTCCACCCTTTTGAAATAACTACCTATAGAAGTCATGTCAGGTGTATATTGTCCACCGACTGAAAAACCCCAGCTGTCTTCCAGACCCTGATTGGCATTGGCGACCGTCAATTTAGACCATTGACCAGTTCTGTAATCGGCGCCTAACAACCATTTGTTGTCCCGTTGAATAGAGATCCCAAAATTATGTATCAGTGGCAATTTCAGTTTTGCTGCAGCATTTTCATTGTTGACCAATGTATCAAAAGCAGACTGCTCTCCTCCAGCCGCATCTTTTAAATATTGTGTAACGACAAAGGACTTGGTTGAGTTAATTTTTGAAGGTGAAGAACCGGAATAACCAAGGGTGATTCTTTTCTTGGCACCCAGTGGAATGTCATATTGCGCTCCATAGGAGAAAGCCAGACCACCAACACTGTTTTTGTCCTGGGCACGGGTGTTGAATGAACTGGCATTTGCCAATTCAATAGAGCGGGTCTCCTGAAGGTTACCAAACAGGTATTCCACATTTAAACCCACACGGAAATTGCTTCCGAACTGCTGTCCGAAACCAACGTAAGCTTTCGTCAGTCCACCTTCACCGGCATATAATGCATTGTAAGTATTTGTATCTACGGTGTTATATTTCGATGAGGCAGAAAACTCATAACCGAGTTCGGTATAAGGAAGGATACCGACACTGAAAGCCGACTTACCTTGCTTGATCGGAAATGCCAATGCCACATGGTTCAGGGTAGAATTGAAACTGGTTTCATCTGTTCCGCTTTTTTTCAATTGCGTAAAACCCGCCGACATGCCCATATCCAGGGTAGTCAATGTAATGCCGCTATAAGAGGCAGGATTTTGCATATTGATGTTGCTGTAAGGACTTGGCTTGTTAATGGCCGTTGAGATTCCGCCCATAGCCCTGAACTGAGGTAATAAAGAGCCTCTTACATTACCCAGACCATATCTGGAGTAAGGAGATTGGGTAGTGACCTGTGCCTCAACTGAAAAACTGACCAGCAATACCAATACTGCCGCTATATAATTAATTTTTTTGTACATATTCAAATGCAATGACTTCATTTAATCCTTTTAATACTAAGTAGGGATCGTGTATAATTTGAGGCGCAAAGATGGTCTTTTTTAATTGCACTAGCAAAAAAGCGGCATCCCCCCCTGTGATTAATACTTTCAGATCCTTATTATTTTTATTTTGTTGGGCGATAAACCCTTCTACTTCATTCATTGTTCCCTGCAATACACCGTTTTTTATCGCAGATCCCGTATCTCTTCCTTCGGGGATTTCCAACTCTTCCCTGTTCCATTCCACCAGCGGCAAGCGTCCGGTAAAATGATTCAGCGCCTGGAAGCGCATCTGAAATCCCAAACTGATACTTCCGCCATAGTACTCTGCCTGATCGTTTAACAAATCATAGGTAATACAGGTCCCGGCATCGATCATCAAACAGTTCTCATTGCGATATAAGCAATTGGCCGCAACTACCTTGGCCCAGCGATCCAAACCCAAAGTCTGAACAGACTGGTAATAATTCTTTATCCCGGTATTCAGGGAGGTAGAAAACTCAACGTAATTGCTATTTTGTTTCAGTGTGTCTATCACTTCATCCAGTTCACGGGAAACAGAAGAAATAGTGGAATTGTTAACCTTATATTTTTCTATGATTTCCTTTAACAAGACTGGGCTAAGCTGGCTCAGGCTTTGGTAATGGAGCAGTTCCCGGTCTTTAAAAACGGCCAGTTTACCATTCGTATTCCCAATATCCAGAACAAGATTATGCATTAGCCATTCTAAACTTCATCCCACAAAGCTATTAATCTTTAGCAAGTTTCAAGCTTTCAAATTGTTAAAAAAAGTTAAACAAACAAAAAGTACTGGATGGCGAAAACCAGGATCAGGAACAGACTTTCATAAAACCAGCGCTTTTTTGCATTGGAAAAATAGTAGGCCAGCAATACCGCACCCGGCGGCACGCAAAGTAAGAAATGGTACAATCTGAAATCAGGCTTGGTATAGAAACTTACGATGCTGATGATAAACATGAAGAACAGCATCTGAAAAGCCTTCCTGGTGCTGATGAAACTCCTGAAGAAGTTCTCCCTCAATTGCAAAGTGGCCAGTACAATCATCACCAAAACCGGAACGAGCACCAGGTAATCGTTGTAATTGATTTTAAATACGGAAGGGAATTTATTTCCAAGCGGAAGCCAGATCTTATAAAACATAGATATGCTGTCATTCCAGTAATAATAAACCGCTACAAAGAAAAAGATCGTAAGAAAACCCACCAGGCCGGAAACCCATTCCCGCCAGTCAAAAGAACGATAAAGCAGCAGGGTAAACCACAGCATCCCCAACATCACGATGAAGGGAAAATAAATGAGCGTACCTAAGGCAATGATCATTCCCGTATCAAACAGGATCATAATGGCATTAGGAGATTTTCCGATCTTCAGGAATTTATCCATGATCCAGATGAGCAGGAAATTACAGATCAGCGTGGGACTCAGGATTTGAAAGGGCATGAACAAACTCGCTGCTGTAATGTATAACAAAGCCGGAAGGTATCCGGGCTTGCTCAGCAAGGCATGGTTATTCACCACCCGGTTAAACAGAATGGCCTGGATGTAGATGATCAGTCCGGCAACAAACACATTTCCGGCAGAAGAAAAACTATCCTGTAAGGGGATCTGAATGAAGAATTTAGTATAAGGTTCGAGAAATTCAAACTGCAACACCGGAGGAAGGTCGGCAAATAGGGCCATCCGCATAAAAAAGGTATACGCGAATAGGAGCAGTAGGTTTATGGGATTTAAATTTCTGAATTGATTGATCATGCCTCTTATACTTAGGCAAAGTAAAGGAAATTATCTCGCAAACTCCTTCACTACTTTATCAATTACCGAGGCTGTTTCATCCGGAAAGTAAAACTGATGTTCCTGGGGCTCCCTCACCCATTTCTGAATGATAGGTAACCAGTTTTTATTGCTCCCCCAGATCACCGGAAGGCCGAATTGTTTCAGCGCATAGGCATTGCACTGCTGCTCATATTGAAATTTCATCGGGGCAACCAACAATTTCTTCCCCATATATAGTGCCTCTGCTGGCCCTTCAAATCCTCCTCCGGTAAACAATCCTTCACAGGAAGCCAGACTTTGGTTAAAAAGCTCATTATTCACTGCTGAAACTTTGACATTGGCATCCTGGTAGGCTGATTTTGCATGCTTGGAAAACACTTCCCAGTTGACATCCGGAACCTGCTTTAAAATGGGTACCAGGAACTGGTCATCGATTGCAGGCAGATAAACGGTATAATGACCGAGATTAGATACGATCCTGTTCCGGATTTCCGCACGAATTACCGGCGTATAGATGAAATCATCGTACCTGTCGAAATGAAAACCCACGTAATGTGTTGCGGGTGCGTAGTACTTCATGACCAGTTGAGCCCAGTCTATACTCCTGGGTTTGGGAACTTTTGGCGACTGAAAGGAGGCCTGATGGCTCAATCCTACACTGGGAATCCCCTGTCGTTTGCAGGCCCAGGCGGTTACCGGTTCAAAATCATTCAGGATCAGATTATATTCCTTCAGCGGAACCCTGCGCATGTCTTTTACAAATTGCGGCAGGTTCATGGTTTTCCAGGTCTCATAATGATTTACTCCCCCTTTTTTACCAAAGATAAAACTGAAGCCATGCAATTGATACCTGACCTCCTGGCTCAGTTTCACATCTGCCTGCGTCCCGCTGATCAGCAAATCTACTTCGCCATGTTGCTGCAGCAATGGTACAATTTCCCGGGCACGGCTGATGTGTCCGTTTCCTGTTCCCTGAATGGCATAGAGTATTTTCATCCGCACCGAATATCTGCAATTTTTAGGCCTTAGACAATCTCTAATTTAATCTTTTGCAGAAGCGTATTGATGTCGAGTTTACTGTGGAGGTCTTCACTATCAGACAGCAGTCCTTCTTCCACTTCATCTTTTTCAAAATCCTTATGCTCATACTTGAAAATGGTCCATTCTTTTTCATGATATTCCAATGCGGTTAAGTTTTCCACCCAATCGCCACTGTTCAGATAGGTGACAGCACCATGCTCTGTATCAATCTTTCTCATTTCGGGCTGATGGATATGTCCGCAAACGACATAACCGTATCCTTTTTCTGCTGCGAGTTCCGCGGCAGTGTCTTCAAATTTATTGATGAACTTGACTGCATCTTTGAATTTGGCCTTGATCCTCTTGGAGAAGCTCATTTTTTCCCGCCCCACTAATGTCAGTCCCCAGTTTACAAAACTATTGATCAATATGAGAGTGTCATAACCGACAGCACCGAGTTTTGCCAGCCATTTGGAATGCTGCATGGTCACATCAAATACATCTCCATGAAAGAACCAGGCTTTTTTACCATCAAGCTCCAGGATCAGCTTATTCTGCAAATGAAAAGCACCCATATGCATGTCGGCAAATTTACGCAGCAACTCATCATGGTTTCCGGTGAGGTAATACACTGGAACACCTTCTACCACGAATTTCATCAGTTTACGCACAACCTTCATGTGTGTTTCAGGCCAGTAGCGCTTGCTGAATTGCCATACATCGATGATGTCTCCGTTCAGCACCAACATTTTGGGCTTGATACTTTTCAGGTACTTCAACAATTCTTTGGCATGACAGCCATAGGTACCGAGGTGTACATCTGAAATCACCGCTATGTCGACTTCTCTCTTAGACATCATCTTCATCCATTGTCAGTTCGTATGGCCCGAAAAAGAAAGCAACAATCACAATCAGGCATGCAATAAAAAACAATTCCAGCATAGGACATTAGTTTATTATACAAAACTGCAAAGCAAAGATTAACAATCGGTTAAGAAGATGTTATTTATAAGAATCAGAAGCGATTCAAAGAAAACGAAATGGGGATGTTGTATTTCACACGGACCGGAATCCCATGTTGTTTTCCAGGAATCCAGGCGGGAGACCTGCGCAAAACCCGAACAGCCTCCTCATCAATTGAGGGACTTACGCTTCTATCAACCTTGATGTCACTCAACGTGCCGTTCTTCTCCACTATAAAGCTAAGAAACACCCTGCCGGAAATCCCTGCACGCTGCGCATCTGCCGGATAACGCACCGACCGTGACAAATAACTATAGAACGCATCCATTCCTCCCTTAAAAACCGGAAATTCATTTTCAAGCGCATAAATGTAAGTGTTGCCATCTTTGAAACTCTCGCCTGAAAGGAATTTTCCCTTCAGAAACTTTTCCTTGATCCAATAAGTCCCTGCAGCATTTGTTTCTGTCCAAAGTCCGTCTTTTAGTCCCCCTACATAATCCCCCTCTTCAATAACCTCCTCAGTGCCCCATTTCTTGTGCTGTTTAACATGCCCTTTACCTTCGGCCACCATCACTGTTCCAAGAGAATCTGCGTAATAATCCAGCCGATAGGGCACCATCTCAAAGGTCGGTAATGCCGCCGGAGACACCGGCAAAGCGGAACTCACACTATCATAATCAACAATCTTATTTACCTTTCCGTTTTCAAAGAAAAAATACCCCTTAGCTACAGGTTTGCCTTTCACATAAGTAATCAGAGACTCTTTTTTACCGCTTTTGCTATACCTCAAAAACTGTCCTTCGTAAACCAAAACGGGTTCAAACTGGGAAACCAGCCCCCGGGACTTCTGATTTCCGTTGGCATATTGCTCCAGCAGGATGAAGTCCGTAGTTCCGGAATCAGGTTCCTGGATTACACGGATATAATCCGCACTGTCCTTAGTGGAAAGGTGCTTTCCGTTACTTTTCAGAAAATACACATTTTGTCGCTTTTGAGCCTGGGCAACACCCAAACCCGTCAACAATGCGATCAGGAGCGTTATACTTTTCATCAGCTACAATCAGGCTGTTTTTTTCTTTTTCTTATCATCGTATACGGCAAATCCCAATGCCACCAGGAGCAGTATTGAACCGGCCAGGGAAATTTTCTCTCCTGTGTAATAAGATGTCGGCTCAAACTTGAATTCCACTTTATGGTTCCCGGCCTCCAATTGTGCTGCACGTAAAACATAATCTGCGCGGAAATAAGGTTTCTGTTTGCCATCTACATACATGTTCCAGCCCTTATCGTAATAGATTTCAGAAAATACCGCAATGATGTCTCTCGGTGCGCTGTAAGAATACACCAGATGATCAGGATGGTAACTTTCCAGCTTAATCGAAGCTGTTGGATCTACACCTACACGTTTCGCATCGATCATGCTTTTATAAGCCACATCCACGATCGCTTCCTTCTTAGGATCAAAACTATTGATCGCTTTCATTTCTTCGTCTGCTCCGTTTGCATATTGGATGTTACCAACAATCCAGGCATGTCCGGCAGCAGTGTTGTTGCGCTGCATCTTGAATGAACCATTTTGCTGATCCTGTGTAATGATGTACTTCGTATTCAGCATGTCTAAAACATCCTGATTGATGCTTTTTGAGAATTGTTTATCGATCAGTTCCTGGAAACGTTTTAATTTCGCCGCATGATACCCTCCTATAGTTTTGTGAAACTGTGAAGTTTGTGCATCTGAAAAGGTATTGATACTCAAATCCAATACCCTGAAATCAGGATCCGTATCTGAGGAAATAAAGGTATCTACATCTCTAGGCTGAAAGCTATTCGCTAAATCACTCTTATTGGCAAAATTCTTATTGTTCAGGTAACGGCGGTCTACTTGCCACATATCAATCAGCACAGCCAGTCCCAAAAGGATAACTGCCAGCTGCAGGTTCATTTTTTTGGTAATCAATGCCCAAACCAGACCGTACCCGATGGCAACGAACAACACCGAACGTAAAGCATCGGCACGCGCGATATCAGCCCTATCGGAAATTAAGGCCGAAGCGATGCGCTGTGCCATTTCCGCATTGTTCTCCAGCATCTGTGTCAGTGCCTGTACCATCTGCTGATGATTCGATGTGGTGAAACTAAAGAAGGCCGTCGGCATGATGGCAACCAACAAAGCAAAACCACCTGTAATTCCTGCTGCAATACTCAGTTTCTTCACAAGTACTTTTTGATCGTAGCCTCCTTCCTGTGCTTCCTTGATCGAAAGGAATGCCAATATAGGCACCATTAGTCCTACCAGAGCAAGAATGGATTCCACAGCCCTGAACTTGTTGTACATTGGGAAATACTCAAAAAAGAGATCTGAGATCAACGGAAAGTTTTTTCCGAAGGACAGGAACATGAATAAAACAGTAGTACCTAAAATCCACCATTTCAACCTGTTTTTTACGATCAACAGGCCAAAAACAAACAGGAAGCACACAATAGCCCCGAAATAGTAAGGTCCGGATGTACCTGGTTTTTCTCCCCAATATTGTTGAAGGCCAACTTGTCCTGCCAACTGCTGGATCGCCTGGGTTGGATCTCCTCCCGTAATTCCCTGTAATGTTTTGTACGTATTGCTTTCCGGATTCACCAAAGCCTCAATACTCGTAGCTCCGCCATACAGATTTGGGATCAGGAAAGTAAAGCTCTCTCCCACACCCTGGCTCCAGCCATAAGCGTATTCTTTGGAAAGGCCGTTTTTCTCTTCTGAAGCATCGGTTGTCAGGTTGGAACTTCCACGGTTAGACTCTTTTCCATATTCATAGGTGGTCCACAGCGTACCCATATTGATCATTAAAGCAAGGATACCTCCTGCTGCCAGGAAGCCGATACTTTTACCAAATGATTTCAATTGACCTCCTTTTATCGCATGGTACAGTTCAAATCCAATAAAGATCAACAATGCAATAAACAGATAATAGGTCATCTGTATGTGGTTTGACCTGATTTCAAGCGCGATAAAAAGGGCGAACAGGGATCCACCAATGAGGTGTTTTCCCCTGAGGGTGAGTATTGTAGCGGCAATTATCGGTGCCAGAAAGGCAATGGCCAGGGCCTTATTGCTGTGTCCGGCAGCTATAATGATAAAATTATAAGAAGTAAAGGCAAATGCAATTGCTCCCGCAGCGGCAAGCCAGGGGTTGATCTTCAATACACAAAACAACAAATACGCACCCAGAAGGTATAGTAGCACTACATCGACCGGATCAGGGAGTACTGTTTTGATCAGGGAAATGACATGTGATGCACCATTCATCGGGTATTGAACCCAAATCTGATAGGCAGGCATACCGCCAAACATCTGGTTGGTCCAAAGAGGCCCTTTACCATCCTTGGCTTTATAATCCATGATTTCTTTTTGCATGGCTTTAGCCTGGATCACATCACTTTGTGCAGGTGCTTTGCCTTGTAAAACAGGACTGAAATAGACGAAACAGATGATTACAAAAAATCCAATAATGGCCAGGTGTATGCCATTTGCTTTTAACCAATTATTCATTAAGGTTTGTTTAAGATTTAAACTAAGCCCAAACTTAGATAAAATTGTCTTATATAAAAACAATTTTATCTAAAGTTCCGCACCTGAGAACAAGCGGACTATTTGATCTCTTCGTAATCGACAAAATCACCGAGTTTATCGGTTCTGCCCCCCTTCGCCTGAGGAGGCATGTAATCTATCGATATTGATCCTTCAGGTTTTGCATTGCGATTTCGCTCCTGTGAACCAGTCTGGCCCTGTGCTTTTTGCTGCACCTTGTTTACCATTTTGACAAATACCATTGGCAGTATCAAACGAATGATCACCCGAATGATGTAAAGTACCAAAATGGTAATGACTATAAATTTTATAACTCCCATTATCTTTTCTTAATGTTCTGACCTATGACGAATCCGAAAAGGTCTTTATTACAAATGTGTTTTGTTTATTGCATAACAATTACAATACCACCTCATCAATTGTCTTCGGTAATGGCCGCAACCCTGCCGATTTGTCCGTCTTCAAGCCTTACCTTAATTCCTCTGGAATGATAGGCCGCAGAAGTCAGCAGATTTGCTACGATTCCCCTGGTCAGTTTTCCACTGCGCTGATCTTTTTTTAAGATGATCTCCACTTCCAATCCCGGATAAATGTCTTTTCTATTTTTCCCGTCCATTTCTACAATTTCATTTTATTTCTTTCCAAAACGTTCTTCAAACATTTTCTCCATAGCAAACATCTCATCACGCAGCCTTGCCGCCAGCAGAAAATCCATGTCTTTTGCGGCCTTAGCCATATCTTTCTTGGTTTTGTCGATGGATTTCTGCATTTCCGGCTTGGTCATATACTGAACGATCGGATCTGCGGCCATACTCACTTCATCTACCTCTACATAGGCTTTTGCCCTTGTGTTATTTTCCGAGAAATCGAGCATCGAAGTCTGCTCCATGATGGCCTCCCGGCTCTTTCCAACGGTCTTAGGGGTAATGCCATGTTCCAGGTTGTAGGCAATTTGTTTTTCCCGTCTCCGGTTCGTCTCATCTATGGTCTTTTCCATTGACTCGGTAACCTTGTCAGCATACATGATCACGCGGCCCCTATCGTTACGGGCAGCACGGCCGATGGTCTGGATCAACGATTTTTCTGACCGCAGGAATCCTTCTTTATCGGCATCCAGAATTGCGACCAGTGAAACTTCCGGCAAATCCAGCCCTTCTCTTAAAAGGTTGATCCCGATCAGTACGTCAAATTCTCCAAGCCTTAGTCCGCGCAGAATCTCTACCCTTTCCAGGGTTTTGACCTCTGAGTGGATATAACGGCATTTGATGTTCAGCCGGTCCATATATTTAGTCAGCTCTTCAGCCATCCTTTTTGTTAGTGTAGTGACCAGCACCCGGTCGCCCATCTTAATGGTTTTATCGACCTCATCCAGGAGATCATCCACCTGGTTGATTGCAGGCCGAACCTCGATGATCGGATCGAGCAGCCCTGTAGGCCTGATCACCTGTTCAATCACAATCCCTTCGGATTTCTGCAGTTCGTAATCTGCCGGCGTTGCACTCACATAAATGGTCTGTGGTGCCAGCCTTTCAAATTCATCAAAATTTAAAGGCCGGTTGTCCAAAGCTGAAGGCAGCCTGAATCCATACTCAACCAGCGACATCTTCCTCGATCTGTCACCACCGTACATTGCCCGGATCTGTGGTACCGTGACATGGCTTTCATCGATCACCATCAAATAATCATCCGGAAAATAATCGAGCAAACAGAAGGGCCGCATGCCCGGCGAACGGCCGTCAAAAAATCTGGAATAGTTCTCGATACCGGAACAATAGCCCAGCTCCTTCATCATTTCAATATCGAAATTCACCCTTTCCTCCAGCCTTTTGGCCTCCAGCAATTGGCGGTCATCGATCAATTGGTTCTTCCTGATCTCCAGTTCTTCCTGGATGCCCCAGATGGAAGAATTGAAGCGATCTTTGGGTGTCACGAAAAGATTGGCCGGATAAATGGCCATGTCCTGCATTTTTTCTATGGTTTTACCGGTTATCGGATCTATGATGCTCAGTTCCTCGATATCGTCTCCAAAAAAAGAAACGCGATAGGCATTATCCAGGTAGGCAGGAAAAATGTCTACGGTATCTCCCTTCACACGGAATGTTCCCCGCTTGAAGTCATTGGTGGTGCGTGCGTAGAGGATCTCTACCAGGCTGTGCAAAAAGGAATTTCGGGAAATCCTTGTGCCTACCGAAAACCGGAACACCGAACGCGAAAAATCTTCCGGATTTCCCATACCATAAATACAGGAGATAGAGGAAACCACAATGACATCCCGCCGGCCCGACATTAGTGCGGATGTGGTCCTTAACCGGAGTTTCTCAATTTCCTCATTGATGCTGAGGTCCTTTTCAATATAGGTATTGCTGCTGGCGATAAATGCTTCCGGCTGGTAGTAGTCGTAATAGGATACGAAATAATTGACCGCATTATCCGGGAAGAACTGCTTGAACTCTCCATACAACTGCGCTGCGAGTGTTTTATTGTGGCTCAGGATCAGCGTCGGCTTTTGGGTCTGTTCGATGACATTGGCCACAGTAAAGGTCTTTCCTGACCCTGTAACCCCCAAAAGCGTCTGGTAATTCTCCTGGTTATTGACCCCCTCAACCAATTGCTGAATTGCATTGGGCTGATCTCCCGTAGGCTTATAATTAGAAACGATTTTAAATTCCATAGGTGATCAAATATAAGCATTGGCTGTTGCATGTTGGGTATTTATATGGTAATTTTATGCAGGCACAATTCAATTTAAATCCTTAATATCATGATATTCGAACTCAGTAAAACCAAATCGCTGGCCAATGTTTTCATTGCTGAACTTCGGGATGAAACCAAGCAGAAAGATGCCATGCGCTTCCGCCGGAATATGGAACGTATCGGTGAATGTTTTGCCTTTGAAATTGGCAAAACGCTGGATTATACAGCGACAGAAACACAGACTCCCCTGGGTATTGCAGCAAGTGTAGCGCTTACAGATCAACCGGTTCTGGCTACCATACTCCGGGCAGGACTACCTTTACATCAAGGTTTACTGAACATCTTCGATCAGGCAGACTGCGCTTTCATTACCGCCTACCGCCGCAACCATAAAAGCGGCAGCTTTGAGATCCAGCTGGAGCACATCGCTTCACCGGACCTGACCGACAGGATAGTCATTCTCGCTGATCCGATGCTTGCCACTGGGCTGAGCATGGTCATTTGCTGCAAGGAACTGATTCGAAAATTCCAGATCCGCGAACTGCACATTGTCTCTGTTATTGCGAGTACAGAAGGCATCAACCACGTCCGTGCCAATTTACCAAAAGCAAAGTTGTGGATCGGGGCCATTGATGAAGAAATGACCAGCAAGGCTTACATCGTGCCAGGACTGGGGGATGCGGGAGACCTTGCCTATGGTCTTAAACAATAATTTTACTGGAATCGAAATACTTATTGCAAATTTGCAGAATAGCAAAGCAATATGATCAAACACATCTTTTTTGACCTGGACCATACCATTTGGGATTTTGATAAAAATGCTGAAGAGAGCCTGCTCGAACTTTACAGCCGGTATGAGCTGGATAAACTGGGCCTGAATTCGGCTGAAAAGTTTATCTCGACTTATACAGAGAACAATCATTTGCTTTGGGCCCAATACCATCTTGGGCAGATCACTAAAGAAACCCTTCGATCTGAGCGCTTTAGTAAAACCTTTGTACAATTGGGGCTGCATCCTGATCGCATACCGCCCCAATTTGAAGACGATTATGTGAGCCTTACACCAACCAAGAGGAATTTATTTGACGGAGCAACCACTGTCCTTACCTACCTCAGGCAGAAATACGACCTTCACATCATATCCAATGGTTTTAAAGAATCTACCTTGAAAAAGCTGGAAGTCTGTGATCTCAATTGCTATTTCCAAAACATCATCATCTCAGAAGATGTGGGTGTAAATAAACCCGATAAGGCTATTTTTGAATATGCGCTGGACAAAGCTTCTGCACTAAAAGAAGAAAGCATCATGATTGGCGACAGCATTGAAGCTGACATCCGTGGTGCACAAGCTTTTGGAATGAAGGCCATTTTCTTTAATCCGACGTACAAAGAACTGCCCGATGACGTAATATGGCAGATCAACCACATGGAGGAATTGCTGCAACATTTTTAATACGCAAGAAATCTTGGTACAGCCTTGGCATTGTGACCAATACACACAAAAACAAACCAAATTATGAAAACGCTATTTCTAATTATCGCAGCTGCGCTGCAAACCACCTTTGCTTTTTCGCAAAGCGCCACCGAACTGTTCATTGAAATCCCTGAACAAGGAAAAATAAGCGTCTATGTAGACGATGAAATGATCAGTTCTTCTAAAAATCTTTTCCGGTTTTACGATGTACAGAATCCTAACCCGACGGTAACCATACTGCAGAACAACAAGCAGATCGCAAAATCGAAAATAGAGATCAGGCCAAATTACCGTACCTTCCTGAGCTACTCCAAAAGATCGGGTCTACAGGTAGTCAAAACACTGCCGGTCATCCAGAATAATACCTATGCACTGGACGACTGGGACGGTGTCATTGGCGGTAGCATTGGCAGACCGGAACGACCGGGTGCTGGCAGACCTACCCGTCCGGCCATACCTGCAGCAAATAACATCATGTCTGATCAATCCTTCAATGAACTCTATAACCTCGTAAAAAAGGAAGCTTTTGAAGATGGAAAAATTAAGATCATCAGTGCGGCCATTCCAGCCAATCTGATCACAACTGCACAACTGACCTCTTTGCTGAAGCAGTTTAGTTTCGATGAAAGAAAACTGGCCGCAGCCAAAGTCGCCTATCCCGGTATTGTCGACAAGCAGAACTTTTTCAAAGTGGCAGAAATCTTTGATTTTTCCAGCAATAGGGACAAATTATTTGACTTCATCAAAACTACAGCAACCCGTTAATCTGTAATGGGCATTGCAAAAGATCATCAGCACCTACTTAACTTAGCCGAGGTTTACCAGGCTAAGCTAAGTAGGTATCCAGAGAAGCTGTTTCAGCAAACACCTCCGATTGGCGGATGGTCATACTCAGAAGTCTACTTTCACATTTTTGACTCCAGCCTACTGGCATTGCAGACCATAAGAGATTGCATACAAGGGAAAGCGGAGCGAAAAGCTACTCCATTCCTGGTCCGGCTAATTTTGTTTTTGGGCAGCCTGCCGCCAGGAAAAAAATATAAGGCACCGAAAAGACTTGCTGAGCGGCTCCGAAAAATTGACCAAAAGGAGGCTCAGGAACTCATTGAGAAGTTTTTGCAGCAATTGGAAAAGGATTATCCCCATATGGAAGAAGCGGATCCGGCCATAAAAACGCCTCATCCGAGAATGGGTTACTTAAATACCGCGCAATGGCTCCGTTTCGCAAGGATCCACCTGGCACATCACCTAAAACAACTCGACAGGATTGAGAAGAGCTTTTAAATTCACATCTTTGTGTCAATGAAGATCCCAAGGATTAAAGGCTTCGATCAGCAAGCGTTCGACAAGTATGTAAAAAATACAGGCTGGCTAATGTTCGGCAAACTGTTGAGCATGGTGGTCAGTTTCTTGATCGCCGTATACCTGGGACCTTCTTCCTTTGGCGACCTCAGTTTTGTAGATGCCCTTACCGCGATTGTCGCCGCTGTAGGCACACTGGGCCTGGATACCTTCATCATTCGTGAGATCATCAATGAACCGGAGAAAAAAGATGAAATACTGGGTACCTCCCTTTGGATGCGCATAGGTACCAGTGCGATCATTATCCCGCTGAGCGTTTGCATTTACCTGTTTTTTCACAGCACTTCAGATAAGCCCGGACAACCGCTGACCTTGCTGGTATTTTTTTTAAGTGCAGCATCATTTTTCAGGTCCTTCAATATCATAGATTCTTATTTTCAATCGCAGGTGCAATCTAAATATGTGGTTCAGGTACAAAATATCTGTGTGATCTTGTCTGCAATACTTAAGATCATTCTGGTCTGGATACAGGCCGAACTGATCTGGTTTGCCGTAGCACTGACCTTCGACGCATGCATCCTCGCCCTGGGTCTCGTCTACATGTACCACCTGAGGGGATTTAAGATGCGTAGCTGGACTTTCAATCTTCAAAGGGCAAAATCTTTGCTAAAACAATCCTTCCCACTCATCCTTTCTGCCGTGATGGTTTCCATCTACATGAAGATTGACACCGTAATGATCAAGCCATTGGTGGGAAGTGTGGAAGTAGGGATCTATAGTGCCGCCGCCAAAATCAGTGAGGCCTGGTATTTCATTCCTACCGCAATTGTGACTTCTGTTTTTCCTGCAATCATCAATGCACGCAAAACCGATCTGGAGCGGTACCACAAACGCCTGATCAATCTGTACGATCTCCTCGTGTACATCAGTCTGCCCGTAGCCCTCTTCATTAGCTTCTTTGGAAGCGACATCATCCACCTGATCTTTGGTGACAAATACAATGGCGCCGGTCCGATGCTCTCTATTCACATCTGGTCGGGCATTTTTGTATTCCTTGGCAGTGCCAGTTCCCAATACCTGTTAGCGGAAGGGTATACGTCCATTTCCTTCCAACGGACTGCATTGGGTGCATTGGCCAATATCCTGCTTAATTTGTGGTTGATACCGCTATATGGCGGGATGGGTGCTTCTATAGCGACATTAATTGCGTGTTTTTTGAGCGCCTTCTACCTCTTGCTGATTCCGAAAACCCGCGATCAGGGCTTTGTGATGCTCAAGTCTTTGTTTCTCATTACCTTGTTGCAGCGCCTGAGAAATAAGATGAACATTAGCAAATCTTCCTGATTTTCAAATATTATCCCGATAAATTAGCTTTTTGAGATTAACATTTTAACTTTGATTCAGAATATGAAATCAACATTATCCCCCTTCTCTCTCCTCGATCCGGCGAAATTAAGGGTATTACTATCATTGGGTTTTAAAGGTTATCTGGCTGAAAAAGGCTGGTTTGATGCCTTCAAAACAAAATCTGCTATTGATCACGAAGGGAAACCCATTGCCTGGGTTACCTATTCCTTCATTGATTTCATTAAGGACAGGATCAGCAAAAAACACGATATCTTTGAATTTGGATCAGGAAACTCTACCATTTTCTATGCAGAGAAGGCCGCAGAGGTATACTCCGTAGAGCATGATAAAGAATGGTTCGAAAAGAGTTCAAAAATCAATCTTCCCAACATTAAGATGATCCATTGTGAACTCCAAACTGATGGAGATTATGCAAGAACCGCAGCAAACAGCGGGAAGAAGTTCCACATCATCATCGTAGATGGACGTGATCGGGTCAACTGCTGCAAGCAGTCCTTGTCTGCCCTTACTGAAGATGGTATTGTCGTACTCGATGATTCAGAAAGAGAGATCTATGCTGAAGCACACCGCTTCTTTAAAGCCAATGGTTTCAAACATCTGCCTTTTACAGGGATGGCACCGGGTGTGATCACGTCCAAGTGTACCTCCGTTTTTTACCGTTCACACAACACTCTCGACATCTAATCTGACCCCTTCACATGGCAAATCAAACGAACCAAGTTGTTGACGCTTATAAGGACTTTTATGCAGGAAAGGATACTGAATGGAGAATGCTTGGTGCAAAATACAAGGCGAGGAACATCATTGAAGTATCAGGGGAAATCAGACCCAGGAAAGTATTGGAAGTAGGTGCAGGGGACGGAAGTATCCTTCATTTTTTAAATGAGGCGAATTTTGCACCTGAATTATACGCCATTGAAATTTCCGATAGCGGAATTGAAGTTATCAAAGAACGGGGACTGCGAAACTTAAAAGAGGTATTTAAATTTGATGGCTACACCATCCCTTATGCTGATAATACCTTCGATCTTGTTATACTGGCCCATGTTCTTGAACATGTAGAGCATGAACGTATGCTGTTGAGGGAACTCAAGCGCGTTGCAAAATACGTCCTGGTAGAAGTACCCCTCGATTACCGCTTTGGTGTGGATAAACGGATGAAACATTTCCTGGACTATGGCCACATCAACATGTATACGCCCACTTTATTGCGATTCTTACTGCAGAGTGAGGGGCTGGAAGTACTGTCGGACAAAACTTCCCTGATCTCAACGGAAATTACCCGGTTCAACGAATTCATCAACCGTGGCCAGTCTAAGCGCTTTACAAAAGTCCTTAAAATTGAACTGGAATACCGCATCAAAAACCTGCTGGGAAATTTCCTTGGGAAGAAGAAAAAGGAACAATTTGCGAATGCCTATACCGTTCTTACTAAGAAATCTGAACAAACATTGCAAATCCTGTAAACATGCAAACCTTTGCTCCCATCGCCTTATTCGTATACAACCGACCTCAGCATACAGCACGTACGCTGAAATTCCTCCAGCAAAATGAGCTGGCTTCAGAAAGCCGTTTATTTGTGTTTTCCGATGGGGCCAGGTCAGCGGAAGATGAGGTAAACGTACTTGAAGTAAGGGAAATTCTGAAAAACATCGAAGGTTTCAAGTCTGTGGAAATCATAGCCCGCAGTGAAAATATGGGTCTGGCCAATTCGATCATTGCCGGTGTAGGCAAATTAACTGCAACATATGGGCAGGTGATCGTTTTCGAAGACGACCTTATCAGTTCGCCTTATACTTTAACTTATTTCAACGAGGCATTGAACCGCTACAGAAATGAAGAAAAAGTAATGCACATCGGGGCCTACATGTACAATCTGAAGGATGCGGGATTACCACAAAGCTTTTTCTATCGGGCAGCGACCAGTTGGGGATGGGCTACCTGGGAAAGGGCATGGCGGCATTTCGAGCCTGATATTGACTTGTTGATGGCTCAGTTTGATAAAGCTAAAAAAACCGCTTTTTCCATTGATCACAGCATGAATTTCTGGAAGCAGATGCAGGACTTCAAAGCAGGACGCAACAACTCCTGGGCCATCCGATGGTATGCTTCTATTTTCCTGAAGGCAGGCTTGACCTTAAACCCTGGCCAGTCACTGATCAACAACATTGGTCATGACGGTTCCGGAATTCATTCCGGCATCAACGATATCTATAATGTAGTCATCAACCCTAAACCGATTACAGAATTCCCACAGGAATTAAAAGAAAACCCTCAGGCCTACGCGGCCATCAAACATTTTCTTTCCAACAGGAAAGGCAATTTATGGCAACGCCTGAAACGCTACCTTAAGGAGCGCCTGCATTAACTACAAAGGCTTCCTCGCTTCTAAAATGATATAAGGTGATAATGCCTGGGAGTCAAAAGGAAACACCCTCGTCAGTAGTTTTCCAGCAAGCCAGCTGCTTTTCTTCAATAGCCGAACACCAAGTGGCTTTTGCTGTTCATTTTCAAACCAGATGCTGAAACGGCCAAAATACCTGGATTGCAAAACTTTCAGCCCCGCCTGCTCACAAATTTGCTGTAGCAGCTTTGGATCCATACAGTCGATGTTATGTTTATCGTAATTTTCGCGGTCGAAAGTCTTCTGAAACCAGCCGTTCAATGCCTTGAAATTGGGCAAGGTGATAAACAGGCTGCCGCCCGGCTTTACAAAAGCGATATGTCTGTTGATGATGTCTGCGGTGTCATTAAAATGTTCAATCAAGCCACAGGAAAGGACGAGATCATATTGTTTTTCCGGCACATACTTAAACAGGTCAGTCTCTATGACATGGATGTCTGAGGCTTTCAACTGATTCGCTTCCAAAAGTGCGTTGGTTACCGGCTGATGCACAAAATAATCGAGCAGGGTGACGTCAAGCTGAAAGTACTTCCTCAGAAAAACCGCATAATAACCAGGAAATCCACCCAGCTCAATCGCATTTTTCACGTTTTGCTGCCTGATGAGATCGCCCAATTGCTGATGAAACAGGTAGTTTTCGGGGATGCTGACAGACAAGCCTGTCTTGCTTTCCCAATAATTCACCCAAAACTGTCTGTCGGTTAACAGGTTGCTCATATTTTTTTTAATCTATTAGTAGCACGAAACATTAACTGTAATATATAGCAAATTTCCCTCGTGTCTTTTCGGGCGGTTAACTTTCGAACGCTAAATAATTGGTAATGATTCGGGTGAGGGCGAAAATAAGGAAGTCTTTTTATATAGAAGAGAAATATATGTAACTTTCATAGATTTAAATCCCGTTTTTTTCTAAGTTTGATCAGTTGAAAGTAGTACACTTAAATACGTATGAGGGGAATGGCGGCGCGGGAAGGGCCTGCCTCAGGCTTAGCGATGCACTAAACAGCAGCGGAGCGGAGTCTAAGGTGATGGTTTACTTTCAGTTCAAGCCAAGCAGCAAAACCGGAAGCTTCAGTAATGGTCCTTTCCAGAAAGCAAAAGCGGTCTTTAATATTCTTTCAGAGCGGTACCTATCGAAAGCACTTACAAAGGCTGAGCTCAAAACACCCTTCTCTCTGCAATGGTTTGGCCGGTCGGTCATCGACCATCCTGATGTGAAAAATGCAGATATCATTCACCTGCATTGGATCAATCACGGTTTTTTATCTCCCAAGTTCCTGGCAGAGATTGACGAACTCGAGAAGCCTGTCGTCTGGACTTTTCACGATAGCAATGCTTTTACTGGTGGTTGCCATGTGCGCTATTCCTGTGAGAACTACTTCAAGGAATGCGGGTGCTGCCCTTTGCTCAAGTTGAGTGGCAAGAACGACATCTCCCATCAGACCTGGCTGCGAAAAAAGAAAGCCTATTCCGAACTGAATTGCCATATTGTGGCACCGAGCCGCTGGATGGCCAATTCTGTAAAACTCAGCAGCCTCATGGGATTCAGGGAAGTGACCGTAATCCCCAATACGATTGAAACGAATGTGTTCAAGCCCTACGTGAAATCGGAGGCAAAGAAAATCCTGAAGATCAATCCCGATAAATTTGTGCTCATGAGTGGTTTTATGCCCTCAAAAAATGACAAACATAAAGGCACTTCTTACCTGGTTGATGCTTTGAATGACCTCGCCTCCAGGCCGGGTATACTTAAGGAAAACATTGAACTCATCATATTTGGGAACAAGGATAATGTTGACATGCCTGAATTCCCTTTCAAAACGACCTTTTTGGGCACCATCGCCAATGATGAACACCTGGCAAAATGCTACTCTGCAGCGGATGTATTCATTACCCCTTCTCTTGAAGATAACCTACCCAATACTGTGATGGAAAGTCTGGCATGCGCCACTCCCGTCGTAGCTTTTCAGACAGGCGGAATCCCCGACATGGTACGGCACCTGGAAAATGGTTACCTTGCCGAATACAAGTCCTCGGAAGACCTGGCTACGGGGATAGAATGGCTCTACCATGAAGACAATGGCCCTGATATTCAAAAAGAAGCAAGAAGAACAATATTAACTCAATTTTCAGAAGCAGTAATTGCGGAAAAACACTTATTATTGTACCAGTCGCTGATCGACCTTCAACCCAAATAGTTTTAGCCTTTTATAAGCCGCATGCAGCCAAAATTAAGTGTAATCACCATCGTTTATAACAATGTAAAGGATATCGAACGCACCATGCTATCGGTACTGAACCAGAACTATCCAAACATTGAATATCTTGTAATCGACGGTGCTTCTACAGACGGCACGAAAGAAATCATCTCCAAATACGCGGGAAAACTTGCCCGGTTCATCTCCGAACCTGACAATGGGATTTACGACGCAATGAATAAAGGCCTGGCATTGGCTACTGGCGACTATGTTCTGTTCATGAATTCCGGCGATGAGATCTATGCCTATGAGACGGTGTCCGATGTTTTTGATACTGCGGCATCTGCAGATATTTATTACGGAGAGACAGAAATGTTCAACGAGCAGTGGCAGAGCCTGGGTCAGCGGAGGCATTGTGCACCGGAAAACTTCAACTGGAAGAGCTTTAAATATGGTATGAGCATCAGCCATCAGGCCATTTACATCAAACGCAGCATCGTTGGGCCTTTTGATCTGCAATATAAATACAGTGCTGATATCGACTGGATCATCAGGGCAGCCAAGAATGCGTCGAGCATCGTCAATACGCACATTTATGTGGCTAAATACCTGGTGGGCGGCATCTCTAAAAAGAAACATTTGGCCAGCCTGCAAGAAAGATTCAAAATTTTCAGTAAATACTACGGGCTGATCCCTAACCTGATCAACCACGTCGTGATCGCCGCAAGTCTCGGCATCTACTTTGTTCGCCACCGCAAAACCAACGACTAATCTGCGGATGCCTTTCCTATCCAAAATATCGCTCCCAAAAGTACCCCTGGACCATTATCCTTTTTCTATACCAGCCTTTCGGGATGGCCTGGAAATCAAACTCCGCAGTAATGTCACTTTATTTGTAGGGGAAAATGGCTCTGGAAAATCTACGCTATTGGAGGGACTTGCAGAAAGGTGTGGCTTCAACCTCCGTGGAGGAAACCGCAACCACAACACGAATACGGGCTATAAATTTGATGGATACGAATCGCCATTAACCAAACTGATCGAGTTGCAATGGATCCCCAAGGTGGTCAACAATGGTTTTTTCATGAGGGCAGAAAGCTTCTTTAATTTTGCAGATTACATTGATGAACTGGCGAAAGAAGATGGCAGGATCTTACAAGCTTATGGAGGTAAATCGCTCCATGAACAGTCGCACGGCGAGTCATTTTTCGCGCTCTTTGCAAACCAGTTTGACCGTGGCATCTACATCCTGGATGAGCCTGAGGCCGCGTTGTCACCGAACAGACTGATGACCTTCATGTCGCTTATTCATCAGCTGGAAATGTCAGGCAAAGCACAGTTCATCATCGCGACACACTCGCCGATGCTGCTTTGTTATCCCAATTCAACCATCTTTAGTTTTACAGATGAAGGACTTAAGCAGGTATGCTATGAAGAAACTGAACACTATCAGCTGACCCGCAGTTTTCTCGAAAATCCAGACAACTATTTCAGACACCTGTTTGAATAAGCCAGAGTCCGGATTCCGTGATGAATTTCAAAATCTGAAAACATTATCTTTTATGACTTGTCGTAATAGGCAGTTAACCTATTGATCATTTAAACATATAAAAAATGGGACAGTTAAGTAACAGAACCATAGCCGTGCTCTCAGAGAACGGCTTTGAAGAAACAGAACTCACCAGTCCGGTACAACGACTGAAGGAAGAAGGCGCAACCGTTCATATCATATCTTCCAAAGCAGGAAAAATCCAGGCCATGAAGGGCGATCATGAATGGACCATATCAGTAGAAGTAGACAAAATCATTTCTGAGGCTGATGCCGACGATTATCATGGCCTGCTGATCCCAGGGGGTGTACTGAACCCGGATTCATTAAGAAAAAACGAGGAAGCATTAAGCTTTGTAAAAGCTTTCTTTGAAGCTGGAAAACCAGTAGCAGCCATTTGTCATGGGCCACAGGTACTGATCAGTGCAGAAGTGGTGTCGGGAAGAACACTGACCTCCACCAAAACCATTAAAATAGACCTGCTGAATGCCGGGGCCAACTGGCAGGATGAAGAGGTCGTGGTAGATCAGGGCCTGGTGACCAGCCGCAGTCCGGACGACCTGCCTGCTTTTAACGACAAGATCGTAGAGGAATTTGCAGAAGGCGTACATGAAGGTCAGCATGCATAGTTGATAAAAACAAAAAGGCGGGATGTTCATCCCGCCTTTTTTATGCTATTCAGCCTTAAAAGGCTGAATCATTACTTATTGAAACTTCTTAGCATTGATCTTACGCTCGTTCTCAGTTAAGTAGATCTTACGTAAACGCATGCTTACCGGAGTGATCTCGATGTACTCATCAGCCTGGATATACTCCATAGCCTCTTCCAAAGAGAATTTAATTGCCGGTGCAATACGTGTATTGTCATCTGTACCAGAAGCACGCATGTTGGTCAAGGCTTTACCTTTCACGATGTTGATCACCAAATCATTATCGCGGATGTGCTCACCAAGGATTTGTCCTTCATAAACATCAACACCCGGATCAACGAAGAAACGACCACGATCCTGCAATTTATCGATAGAATAAGCAGTGGTATTTCCTTTATCCATAGAAACCAATACACCGTTCAACCTTCCAGGGATCGTACCTTTCCAAGGCTCATAAGCTTTGAAACGGTGCGCCATGATGGCCTCTCCTGCTGTTGCAGTCAAAACGTTGTTTCTTAAACCAATGATACCACGAGCAGGAATCTCAAACTCCAGGTGTTGCAAATCGCCTTTAGGTTCCATGATCAGCAGCTCACCTTTACGCTGAGTAACCAATTCGATCACCTTACCCGCTACTTCACCCGGCACATCTACGATCAAAGTCTCGATAGGCTCACATTTCTTACCATCGATCTCTTTGATGATTACCTGTGGCTGACCTACTTGAATCTCATATCCTTCGCGACGCATGGTCTCGATCAATACTGATAAATGGAGAATACCCCTTCCGTATACCAAGTAAGAATCAGGAGATTCTGTCTCAACCACTTTGAGGGCCAGGTTTTTCTCCATCTCTTTGTACAAACGCTCTCTGATACGTTGAGAAGTCACAAACTTACCCTCTTTACCGAAGAAAGGAGAGTTGTTGATCGTGAACAACATGTTCATTGTAGGCTCATCAATTTTGATAACCGGCAATTGCTCCGGAGCATCAAAATCAGCAATGGTATCACCGATCTCAAAACCGTCGATTCCTACCACTGCGCAGATGTCACCAGATTTAACTTCCTGGGCGCGGATCTTACCCAGACCTTCGAAAGTATATAGTTCTTTTACTCTTGATTTCACCATTTTACCATCACGTTTGATCAAAGTAACCGGTTGGTTTTCTTTGATGCTACCACGGTGTACACGACCAACGGCGATACGACCAACGAACGATGAATAATCCAGTGAAGTGATTTGCATTTGTAATGTACCATCGTTAACCGGTGCAGCTGGGATATTAGCCACTACTGCATCCAATAAAGCGAAGATATCTGTAGTAGGTACTTTCCAGTCTGTACTCATCCAACCTTGTTTAGATGAACCATAGATAACCGGGAAATCCAATTGATCTTCAGTAGCCTCCAAGTTGAAGAACAATTCGAAAATCTGCTCGTAAACTTCTTCAGGACGGCAGTTTTCTTTATCTACTTTGTTGACTACTACAATTGGTTTCAGACCTAAGGCCAATGCTTTTTGTGTTACGAAACGCGTCTGAGGCATCGCGCCTTCAAAAGCATCACATAAAAGCAACACACCATCAGCCATTTTCAATACACGCTCTACCTCACCACCAAAATCGGCGTGACCAGGGGTATCAATAATGTTGATCTTAACGTCTTTATATTGAACTGAAACGTTTTTAGAAACGATGGTAATCCCACGTTCACGCTCCAAATCATTATTGTCAAGTATTAATTCACCCGTTTGCTCGTTATCACGAAAGATTGAACAAGAGTGTAAGATCTTATCAACCAGTGTAGTTTTACCGTGGTCAACGTGTGCTATAATAGCTATGTTTCTTATTTTTTGCATAAAATGCGTGTAAATTTTGGCGCAAAGATAAGGTTTATTATCGAAATATCAGCACGTTAGTTCGTGTACTTTTTACAATAATGCTCATGAGCAACTACTGAAACAATTCAATCCATAAACCTGTTATCTCCAAACACAATTCAATTCAACGTCATGAACAACCCCAATAATACTGAAAAACCAAAAACAGGTCTGGACCAATGGAATGAAAGACTGGATGAAAATCTGGAACCGGAAGCCCATGCGGATGAACAGGCCGATGAGCAGGCAAGACAATATTCTGAAGCAGAAGGGAGCGGCGACCAATCCGACGAAGAGGCAGATTAAAATGCCCAGCAGAGAAAGGCAGACATGGCCTTACCCCAGGTAGCAACATCGTGCCTGCCACCTACTACCTCATAGTAGGCCAGATCTTGTGGCCTCTTATACCCTTTTAACAGCAATTCCTTGATGACATCTACGGTATCGTCTATAGAATCAATGATGAAGTTTTTGTTGCGGTCGGCGGTTTCATCTTCCGTACCTGTCATCAGCCAGAACTTGAGTTCCGGCTTACCCTGGGTGTCTGCTATACGCTGATGTAATATCCTGTCCTGATCGGTATAACCCTCACTAAGGTCTTTTTTTCTCCACCAGAATGAACCCGAAAACACCCCGACAGCATCGAAATGCGCCTCGTTGCTCCAGGCAATGTCAAATGCACTGAGTCCGCCTAAAGAAAAGCCGGCAAAGGCTCGCTTGCCCCTGATCGGCATATTCAGTGTGCCTTCTATAAATGGGATCAACTCCAGGATGACAAAATCGCTATAAGCCTGCGCCTTACTTCCGCGACCCATGAAGTCAGGTACACCAGCCACACCATACTCCTGCACACGTTCGGCAGAAGCTTTAATGGCGGCCACAACCAGCGGCCCGATCTGCTGCTGGCGCTGCAAACTTGCTAAGGTATCACCCAGACGAAGCGCTTCAGCGTCCTGACCGTCGTTCAACAGCAACAGATTAAGCATTTCATTACCCAGCAAACCTTCGGGCAGGAAAAGCTCCAGCTCCACATTCCTTTTCAAATGAACAGAATCTATCGTATAAGCGATATTGACAATTTCTACGGATGGCATAGTGGTGTATTTCATTCAGCATTTTCCCTTCTCACATTTGAAGCAAAGGTACAATTCTTCCTAAAACATTAAAAATCTGCACCAAAACAATCAATTGTGCTGTTTTGTTAACTATCTTATAGCAGCTAATTTTATTGGTATGAAAGAGGAATACAAGAAGTGGTACAGCCACAACCTAAGTGCCGATTTTGAGCTCCTGGCCTTCGGCCACAGCGGCTATCCTGTGGTCCTTTTTCCCAGCAGCATGGGCAGGTATTATGAGAGCAAGGATTTCAAGATGATTGAGTCCATCAGCTGGTTCATCGATGAAGGTCTCATCAAAGTGTATTGCGTAGACAGCATCGATAAAATGAGCTGGTACAATAAAGGCATCCATCCCGCAGAGCGGGTAAAAAACCACATCTGGTATGACAAACTGATCCTGGAAGAAGTAGCACCCATGGCGCGTCAGGAAACAGGCCATTCCAAACTGGTGGTCACAGGCTGCAGTTTTGGTGGCTACCATGCAGCAAATTTCGCATTCAGACATCCCTGGCTGGTCAGTCACCTGTACAGCATTAGCGGTGCATTCGATATCAGGGATCAACTGGACGGCTTCTATAATGACGATGCCTATTTCAATAACCCGGTCGACTTTCTTCCTGATGACAGCAATCCGGAACTCTGGAACATGCGGATCGTTCTGGGCACTTCTGACCGGGATATCTGCCGGGTAAGCAATGAACGGCTCTCTGGCATCCTGCATCAAAAGAACATCTCGCACTGGCTGGACATCAGGCCAAATGCAGACCACGACTGGCCGATATGGCGACAGATGCTGCCGCATTACCTGTCGGAATTATAGCCTCAACACACAACTGGCATCACCTTTTAATTAAATAACCCTAATCACAGATCATATAATGAAGAAAATTGGAATCCTATTTGGCAGGGAGCGCTCCTTCCCTGAAGCTTTTGTAAAGCGGGTCAATGAACTTGCAGGCACTGAGTTTAAGGCGGAGTTTGTGAAGATCGACCGGATCTTTCAGGCAGAACCCCTGGATTATGCAGTGATCATCGACCGCATTTCACAGGACGTGCCCTTTTACCGCGCAGCGATGAAAAATGCAGCAATCACCGGTACAGCAGTGATCAATAATCCTTTCTGGTGGAGCGCGGATGAGAAGTTTTTCAATAATGCCTTGGCCATTAAACTGGGTATACCTGTACCGAAAACAGCGTTGATCCCTTCCTATGATCAGCCTGACGATACCTCGGATGAGTCGTTCTTAAATCTCGCATTCCCCATGGACTGGGAGGGCATTTTTAACTACACCGGCTTCCCGGCATACATGAAACCTTTCGATGGTGGCGGATGGAAGGAAGTCTACAAATTAAACGACAAAGAGGATTTCTTCGATAAACATAGTCAGACGAAACAAACCGTCATGATGCTGCAGGAAGAGATTGTTTTTGAGGAGTATTTCCGCTGTTATTGCATCGGTGGCAAATACGTCAAGATCATGCAATATGAACCCAGAAATCCTTTTCACCTGCGTTACCAGGTAGACACACCGCCCTCCAGCGAAGCCTTACTGTCCACCATCCATGAATATGTGCTGAAGCTGAATCAATACCTGGGTTACGACTTCAACACCGTAGAATTCGCTGTGCGGGACGGGATCCCCTACGCCATCGATTTTTGCAATCCGGCACCCGACGCCGACATCAACAGTGTGGGTCAGGAAAATTTCGACTGGGTGGTGGAGCACTCGGCATTATACGCCATAGAAAGGGCCAGGGCGCAAGTAGATGGACAGGACAACCTGACCTGGGGGGCATACCTAAAATCCTCAGCGAGCGGAACTCCGCTGTTATCGGCTTTGTCGACAAGCGAAACGCCTGCGGCTAAGGTCAGAAAATCCACAAAATCCAGCGTAAAGGCTGATGCGGTGACTTTGCTCAGCGCAGAAAATGCACCGACTTTTCCTTCTTCAAAAAGCAAAAAAAGCGCGGCTAAAAAATAAAGCACATGAACGATTTCACATTAGGTGTAGAAGAGGAATACATGGTGATAGACCCTGTAACCAGGGAACTGACCTCCCATGACCAAAAAATAGTGGAGGCTGCACAAAAGATCCACAAAGACCAGGTGAAGGCTGAGATGCACCAGGCGGTGGTAGAGGTGGGCACGGGAATCTGCAAAAACACCGATCAGGCCCGCAAGGAAATCTCCCAGCTGCGGTATACCGTAGCGCAACTTGCAGGCGAACAGGGCTTACGCATTGGCGCTGCTGGTACACATCCGTTTTCACACTGGGAGAAACAACTGATCACCGAACATCCGCGTTACAGTGAGATCGTGAATGAACTGCAGGAAGCCGCCCGCTCCAATCTGATCTTTGGCCTGCATGTGCATGTGGGCTTTCAGTCCAGGGAACTCGCCATACACATCGCCAATCAGGTCCGTTACTTCCTGCCCCATGTTTTTGCTTTATCGACGAACTCCCCTTTTTGGGAAGGCCGGAATACCGGATATAAGTCCTTCCGCACCAAGGTGTTTGACAAATTCCCCCGCACAGGGATACCTGATGTGTTCAACAGCATAGAAGACTACGACAACTATGTAAAACTACTGATCAAGACCAACAGCATCGACAATGCAAAGAAAATCTGGTGGGACATCCGCGTACATCCTTTCTTCGAAACCATAGAGTTCAGGATTTGTGATTGCCCGATGCTGATTGATGAGACAATGGCTTTTGTAGCACTGTTCCAGGCGCTTTGTGCTAAGTTATACAAGCTGCGCCTGCAGAACCTCACCTTCATCAGTTACTCCAGAGCATTGATCAATGAAAATAAATGGAGGGCTGCAAGATATGGTATAGATGGCAACCTGATCGATTTCGGCAAAGAAATGGAGGTCAACTGCCGAAACCTGGTGCTCGAGCTGCTGGATTTCATTGACGATGTAGTAGATGATCTGGGTTGCCGCAATGAGATCAACTATGTGCATGAAATACTGGCAAACGGAACGGGGGCAGACCGGCAATTGGCTGTTTACGAACAAAGTGGTAACTTTGAGGCGGTAGTAGATTTCATTACTACACAGACCTTAATAGGAGCAAAGATTTGAGTTTGACTGAAAAAAATACAGTGAGGGTGGCGGTGATCGACATGAACAAGGGGGTCGCCAATCAAGGGATGCGTGGAATTCTGTCTATCCTGGAAGCATACCGAAAATCTACAGGCATCGCACTGGAATATGAAGTGTTTGACCTTCGGTTAAAAGGAGAAATTCCTTCCCCGGACTACGACATCTACATTTCCAGTGGTGGGCCGGGCAGTCCCTATGACGGTGAGAAAGAGCAATGGGAACAGGATTTTTTTGCACTACTGGATGCCATTGAAGCACACAACCGCCTTGAGGATGTGTCGAAAAAGCATGTTTTTTTGATCTGTCATTCTTTCCAGATGGCCTGCAGGAAATACAAGGTGGGCCAGGTCATCCGGAGACGTTCTACGGCTTTTGGCATTTTCCCGGTATTCCTGACGGAAGAGGGAGAATCGGTTTTCAAAGGCCTGCCCAATCCGTTTTATACGGTAGATAGCCGCGACTGGCAGGTGATAAATCCAGAGGACCTGGAGTTTTCCAATTCCGAGGCCCAGGTACTTGCATTGGAAAAAGAACGTCCACATGTAGACTTGGAACGCTGTGTGATGGCAGTTCAGTTTACGGAAGAGATCATCGGTACACAATTCCATCCGGAAGCAGATGCTGAAGGCATGAAAATGTACTTGCTCATGGAGGATAAAAAAGCAGCGATCATTGCCAACCATGGTGAGCAAAAATATATGGATATGCTGCAAAGTTTGGATGACCCACGGAAGATCCAATTGACGCAGCAACATATTTTACCTAATTTTCTAAAGGAAGCCATACTAGCGCTTCAGGAGGCATAAGCATGATCAGCAAGTACAGGAAAGCATTCAACGAGGCCTTTTCGGAGGAGAAATACCAGGAATTTTTAACTGTACTTGGAGAAGGCTTCCCTCCTATACCCTTCCGGGTAGCCGAAAGCCCTGTGTTTATTCCAGCAGAATTGAAGGAAAAACTAAAAGAGGCTGGACAAGAAATCATCAAGCTGATCCGTCAACCCAATTTCAAAGCGCTGACCGACGCTGCTATCCCTGAAAAATGGCTGGTACCAAACGAAAACGAACATCCGCATTTCCTGACTTTCGACTTCGGTATTTGTCGGGACGAACATGGTCAACTTTGCCCTAAGCTGATCGAAATGCAGGGCTTTCCCTCGCTTTATGGCTTTCAGTCGCTGCTAGGCAAGACTTATAAAAGTGCTTATCACCTACCTGAGGAACTCAGTCCCTTCCTGGATGGTTTTGATGAGGAGAGTTATGTCGCATTGTTGCGTGAGGTGATCGTAGGGGATCATCAGCCGGAAGAGGTAGCTTTGATGGATGTAGATGCCCCGGATCAGAAAACGGCGATTGATTTCTTCGTTACACAAAGATACCTGGGAATCAAGATCTTGTCGCTCACAGATATCTTCCGGGAAGGTAAAGCTTTATATTATCGCGAAGGTGATCAAGCGGTTCGTTTAAAGCGAATCTATAACCGACTGATCTTCGATGAGATTGCCGATCAAACAGATCTATTTCATCAGGCTTTCGATCCGCGGGAGGAACTGGACATTGAGTGGATCACCCATCCAAACTGGTTCTACCGCATCAGTAAATACACCATGCCTTTTCTGAAAACGGACTTTGTTCCGGAAACCATTTTTCTGGATCAATTGAAAACAATCCCTTCCGACCTGGAGAACTATGTTTTGAAACCCCTCTTCTCTTTTGCAGGAATGGGCGTACTTATTGATGTAAAACCAGAGGATATCTCCGCAATAGAAGAGCCTGAAAACTGGATTTTGCAAAGGAAAGTAAGCTATGAACCGGTAGTGCAATCACCAGATGGGGGAGTAAAACTGGAAATCCGGCTGATGTACCTATGGCCCGACGGACAGGAACCCGCTTTGTGCATTAATCTGGCTCGTATGTCTAAAGGTGCCATGATTGGCGTGAGGTACAATAAAGATTTCGATTGGGTTGGCGGAACTGTCGGACTGATAGCCACTTAAAAATAATTTACATTTAGCAGACCGCGATTAACGCGCTGCACATTATGTTTGTATTATGGATATTCAAACTGTATTGGTCGCCCTTATTTTTGCCGCCGCACTGTTTTATGTGGGCCGCATGATCTATCGCTCCGTATCTCCAAAGCGTACAGGCTGTGGCAGCAATTGCAAATGCGGAGTTGATTTTTCCAATATCAAACCAGACAACAAATAGATTTCATCTATAACACCTATGCTAGAACCTTTCAAAGCCTATTTACAACAGCGAGTCGCCATCACTGATGAGCAATTTAGCCTCATAGCCGACAAACTCAAGGTAAAAACCTTTGATAAAAACGAGATGATCCTGATGAAAGGAGAGGTATCCTCTTATGGTTTCTTTGTATTAAGCGGGCTTTTGCGCAGTTATTCTATAGACAGTAAAGGAAAAACCCACATCATCCAGTTTGCACCTGAACAATGGTGGCTTACGGAACGGAACGGCATGCTGTTCGGCGAGCCCTCCGATTTCTTTATTGATGCCATAGAACCTACCAAAGCGGTAGTAGTACATAAAGACTTCATGAATGAAGCGGCAAAACATGTTCCCTGCATGTACGACCTCAACAACACCATGCTGAACAATTCTATCCGCTTCATGCAGAAAAGGATCAACATGCTGTTGAGCGCTACCGCAGAAGAGCGCTACCTCAATTTCATAAAACTATACCCCAACCTCACACTACGTGTGCCGCAATGGATGATTGCATCTTACCTGGGCATCACGCCAGAATCGCTAAGCCGCGTCCGCAAAGACCTGGCTCATAAGCATTTTAAACCTTAGTCTTTTCTTATCATAGGTCAATGCCGGGGCCAGGCCCGTGCCGTAATTTTGTGTTGTTAATTTAAAGCAATCAAAATAAAAAACAATATTATGGCAACTACACAATGGGCATTAGACCCAACCCACAGTGAACTACAGTTTAAAGTGAAACACTTAATGATCACTACAGTAACCGGTAGCCTGAAATCTTTCAGTGCATCCCTGACTTCAGAAGGTGATGATTTTGAAAACGGCAGTGTTTCTTTCGAAGCAGAGATCGGCTCCCTGGACACAGGCAATACAGACCGTGACAATCACTTGAAAAGCGGCGATTTCTTTGATGCTGAGCAGCACCCTAAAGTGAGCTTTACTTCTACCTCGTTGGAGAAAGATGGCAGCGATTACATCATCAAAGGCGACCTGACGATCAAAGGCGTAACTAAAGCAGTAAAATTAAATGCAGAATTCGGTGGTATCGCTACTGATCCATGGGGAAACACAAAAGCTGGTTTTACATTGAGCGGTAAAATCAACAGAACTGATTTTGGCCTGAGCTGGAATGCCGCATTGGAAACTGGTGGTGTGATGGTGAGTGAAGAAGTGAAAATTGCTGGTGAACTGCAGTTCGTAAAACAAGCTTAAAAAGCTGCAGGCATCCGGTCAATATAAAAAGAGACACAATGGAAGCAAAGATTAAAAGCGTGTCGGCCGTGTTGAACGCGCCGGCACCTCATATGGTAGGTGATGGGTTCAGGGTACACAATTTTTTCCCCAGCGGCTATAAGCTCGCAATGAGCCCGTTTTTTCTATTGGACTACAATTCAAAGATTGAATTTTCTGCGCGCAATGAGCCCAGGGGTGTAGGTGTACATCCGCACCGGGGATTTGAAACCGTGACTATCGCCTACCATGGCGCCGTGGCACACCACGACAGCGCAGGTAATAGCGGCGTCATCTATCCGGGTGATGTACAGTGGATGACGGCCGGAAGCGGCATCCTCCATAAGGAATACCATGAAGAGAATTATAGCCAAAAAGGCGGCCCCTTTCAAATGGTGCAGCTTTGGGTCAATCTTCCTGCTAAAGCTAAAATGACCACTCCGAAATATCAGGACCTGAAACAGGCAGAGCTCCCTCTTTATTCGTTGGACAACAATGGTGGTACCATAGCGGTCATCGCAGGTGAATACAAAGGCTTGACCGGAAAGGCCAGTACTTTTACACCGCTGAATGTCTATAATGCCAGGCTAAACAAAGGAGCTGAGGCCGGGTTTAGCTTTCCTTTTAGCTATAACACTGGCTTTGTGATCATTGAGGGCAGTATCCTGATTAACGGTGCCGAAAAAGCGGCTTCAAACCAATTTGTACATTTTCAGAATTCAGGAACGGATATTGTCGTCGAAGCATTGGAAGATGCTGTAGTACTCATCCTGAGCGGCGAACCGATTGATGAACCGATTGCACAGTATGGACCTTTCCTTATGAATACGGATCAGGAAATACAGCAGGCAATCAGCGACTACAATCAAGGGAAGTTTGGCTATCTGGAAGAGTAGTACAGGGTATTAACCCCGCCAGGTGACCTTAACCTTTCTGGATCAGACAAACTGCATAGGCAACCACTCCTTCTTCCCTGCCAATGAAGCCCATTTGCTCATTAGTAGTCGCTTTTATAGAGATATCCTCTTTAGACATCCCTATAGCCTCGGCAATATGTGCTTGCATCGCCGGGATGTGGGGATTGATCTTAGGTGCTTCAAGGCACAGCATCGCATCAATATTGCCGATCTCAAAGCCCTTTTCCTTTAACAGTTTTACGGTTTCCTGCAGCAGGATCAAACTGCTGATGCCCTTCCATCTCGGATCGGTATTCTTAAAATGAAAACCAATATCCCGGAGGTTCGCGGCGCCGAGTAATGCATCGCAAATCGCATGCAGCAATACATCTGCATCGGAATGTCCAAATGCGCCTTTATGGTGATCCAACTGAACACCGCCCACTACAAAAGGGTGATTGTCCTTCAATTGGTGCACATCAAACCCAAAACCCACTTTAATCTTCATCTTTCTTTTTTTTAATTGCTATTTCGCCTCTCCAAAATTGAATAGGAGTGTAAACCTGAGCGTGTTGGCTAAAGGGCTTTTCTGCGTATTGGCCAGCAGATAGGCGAAATCTATATTGAATACATTGTATTTCAGGCCGGCCCCTACCGTAAAATACCTGCGGTCTCCTTTATTCGGATTTTCATAGAAGTAACCTGCCCGAAAGGCAAATTGCTGGTTGTACCAATACTCCATTCCGGCAGCAATATTGATTTCCTTCAGTTCTTCTTTAAAGCCACCAGGGGCATCGGAAAAAGAGCCAAATATTCCTGAAGGTACAGAACGGTCTGGATTCTTGCCTGCAACAATTTTACCATCCAGATCGTAGATCGGCTGCGTAGGCACCAATAATTTATTGAAGTCCAGGGCAAAGGTAAACTGGTTATAGTCGTCAATGATAAAAGTGGAAGCTCCCCCGATTTTCAGGTTGGTAGGCAAAAAGCTTTTATTCTGACTGGCATCCAGGTAACTGATCTTAGTTCCGATATTGGAAATATTCACACCGGCAGAAAGGATGGCCTTTGTGCCTAAAAACTGGGTAGGTTGTTTATAATAACCGGAGATATCCACCGCAAGGGCATTACCTGCATTCGCTTCCTGACCTGTGGTCGATTGTCCGGCAGTAACATTTGAATAAATGTACCTTAGGGCAGTACCCAGAGAAAATGAATCCCCAAACCGGCGCGCATAGGTAAAATCCAGTGCCAGTTCACTGGGGTTATAAATACCCTGATCATTCTGGTTGATGTCGACAAAAAGAATCTCACCCAGAGAGAAATAACGGAATGAACCACCTATCGTATTCTGATCATCGAGCTTGTAAAATCCGCTCAGGTAGGCGAGATTGATATCAGGCACCAGACTTTTTAACCAGGGGCTGTAAGAAAGGGCAAAACCATAGGGTTTGTCCAGAAATGCAATTTTAGAAGGATTGATGCTCATTGCATTCACATCCGGCTGCACAGCCACACCTGCATCTCCCATACTCCCGGATCTTGCATCTGGGGTGATCAGCAAAAAAGGAACGCCAGTCCTGATGCTGTTGACCTGGCTACCATTAGACTGGGTATTAGGATCGATGACCTGGGCAGACAATTCAGCAGAAACTGTTGCTAAAGAAACAATGCCCAGGACAGCTTTTACTAAGTACCTAAAATTCATCAGTCAAATAATTTAACAATTATCGGTCGCAAGTTAACATAGTACCGAGTAATTTCAAAGGATTAAGCCATCGATTTAATTTATTGCAATGGCAAGTTTTTTTTGGAGCGTAGATCTTTTTTTATGTATTTTTAACAGTTAGAGTAACTTTCACATCATCCAATGAAAAAAACGTACTTATTTCCGTTTGCGTCCCTGTTGATCATCGCATCCCTGGCCTCTTGCTCGAAGTCTGGCAAATCGGATAAAACCGGTCTGGCTTACAACAAACAGGAGTATGGGGGTTTTCAGGTAAATAACAAGTTCAAACGTGGGCCAGGCCCTGGTTTGGTCGAAATTGAAGGCGGTGTTTTCGTTATGAGCGGCAGCGCAATCAATGTTCCTGGTGAAGAATTGAGCAATTACAATCACAAAAGGGAAACTACAGTGTCGTCATTCTATATGGATGAGACTGAAGTCTCCAATACCAACTGGCTGGAATACCTGTATTGGATCCGCTCCAATTTCCCGACAGACTACGAGTACTACTATAATGAACTGCCGGATACATTGGTATGGCGCAGGCCTTTATCTTACAATGAACCTTACGTAGACAACTACCTGAGACACCCTGCTTACCAGGATTACCCAGTGGTAGGTGTCACCTGGGAACAGGCTTCACGCTATTGCGAGTGGAGAACTGACCGTGTGAATGAGCTGTTGCTCCGGGACAGAGGTTACATGACTTCTTTTAAAGACAAAAACAACCCTGCAGGCACTGCCACTGCAGGCACTGCCACTGCAGGTGCTGCTACAGCGAGCACCAGTCCAAAAGAACCTTTCAATACGGTATTGTATCAAAATAACCAATACGATGACAAAGGCAAAAGGGCGATGAAGGACCTCAGTCCGGGGGCTACTGCAACGGCAGCTCCGGGAACAACAGGTGCAGCAACGAAACCAACCCGGAACGTCCGTTTGGAAGACGGGATCCTTAAGCAGCCTTACCGCTTGCCTACTGAAGCAGAATGGGAATATGCTGCACTGGGGCTGATTGGAAACACGGAATATGAAAACATTAGTGAAAACAAAATATATCCATGGAATGGGTTGGGCTTAAGCTCTGCCAAGAAAAAGACCCGCGGACTGATCCTTGCCAACTTCAAACGTACAAAAGGGGATTACATGGGTGTTGGCGGCTCTTTGAATGATAAAGGTGGCCTAACTGTACCTGTGCGTTCTTACCTTCCCAATGACTTTGGCTTATACAACATGGCTGGAAACGTGAATGAATGGGTTGCCGACGTATACCGGTCCAAAACATTTGAAGCAGCAGATGCCTTCAATCCTTATCGTGGAAACTTCTATCAGGATAAGAAGATGGCTGATGCCTCGACTGGAAAATTAGAAGTAGACAAATACAATCATGCCGTCATGACGCCTGCTGTGTCTGCCAGAAAACAAACCTGGGCGGAAAAACAAGCAGCAGCAGCAAAAACAGGACAACCTGCTGTTGATTCACTGGGTAATCCACTCGCAACCAATACTTATGCCGACCAGCGGGGTTATCGGGACAAAGCCAGTGAGCTGTACGGAGAAACGACACTTATAACCGACAAATCACGCGTCTACAAAGGTGGATCATGGGACGACCAGGCCATTTGGCTGAACCCTGCAACGAGACGTTTCCTTCAACAAGACGAATCAACCGCAGATATCGGCTTCCGCTGTGCGATGACCATGCTTGGGGCATCTGAAATCAGGTCATTCGGCAAACCTCAGTTTAAACCAAAAACACAAAAAGCTTTCAATAGCCGGAGCAGATAAGAATATAGCCTAAACAAAAAAGGAGCAGTTTTTACACCGCTCCTTTTTTGTTTAGGCTATAACGGGATCAGGCAAACTGAATCAACAGTTCGTTCTTCTCTACTTTATTCCCTTTTTGGATTAAGATCTTTTTCACCACACCTTCCGCCGGCGATTTAATCACATTCTCCATCTTCATTGCTTCTAAAACCAGTAAGCTTTCGCCCTTCTTTACTTCCTGTCCTTCCTCAACCATCACGTTCAAAACCAGGCCTGGCATAGGAGCCTTGATCTCCCTCACTTTATTCGTGATTAGATTATCCAGCCCCAATTGTTTTAACAATTGGTCATACTGATCTTCCATCCTGATTTCATACTCCCGGCCATTCACTTTAACCACTGCCGTCTTCTCAGTCTTGTTTTCTGATACCAGCTCCAGGCTATACGACCGGTTATTATAAATAAAGTGAGACTCGGTGCCCGATAATGCCCTGGAATCGATTGCCAAAGGCTGACTTTGCACTGTAACGGCCTCTTTATTCAGCTCAATTTCAAAGTCATATTTGCTGTTTACCTTTACTTTCATCATCTATTGAGTTAATGCATATTGAACCAGGTTAGCACCCATTTTCAGCGCCTGTAATCGTTTATCTTGTGTGTCTTCAGGATAGGTGCCGAAATCCTCCCAGCCATTCCCCAGATCGCACTCAAACGTATAATAGCAAAGTACCCTTCCTTTCGAGATCAGCGCCAGTCCCATAGGACGTTTATTGTCGTGTTCATGAATCTTGGGCAATCCACCGGGAAATTTAAATTTCTGATGATACAAAGCGTGGTCGGCGGGCAATTCCACAAAACTCAGTTCAGGAAATACCTTTTTCATCTCCTTGCGGATAAATTTATCCAGGCCATAGTTATCGTCGATATGCAGGAAGCCCCCCCCCAGAAGATACTTTCGGAGGTTAGCTGCTTCAGCTGAACTAAATACCACATTTCCGTGGCCCGTAAGGTAAACAAAAGGATAATTGAACAACTCTGCACTTCCGACATCTACAGTAGCTTCCTGGCCTGCAAAATTAGTTTTCAGGTTCTTGTTACAAAAGTCAATAAGGTTGGGCAAAGCAGTCCGGTTGGCGTACCAATCGCCGCCTCCGTTGTATTTCAATTTCGCCATTTTATAGGTCGGGATCTGGAAACTGTATTGCAACAGGATCATTCCGGCCAGGATACAGGTCTTAAATCTCATCGGTTTAAATAGTTGACTTCAAAACAGGCAGCCAATGCGGCAGTCTCTGTCCTTAACCTCGTGTTACCTAAAGTTAAGGCTTTGTAGCCATTTTGCAAAGCCAATTCGATTTCGGCTGGCGTAAAGTCTCCTTCAGGACCAATCAATATGGTATAACTTTGGCCAGGGACCGCCAATTCACTAATGTATTTCCGGGGTTCATCCTCAATGCAATGGGCCACCATTTTAAGAGAATCATCAGGTATTTTCAGGAAATCTTTCAGGCTTATTGCAGGATTTAAAACAGGATGATAGGCCTGAAGTGACTGTTTAACAGCCGAGGTAATCACCTTGTATAGGCGGTCTTCTTTAAGAATCCTCCGCTCCGAGCGGTCACAGATTACGGGGGTAATGGTATCAATCCCAACTTCTGTGGCTTTTTCCAGGAACCATTCCAGGCGGTCGATATTTTTTGTCGGTGCAACAGCGATGTGCAGTTGATGGTTCCGTTTCTGGTATTCCAGGCTTGATTCTATAACTCTAAGGCTTACCTGCTTCTTATTTTCCGAAATAATTTCGGCAAGATAAAGTCCGCCGCGACCGTCGATCAGGTGAACATGCGCACCCGGACCAAGCCTTAGTACCTTAATGCAATGCTTGCTTTCGTCCTCATTCAGTGCATATTCTGTAGAATTGATGTCTGGGGTATAAAAAACATGCATTGTAAAAACATTTAGTGGTTGTCCACCATATCACTTTTCGCAATGACCAGCTCCAGCTTAATGGTTTCTATATTCTGTTCTGTTTTCTTAAGAATAGTAAATAAGTAGCCGTAACATTCCTCGCTGTCCCCTACTTCAGGAATCTTCCCAAAAGCATGGGAAACCAAACCGCCTACTGTATCAAAATCTTCATCTTCCGGAAGGTCGTGCGGCAAATGCTCATTTACATCATAAACCGTCGCATAGGCATTGATGACAAATTCTGTATCGGAGATCTTCTCTACTGTGGGTTTTTCCTCATCGTATTCATCCTGGATCTCACCTACAATCTCTTCTACAATATCCTCCAATGTAACCATACCCGCTGTACCGCCAAATTCATCAATGACGATCGCTATCTGAATACGCTTTTGTTGCAACTCACTCAGCAGGTCGTTGATCTTCTTTGTTTCCGGAACGAAATAAGGCTTGCGGATGATGTCGCTCAATGCCCATTCCTTATCTCCTGCCAGTAGTGGAAGAATGTCTTTGGCATGTACGATGCCAATGATTTTGTCGATAATATCGTCATAGACCGGCATGCGTGAGTAACCTTCACCAATGATCCGTTCTACAACGTCTTTTTTTGGAGTGGAAAGTTCGATGCCGGAGATCTTAGTTCTCGGAACCATGATATTTTTAACCACACGCTCATTAAAATCAAATACATTCCTGATCAGTTCGTGCTCATTGGTGTCCAATGCGCCACTCTCTTTTCCCTGATCCAGCAAATAGTACAATTCTTCCGTACTGTGAACCGACTCATGTCCACCTACATTAGAGATTCCAAAAAGCTTCAGGATTATATTGGCCATACCGTTCAATACCCAGATGAAGGGCCTGAACAACCAATAAAATCCCTGCAGGGGTAAGGCGATGAACAAGGTGGTGGCCACCGGTCTCTGAATGGCCACTGACTTAGGTGCCAGCTCTCCAAATACAATATGCATTACAGTGATGAACATAAATGCAATGATCGTGGAGATGGAAGTGATGTAAACCTCTGACAGGTTGAAATTGATCAGCAGGTCATGGACAATTGTGTGCATGACCGACTCTCCGACCCAACCCAAACCCAGAGAAGCCAACGTAATCCCCAGCTGCGTTGCTGCCAGGTATCCATCAAGGTGTTGGGTAATGTATTTAGCAATATTTGCAACCCTACTTCCCGATTTCGCTTTAATTTCAATTTGCGAGGCCCTTACCTTTACTATTGCAAATTCCGCCGCCACGAAGAATCCGTTCAGCGCTACTAAGAAGAATGTTAAAAATATCTTGAGACCTTCCATTAAGAATTACTTATTTCTAAACTTTTCGTCATAAAGCGCCAGGCTTTCCTGGATAACTTTATGTGCGTAGCGTACGCCAAGCAAATGTTCAATTGTCACCTGCTTTTCTTCAAGGGCCTTGTAGTCCTGAAAGAATTTAACGATTTCCTTCATGGTATGTGGAGGAAGATCAGCTAAATCGTTGATGTAATTGACAGACATGTCATTCTTCGCAACAGCGATGATTTTGTCATCCTGTTCACCATTGTCTACCATATGCATCACTCCGATCACTTTGGCCTCAATGATCGACAAAGGATATACGTCTACCGAACACAATACTAAAATATCCAGTGGATCATTGTCATCGCAATAAGTCTGCGGAATGAAGCCATAATTTGCAGGATACATTACTGAAGAAAAAAGAACCCTGTCCAATTTAATTAGGTTAGAGTCTTTGTCAATTTCGTATTTCGCTTTTGAACCTTTTGGGATTTCGATAATAGCATTCACAATTTCAGGTAAGTTATCGCCTGGTGAAACGCTGTGCCATGGATGGTGATCGTATTTCATTCTTTTTATTGAATATTAGTTGTTTCTTCGTCATTGCCCTTCGCCACTTTCTTCTTCACAAATGCAAAAATAAGCGGAAGTGACGTAACTGCAATAAATCCTATTATAATGTATAATAAATAATCGTTAATTTCTTTCTCAAAACGCTTACCCAGGAAATAACCGAGTAAAGTTAGTGAAGCTATCCATAATATTGCGCCAGCAATGTTATATAATGCAAACCTTTTAAAATCTAACCGGACTACACCAGCAAAAATCGGTGCAAAAGTTCTTACGATCGGCACAAATCTTCCCATGATCAGCGCAAATGCCCCTTGCTTGTTGTAATATTCCTCCGCAGCTTTCAAATAACGCTTCTTAAAAAAAAAAGAGTCCTTTCTATCGTACAATACGGGACCTGTTTTCCGGCCAAACCAATAGCCGGTAAAATTACCCGAAATTGCAGAAACACACAAACCAAGGATCAACACATAAATGTTGACATCCAATTTGCCCGTTGCTACGAACATGCCCGCTAAAAATAAAAGGTAATCTCCTGGAAGAAAGAAGCCGAAAAAGAGCCCCGTCTCTGCAAAAATAACGAACATCACAACATAAAAACCACCTTCTTTAAGTAATTTTTCAGGATCAACGAAATGCTGTAATGAGTGCCAGAAATCTTGCATAGTTCAATTACTCGTAAAACTACAAATAATTATCTAGAGAAAATGCTTATATCAAATTTAAAATTACAGCAGGATAAACCCCCAAAAAGATGGTAATCACCAGCGACAATACCAATACAACCTGATATTGAACCGGCGTTTCAAGTTCGGTCTCATGACCTTCTTTGAAATACATCGCCACAATTACTTTGAAATAATAATAGAAACCTACCAGCGCATTCAGGATCGCAAATGCAACCAGGTAAACCTGGTACTCTCCCATCACATTCAGGAACATCAGGTATTTACCAATGAAACCCGCTGTGAGCGGAATACCGGCCAGTGATAGCATGGCAACTGTAAGGGCAAGTGCGATAAGCGGATTACGCTTGGCAAGCCCGTTAAAGCTATCGAAATGATCGTTACCTGTCTTCTGCTTCACTAAAATCAACACCGCAAAGGCAATGATACTGGCAAAAGTATAGGCAGCGGCATATACCAATACGTTATTTGCAGAGTTCCCGGATAGGGTAACCAATGAAAACAACAAATATCCTGCATGCGAGATACTGGAATAGGCCAGCATCCTTTTGAAGTTCTTTTGAAATAAAGCCGTCACGTTTCCAATGAACAGGGTCAGACACACAATCACCATCAGTGGTGGCAACCAGAAATCGTGCAATGGCGCAAATGTATCGGCAAACAGGCGCAGGAATGCAGCGAAACCGGCTGTTTTCACTACTGTCGACATGAACGAAGTAATCAGCGTTGGCGCTCCTTCATATACGTCCGGAGTCCAGAAATGGAAAGGTGCTGCACCAATCTTGAAACTCAGACCGATCAGCAAGAGGATTACTCCAGGGTAAAACAATGGAGAAATCGACTGTACATTACCTACCAGGTACTGGTTGATCACATCCAGGTCAAACGAGCCTGTAGCACCATAGATCAATGTAATACCGAACAACAGAAAACCTGTAGAGAATGCACCCATCAGGAAATATTTCAGTGATGCTTCATTGGAAGCGAAATTGCTCTTCCTGATACCTGCAAGGATATAAAGACTCACCGACATGATCTCCAGGCCGATGAACAACATCGACATGTTTTTATACGATACCATAATGATGATCCCCGCCAGGGCAAAAAGGATCAAAGTGAAATACTCGGCTATGTTTTCGCTGTCCTTCGCAAAATAATTCTGCGTCAGCAGAAAAATAAACAGGGTGCCCAATATGGTAATCCCCGAGAAAGCCAGTGCAAAATTATCCATCTGCATCATGCCATAATAAACCTGGTCCGTATTCCAGGAAGTAACTACAAAAGCTAAGGCAGTAAGCAGACCAATTAATGTAAGGGGCAATAATGCTTTTTTAGCCTTAAACAAACCTGCATAAAGCACGACTAAAGCTGTAACAGCAATGGTTATAATGATATTCATTTGCTTAGTTTACCGAAGTTAATTTTTGTGTGACTTGTTCTATTAAATGCTGTACCGAAGCTTCCGACAAATGCAGAATTGGCTTAGGGTACACGCCCAATGCAATGATCAATATACAGATCACATACAATACTACTTTTTCAGAGCCTTTGATGTCTGTAAATCCGATCGTAAGTTCGTTGGTTTTGCCCAGCATCACATTCTGGTACATCCTCAACATATAAACCGCACCGAAAATAATCGTCAGTCCAGCCAAAGCGGCAATCCATACATTGTACTGGTATACGCCCATCAACAGCAGAAACTCACCGATGAAACCATTGGTTCCAGGTAAAGCGACTGTTCCGAATACGATGATCAGGGAAACTATAGCCAATACAGGTGCCTGCTTGGCTATACCACCCAGTTCAGAAATTCTATTTGTCTTCATCCTGCTGGAGATGACATCCAGCACGAAGAACAACCCTACAACATTGATCCCGTGACTTAACATCTGCACCATCGCACCTTGCATGCCTTGTGTGTTCAGTGCAAAAATACCTGCACTGATCAATCCCACGTGGGCTATAGAAGAATATGCCACCAGACGCTTGGCATCTTTTTGCGTGAAAGCAATAACGGAAGCATACAGAATACCAATTACCGAAAGGATAATAGCCAGATGTCCCCAGTCCTGAACTCCTGTAGGTACAATCGGCAATAACCACCTGATTACACCGTAAATACCCATCTTCAACATGATACCCGACAACAACATTGTACCTGCTGCAGGTGCTTCTGTATAGGTATTGGGTTGCCAGGTATGAAAAGGGAATATCGGCATCTTGATCGCAAATGCGATAAAGAAAGCCCAGAAAATCCAGCATTGCTGCGAAGCATCCAGGTTCAGGTTATAAAATGCCTGGATTTCAAAATTATGCGCAGGATTTTGAAGGTAGAGATAGATGATGCCCAATAGCATAAACAGGGAACCTGCTATGGTATAAACGAAGAACTTCATATTCACCTTAATCCTGTCTTTACCTCCCCAAACCGCACAAATGAAGTAAATAGGGATTAAAGCAGCCTCCCATCCAATGTAGAACAGAAAAGCATCCATCGCAGTAAATACCAGCAATAATCCGGTCTGCATGAACAGCATCAGTGCAAAAAAGGCATTCGGGCTTTTATAATTATGCTGATAGGCCGATAAAATGATCAGCGGCATCAGTACATTGGTCAGCAATACGGTGATGATGCTGATCCCGTCGATCCCTACATGGAAATTGATGCCCAGATCGCTTATCCAGGGAAAGCTCAATTCAAATTGTGTACTCGCATCGGGAGAGAAATTACATACCAGTGCTAAAGTAAGGCCCAAAGAGGCAATGGCTGAAACCAAAGCTACGTGCTTAGCGGCATTGCCAGAAAAAGCGGTAACTAATGCAGCAACCAGTGGTAAGAATATAAGAAGTATTAAAAGTTGTTCCATTATCTTTTCTTGAACGATCTTTTACAGAGATAAATAAGTATACAATAACAAGGAGATGATGCCTACCACCATCATGAATATATAAAAGCCAACATTACCAGACTGTACCAAACGCAGCCCCTTGCTGGCCTCCGTGGTTCCCCAGCCCAGACTGTTGACAATACCATCTACGATTTTAAGATCTACGATCTTGTAAAAGAATCCGGACAACACATCCAGTGGCTTTCTGAATACTGCATCATAGATCTCATCAAAATAGAACTTACGATAGGATAAATTAGCCAGTGCAGAACGTTTTGCTTCATCAGGTATTGGTACGTGGGCATTCTTTATGTACTTCACGTAGGCAAATGCGATAGAGACCAATACACCTAACACAGAAACAGCCATCAAAGCATATTCAGTAGCGTGATCGGGTGATTCCCCATGATGACTGATGACTGGCGACAACCAATGTGACAACCAATGACTGCCTCCCAATGCTTCCGGAATTCCAATGATACCTCCTATAGCCGATAATACCGCCAAAACGATCAATGGAACCGTCATGCTCTTAGGTGATTCATGGATTTTCTCTTCTGCATGGTGTGTACCGCGGTATTTACCATAAAAAGTCAGGAACAACATTCTGAACATATAGAACGCAGTCAGGAATGCACCAAAAACGGCAATCCCCCACATTACTTTGTCATGAAGATAAACATGCGCCAGGATTTCATCCTTAGAGAAGAATCCAGAGAAGGGAGGTAAACCTGCAATAGCAATCGTACCGATCAGCATGGTCAGGAATGTCACAGGCAATTTCTTGCGTAAGCCACCCATATGCCTCATGTCCTGCTCATGGTGTAAAGCATGGATCACTGAACCTGCGCAAAGGAACAATAATGCCTTAAAGAAAGCATGGGTGATCACATGGAAGAATGCACCATTGTAAGCGCCCACTCCCAGTCCCAGAAACATATAGCCCAATTGAGAAACTGTCGAATAAGCCAATACTTTTTTAATGTCAGTTTGAGTAAGGGCAATGATGGCTGCTACCAATGCCGTAGCCAGGCCTACAATAGCGATAATATGCTGTATCGAAGGGGCCAGGTCGAAGATCAGGTTGGATCTGGCGATCATATAAATCCCTGCCGTTACCATCGTAGCTGCATGGATCAGCGCAGAAACCGGTGTCGGTCCGGCCATCGCATCCGGCAACCAGGTAAATAAAGGTAACTGTGCCGATTTACCGCAGGCACCGATAAACAACAATAAGGCAATCAGCGCGATCGTACCGTCGCCCGGCAGCATGTTTGCTGCCTGAGGAAATATTTTAGAGAACTCCAGGCTTCCAAATGTCGTGAAGATAAAGAACACACCCAATAAAAAACCCAGATCACCGATCCGGTTCATCACAAAAGCTTTCTTGGCAGCAGAGGCATAAGCACTATTGGTATACCAGAAACCGATCAGCAGGTAAGAACAAAGTCCTACGCCCTCCCATCCGATGAACATGACGATGTAGTTCGAACCGAGCACCAGCAGGAGCATGAAGAAAATAAATAGGTTCAGGTAGGCAAAGAACTTACCGAATCCTTCATCGTCGTGCATATAACCGACAGAATAGATATGGATCAGGAAACCGACCCCGGTTATGATCAGCAACATGATCGAACTGAGTGGATCTACCAGGAATGACAGAGGGATGTGCAGCGAACCGGCACTGATCCAGTCAAACAAAAATACTTCATGAGATTTTACAGGATCTGAACCCAATGCCAGGAATATACATACACTGATCACAAACGAAGCCAGTATCGCCGTACTTCCGATCACTCCGATCAGCCCTTTGGATAATGTGTTTCTTCCTAATCCATTGATGATAAAACCAATCAATGGGATCAACGGAACCAGCCAAACTAAATCTATTATCATCTTATAACTTATTCTTAATAACTACCACTTAAGGCGATTCAACACATTAATATCTATGGACTGCGTATTTCTGTAAACCATTACAATGATACTCAGGCCTATTGCTACTTCTGCAGCAGCAAGTGCCATGATAAAGAACACAAACACTTGTCCCGAAGGATCGTTACTGTGTACAGAAAAGGCAGTTAGCAAAAGGTTTACAGCATTCAGCATCAACTCTACTGACATGAAAATAACGATGGCATTTCTGCGGGTCAGTACGCCGATTACGCCGATGGCGAAAATAATAGCACTTAGCCAGATGTAATGGTTAAGCGGTACTCCCTGTAATTGTTGGGTCATGTTCTCCACTATACTTTTTCTTTTTTAGTTAACAATACCGCACCCACCATCGCTGAAAGCAGCAGAATAGAGGACAGTTCAAATGGCAGCATATAAGGGCCAAATAGTTCTTTTCCAAGGTTCTTCAGCAATCCCAGATTTGGATTCTTCAGGATCACCGGATCGGAAATGGCAGTCGCCTTCAAAGATCCGGCGAGCGTCACAATCAGGCAGCAGCCTGCAATCACGCCCACAACTTTGACCAAATTCGATTTCAAAGGCTCATTGTCCTTGTTCAGGTTCAGGAGCATCAGTACAAAAAGGAAAAGTACCATGATCGCCCCCATGTAAACAATGAAGTTCACAACAGCCAGGAACTGGGCATTTAACAGCACATAATGAACTGTGAATGTAAAAAATGTAACGATCAGGTAAAGCACGCTATGCACTGGGTTCTTTGAAAAAATAACCATCAGTGAAAAGATCACGCTCAATGTTGCTACAAAATAGAATACTGATGTACCCATTATCTATGTTTAATTATTATTCACCCCGTCATCGCGAGGAACGAAGCAATCTTATTTTCAAGTCAATTGCTTTAGGATTGCTTCGTTCCTCGCAATGACGGTTACTAATACAGTTATTTTTCCAAAGGGGCTTCAACCAGCTTATCCTTACCATAAATGAAGTCCTTACGCAGGTAATCTGCAGGCACGATCGGACCATCCAGGTAGATCGCTTCTTTTGGACAGGCTTCTTCGCAAAGTCCGCAGAAAATACAGCGCAGCATATTGATCTCATATACCGAAGCATACTTCTCTTCGCGGTACAGGTCTTTCTCTTCCGGCTTCCGCTCTGCAGCAATCATTGTGATCGCCTCTGCAGGACAGGATAAGGCACAAAGTCCACAGGCTGTACAGCGTTCCTTACCATTTTCATCCCTTTTCAACGAGTGCATCCCACGGAAATTCGTAGAGAATTCCCTTTCCACTTCAGGATATCGGATAGTCGCCTCTTTTTTGAACAAGTGGCTGAAGGTAACAGTAAGCCCTTTCGCAATCGCAGGAAGATACATACGCTCCCCAAAGGTCAGTGGCTTTTGTTCTAATACTTTCTTTTTACTGGTCAATGGTTCCATTAAACCTCCTTATTGTTATCCGCAAATGCGGGTTTAAAATTTCTCAATTATTGCAATCACAATACCTGTGATGATGATGTTGGCAATCGCCAGCGGGATCAGGCCCTTCCAGCCCAAATGCATCAGTTGATCATAGCGGAAACGCGGAATGGTCCAGCGAACCCACATGAAGAAGAAGATGAAGGCAAAGATTTTGACAAAGAACACTACAGTACCGAAAAGCGGTGCCCAAGTAGGTCCCAGCAACTCTGCCATGAAATCCATTCCGGGATAGTTATAGCCACCAAAATATAATGTTGCCATTACTGCCGAGGATACGAACATATTGATGTATTCCGCAAACAGGTAAAAGCCCAGTTTCATTGAAGAATACTCCGTATGGTAACCACCGATCAGCTCGGTCTCACATTCCGGTAAATCGAAAGGTGCTCTATTGGTTTCTGCAAAAGAACAGATCATAAAGATGAGGAAACCCAGCGGCTGATACAGCACATTCCAGTGCCAGCCATGCTGCTGTTCTACGATCTCTTTCAAACTCATGGTATTGGTCACCAGCAACAGGGCAATGATGGACAAGCCCATAGCAATCTCATAACTGATGTTTTGAGAAGCGGCCCTGATCGCACTGAGCAAAGAATATTTATTGTTTGAAGCCCAGCCCCCGATCATTACACCATAAACACCAAGGGAAACTACACCAAAAATGTAAAGAATACCGACATTGATGTCAGTCACCTGCAAAGGAACAATCCTATCACCGATGCTGATCGCGCTACCCCATGGAATCACAGCGGTACCGATACAGGCAGTAAGCATAGCCAGTCCAGGCCCTACCATAAACAGCCATTTATTGGAGTTGGAAGGAATGATCTCTTCCTTCATGAACATCTTCACACCGTCGGCCAATGGCTGCAGGATTCCGAAGGGACCAGCTCTGTCCGGTCCAAGCCTGTCCTGTAAAAAGGCAGCCACCTTCCGTTCTGCATAGGTAGAATACATCGCAATGACCAGACTAATGGCAAAAATGATGGTTACCAGCACAAATTTTTCGATTACAAAAGCTACGTCCATTAGAATTTAGTGGTTTTTTCTAGTTCTATCCTGTTTGCCTGCTGCAATTGAGGGTTGTTCTGAATTACTGGCAATGGTTTTAAAGTCTCGTAATGGTTCGACGCAATTACCGAAGCATCACTGATGTGGGTAGGGTGTTCTATTGTCCAGTCCGCAGTCTTTTTCTTGTCGAAACGGCAGGTATTGCAAATGAACTCTTCTACTTCGCCATATACATCTTTACGTGCAGTCACACGCAATACATCTTCTCCTTTGTACCAAAGGGTTACTTTACCGCTGCAGGTCGGGCAATCCCTGTGTGCATCGATCGGCTTGGTAAACCAAACCCTGTTTTTAAACCTGAAGGTCTTATCGGTCAGGGCGCCAACGGGACAAACGTCGATTACGTTACCTGAAAAATCGTTGTCTACCGCAGTCTGGATATAGGTAGAGATTTCTGAATGGTCTCCCCTGTTCAAAATTCCGTGCACCCGTTTATTGGTGATCTGATCGGCAGTGAACACACAACGGTAGCACAGGATACACCTGTTCATGTGCAATTGGATCTTATCTCCTATATCGATACGCTCGAAAGTCCGGCGCTCAAATTCATACCTTGTTTTTTGTAAACCGTGCTCATAACCCAAATTTTGCAGGTCGCATTCTCCGGCCTGGTCACATACCGGGCAATCCAGCGGGTGGTTGATCAGCAGAATCTCCACAACACCACTTCTCGCTTCCAATACTTCCGGCGAAGTAATGTTCTGCACTTCCATCCCATCCATTACAGTAGTACGGCAGGATGCTACCAGCTTAGGCATCGGGCGGGGGTCCTTCTCAGAACCTTTACTTACTTTCACAATGCAGGTACGGCACTTACCGCCGCTACCTTCTAATTTGGAATAATAGCACATCGCAGGAGGAACGATATCACCACCAATTTGCCTTGCAGCATTTAAAATGGTCGTTCCCGGCGCTACTTCTACTGTTATTCCGTCAATGGTTACCTTAACTGTATCACTCATGATTGTTAATTTCCTGTCGTAACTTCTGCTTTAGCAATCGGCTCAGCATAATTTGCCAAACCATAATTTGTCTCTAGAGATTTAACCGGCTCTTTTACATGCCACTCAAACTCATCCCTGAAATGCCTGATGGCACTCGCAACCGGCCAGGCCGCTGCGTCACCAAGCGGACAGATCGTATTTCCTTCTATTTTCTTCGAAACATCCACCAAAAGGTCAATGTCACTCATTTTACCATGTCCGTATTCCAGTCTGTGCAATACTTTTTCCATCCATCCCGTTCCTTCACGGCAAGGCGAACATTGTCCGCAACTTTCATGGTGATAAAAACGTGCAAAGTTCCAGGTATTCCTTACGATACACTGATCTTCATCAAATGCAATGAAACCTCCGGAGCCCATCATCGTACCGGTAGCAAAACCGCCTTCAGCCAGGGACTCATAGCTCATCAGCCTTGGCTCGCCATTGGCCAGTTTCAGACTCAGGTTTGCCGGTAAAATCGGCACTGAAGATCCTCCCGCAACCGTTGCTTTCAGTTTCTTGCCGTTCGCAATACCACCGCACCACTCGTCGGAATAAATGAATTCTTCTACCGATAAGCCCAACTCAATTTCATAGACACCGGGTCTCACCAGGTTTCCCGACGCCGAGATCAACTTGGTTCCTGTACTTCTGCCGATACCGATCTTTGCATATTCCTCTCCGCCATCATTGATGATCGGTACAGTAGCTGCAATAGATTCTACGTTATTTACTACGGTCGGACAACCATATAGTCCCGCAATAGCGGGGAATGGCGGTTTGATCCTTGGGTTGCCTCTTTTTCCTTCCAGTGATTCCAAAAGGGCAGTCTCTTCACCACAGATGTAGGCTCCACCTCCGGGCTGAACATACAGTTCCAGGTCATATCCCGAACCCAAAATATTTTTACCTAAGAAGCCTGCATTTTTAGCTTCTGAAATCGCTTTTTCCAGGATTCTGATCTGCGGCATCATTTCTCCCCTTACATAGATGTAAGAAGTATTGGCGCCTAATGCAAAACTGGAAACGATCATGCCTTCGATCAGCGCATGGGGAATATGGGTCATGAGGTAGCGGTCCTTAAAAGTTCCGGGCTCCGACTCGTCTGCATTACAGACCAGGTAACGGGGCACACCCTCTGGTTTTGCCAAAAAGCTCCATTTCATTCCCGTAGGAAATCCCGCACCACCACGTCCGCGCAGACCCGACTTTTTCACCTCTTCCACCACTTCTTCAGGGCTCAGGGTTTTCAAAGCCTTTTCTACCGCACGGTATCCGCCTTTTTGGCGATACACATCAAGTGTATTGATGCCAGATACGTTTATGTGTTCTAATAAGAGTTTACGGGCCATTATTTCTTGCGTAAATCGTCTATCAATGCGTCCACCTTTTGTTCATCAAGGTTTTCGTAAAATGTATACTCCGGACCGATCTGCAATACCGGGCCATACCCGCAGGCAGCCAGGCATTCCACACCTCTCCAGCTAAACAAACCGTCTTCCGTCACTTCTCCTTCTTTTACACCCAGTTTGTTTTCTATATGTGTCATGATTTTCTCCGCACCAACCAAACAGCAAGGTCCTGTCCGGCATACTTCCAGCATGTATTTACCCTGAGGTTTCAGGAAGTACATAGTATAAAAAGAAGCCACTTCATACACCTCGATCGGTAAAATGTCCAGGTGTGCAGCTACTTTATCCATTGCACTGGTACTTAGCCAGCCCAATTCGGCCTGGGTTTCATGCAGCATGGGTAATAAAGCAGATTTTTGTTTTCCCTCAGGGTATCTGCCAATGATCTCATCAAACTTTGCGATCAAAGCTGCCGAGAATGCTACAGGTTGTGTTTCTTCTACTTTAAGCATCTAATTCTCCTGCAATAATGTTCATGCTACTCATGTTGATAATGGCATCTGACAACAGCATACCTTTACTCATCGGCGCAAACATCTGGTAATTAATAAAACTAGGTCTCCTGAAGTGCAGACGGTAAGGAGTTCTTCCCCCATCATTGATCAGGTAAAAACCAAGCTCTCCGTTACCACCCTCTACAGCATGGTACACTTCAGCTTTCGGGGCATCAATCTCACCCATCACAATCTTAAAGTGATAGATCAGTGCCTCCATATTATTGTAAACTTCTTCTTTTCCAGGTAGATAGAACTCAGGGACGTCTGCATGAAAAATCCCCGCAGGTTCTTTCTTGATCTTGTCCAGCGCCTGCTGAATCAGGCTCAGGCTCTGCCACATTTCTTCATTCCTCACCAGGTAACGGTCGTAAATGTCGCCACTGGTACCTACCGGAACTTCAAAATCAAAATCTTCATACGATGAGTAAGGATCACTCACACGCACATCGTAATCTACTCCAGCTGAGCGCAGCAAAGGGCCGGTCCAACCGTAGTCCAGTGCCTGCTCTGCAGAAACTGCAGCAACTTTAGCTGTTCTGTCTATAAAAATCCGGTTCCTGTTGAGCAGACTTTCAAACTCCCTCAGGGCTACCGGAAACTCTTTCAAAAATTTATCGATTTTCGCAAAAGCAATCTCATTGAAATCTCTTTCAAATCCCCCGATCCGGCCAATATTGGTTGTCAGTCTGGCACCGCAAACTTCTTCAAAAATCTCGTAAATATGTTCCCTGAACTGGAAAAGGTAGAGGAATGTTGTTGTTGCACCGGTATCTTGTGCGATGATCGTATTGCAGATGATGTGATCCGCAATCCGCGAAAGTTCCATCACCACTACCCTAAGGTAGTCTACGCGTTTCGGCATTTTTATGTTCAGCAATTTCTCTACTGTCATATGCCAGCCCATATTGTTGATGGGTGATGAGCAGTAGTTCAGGCGGTCGGTCAGCGGTGTGATCTGATAAAAAGGCCTGTGTTCGGCTATCTTTTCAAAGGCACGGTGTATGTAACCGATTGTAGAAACACCACTCACGATCCGCTCTCCGTCCAGCTGGATCACATTTTGAAAAACACCGTGTGTTGCCGGGTGAGTCGGACCTAAGTTCAAGGTCACCAGTTCATTCTGCGGGTCGTTATCTGTATATACTGGCTGATTGTTCATGAGTTATTATCTACCAAAGTATTCGTCTTTTTTATCTACTCTATTCGGATCTTCCAAAGGATATTGCTTCAGCATGGGATGCACACCCAGCTCATCCATATTCAGAATTCTTCTCAGGTCGGGATGACCCTCAAATTTCACTCCGAACAAGTCATAAGTCTCGCGTTCCATCCAGTTGGCCGCATTCCAAAGTACAGTAGCTGTCGGGATTTCAGGCTGGCGCTCGTCTATGAACACCTTCACACGAATCCTGATCCGGTGCACCATGCTATTCAGGTGGTAAACTACCGCAATACCATGCTTTTTCTCCGGGTAATGCACAGCCGTAATGTCTGTCAGGAAATTGAAATTCGCTAAATCATTTTGTTTAAGAAAACCAAGCACATCAATGATCACATCCGTACTGGTCTCAAAAGTAAGTAATCCGTAAGGTTCATTCACACCGATGATTTTGCCACCGAACTTTTCGGTCAGCAATTGGATCAGCTCATGATTCGTTACTTCTGCCATTATAGTATTCCGTATGAAGCCAACATTTCTTTATACTGGTCAGAATTCCTCCTTCTTGAAGATTCATTCTTCACCAGCTCCTGGATCTTACCAAAGCCATCCAGAATGGCTTCCGGACGCGGAGGGCAACCAGGGACATAAACGTCCACCGGAATAATTTCATCGATCCCCTGCAACACAGAATAGGTATCGAAGATACCGCCACTCGATGCACAGGCACCAACAGCCATCACCCATCTCGGCTCCGCCATCTGCAAGTAAACCTGCTTCAGTACGGGCGACATCTTCTTGGCAATTGTCCCCATCACCATCAGCAAATCTGCCTGACGGGGTGAAAAACTCAAGCGCTCTGAACCAAAACGACCGAAATCGTAATGCGAACCCATGGTAGCCATAAATTCGATCCCGCAACATGATGTCGCAAATGGCAAAGGCCATAATGAATGTGATCTGGCCAAACCAATAACCTTATCAAAGGAGGTGGCAAAAAAGCCGGATCCTTCTATGCCTGGAGGCGCGTCTACTATATTGATGTTACTCATGATACAAAACGAAAAAGGTTCATTCCTGTAAAGAATGAACCACAAATTTACAATTTTTAAAAGCAAATAGGTCGGAGAGGCTGCATTTAGAACCGATCTAAATAGATTAATTCCAGTCCAGCGCTTTCTTTTTTAAGACATAAATAAAGCCTAGTAAAAGTGTCCCCATGAAGATGAACATCTCTACCATACCAGCCATCCCGAGCTCCCTGAAATTCACTGCCCAGGGATACATAAAGATCACCTCCACATCAAACAATACGAAAAGGATCGCAACCAGGAAATACTTGATAGAGAAAGGCTGACGCGCGTTTCCTACTACTTTAATTCCCGCCTCAAAGGTCGATAATTTATCGGCAGTCTTTCTTTTTGGCCCAAGATAATGGGTCGCTATTAAAGTAACCACTACAAAACCCAGTGCTACAAGCACCTGAAATATGATGGGTAAAAAATCTACTGCTCCGCTTTGTGTTTCCATGCTGATCTGATTATAGGGCAAAATTAAAAGAAAAAGGCAGGATCACAACCCTGCCTTTTCAATTTTCCGTCGAAATCGACTATTTTTTCTTAGGCGCTGACTTTGTTGCTGCTTTAGGAGCAGGTGCAGTTAGCGATTTTAATCCTTCTTGTGCAAGCGCATTCGTTGGATCTAAAGCAAGGGCCTTATCCCAATATAATTTCGCTTTAGCTTTATCCTCTTTGTAAGATGCAAAACCTGCAATTTGATTGTATGCTTCCAGCATGTTCTTTTTCACAGCAGCAGTCTGTTTGTCTACATGTGCTTCTGTTGAATCCAGGTATTGCTGATAAAAAGGCAATTTCAGTCCGGTAGGATCAGTATCGCTGTCCATCAGGTTATTTACACGACCTCTCCACAAATAAGCATCATACGTAGTAGGAGAATATTTCGCAAGCGTAGCAAACGAAGAATCTGCTTTAACCAGAATATCTTTAGATGGATTGGTTTTCTCACTGTAACCTTTTGCGTAGAAGAAATAAGAAGCAAGTCCATGGTAGTAGAAGTTCAACAAAGCTCCTGTTCCCTTTCCTGTCGGGTTGAATCTGTTGGCCAAAGCGTAAGTAGTCATTGCTTTCTTATAATCTTTAGCATCATAGTAAGTTTTAGCCAGGTCAGCTAAAATTACAGATTTAGATGAATCACGCTGAAGTGCCTTAGTGATTGTAATGATACCCAGACTATCTTCTTTGTTTTGCAATTGTGACTGACCAAGGTAGAAGTAATCTTCAGAGATGATCCTCGATGTGTCTGTTGCTTTCGCAAAGAAATCATTCATGAACTGTAAAGCCTGAGGATAATTTTTATTCTCATAAGCCGAATAGCCCCTTAACCTCAAAACGATCAGATTTTTCGGATCATTAGGGTTCATAGAAGCCAGTGCAGTAGTCTCTTGCTCCAAAGTCTGGAAATCTTTCGCATAGAACAGGATCTGTGCGTATCTGATTCTTGATTCGTAAGATTTATCGGTCAAATCAAGATATTTTTTATAGTTATCAATTGCCTGTGCATTTTTTGCTGCAGCATTTGCCGGCTCAAAATCTGCCCATTGTCTGTACAATTCAGCCAATTCACGGTAAGCAGGACCATAATTAGGGTCAGCAGAAACTACTGTTTGCAATTCGGTTTCTGCATCACTAAATGCACGTGATTCCTTATACATACGGCCGATCTGTACGGTAGCTCTGTATAAAGTAGCATCGATACTCAATGCACGCATGTATGCTGACAATGCTTCAGAGTTCTTACGTTGCAAAGCATAGTAATCACCTAAAGCCAGGAAAGTTTCAGCATCGGCGTCTTTTGCATCAATCTCATCTGCTTTTTGCAGGTAAGGTAAAGCCGACTCAAAATCTGGTTTGTCAATCGCAATATAAGCTTTACCTACATATAGGCTTGGCGTATGGTCTTTTTTAGAAGCCATTTCAATCGCTTTTGCAAAGTTTGTCTTTGCTGAAGCTGCATTATTCGACATCAGATCAGCTTGTCCCAATCCAACATAGTTCAGGGCAAATTTAGCATCTGCAGTAATCCCCTGTGTATAGGCGGCCCTGGCAGAATCCAAATAATCCCTGCTTAAATAAACATTTCCTAAATAAAAATAGTTCTCTCCTTTTCCGGATTGTGATTTCACCAACGATTTTAGCATCCCGGTCGCTTTCTGGTACTGTTCGGCATCTATGGCCTTTTTCGCATCAGCTAAACTTTGAGCAAAAGAGGCAGAACCCATCACTACTAAACCTAAACATAAGGTTATTGCTTTCTTTGTCATTTTCATGGTTCGTATATTAGAATTTAATTTGTTATGAAGCTTGCTTGCGCAGGTTTCATGGTTCGTATTTTAGTATTTAATTTTGTTATGAAGCGGATGTGATGCTCCAAATTGTTCGTTACTGTTTTAGATTTCTAAAATATAAATTTTATTTTGTATTCTTCAGGTTAAATTCTCTTGGCATCAATTTATGAGGCCCCAAGCCTGATCGCAAAACGATCAATTGTCCGCGCTGGCTCATTAACCAGTTAGCAAATCCTGTACCTAAACCATCCCTGCCCTCACAGTTGATGATGTAAACGTTCCGCAAAAACGGATAGGTAGCATCCATTAAATTCTTTTGAGTAGGCTGATAAAAAGCGTCGTCCCCCAATTTTCCCTTTAGATTTTTGACTCCCAGTGTTTTTACTCCGGAGATGTATTCAGAGCTTCCTGTGCTTTTTTCTATCAACCAGTTGACTCCGATTACCCCAATATAGTTCTTATGTTCTGAAACGTACTTGATTACATCATTATTATGTTCCAGGGTATAAATTCCTTGTTTTGGCAAATCTTTTATTCCCGCGAGTTCTTTAAAATACCTTAAGGTACTGGAATATGCATTGTCGAAGACAAGATTTGGCCCACCAGCAGCTGCTGTTCCTTTCAGGATACTGATTACCTGCTCCACAGTAATTGTGGTATCAGGATTGTCTTTATTGGTGATCAGGGCGATTCCATCAATGGCGAATCTGGAAGTCTTTGGAATAATATTTCTGTTTCGGTATACCTTCGCCTCTTCAGGCTTCAGCATCCTCGACAAAATGATTACACCCATGCTGTCATTTAAGAAAGCCGGCACAATCTTATTCTCATTCCCGGGCACCACCGTAATTTTAGCGTCCTTATAGTCAGCATTAAATACTTCGATCTGGTCTCTAATGATCGATGAAAAAGATTCATCCACCAGTATCTTGGCAGTACCGGAAGTACGGGTCTGGATGACCACATCTTTTTTGCCACCCTTGCAAGCGGCCAGCATCAACACAACAAGTACTATACTGAGGTTTTTCATGTTAATCGTCATTCGGTTTCATCACGCGATTGAAACGGATCGCTGCATATATAATTAGCAAGGCTCCAAGGGCGATGCGGTAAGGCTGATCCAGGGTAATGGGCATGTCTTTCCATAAGATCAGGACCAGGCCCAAAATCAGGTAAACCGTAAACATGACTAGCCCTAAAATAAACAGAAACCGCTGTTGAGGCGATTTCTGTTTAAATGTTCTCAAATCAAACATCTATTATTGTTGTAAGGTAAAACTAATTGGAATGTTATATTTCACACGAACCTTCTTACCATTCTGGATACCTGGTATCCATTTTTTACTCGCTTTAAGTACACGAACGGCTTCTTCATCCGTACCGCCACCCAGTTTTCTATCTACTTTGATATCGGTCAAGCTTCCGTCTTTCTCTACTACGAAAGAAAGGAATACTTTACCCTGGATGTTGTTTTCCTGAGCCATCTGAGGGTACCTTACTGCTTTACCCAGATATTCGTAGAACTTATCCATACCACCTGGGTAAGTTGGATGTTGTTCCAAACTGGTGAAGTCGTACACTTTAGTATCCTCTACTACTGCTGCCTGTTTCGGACCGTCACCAGCTGCTGTAGCGATTACGATGTCCGCATCAGGGTCACCGGCGATGGTTTTCTGACCAGGGTCAGCCTTTTTCAGGTCTTCAATGGTTGGCGGCTCTTCGTCACGTACCAGTTCATCTGGCTTTACGATCGGAGGAGGAAACTTCACCTGATCCTGTTTCGGAGGTGGCGGCTCTACCGGTGGCGGTGGAGGTGTTTCCGGGTTTACTGGTGGCGGCGGTTGCACCACAACCTCCACTTGTTTCACCTCTTCGATCACAGGCTCCTTGCCTTTGAACAACTCTGATATCTTCGGGGAAAGGAACAACAGGATAAATCCTGTCGACGCAATCAGCAATGATTTAGTGGTGTTGGAGGCACTCTTCTGACGGAGCTCATAAGCACCGTAAGCTTTGTTCTTGCCTGCAAATACCACATCAAGCCAATCCCTTTTTAGTAAATCTATTTTAGAACCTAACATAGCTTAATATTTTCTTGTTTAATGTGTTTATAATATACCAGCTTGTTTCATTGCGGCCTTTTCACTATCCAGGATATAAACGTCATCGATCGCCGGAGCAGTTTTAATGCCCACAATGTTCAATTCGTCCATGATATCCACAAAGTTCTTGTAAGTCGCACCGTCCGTAGGTTTAATTACTACTACCAGGTTTCTTCCCTTGCTTTTATAAACATCCTCTTTATTCTTCATTAAGGATTTTCTGACTTCAGAAAAACTCTCAATATTAGGAGCTGTAGACCCTGCTTCTCCCATGTACCAGGCTACCTTATCGTTTTTACCCAATAAGATGGTCATAGTTTCAGAGGCCCTTAATTCCAATTTTACGTCATTGTCCTCTTGATCCGGTTTCGCAATGTCCATCGCGATCGGCTTCGACAGGGAGGTTGTTAGCATAAAGAAAGTGATCAATAAGAAGGCCAGATCCACCATCGCCGTCAAATCGACTTTGGTACTTGCTTTCTTACTTCTAACCTTCCCGCCTTTTTTCCCTCCCCCGCTGGAGGTATCTAATTCTGCCATAATTTATCTTATTTACCGCCTTCGGTTGATGTAATTAAACTAAACTTGTTTACTTTTTGATCTTGCAGAATATCGATGATCTTTTTGATCGCAGGATATTCTTCTTTAGCATCACCTCTGATACTGATACGTAAAGGGGCATTGTGCAATTCAGCTACCGCCTGACGGTTTTGCATGATCCACTGATCCAGTTCTTTACTTACTGAATCCGTAGGAATACCATTCCCGGCTTTTGCATACTTGTCACGTGCCTCTCCATCCAGCATAATGAATTGCTTCAGGTTCTGGATCGGAACCCCAAACGAACCGATTACGGAAAAACGTTTGATTTCTTCAGGAGAGAAAGTGATTTTATATTGCTCACCCATTTTCTGAAGTGTCAACTTCTTAACGTCCGCACCTACGATCTCGTAGAACACCTTTCCTTTACCGATCGATAAGATCCCCATGTCCGTATCCGGAAGTTTGATCTTATAGGTCGAGGTCGGTATACTGACCTCCAGAGGATCAGGCTGACGCGCTGTTGCTGTTAAAATAAAGAAAGTCAGTAGCAGGAAGGACACGTCGCACATAGCCGTCATATCAATCGCGGTACTCTTTCTTTGGACCTTTGCTCTTGGCATAATTTTAAAAATTATTGTTTCTTTTTACTAATGATGTTAATTCTTCCGGTTTTCCATAAAGCCGGTAAAAAAAATTCATTATTTTTTATTTATGCGTAGAAGCGTAAGTCTGGATGATGCTGAAACCTGCCTCATCAATAGCGTAAGTCAACTTATCGATTTTTGAAGTCAGGATGTTATACATGATGATCGCAAAGGTAGAAGTACCGATACCAGTAGCCGTGTTGATTAGGGCCTCAGAGATACCAGTTGCCAATGCAGCCTGATCCGGAGCACCAGAGTTAGCCAAACCACCGAAGGCCTTGATCATACCTGTTACTGTACCCAATAGACCTGTCAATGTACCTACAGATACCAAAGTAGCGATTACAGTTAAGTTCTGCTCTAACATTGGCATTTCCAAAGTAGTAGCCTCTTCGATGTCTTTCTGAATAGCCAGACATTTTTGATCTGTATCCATGTTGGTTTCAGTTTCCATCTCACGGTATTTTTTCAGACCTGATTTGATTACGTTTGCAACTGAACCTTGTTGTTTATCGCACTCAGCCACTGCTGCTTCGATGTTGTTTGAGTTCAGGAATGCTTGAATTTTCTTAACGAATGAATCTAACCCAGCTTTTCCTGTTGCTTTACTGATCACGATGAAACGCTCAATAGAGAACACAATAACCATTAAAAACATCCCCAATAGAACCGGTACAATCACACCACCTTTATAAGCCATACCCATATAGTTACCTGGGTTTGGAAGTGTTTCATGCAAATCCGGATCTGCTCCGCCAATGAAATTACCTCTATCTCCAAAGATAAACTTGTATACACAGAACCCAATGACTAAACAAATTGGAATTGTAAGCGTAGCGAATAAATTTGAAGCTGAAGAAGAGCTCTCTTTTTTAACTGTTGTTGGTTTTGGTGCGTTTGCCATTTTTTTTTAGTTTTTTAGTTTTTAGTACTTTGTTTTTTAAAATTATATAAATATTCCGTAATACACACAACGACGATTACAAACATTTGTTGCAATAACAAATTTATAACTTTGAATTTAATTACAATATTAAATAATCATTAGTTTGTGAATTCCTCTTGCAGCAGTTTAAACACCCTCACTGTTTGTATTACCTCTATTAATTAAAAAAGATTGTCTCGTTGTGGAGACAATCTTTCGCAATTAAAACTAAAAAAAAACTGAAATGCAAATTTTTCGTTAAAAAAAATGCTTTAAGCAGTGTTTTCAACTACTTTTGGCAACGCCGACAAAATTTCCTCGCTGGCAAAGGCCTCAAACTGTTTAAAATTATCAATAAAGGCCTGCGACAGTTCGTTTGCCTTTACATCGTATTGATGCGGATCTGTCCAGGTATTTCTTGGGTTTAAAATCCCTGAAGGAACCTCCGGGCAACTGACCGGCATCTGCAGTCCAAACACAGGGTCGGTTGCATATTCCACCTTTTCCAATGTACCTTCCAGGGCGGCAGTAATCATTGCCCTGGTATAGGAAAGCTTCATGCGCTGCCCCACACCATACACTCCAGCACTCCAGCCAGTATTCACCAACCATACTTTTACATCGTGCTCCTGCATTTTCCTGCCCAGCAGTTCAGCGTAGCGTGTAGGATGCAAAGGCAAAAAAGCCTTCCCGAAACAAGCTGAAAAGGTCAATTGAGGTTCTGTAACCCCTGCTTCCGTACCGGCTACCTTAGCCGTATAGCCAGAAATGAAATGGAACATGGCCTGCGCAGCGGTCAGCTTCGAGATCGGCGGCAATACTCCAAAAGCATCCGCAGTAAGGAAGAAGATGTGTTTCGGGTCCGGGGCAATAGAAGGAATCACCGCGTTATCTATATAATGTATAGGATAGGCTACCCGTGTATTTTCTGTTTTATCAATATTGGAAAAATCGACGGTATTGGTACCAGGATAGTAATTCGTATTCTCAAGTAGCGCCCCCGGCCTGATGGCCTTGAAAATCTGCGGCTCTTTTTCCTCAGTCAGGTCTACACATTTGGCATAGCAGCCGCCCTCAAAATTGAACACAGAACCATCGGCCCAGCCGTGCTCATCGTCCCCGATCAGACCTCTGGCCGGATCTGCCGACAATGTCGTCTTTCCGGTTCCTGAAAGCCCAAAGAAAATAGCGGTATCACCTGCACTGCCCACATTGGCAGAACAGTGCATGGAAAGGATGTTGCGCTCGTGTGGCAATACGAAATTCAACACCGAAAAGATTCCTTTCTTGATCTCACCGGTATAACCCGTACCGCCGATCAGGATGATCTTTTTTGTGAAATTCAAGATGGAAAAATTGGATTGCCTGGTCCCGTCCTGTTCAGGATTTGCCAGAAAGGAAGGTGCAGCAAGTATGGTCCATTCCGGGGCATCCCCCAATTCTGCTTCAACAGGTCTCAGAAAAAGGTTATTAGCAAATAAATTCTGATAAGCGCTTTCTGTGACTACCCTGATCGTCTTGCGGTAATTCGCGTCTGCACAGGCATAGGCATCCCGCACATAATATTTGTCGGCGGCATTCAAATGCCGGGTCAGTTTTCCCATCAGCGCATCAAACCGATCCGGATCGAACGGGATATTGATATCGCCCCACCAAACGGCGTCATGGGTAAGTGCATCATCTACAATAAATCTGTCTTTAGGGGAACGACCGGTGAAGGCACCGGTATCTATGGCCAGTGCACCGGTATCGGCAAGGCTGCCTTCTCCATTCGACAAGGCCTCCTCTACCAATTGTGCAACGTCCAGCTGATACAGAGCTTTATCTGAATCCAGGTTCAGATAGCTCAAATCAGGCGTCGGCATTACTGCTTTGCTCATATTTGAATAATAAGTTAGTCCGACAAAGTTATGTAGATAAAAAGGTAAATAACACCCTTTTACATAAAAATTTTACTTATTGTCGGGAATACACTAATACGCAAATAACTGAAATACAACTAAATAAACACAAAAATAAAGCTAAAATCAGCCTCCTGATTTCTTCACTTTAAATCCTTCTTTTTGCAGCAAATCCACCACTTTGTCCCTGAAATCTCCCTGGATCATGACCTCTCCATCTTTAGCTGCTCCACCTACCCCGCACTTGGTTTTCAGCATTTTGCCCAGTTTTTCCAGCGCCTCATCTGATCCCCTGAAGCCGGTGACCAGCGTAACGGCCTTTCCTCCCCTGTTTTTTTTGTCCAGCATCACCCGCAGGTCCTGCTGCTGGTTGGGCAGCGCTTGTTCCGGAATTTCGTTTTCTTCTTCATAGACAAAAGAAGGGTCTGTAGAATACATGATCCCCCCCAGGTCACTCAGGCTTTTCTTTTTAGGTTTCATAACAGGTATTTTTATACGAATGCGTTAAGGACTAATGATATTTAAAGATAAGGGCGCCACACTGACCTCGATTTCCCTGCCCATGAAAAAAGGTTCTCCATCGATATGGATCGCATCATCCTGACTGCGCAAAATGCGGATTTCTTTCCCCCGGATGATCTCCACCAGGTCCGACTGGTCTGTTTTGGCATTCAGCATCTCATAGGCCAGTACAGGTAATTTATATAGGGGAAACTGCGGGATGACACAGACATCCAGCAGACCGTCTGTAATGGAAGCCCCTGCTGCAATATGCGCATTATTGCCGTACTGCGAAGAGTTGGCGATACTCAGCACCACGGCCTCACGGATATATTCCTTTCCGTCGATGATCAGCCGGTAAGTCTGAGGCCGGTAACTGAGTACCTCCCGGAACCCCAGCTTCAGATAGCCACTCAGGCCCCTGGACTTATTTCCCGCAAAAACAGAACTGATGTGGGCATCAAAGCCCATACCTGCCATATTGAAGAACGCTTTCCCGTTGAACCTTCCCGTATCGATCAAACCGGCCTTACCCTCATTGATCAGCTGAATCGCCTGGACCGGCTTAAGCGGGATCTTCATGTAACGCGCCAGTCCATTTCCAGATCCAAAAGGTATGATGCCCAATATCTTGTCGTATTGCATGACCTTGGCCGCTACTTCATTGATGGTGCCATCCCCCCCTACTGCTACAATCACATCAAAATTTTTATTGGCCGCCTCTTCTGCAATCTCGGAGGCATGTCCCACATACTCCGTAAAACTGAAGTTTGGGTTAAATTTCTCCCGGTCGAGATGTGCATCGATCAATGCAGGAATCTTTAACTTATCCTTCCCACCTGAAATGGGATTGATAATGAATAGAATGTTCGATTTTGACAAGGGGCCTTTCTTTAATGACGGTACAAAATAATTGATATTTTTTGACTATTTAAATATATAGTGTAATTTTGGCGCATCAAAGTGGACTGATTTGCGATGCTATCTTAAAAATAGCGGGATTGCAACCACGTAAAAAAAAGTGCTAACCGATCTACACTTCATTTTACCGCCTGTCTAGCAGGGTCTGATTCCATTTAGGTAATTGTTTAATTAAAAAATTTAATTATTTAGAATGTCGTATTTATTTACATCCGAATCAGTTTCTGAAGGTCACCCAGATAAAATTGCCGATCAAATTTCAGACGCGCTTATTGACAACTTCCTGGCTTTTGATGCAGAATCCAAAGTTGCCTGCGAAACGTTAGTTACTACCGGCCAGGTAATCCTTGCGGGAGAAGTGAAGTCTAAAACTTATCTGGACGTACAGCAGATTGCACGTGATGTGATCAAAAAGATTGGCTATACCAAAAGTGAGTATATGTTCGAAGCCAATTCATGCGGTATCCTTTCGGCCATCCACGAACAATCTCAGGATATCAACCAGGGTGTAGACCGCAGCAATAAAGAAGAGCAGGGTGCCGGTGATCAGGGTATGATGTTTGGTTATGCTACCAACGAGACCCAGGACTATATGCCGCTGGCCCTGGACCTTTCACACAAATTGCTGCAGGAACTTGCTGTGCTTAGACGCGAAAATACAGAGATCACTTACCTGCGTCCCGATGCCAAATCTCAAGTGACACTGGAGTACGATGACAACAACAAGCCGGTTCGCATCGACGCCATTGTAATCTCTACACAACACGATGATTTCGATGAGGAAACAACCATGCTGGCCAAGATTAAAAAAGACCTGGTAGACATCCTGATCCCACGTATCATCGCCAAATACCCACAGTACGCGCACTTATTCAACGATAAAATAAAATACCACATTAACCCGACCGGCAAATTCGTGATCGGCGGCCCTCATGGTGACACCGGTTTAACGGGCCGTAAGATCATTGTAGATACCTATGGCGGCAAAGGTGCACACGGTGGTGGTGCTTTCTCCGGAAAAGATCCAAGTAAAGTGGACAGAAGTGCAGCTTATGCAACCCGACACATTGCAAAAAACCTGGTAGCAGCCGGCGTAGCCGACGAAATCCTGGTTCAGGTGAGTTATGCCATCGGTGTAGCCAAACCTATGGGTATTTACATCAACACCTATGGTACCGGTAAAGTGAACAAAACGGACGGAGAGATTGCCAAAATCGTAGAAGGTCTTTTCGACATGCGTCCATACTTCATTGAGCAACGGCTGAAACTTAGAAACCCAATCTATAGCGAAACTGCTGCTTATGGACATATGGGCCGTAAAGCAGAAACAGTAACGAAGACTTTTAGAACGCCAAACGGCGAAGAGAAAACAGTGACTGTTGAATTGTTTACCTGGGAGAAATTAGATTTTGTAGATCAGGTAAAAGCTGCTTTTGGATTGTAAGTAACATTTATCAAAATAATAAAAAGGCTTCCCGAGCGTTCGGGAAGCCTTTTTTATGCCCGTCAAAGAAATAAACCAAACCATTTCAGTAGCCTGTTGTTTTATTAGAACAAAATTAGAACTGTTATGGAACATCCGGTAGAAATGAATACGTTAAGCCAGATCTTAGAGAAGTTAAGGCTTAAAGGCTTAGACAACGAAATAAAGATGACCGACCATGGCAAAATGCAGGGCGTTGGTGTCAACAAGATTTACAGACCTGAGGATCTCAGCATCATCAAAACCTATCGTTTTGAGGGCGACTCTGATCCCGGAGATAATTCTGTACTATACATTCTGGAAGATAAAGAAGGTCAAATTGGCTATATCTTAGATGCATACGGTATGTACAGTTCACAGGAGAATGCCGGGTTCGACGACTTCCTGAAAAAGATCCCCACGGCCGACAGAGACCTGCAGGAACTGTTTAGTTAGACTGATCTCAAAATTTAATTATAAACCTAAATTTCATGTTGAAGCCATCTGCCCGCAGATGGCTTCTCTTTTATATGAATTCCGGTTGAATGCACAGTGAGTCCACCATGAGTCCACGTTGAGTCCACCTTTTTTCATAAAAAAGGTGGACTCAGTTTGAATCTAATCCTTATTCAGCGCGGAATTAGCTAAGACTCATCCTTGAGCCATTCAAAGGGATAGAAGATACGAGTAGCTTATTGTCTCGCATAGGCTTCGAAATTAGCCAGGCATGGATAAGGTGAGCCGGTTAGCAGGGTAATCTTCACATACCTGATAGAGACTGGTGTGCTGACAGTATAATTTTGCTCTGTCAGCAGGGCAGGATTGAAAGTTTTCACACCGTTGCCTATATCTGCAAAAACAGCTCCATCTACGCTTCCTTCGATCTTGAAGCTATTGAAACCCTGATTGGCATCCACATGTGCGTTCAGACCGACCTTGGTGATCTTCGAAGCTTTCTTCATATCTACAAGAAGCCAGTGCGGGTAAGGATAAATAGGATCCAGGTAATAATCTGACTGCCAGAACGAAGGACTGGAAGGCGAGGTGATGCTTTTTACCGTTACTGCGTCGACGATATTATTGGCCCCGTTCAGTTCCTCATCCGGATCGTTGATCTCACTCGATGCCGTAGCTGACCAGCCAGATTTCGACAATTTAGATTCGGGTTTCAGGATTGGAAGAATCCCCATTAATTTGGTTGCCGTTGCTTTCCCATTGGTATTGGAAACCAGCAACGTAAAATTCGTCAGGGACGAAATCGGTACAGTGACAGTCCCTGCAACGTCCAGGTTGTTCTCGATCGTTCGTTCCTTGCTGATCCCATCTTCTGCATATCGGATTTTGATGCTAACGGCTTTCTTAGCCTCATTTTGCCAGACAAACTTAGCCCCCTCCAATACTGCGGAAACTTCTATTGTATTCGTTACAGTCAGGTAATTAGGATCTTCGACAACTACCGGGGCAATCACTTCAGGAATGATTTCGGCCGGAACAGAATTTTTCTTGCAGGAAGCCATAGGCAGCACAGCCACCAACAGGTATAAATAGAGTCTGTATTTTTTCATTTTCTTTTATTTAATGGATAACTCCTATTTGATAAACTCCCTTTCAAAAGCAGAAAGCCAGGCTTCGGAATCGAGTCCCCAGTCGCTCTTCACAGGAACCCTCAACCAATAGTAGAGCTGGGTTGCCACGTCGATGTTCTGCAGCAAAACAAAATCAGGGTTAGAGGGCGCATAACTATCCGGGATGGCTGAAGCAAGCAAGTCCCACCTGTAATTACCGGTAATGTTGAAATTAGGGGCATTGGCCACCGTTGCTTTATTCCGAAACAAGTTAGATCCGCCATCATTGGCTGGCCAATACCCAACCAGGCTAGTATAATAAGGGTCTGTCGTGGGAACGTCTGCTATGCTGATGTTGCTTTTTAAGGCCGCGTCCGGCAATACACGGTTCCAGATCTTCACATCCGCCATGTACATGTCAATATAGCCACCTGAAAAAACCGTAGGGTGGTAACCCATAACCAGGTCTGCCGGAGAAGTTACCAGACTGGTAGCGGCGTCGGCTATGGTCGTCTCTGCCGTGGCTTTTATCCCATCTACAAATACGTTGATCCTATATTCGCTACCTGCTCTTGCAATGGTCGCGGCAATGGTATGCCACCTTCCATCGATACCTACGCCACCAACAAATGGTTGCACATTGGTTACACCATTGGCTACGTAAAAGGTAATTCCCGTGCCATTTCTAAAGAAGGACCAGCCCGCTGTACTGCCCGAACGGTTGGCAGTCTTGCTCAGGAAAGGGGGCACATTATAAGTATAGTTACCTGCTGCATTCTTATTGAAAAGCACTTTGGCCTCTACTGTCATTGATCCGTTGCCGGGGTTGTACAGGCCAGAAGGATCCGGGGCATTCGCCTTGACTACCCCTCCGGCAGCCACGATTGCTGCATCATCGCCTTTTCCATAGAGCCTGACACCATAGAAGGGTTTCACATCCATTTCCAGCGCCTTAAAATTTGGATTATAGAATATGCTGAAAATGTTTCTTTCCTGTGCTGTATTTCCACCGTACACTTTCCCTGTTCCACCATGATTGGAATTGACGATCACCAGCCATTCCTCCTTTGCATAATTCTTACGCTTTTTCAGTGCTGCCATCAACTCTGCGATATAAGTATCTGTTTTCTGAATGGCTGCCTTATACTCCGGAATATCTGCAGAGAAACCAAAGGTGGTACCTGCCGTAAGCACATCCCTGAAATTTACGACAAACACATTGGCATTTTCCGCTTCCAGGGTTTTAACTGCAGAGTCGCGCACGAGTGCATCATTTGCAAGTAACATGCGGTGATCGGCATGGATCAGAAAGCGGTGCAGTTCTGAATTCGTAGTAATGCTTACCGACTTATATTCCGGCCGTACATCCAGTATCCTGGAAAGAAAAGTGGGGTAATTAGTAATGGCTCCATGCTCATCTCCGGTATTTTCCCGCACAAATTGTTCATTTGCAATCTCGTGTTTGGTAGAACTGACGCCTGAAAGCATACTGGCCCAGGTAGAACCGTTATTTGTCCTGATGTCGCTCACACCGTTAAAAGTATATTTGCTGTTCTTCAGCATCTCAGCGATGGTGGGAGGGTTGACCTTTTTTACTTCTGCCCCGGTAGCCCCGTCTATACTAATGAGCAATACCTTCCGCTCTGCCTTCTGCGTAATTTCTCCATATTCCTCGAAGATCTGTGCCGGATTTTCATACTTCTTACAGGCGGTAGAGAGCGCGCCGAAAAGCAATGCAACTGCACAGAATCTTAAGGTATGTCTATTTTTATACTGTATCATTATCGTCTTTTTAGTGCTTAATACCAATTATTTGATCAGGTCCATTTCTGATAAAGCCGCATTCGGTGTATTTGTCCAGGCGTCTTTAAGGATCACCTTGAAATACCGTGCAGTCACCGTTGATGGGAAATTATAGTTGTACCGCGCAAAGGCATTGGTGATCTGGGTCGTTCCGATCAGTGTATAGCTCACATTGTCTGTACTGTAATAGATCTCTGCAGTTTTAGGTCGCTGGGCCGTACTGTTGCGCGGCACAAAGAAGATTCCTTTAACCGGGATAGCGGCACCTGCATTGACCATGAACGTATAAGGATAAGTCGCCGTTTTAGCATACCATTCCGAATGCCAGAAGGTAGATGTACTTCCATCCAGCAATGCAGTTGCGCGGCCGTTGGTAGCGCCCTCACCTACCAGCTCTTCGGAATTGACCGTAATGGTCGTTTTGTAAGTAATATCAGCGGTACCACCTGTTTTGGTCATTGGGTTATAGGTCCAGATCTGTTTGGTCAACAAAGGGAACTGAGCTGCAATCTTGATTTTCGACTGGGAAGACAAGGCAATGCCCCAGGCCTCAAAGAAGGGCTTCAGGTCTACCCTGGCATATTCAGAAAAGCGCTCGTAAACAAAATCATGTTTATCCTGGTCGGAATTGGACAAGCGCTGGGCATGTCTGGCAGCGGTATACAGGTAAGGCATGGCGCCGTAGCCGTATTTTTCAAAGATCTGCAGGAAAGGAATGATCCGCATGAAGGGATCATTGATGGCTGCATCGACATCAAAATTCTTGGTACCGCTTACTGCCGCCGCATAATTGAGGGCGGGAACGACCCAATCATCGCCATGCTGGATGGAGAAGTTTGCGCCAGTACGGTTCGCCACTTTAAAACTGAACAGGTTGTTGGTCGTTTCCCCCAATGTGCTCCAGCTCCAGGTAGTTACCTGCTGGCAATTGTGACCAAACTCATGGTAGGTACCCCAATTGGCGCCATTGCGCAATTGATCGAGGTTCACCACACTGTCGAACCACTCATCGTCCATAGTAGCCACCGTTGGAAAGCCGCTATGCCCATAACCTACTGAAGGCTGGATATCCAGCACTTCCCGCCATGGCCCTTGCGGGCTCCTGTCGCGGACATCCGCCGACTGGTCTGAAAGCCCCATCCAGCCGTTGAAATCCAGTTCAAATACATTGTTCCAGGCGGTCATGAGTGCAGTTGGGTTGGTGAGGGGCTTTGAAGAATTGAAATTCTTGATCAGGAAATCCCTTGGGATCAGAAAGATGACCCTTTTGGTACGCATTTCCAGCCATGGCACTGTGGAAGCCTTTACCTGTTCAATCCAGGTGGCATCATTGCTTTCGCCAAGTACAAAATCAGGAGACTTAACCGCACCGGTGATGCTAAACTCTACCGGCTGTGCAATTGCAAAAGCAGCGCGGATATAAATGGTCCCGCCATAGGGATTACGTACAAAATTGTCGCCGGGATAGAGTTGTTTCATGGTGAAAATCAACGGATCGCGCTTCAGGTTCAGCTGTCCTGTCAGGTTATCAGTATGCCCGCCCACCTGTACACTTAATCCATTCACACCTGCCGGCACTACGATCTTCACCAATTCACCAGCAGGGGCATAATACCCTGTGCTGAACTGGGGTTCCGGTGCCACCTGAATGCGCAGGATCTTGGCATCTGAACTGGAAAAATTCAGGTCGAGTACAAATTTCGCATCTTTGATCCGGGGCTCCGCAGCTTCTACCAGACCAGGGAAAATCCTGGCCCTGGAGTACATGGAACGGTCGACCTTAGACATCGAGGTATCTCCGGTAAATTCGTTCCCTGCAGTACTGGGTTTATTGAAGCCATCTTCAAAATCGTAGCCATATTTTTTACAGGAAGCTAGGCTGAGGAAAAGCAGCACAATGGATATTTTGTTAGAAAAAATCATCTTCTTCATAAGCTTTATGGTTTAATGTCTGAATAAATAGGGTTCCATGCCTTGCCATCCAATGCCCATTGGGTAGGTATGGAAATTCCCATCCAATGGTAAATCTCAAAGGGGATATCGATGTTGTTGGGTACCATTTTAAAAAAAGCATCACTGATTTCAGGGCAAAGTGCCGGGCTCACATCATTGAAGCTTTGCCATTGGGCATTGCTACCGGTCAACAGATCGGCTCCTCTACCGGTTTTTTCCTTCAATACGGTGCCCACGCCCTCGTTCATTGGCCAGTAACCGATGAGCCTTGCGTAATTGGGATTGCTTTCTGCTACAATAGTTTTACAGGCATAATTGGCAATCTGAGTGGAACTGAGTGCCACATTGTAGATCTGCAGGCTATTGATCATGATGTCTGCAGACTCATTGCCATCTCCGGCGTTGTAGCCTACTTTGAAAGGCACCGAGGTATTCATGTTATTGGAATTCATATCGCGTTCGGTATTCATGACACCATCGGTATATACCCTGACCTTTTTATTGGTGCCATCGAAGACCGCACTTAGTTTATGCCATTTGCCGTCGCTGACCACACCACCCTGGGCCTGACTGGCTACAGAAGAGTTGAGGGTCCATTTATCCCCTTCCAGGAACATGTTCCAGCCTGCGCCTGTGAAACTGGTGACCCGTTTCGATAGGAAGGTTGGGTAGATGTAGCTTCCCGCCTTACTCTTAATGAGAAACTCGATGGTATAATTGCCATTGGCCCCGAAATTATAGGAATTGACATTCTGGATGATCGCTGTAGGACGTGTAGAAGAGGTAAAGGTAAAATTGACACTGTTGCTGTTATAAGGAATCTTTTCAGAATCCGGCTTAGGCAGGAACAGTGTGCTGAAGCGTGGGTTATAGAACACGATGAAATTATTCCTGGTTGCATCGCCATAGCTGGTGAGGTCGACCACAGCAGGATCAGGAGGAATTACCCCCCCTTTATTGGAGGCAATCACCACTAGCCAGTTTTCATTGGAAAAGGTGGTTCTACTGCTGAGTGCAGTCATGAGCTCCCCGATATAATTGTCCAGTTGCAGGATCGCATTGGCATAAGCCGGCGAAGTTTCCAGGTAGTCACCTGCCTGACCCGCAGCTTCTGCACTATGGAACTGAGCCACAACGAGGGTTGCATCTCCGCGCTTCAGTTCCTCTTTTACCGCGTTCTTTACGGAGAGGTCATTGTTTTCAAAAGTTTGACGAATTGTGGCATCGTTACCCAGGTTGGCATTGAATGCCGCAGATGCGGCAAAAGAAGCCGTTCGGATATTGGGATCGGTCTGTTTAAACCGCGTAAACAAACTTGGGTAACTGGAAATGGCATTCCCGGTAAAATTTTCCGTAGTCACATTGTGTTTGTCTTTGGTTACCCCGGTCATCATACTCGTCCATGCACCAGCATTGGTCATCGTGTTGGTGTTGAAATCCGACAAAGCATCATAAGCATAAATGGCATTTCTTGCTATTTTGCTGACGTTGGGTGCATTGATAGACCGGATGGCCTTACCCCGGATACCATCTACGATGATGTACAGCACTTTACGCGATTTGGTGCTGATCCCAAGGGTGTCATTAGTTGTGGAAGGCTTCAGTCGGTTTTCAAAGTCCTTGTTACAAGCCGAGCCGATCAAAACTAAAAGCGTGATCACCGCTGCAGAAACTAATTTATGTGTATTCATTTTCTTCATGTCTTAGGTTTAAAATTGCTGCCTTTATTGCCTGATTTCTACACGCACAATATTGCCGACCTTCCTGTTGTCGAATTTGTTGAAATCGCCAACAAGGATTACTGCCGGATTACCCAGGGCCGAAGTTGTCTCCAGCACCTTCAGGACCCTACCCTGAAAAGCACCGGTATTGTTGTAGCCCTGTGCCAGCGTGCCATCCTGGTTCAGGATCATGAAACCTTGTCGAATTACCCCATTATAGCTATTGAAGCCGCCGGAAACCAGCACCTTCCCATTGTTGAGCTGACTGGCATAATTGGGTACTCCGCCCAGAACCTGAGGAAACTGGAAAGTATCGTCTACCGAACCATTGGTATTGAGCATCACGACCCCACTCCTGGCCTTGCCATTGAAATTTTTGAAGCTGCCGGCCAGCAGGATTTTGCCGGTGATGGTATTGTAGCTGATACTGGTAATCGCGCCATCTGCTCCTGTACCAGTAGCAAAACCTGGGTCTACTGTCCCATCGAGATTGATGCGTACAATGTAATTGGCACTAACACCATGAAAAGTAGTGAAACTTCCTACTGCGACGATCTTTCCATCTGCCTGCATAAATGCACCATTGATCGCACCATTGCCTCCGGCATAACTGGTTTTGGTAACCTCGTTAAAATTAAAGGTTGAGTCCATACTACCGTCTTCCTTGAGTCTGACCAACTGTGCCATTTTCGTCACGTCAGGAACTTTAAGATCTCTTGTAGAGCGGTAGTAATAGTAGCTCACATAATTATTGAAATTGCCCAGCAGGGTAGTTTTCCCATCCTTCACAAAGCTTTTCGCTACCGAACCATATACCCCGCCATTGAATGCCGCTACAGTATCCAGGCCCATCAATGGATTTTCAGGCCTGATATTGATAAGTTCTACAATTGCAGTGTCCAGAGATCCGTTGGAATTGAGGCGCGTAAGACCGTTGATGCCTTTACGTTTATTGAAACTGCTAAAGCCCCCGGACACCAGGTATTTTCCGCTGTTCAGCCGATGGATCGACTGCAGGGTACCATCGGCTCCTTCTTTCGCGCTCAGGGAGCTTTGAAAGGAACCATCGCTTGCGATCATGACAATCCGGTTTACCGGTATTGCGGGGGCCTGACTTTCGAAATTGGTAAAACCGCCAACCAGCATGTAATTGCCGTCAGGTGTAGCCAATATATCGTTGATTGCCCCATTGGTGCCATTAACCGCTTTAAAAGAAGCATCTATGGTCACTTTACCCTCTACGGTAAACTTAGGACCAAAGAAAGATTGTCCGTCGAGCAGCAAAGTTGTGCCTCCGGTACTGGCGTTCTCTGGCACCTTAACAGTCAGGGTACTGTCCGTGGAGCCCAGCACCTGAGCTTTGGTTTCATTGATCAGAAATTCAAAATCGCCCTTGTATTTTGCCAATCCGTTAATTTTGAAGGTCACTTCATTTCCCGGTGATCCGCTGGCCGGATCAGGTTCATCGGAGGTAAATTTCACGCCCAATGATTCCTTCCCTCCTTTGTAGGGGTCCTCCTGTATGACCTGTTTTTTACAAGAGAGGCTTAGGGTCAGCAGGATCAAAAGGCTGGTTCCAAAGGTGTATTTTCTCTTTTTTATTCTATTTATCGAAATCATGATCTTCATTTAAATATCTATGTGAATACCTGAACCTTTATTCCCCAGCTTTCGCTATCCCTGCTGAAATGGCCGCAGTAATGAACCGGCTGCTTTCAAAACCAAAAGAATGTCCCTGGTAGCGCAGCACATGCAGCACCCCGTTGGTCGGCTGGATATCGGATGTCGCTACCGGAGTATTGATGAGTCCCACTTTCGGATTGGAAAAATCAGGGATGAACGAAAGGATCAACTGCCTGTAGCCGACATATTTTACACCGCTGGCATCATTGTAAAACACCCCAAGGTTCATCGATCTGCCCCCATAGGAAGTGTAACCCTGTCCTGGAAATGCATTCAGGGCTGCAGTATCGATCTGCGGGATGTCTTTAAGACGGTAGCTCCCTTTAAAAATGTACTGCGCTAAAGTTTCCTTCCAGACTTCCGGTTTGATTTGCTCCAGTTTGGAGACGGTATCTTTTCCATTGGACCTCAGATTGGCATTGAGATTTTTAATCGCCCTGTGGATACAGGAGCTTGCCGGTGCAAAAAAGGTAATGTTTTCTTTGGCAAAGACATCGTTCATGCCAGCTACGTTGATCACCCTTACGAGGCTGTCAAACAGCATCGGCTTGGCATTGAGGTACTGCAGGATGGTGCCATTGTAATTGGGGTCGTGCAAACCTGTGTCTACAAAATAATCTTTCTTGGAACATGCGGAAAACAGGCAAACCGAAAGCGATATAGCGAGGATGGTACTTTTCAAATTCTTAAACATAGATCTGTTGTTTATATTATTTCCAATAATCATTTAAGGTCATGTAAGGGTTGTTAGTAAGGGCCGCAACATCGATAGGCCAGGCCCATGCACCGGCTTTGAAAGCTTCCACAGAAATCGGCTGGAAGCAGTACTCGCGGTCAAGCACCTTTTTGGTACGGACCAGATCGTAATAATAATGTCCCTCACCCATCAGTTCGCGGCAGCGCTCATAGTAGATGGCGTCCCTCAGGTCCTTTCCGGATTCGGTGATCGGGTCTGCCTCGGCCCTTGCGCGGACCAGGTTTACGGTGGTTCTGGCCCCAGCCTCGTCACCCAGTTCGGCCTGTGCTTCTGCACGCAGCAGGATGGCATCTGCCAAACGGAATACGATCAGGTCGTCATCAGGCAGTACGTCTTCACCTTCGGCTGCGAAAATATTGACAAATTTGAGGAGCTCCCATTTTCCGTCTGTAGCATATAAGGTCAGAGGATCAAACCAATATTCTGCGCGCTTATCAGGAACACCTGTAGGATAAAGGGTTGAGATGAACTTGGAATTGTAATAGATGTAGCTCTTGGTAATGGACTGCACCGGTTTATGTGGATAATGCAGGACCATGTCTGTAAAAGTATTGTACAGGTAAGCCCCATTGGAGTATTCTCCATAATTGAGGCTCCTCAGTACTTCAAACAAACTTTCTTTTGTACGTCCTTTGAAAATTTCCTTGGTCCTGGAGATGGGCAGCAGGGCATAGCTGTTATTGCCCATGATCTCCGCACCCAATTGATCCACATCGGTATAGTATTTCATTTTATTGGCTTCGTCAAATCCAGCTGCCCACATATTCATGTGCATGAGCAATGCAATGGCGCTACCACGCATGGCACGGATCCCCACGATCGAAGGGTCTTCATAGGTCCAGGGTAAGTCGTTTTTCACGATTTTGAGATCAGCGATGCAGTTGTTCAGCACCTGTACCATCTTCATTCTGGGCAGGGCGGTCTGGTTATAGGCATTGGTATAATACGCTACATCCCCGAATTGACGCACCATAAAGAAATAGGCCAGGTTTCGAAGGAATACGGCTTCTGCCCGGTACTTCTTTTTTTCGGAATCGGAAAGCACCGGCACATTGTAAGCCTGCACATACAATACATTGGCTGCCTGGATCATTTTATACCAGCCATCCCATTTGGTAAGACCCTGATAATTGAACAGGTTTTCGTAATAACCACCAGTGCTGAGCAAGTTACGGATGTCGTTGGTAACGATCCGGGTGATGTAAGACCGACCCAGCCCCGGTGTTTCTACTGCGGGACTGCAGCGCAGATCTCCGGTAGTAGGAAAATAGGCTGAGGAAAGGGTATTCTCCCTAAATTGATTGTATATCCCGGCGGTAAAAGCTTCGACATCTTTTTGGGTCTGCCAGTAATTGTTTCCTGAAAGGTTGTCTATCGGGGTGACATTCAAGAATTTCTTACATCCGGTAAATGTGGCCATTCCTAGGATGGCCATCAGCAATGTATATATCAGTCGTTTCATAAAATCTATTTTAGAATTGAACATTTAAACCCAGAATGTATGAGCGTGGATTGGGATAGCCCCCTGAGGTATCCCTGCCCAGATCAGTCACACTTTCCGGGTTGGGGCCTGAATAGTTGCTGAACGTATACACATTATACGCTGTGCCATACACCCTTAATGATGAGATCCCCCATTTCTTGATCAGTTCTTTTTTCAGGTTGTAAGACAGGGTGACCTGTCCGATTTTGAAATAGGAGCCGTCCTCCTGGAACAGGGTCTGGTCGTAGCGGAAAGGTCTGTACTGACTGTAACGGGTATAGTCGTAGGGATTGGGATAAGTTGCATTATCTCCACTGCTCTTCCAGTAGTTGTACTGCTCGATGGGTACCAATCCACTCAGGCTTACCGGATCCTGGAAATTCTGGAACCTGGAGGCCAGGGCATTGTTCAGGATATCCCTGATGAGGGTGTACGAACCCGTAACACTTAAGGAGAAATTGTTATACTGCATATAGGAAGTGACCCCGCCTGTGATGAGCGGCTGGGAATTTCCCACTACGACATAATCATTGGCATCCAGGATATAATCTCCGTTGAGGTCGGTCCACCTTGGATCCCCTGCCCTGAAATAAGTCTGATCGCCAACATTCCCTCCGGTACGGTACCTTAGTCCGGTTAATGGATCTACAGGGACTTCTGTGTTAGAAGCGTAGATTCCTTTGGTATTCAGCAATACATTAGAGAGGCTGTTCTTGCCCAGGCGGTAGAGGATTGCCTGATCGGTATTGCCTCCCGCAACGAGGATCTGGCTGACGCCATCGGGAAGGTGGGCCATCACATCTTTATTGTAGGCGCCATTTACGCTAAAATCCCATCTCAGTTTACTGGTGCTGGATAAGGGCCTCGTGTTGATGGTCAGCTCATAGCCGTAGTTTACCACACTCATTTCGTTTGTCTTTACCTGGGCAAAGGCGTTGATGTTGGCGATATCTTTGGTACGCAGCATATTGTCGACCTGCTTGTAATAGGTATCAAATACCAGACTCAACCTGGAATTGAAGAAACCTGCCTCGAAGCCCGCATTGTATTGCGTGGTGCTAGTCGGCGTCAGCCCGGTGTTTGGAATGGTACTGAGGTCGAGGCTGACGGTAGGATTCTGGTTGTAATTGCCCCCGGCGACATAACGTCCGAAGACATCATACACTGTTCCGGTGGGCACGATATTCTTTCCATAAGAAACCCGAAGTGAACTATAATCCAGCCAGTTGAAGCTTTGCATGAATCCTTCCTTATTGAAATTCCAGCGTAAACCGATAGAAGGGTTTTTAGAGTAACCGCCATCCGGACCTTTAGTGGATGATCCATCTACACGATAGGTGAGGTCCAGGACATACTTCTGGGCATAATTATAGGAAAATGCCCCAGCCAGGGAAACGGTACGGAGGTCACTGAGGTTATTTAAGGTACCTCCTCTTGAATTGTACCAATCGTAACCCAATGGTCCCTGCACCTGATCGTTGGGGCTGCTGTTCTGCAGGATTGCATCGGCCCTGAAATTGGTAGCATTGATTTCACTAAATATGGAAGCACTAAAATTATGCTGCTCCCCGATCTGTTTTACATAACCGATCCTGGTCCTGTTGTAGAGTGTATTTTTTCTATCATAATACTTATAGATTTCATTGAAGTTATTATTGAGTGCTCCCGGCTTGAAACGATCAGTGGTCGCCGTCAGGTAATTGTAGCTGAGGGAGGTGGATGCCCTCAAGCCTTTCATGAACTCATACTCAATATCCAGACTGGTGATGATGTTGATCGTTTTGCTGTCGTTGAGGGTATTGAGGGTACTCAAAAGGGAATTGGTGGCTGTAAACAGGGAAGGTGCGGGCAATAAGGAAGAAGAAGCTCCGCTAGTACCCACCCCTGTCTGGGTTAAGCTATTTCCACCACCCGCACTGTTTTTTCCGAAGCTATTGGATACTGTAGCCAGTAGTTTGAAGCGGTCATTGGGCTGGTACTGGCTGTTCATATTCAGACTATAACGGGTGTAGTCTGTATTTTCTACAATCCCCTTCTTGCTGTAATAGCCCGTGTTTACTTTGTAATTGAAGCGTTGTTCTCCTCCGGAAATGTCCACGTTATGTGTTTGATTGAAGGTACTTCTGAAGTACTGGTCCTGCCAGTTTGTAGAATTGTTGTAATAAGCATTGAGACTGTCGGCAAGGAAAGCAGTGCTGTTGACGGTATTCAGCGCGTGATAGTAATTGGTATCGTTCTGCATGATCTGATCAATCCGCATCAACCTTTCGCCCTTACCACCGATCACCGTACGTAATGAAGGGGGGGTATCGAAGGTGAAGTTGCCGATGTATTTGATGATCGGTACTTTGGAATTTCCTCTTTTGGTGGTGATAAGGATTACTCCATAGGCACCCCGGGAGCCGTATAATGAAGTTGCCTGGGCATCTTTTAGGATCTCAATCTGTTGGATATCTTCTGTTGGGATCAGGGAAATCGGGCTCAGGCCCGGGCCGGCCTGCTCAAAACCATAGGAGTAATCGGCATTATCGTCAATAGGGATACCGTCCACAACAAATAATGGGGAAGTCGGCGTGAGAAATGCCTGATCGCCGGAACCGGTAATGTTGACATTGGAAATCCCCCTGATGTTGATGGAGCCGCGCATGCCTGGTGTTCCATTGTTGTTCTGCACATTGAGACCAGCTACTTTACCCTGGATCAGCTCCATCACATTCGCCACAGGCGCATCCTGTATGTCTTTAGCTGTAATGACCACGCTGGATCCAGTAGAAACCTCTTTGGTTTTTTTACTATAGCCTATAATGACAGTTTCCTTCAGGGCATTGATCTCTTCTTCCATAGTGATGTTCATCACCGGGTTTCCCCCAGCTTTCCTGCTGATGGTCTTATACCCTATATATTTAAAACTTAGCTCTGAGCCCTCGTCTACTGTGACCGCAAACATCCCTTCGGAATTGGTTTGTCCTACAGTGACCAATGGCTTGCCAGATAAGACAACCACTCCCGGAATGGGCCTGTTTACTGCCTTGTCCGTCACCGTCCCCTTGACGACCACCTTCTTTTGGGCCAGGGCCTGACCGGCAAATCCCAGAAGCAGGAATAAGGAAAATATTGTAACCGTATGTCTCATATCAGAAATTCTATACATTATTAATCATTAATAAATTTTGGTGGCTCATTCTTGAACCAGCATATGATCTCCCATTCGCCCTGCTCAAAAATGGAGAACTCCAGATTGAGGTTCGCTTCCTCTCTGATGTTGCCAAAGCCTTGTCGCTCGTACCGGAATACCACACGCGCCTTATCTCCGGCAGTATTGGTATAATCGGTTCGGTAGGCAATCAAGGGAACCGGATAAGCGAGGTCGTATTTCACAGATTCTGTGGTTTTTACCATATTGAAGCCATGAACCAGCTTATCCCATTTGGTGAGGTTGAATTTGGCCGGATCTATGGGTTGGAACAGCGAATCCACAAACTTGAAACTCAATGATTTGCCCGGACCAATTTTCCTGAACAATACCTGGATGTCACCTGTCCCCAAAAACCTGCTCGTTTTGGCGCCTCGTATGTTATTGACATTGGTAGGTGAAAGCCCTACAAATTGCGCCAGACCGGTGGTGGGATTTAAGGTAGAGGGTTCAAATGCCCGCTCTTTCAGCGGCATCAATTTAAAGTCCCGGAAATACCTGCGCCCGCCGGAATTGGAAACCTCTACATCGAAAACATAACCTGAATCAGGCTGTGTCCTGAGCACATTGGACGTCGCGGCCGACCACATCAGGAACTGTCCTGAATGCTCCCTGATTTCGAAAAGCGGACGGTTTTCGAATTTCCTTTTGGCTTCGATCTCAGCGATGGATTTTTCATCGCCCAGATAAGGCTGTGTCCAGATCTGTACAGGCGTATTCTGGGTCAGTTCAGGTGCAGCTGCGCCTTCCCTGGTTCGCATATTGATGATTTTGAAAGTGAGTGGCAGGGAAGAACTGCCTACAAAAAAGTTATTGGAAAACAGGGTATTCCTTCCCAGTACAGGGGTATAGACGGTTTGTGTGAAACGCGTATCCAGTCCGAGAGATTCCCGGTCATCGGGAAGGTTTTTCTCGCAACCCGAAGTGACGATCATCAACAACAACGCTGCAAAGCGCATGCAAAGTAATGTGGTGGAGTATGTATTCTTCATTTTCATTTGCCTTAATTGTTAATCCTGGTTACAAAATCACCGAAGCCGAAATCGTGACCGGGAGCCACTACATTAATGGTGGCATTGTTTGTCCTGATGTTTACTGCATTGGTAGGAGTACGCTGCCAGTACCTGATGAATATGGAGTTCTTGGGATCGCTGAAAGTGATCACGGTAGGTCCGCCGCCAATGAGCCCCGAAGCATCTGCCTTCGAATACAGCACATGCATGGAGTAATTGTAACCGATGCTTTTCAGCAACAGGCCGTCGGTATAATTTTCAAAATCCTTGCTGGTATATTGTCCGCGGATGATGTACCTGCTGGTCATGGTATCCAGTTCTTTGATGTCCATAGTTGCGAGGTACAAAGGGGTTTTGTTAGTTCTTTTACGTACTGCGTTCAGGTTTTCTACCGAGGTCTGAAAACTTTTATTGGTCACAGCGAAGAGGGTCAGTTTCTCCTTTCTTAAAGAATCCTCGAGGTTTGGGAGCCTGCTGAGCACCACCAGAAGGGAATCGTAAATTCCTTTTTGTGCTTTAAGGTAATCCAGGGCATTTCCATCAAATTGCTTGAGTTCATTCTCATAATTGTAGTAAGGAGAATCGCCTTTTTTACAGGAAAACAACTTGGTACTGATGAGTATCGTCAACAGGAAAAAGACAGTTCTATTTTTACTTTTCATCTTTATATGTTTTGTTATTTCCAATAGCTATTTTGAACCAGGGTGGTGTTGGCATTCAGCACTTCTTTGGCTATAGGCCAGTAGATTCCTTTTGAATTGATCAGGGCCATGAACGCGGGATCGGTTTTCTTGATCTTGTTGTAGCGGATGAGGTCATACCAGCGCCAACCCTCTCCCATGAGCTCTCTCCTGCGCTCTTCAAATATTTCCCTGATCAGGTCTTTCCCCGGTCCTTCGGTGAATGAGCCCAGTCCCCTGTTCTTTCTGATGGTGTTCAATAATGTGGCTGCGTCAATAGACTGCCCCAGAACTGCAAGTGCCTCTGCCCTGAGTAGCACCAGTTCCTCCAGACGGGTAAACAATAGATTGGAGCTGTAGATCGCAAAATTGCCATTGGTAGAACCTCCCCTCAGCACTTTGATTTTGCTGAAGACCGGCGTTTCACCGCTATAGTTGACAAAATAATTGGTTCTCGGAAGGCCTGAAAGGGTATCCAGTCCAAACCGCTGGTCATTGAGGTCAGTAAAAGCTGCAGAGATGCTGTCTTTAGAGACGTAAATGTCCGGTGTTTGCCTTGCGATTAATGGAGCAGCAAGGACAAGCTGTTCAATATGTCCATTGACAGTAGATTCTCCATATACATCATTGAAACCGAAACAAACGATCTGTTCATCCGATTGTCCATTGAAAATCCCGTCTGCCGCAGTAAGGTCAGTGGTGGTGGTATAACCAATATTTGCTTTCGAATAATTGGTCATGATGAAGTTGGTATAGACAGCGGCATCGATATAATGCGACTGCCATGCTGCGATGTGCGACAGTATGGCATAAGCGGAGATCTTGGTAAACAAAGCCCCTCTCCAACGGTCCGAATTGTATCCATAATACAGGCCTGGAAGTAATTCGTTATTTTCCTGTCCATAAATATAGGGCAAGTCCCTGGCTGCTGCGATCAGTTCGGATTCGGCATAAGCCAATACCTTCGTCTGGTCGGTGCGGGGTTTCATCTGAAATGTACCGTCATGAGAGGAGGTGATCAGGGGTACATCGCCCCAGATTCTCACCATGTAGAAATAAGCAAAAGCTCTTAATGCACGCGCCTGTGCCACATCCACTTTATAGTTAGGTTCAGTGTAACGTACATCTGCCTTCAGGACTTCTGAGGCCCTTTCAATCAATAAACTGGCACTGTTGATGACCGCATAAAATTTTCTCCAGTTGGTGATGTTTTGGAGTAAAGGATAAGAAGCGTTCAAATCGCTGCTGACTATGGATTTCAGGTCCGATCTGCTGGAAGCATTGAAATCGCCTTTCCTCAATTCTCCCCAAAGCCAGTGTGCATTGTTTTCAGCCATAGCCACACGCATCAAACCGTAGGTAGCCATTAGGCCCGACCTGGTATCCTGTAAGGTGGTCCAATGCCCATCTTCATTGGCCAACCTGCTCGAGGGGACGTCCAACGCTTTTTTGCAGGACACCGTGAGGCACAGGGCCAGGCCGAACAAAAGGAACAGCAATCTGCTGAACCGAGTATTTTTATTTTCAAAAGATTTCATCTTATTCATCATTTAATACTTGTTAAAGCCTATAAATCAACTTTGATCCCGAGTGTATAAGTCTTTGGAATAGCCAGGCCATACCCTGAGTAAATCCCGTTGTAACTAATTAGCTCGGGATCTGTGCCGCTGAATGACGTCAAGGTGAGCAGGTTATTGGCCGTGACATAGATGTAGGCCCTCTTTATACTGGATTTTGATTTGAACAGTGCAGATTTGGCAAGGTCATAACCCAGTGAAACAGACCGCAATTTGGCATAGGAAGCATTTTCAAGAAAAAGACTTTGCTCCAACCGATATGGAACAACACTGCTCCAGGGATTATAGACCGGATAGCTGAGTTGATCCTGATTTTGCTGCCAGGAGAACACCTCTCTTAGCGAATTGATGTCATTGGCCGATTCCCTGTTGATAAAATCGTATTGTAAAGAAGCTACCCGGTTTAGCGCTTTCTGTCCAAGGGCGAAGAAGAATGTGAAGTTCAGGTTGAAATTTCGGTATTGAAACTCATTTGACCATCCTCCTGTTAACTTAGGCATGGAGTTGCCGGCAAGAACCTTATCTTCATTATCAATGCGGTAATCTCCGTTGATATCCTGCCATTTTGGATCACCAGCTTTTAAGGCTGTCCCCTCGAAATTAAGCGGTTGATTATTTGCAGGATTCAGCGGTACTTCGGAATCTGAGTTGTAAATCCCCTGGTTGTTGTAGATCCAGAAGCGGTCAGCAGCTTGTCCGACTTTGAATAACCGATCGCCAAGAATGAGTTCATCTCTCCCATCGGGCAATGCGGTCAATTGGTTTTTATTCAAGGCCAGGTTAAGGCCCGATTGCCAGTTGAATGTGGCATTCCCAAGCGGACTACCCTGAAGACCGAGCTCTATTCCCGTATTCCTAATGGACATTCCGCTGCTGTAGTTACTGGCAAATCCGGTCTCTGCAGGAACAGGAACGTTCAGGATCATCCTTTTGTCGTCTTTACGGTAAAAAGTAAGTGATGCTTCCAGCTTATTGGCCAAAAAAGCGGCATCCAGCCCGATGTTCAGCTGATCGGTATAAGGCCATTTGATGTCATAGCCAACCCAACCGTCTGAATAAGGGCGCGATAATGCTGCTACCCCGTTATATCCAGGTATAGTGGGTTCCATTTGCCAGCCCAGGTCTACACGGTACTGAGGTCCCGCAGCGAAACGGTCGTCGCCAAAGGGCTTACCTAATCTTGACCAGGAAACCTCCATACTCAGTTTGTCGAGGAAGCTGCTATTTGAAAGAAATTGATTCTTCAGGTTCCAGCCCGCACTTGCAGCAGGTGCGATAAACCAACGGCTGCCCGGCTGAGCGGTGGATGACGCGTCTTCCCTCACTAAGGCAGAGAAAGTCAGCAAATCTTTGTACCGGTATTTGGCTGAAGCATAAAAGGAGAGCAGCTTACTCTGAAGCTTATCTGTGTAACGGTATACCAAATAAGATACCGGTCTGAGGTAGTCTTCGCCGGAGGTCGCTGTCACGACATTGATTTTGATGAAATCATTCGGACCATTGTAGGCATTTGCGTAATTGTATCTGTGGAGATCATCCTGGATGGATTGCCCCAACTCGAAGTTGAGGGCATGACTTGTCCCCAAATCCTTAGAATAAGTCAGGGCGTTCTTCCATAGCATCCGTTGATTGTACCCAAAATAATTGGATACATAGTTGTTTCCAGCCATCAGCGTAGTAGGAAAAAATGCATCTCTGATCCCCTGATTGTAATCAAAATTAAATGTCGACACAAAATCAATTGGCTTCAATTTGACATTTAGTGAGATATAGCCTTGTGCTGAAGTAGTCCGGTTGTCATCGATGGACTTGTCATACTCATTCAGGAACAACTGATAAATGTCCTTACTAGGCGCCATTGGATTGTACAGGTCAGGAATGTATCGCGTTTCAGCGAAGCGGTCGCGCAGACTTTTATTTCTGGTCCTGTCCAGTCTGTTGGCATTCATCATACTGGAGACAGTAAGCCAGCTGAATGGGGCCATATTAATCTGAAAAGAGGCTGCATATTTATCCAGCGCGGTCTGATCAGCATTCCCTGCATTTTTGGCCGCGGAGCCAAAGAACCGGAAATTGGCACGTTCAGAGCCTCCCGTAAGGCCCAGGTCTACGGAGTAGATAGGTGTGCTTTTATAATACAGATCATTCCATTTGGAAGGTCCGTAATAATCTGTATTCGTTGAATCCCTCAGATAGCCTACATAGTTCAGGTAATCTGCTGCTGAAGCGTATTTCTGATAAAAAGGTTTTCTGAACTGATTTTCATATTGAGCATTTACAGTCTGTACGTTACCAGCCGCCACCATTCCATAATAACTATTGACACTCAGTTCCCTGTTACCGGATTTGGCAGCTTTTGTGGTGATCCAGATCGCTCCATTGGAGGCAATTGGACCAAGTGCGGCCAGGGCCGCAGGATCTTTAATCACTTCAATGGAGTTGACGTTACTGATGTCAATGCCGGCGAGAAGATTCGTTGCCGGACCAATACGGTTGAAATCATACTTTTGAATGTCGAAAGTAAATGCGCTCTCCTGGATGAGGGGAATTCCGTTCAGGTAGACGACAGGTTGAAGTTGATAGATGTCGTTGCTATTGAGCAAGGGGGCTGACAAACCACGGATGAGCATACTCTGCTCTGTGCCTGGCTCCCCACTCGTTTCCTGAACATATAAGCCTGCGATATTCCCTTTTAGCATCTGCTGTAAGGAAATATTGGGATTTAATGCCGCAAGCCTGACATGGAGGGAATCCTTAATCCCCTTTACCTTGCTGCGACGGTCGGCCATTACGATGGTGTCCAGCTTTTTTTTGGATGTGTCGCCGGTATCCTGCTGCTGGTATGTACTGTAATTCAAAGTAGCATTAAATGTCGCGGCATGTATGTTAGAATTCAGTGAATTCAACCATACGATGCAGATACTCACTGCAATAATTCGGATCATTTTCATTCGCATTAATTAATTGTTGATGAAGCTCTGTTAAACTATTTAATAATCGTAGGCATGGTATACATTCGGACCCAAGTGCGATTGATGCGCAAGGGGTCGTGGATAATGCTTTAGATAAAATGCTATAGCACTAATTCTGAAATGAAGGAAATGACTGTACTTTAAGAATACTTTATCGCTGATAGATCCGGCGAAGTGTCCCTAAAGAAAAAGGAATAGTAAAAGTTATGGTCATAGTTTTGGTTTTTATGGTTTAGTTGTTTTGTTTCAGTTATTAAGAACTAAACTACCACATTGCGGTTGACCCGACGAATATATGTCTACGCAAACGGTTGATAAGAAATTAGCGCTGGTTTAGCGATTAAGTACCTTATAAAATTCCGCATTAAGCTGATGATGAAGTATATCCTGTAATTTTAATTAAAAATGAGGATTTCGACCGAAATATTGATAAAATATTATCGCCTGATGATATTTTAATTTACAAAGATCATTAAGAGCCGGATCAAGCCAGATTTACATTGAATTAAAAACAACACAACCGTTTGCACAAGTTAAAATAGCATTTAAATGCATCATAACGCATATTTAGTAAATTGAAGAAATACATAGAAATAAAAAAAGCCACTCGTTTGAGTGGCTTTCTGCGGACCGGACGGGACTCGAACCCGCGACCTCCGCCGTGACAGGGCGGCATTCTAACCAGCTGAACTACCGGTCCGTTTCCTTTAAGGATGGCCTTTTTAAGTAGGGGCCTCTACTTTAATAAAAAAGCCACTGAACTGAGTGGCTTTTTTGCGGACCGGACGGGACTCGAACCCGCGACCTCCGCCGTGACAGGGCGGCATTCTAACCAGCTGAACTACCGGTCCGTTTTTCCCTTAGTTTCCTTTGGGAATGCAAATATAGACTCTTTATTTTATTTTACACTATTTATTTTAAAATAATCTCAAAACACTAATTACCAGAGCCTTCTTTTAATTTCTCAGCGTTTTCTGCAAACTGCAATGCATCAATTAATTCCTGAACTCCACCATCCATGATGTTATTTAAGTTATAAAGTGTTAATCCGATGCGGTGATCTGTCACCCTACCCTGAGGATAGTTATACGTCCTGATCTTCGCGGAACGGTCTCCTGTAGACACCATAGTCTTACGTCTTGCTGCAATATCTCCATTTTTTTTCTGAAGTTCGATGTCGTATAATTTACTACGCAGCATCTCCATAGCGATGATCCTGTTGCCGAGCTGCGAACGCTCTTTTTGACAGACTACTACAATACCGGATGGTTTGTGCGTCAATTGAACTTTAGTCTCCACCTTGTTTACATTCTGACCACCTGCACCACCTGACCTGGAAGTCTGCAATTCGATATCAGCCGGATTAATGAACAGGTCAATTTCTTCAGCTTCAGGTAATACTGCTACAGATGCAGCTGAAGTATGTACCCTCCCCTGTGTTTCTGTATCAGGGACACGCTGCACCCGGTGGACACCAGATTCGTATTTCAATTGTCCGTAAACATCTTCTCCCTCTACTTTAAGGATAACCTCTTTATAACCTCCTGCTGTACCTTCGGTAACATCAATAGTCTCCACTTTCCAACCCTTTTGCTCGAAATATCGGCTGTACATCCGGTAGAGGTCCCCTGCAAACAAGGCAGCTTCATCACCACCGGTACCTCCCCTGATCTCAAACACTGCATTTTTAGCATCTTCGGGATCCACAGGAATCAGCATCAAACGAACCTTCTCCTCAAGCTCTTCCTGCTGGACCAGCAACAGGTCCAATTCTTCTTTAGCCATATCGCGCATTTCTGCATCCTTTTCTGTACTAAGGATTTCCTTATTGGCTTCGATATTACTCATGACATTTTTGTAGATTTTATATTCATCTACAATCTTGCCCAAATCTTTATACTCTTTATTTAAAGCTGCAAAACGCTTCATATCCTGCATCGTGTCAGGATTACTTAACTGTTCTTCTACATCTTCCCAACGCAGCTTAATGGCTTCTAATTTTTCTAACATATCTTTTTCAGAAACTGAACACAGTTTTTTTTTATACGGGCAGCAAAATTACTGCTTTTTTAATTAACCTTTTCAAAATACTTAAGACTTAATTCCTTACCGTCAAACTCGGCATAAGAATAAGATTTCAGCCATTCGCCTGTATTGATGTACCAGCTGCCACTTCCAAGATCGAGATCCAATGGCAGGTGACGATGGCCAAAAATGAAATAATCATAGTGCTGTTTTTTCAACTGCTCTTTAGCATAGACAGCTAACCATTCATTTTCCAGTCCCATATAGACTTCTTCAGCCTTACTTGCTGCCCTGCTGTGATTGGCCCAAGCATTAGCGATCCCGATACCAATTTGAGGTGGCACCAGTCCAAATAACCATTGACAAAGCGGATTCCTGAAAATCTTCCTCAAGAATTTATATTTGCAATCACCTGGTCCCAGACCGTCACCATGGTGTAAAAAGAATTGCTTTCCGGCACGTTCCATTACGAATTCATCACTGATGATTGTAAGGCCCATTTCCTTCTTAAAATAGTCATTTACCCACATGTCGTGGTTACCTTTAAAGAAGTAGATCTTGATCCCTGCATCACTCATTTGGGCCAGCTTTCCCTGCAACCTCACAAAACCTTTTGGAACGACCATCTTATATTCGAACCAAAAATCAAAGACGTCTCCCATTAGAAACAACTCACTACAAGTAGGTTCAATAAAATTTAACCAGCGTACAATACGATCTTCACGCAAACGGCTCTTTTCAAAATCCGGAGAGCCCAAATGAAAATCAGAAGCAAAATATATGTTCTTAGTCATCTCTTAAACAAAGATAAACAAAATATCAGCTCAGTTCCATTTCAGAAGTTCTACAGATTATATAGATAATTATAAATAGAATCGTTATTAATAGCAAAAGTTTGTAAATTCGCACAAATTTTAAACACATGATTTCTACTGATATAGCCATTATTGGCGCCGGACCCGTAGGTTTATTTGCAATATTTGAAGCTGGATTGTTAAAAATGCGTTGTCATTTAATCGATTACCTACCTCAGGTAGGGGGGCAATTGTCAGAAATCTATCCAAAAAAACCAATTTACGATATCCCGGGTTACCCGACCGTATTGGCACAGGAACTCATTGACAACCTTGTAGAGCAAGCGAAACCTTTCCATCCGGGATATACCCTGGGAGAGCGCATCGAAGGCCTGGAAAAACGCGGAGAGGGCGATTTCGTATTGACAACCAATATGGGGACGATCATTGAATCAAAAGTGGTAGTTATCGCAGGCGGCTTGGGCTGCTTTGAGCCTCGTAAGCCTGCTGTAGCTGGTCTTGAGCAGTTTGAAAACGGAAGAGGTGTGAACTACATGATCCTTGATCCGGAGCAATACCGCGGACAGAAAATGGTTATTGCCGGCGGCGGAGACTCTGCCCTGGACTGGACCATCTTCCTTGCTGATGTAGTAGAAGAACTAACTCTTGTACACCGTAGCGAAAGCTTCCGTGGGGCTCCAGATTCAGTAAATAAGGTAATGGAACTGGCGGCAAGTGGCAAGATCAACCTGATCCTGAACAGCAACCTTAATTCTGTTTCCGGTACTGGTAAACTGGAAAACGTTGAAATTATCCACAATAAAACTCAGGAGGCTACAAATGTTGCGGCTGATCACCTGATTCCTCTTTTTGGTTTAAGCCCGAAACTGGGACCTATTGAGCAATGGAACCTGAACATCAGCAAAAGTGCAATTGAAGTGAACACTGACGATTATTCCACTAATATTCCTGGAATTTATGCGATTGGCGACATCAATACTTACACCAATAAATTAAAGCTGATCCTTTGCGGATTTCATGAAGCAGCATTGATGAGCCATAGTGCCTACCAATACATGAACCCGGGAATAAAATACACCATGAAATACACCACCGTAAACGGCGTATCAGAATTTTAAACATGGAAGACAACAACATTACCCTGCACGTCCAAAATCCGGACGGCAGCCGCACTACACTTGAGGCTCCGGTAGATATGGGCCTTAGTTTGATGGAATACCTCAAAGCCTGTGAATACGACATTCTCGCTACATGCGGAGGAATGGCACTCTGCGCAACTTGTTGCGTAGATGTACTCGAAGGTGAAGAGAATTTGAATGAGATGACTGATGATGAATATGCCATGCTGGATACTTTGCCTGACCTGCTGCCAAACTCAAGATTGGCCTGTCAGCTGCAGCTTAACCCAGCAATGGATGGATTAGTTGTCAAATTACACGGCGGAGACTAATAGCTCCGCCTAGTTTTCCAGTGCCGCTGCCGCAGTAACGATCTTGGCAGGATTACCTATCGTCTTATATTCACCTTCTCCTTTTAATATGGCCAACATCTTAGGTCCGTTTCCAAGAACAGCCTTCGCTGCAGCCAATTCTTTATCATATTGAAAGGCCTGCAGAACCTTACCTTTATCGTAATAGTAGCGACTAATGATCTGGGTTTCCAATACCCGCTTGATCTCCGATTTATAATTAATCAGATCGGTTTTTTTCGCGCCAAGCATTTTAGATCTCAGGTCATCTAAATCCGCTTTTACTGCCGGCAGCTTATTTTCGCGCTCTGCCTCTGTACGCAGATCAGAAAGCAATCGTTCTGTGCGCGAAGTATAAGAATAATCTTTACCAGCCATTGCAGCGACAAACAGGTTATATTCCGCATCACTTAACTGAAAACTTTCCGGGCCGGAAATGCTTTTATTTCTTTTCTTAAAATCGTTAGCGTAGTCGAAGAACAGGTTCTTACTTACAATAGATACTGTAACCGGGCTTGGCTTGGTAGCAGCAACCACCACATCAGGATAAATACCATTACCATCATAAACATTACGGCCAGCTTTGGTATTGAATTTAGTGGCGAGAGAATCTGCAAACTTCAATGTTTTTCCTTCAGCATCTTTATGGGCATAATCCAGTGCCTGAATGCACCTTCCTGAGGGCGTAAAGTATTTCGCTACAGTTACTTTGACCAGACTGTTGTAAGGCAGGTTAAAAGTTTGCTGAACCAGTCCTTTACCATAGCTGCGTTGGCCTACAATAATTCCACGGTCTAAATCCTGCAAGGCACCGGCTACAATTTCCGAAGCAGAAGCAGATGAACCACCAACGAGAACCACCAATGGCATCTGGGGAAGTATTGGTTCGTTATAAGTTTTATAAGTAATGGTCTTCTGAGGATTTTTTCCTTTCTGTGTAACGACCGTGATGTCTTTGCCCACAAAGAGATTGACGATTTTGACGGCCTCCTGCAAGATGCCACCTCCGTTATACCTCAGGTCAAGGATCATTCCTTTGGGTTGCTGTTTACTTAGCGTAGTCGCCGCATCCTTTACTTCCTGGGCAGAGTTTTCCAGAAATTTATCGAGACGGATGTAAGCAAACTGATCAGCAGTCATGCCGGAATAGGATACATTGGGCTGCTTGATCTCGTCACGTGTTAGTTTTTTGGTAATTACTGCACCATCTCTGATTACGAGCAGTTCGACCTCAGAAGATTTAGGGCCGCGAAGCAATTGGCTGATCTGGTTACGCTCCTTACCTTTGACCTCATTACCATTGATTTTAACGATCTGATCACCTGGTTTAATTCCCTGCTTGTCTGCCGGATATCCTTCACTCACTTCGTTGACGAACAATTTACCTTCTATGAACAGCGTACTTGCACCAATACCACCGTATTGGGTACTTACATATTTCAATTTATAGTCTTCGATTTCAGATTCCGGAACGTATTCTGTATAAGGGTCAAGTCCGTCGAGCATAGCGTCAATTCCCGTGCGCATGAGGTCTGACGGACTGGTTTCTTCCACATAATTGACACTAACCTCTTTATATAAGGCTGCAAAAATATCCAGGTTTTTGGATACCTGAAAAAGATCTTCCCGGAACGACCAGGAAAGTGAAGCAAAAGCAATAAGTAGAAATGCAGCAGTCAGTTTGTATTTTTTCATCATTCACTAATCCGTTAGGGTATCCAGATAAGATACACAAGTATTCACAACACTTATGTAAAACCACTACAAGATAATGAAATAATTACAATCTGTTGCCCTCAGGATCGGCCAAAGCTTTTTTTATGGTAAACTCAATGTAGTCACGATCCCTTTTCACGAGTTCCATGAGCTGTGCTACCAATTGATCTTCCTGGCCTGGACTGAATGAAATATTTACTTGTGCGAGTTCACGATATTTTCTTAGAAATTTGATTTTAACCTTTTTCCAGGTCTCGGGAGTAAGTGTAAAACTTGCCATAATAAATGCTTTGAGACAAAAATAGGAAAAAATAGGTTAATGGAATAAAAAAAGCCAAGTCGTTGACTTGGGCTTTTTTTATTCCATTAACCTTATCTGACCAGAAAGAACGAAACATAGGGTCGTCTCGGCGCCAGTGTCTGACCACTATATCCTGAAGCAAATATGGTATATACCCTTTCGCTGGTAAATGTACTCGCACTTGTATAAGAAGCAAGAATAGTTCCTGTCGTCAAAGCAGCCCCTGCCGGTCTCACCTTCCAGGTTTTAGCTTGCCCACTCTTAAGTATGATATCGCCAGTTACGCTCAAATAGTTTACATTCCCAGCTATCAATGTATCAGCTGTATGAACAGTCGCACTAGTTCCATAATATAAGTCCACAGAAGGCACATTAGGCATCAGATTGACGAATCGATATTTCGACTTTGCAGTATCAGCTCTAGTAAAACTCAATTCTGTCAAAAAACTTTTTGTATTTGCAGCTGTATCAGTGATATTAACTACGTAATTTTTACCTCCACTTATTTCTAAATTTGTTGTATACAAAACTATAGAGTCCATGCCAGTATCGACCTTATAAGGCAAGGCAATTGACAATTTAAGTGTTCCAGCCGAAACACTTAAAAAATCAGGCGTTGAGGCCCCGCCTGTATTGTAACCTCCGCCCGGGAAAGGTGACCTCGCAGAAAGTAATCCACTTACTCTTTTGTCATTGATTTTAAAATAAGTAAGTCTATTATCCGAATAATAAGACACATTATTAATCTTTAACAATGCCTGATTACCGGCTAACTTATCAAATTCACCATAATTGATTTCATTTTTATCACAGCCAAAAAGACAGCACAAAACGAGAAATAACAGAACTGAAATTTTTGAAAACATCTTCATAATTCTTAATTTAAATTTATTCCGGTAAACTAAACCATGTCTCAACGGTGTGATAATCATCTTTCAGACCACCCCATTTTGCTAGTTCATCCCTATTCCAAACATATTCCGAATTGTAACGAGGCCTTATTCTATATGCATATTTAGCGCCTCCATTGCGCACATAAAATTCAGATTCTTCTAACTGCCTATATGTCCTAAAAATAGTTGCATCATAATGATATTTTCTCAAGTCAGTCCATTGTTCAAGCTGTGCCCAACCCCATTGCGCAATGTATTTTTGCCCCATAATATCGGCTAAGCTAAGTGTTACTGCACTCTGTGCTACCTCACTAGAAGTCATATATGCGGAGATTTCGGCAGGTGTGATAGCCGTTGCTGCCGGACTTCCATTCCTTCCATATAAATTTACAAATTCCATGTGCCCTCTTATTCCATTCTGGTAAGCAGTAAATGCAGCTCCAGTACTCCCTTTTTTAAACAATGCCTCGGCCTTAACAAACTGAAGTTGAGAATAGCTCATTATCGGGTATCTAGCAGCATTAGCAAAGATATATTTCCCTGGAAAGGGAGCCGATGCAGTTCCAGCTAAAGAACCAAGAACATGTGGTATCGTCTTTACAGTAGGTGCATCTCCAAAAGTCACAACAACACCTTTATAAATTCCTGTTGTAGCCACCGGATTAATCATTCTTATTAAACGTGGATCTAAAGATGTTTTAGGGTCAACAGCAGGAGTTCCCCTCACACCTCCAGTAAGTAAATCGACAATTGGCTGGCCAATTCTTCCATATAAAGTAGAGCTAATCTGACCAAAGTTTTGACTAAGGGGGTTAGAATCACCGGTGTTACTAGCATTAACATATGCTGTGTTACCCCCAAATGCAATCGTGGCATCTTCTGCTGAATTTGCAAATGACAGATCAACATACTTAACAACGCTATCTGCATAGGAGGATACAAACTGGGGCTTATTAATCAGATGGCTATATTGAGTTGCTAACAGACCATAAACAAATTTTTTCCATTTTACCCGATCGCCAGCATACATCAAGTCTCCCGATGCCCCAGCGAGGACCGGCGAATAATTTGCCCCATCCGGTGTATTGAGGCAAACTAGAGCTCTTTGACACCATTCTCTGACCTTATCATATACTTCGGGTTGATCTTGGTATTTGAAACTTAATTTATTTGGAGCAAATGCCTCGTCCAAAATTACTGGGCCATGCGAATCTGTCAATTGCTGAAAACCCCAAGCTTTAATGGCATAGCCTATACCAGCATAAGTCCATTTGTTATTTTTCTCCGCATCGGCAATCATGTCTTCCAGATTTAAACCAAAATTGATGTAAACCATCCGCCAGAGGTTACCGCCAACATCACTTGCGGGCTGGTAACCATGCCTTTCCCAACTTAAAGCAGCTTCAGTAACCGCCTGGGACATCATACTTTGGTTATATTTCGCAATGACGTATCCGTCAGTTGCAGTATTGATTGCCATTTGAGAGATGATAGGCGCCAAAAATAATTCTGCCTTTGCAACCTGAGGAGTTGCAGGGTCAGTATTAACATCCAGCCATTTTTTGCAGCCAGTCAGCGACAGCATTACCACAATTGCAGTAGCGATCTTTATATTTTTCATATCTAAATCAATAAGTTTAAAACAATTATAACTTAACTCGTAAGCCAATATTTACACCCAACGGCCGGCCCATATTCCCGAAGTCAATGCCATACCCCCCTAACCCTCCTACACTAGGATTATTACCATTTACATCTGGGTCAGCACCTGAATAATTGGTAATTAAGAAAACATCAGTTAACGTTACGTATAAACCTAAGCCATTTATGAATTTCGTCTTTCCTATAACATCATTAGGCAAGTCAAAGCCCAGAGTAACATCTCTCAACCGTAGAGCCTTGATATTTTTTTCAACAAACATTTCGGGAGCAATGCCAGCAACAGTTGAACTGTAGTAGTTGCTGTTGAATGCTGGCGTTACCGCTATCGTATTTAATGTAGGATTTGCTGTATTTTCCAAACCATCTTTTAGCACACCTTTGATCACCCTAGGAACATCCCTATCTAACGTCTTAACACTTAAACCTCTACGATAAAGCTCGTATTGAGTTTGATTATAAACATCACCTCCAACCCTTAAATCAAATAAGAAAGAGAGGGTAAGATTTTTGTAATTAAAACTATTGTTAAAGCCTAAAGTAAATTTGGGCATCCTATCACCAATTAAATAAAAATCAGTAGAATTTTTTAATACAGGCAAACCTGTTACTGGGTTTATGAGTATGTCCCCCTTATCATTCCGATCATTTACCCAACCGCCGAGAGCTCCCGTACTTGAACCTGGATAAACAGCCCCTCTAATACCATCTCCAAGCCAGGTATCGGAATCGTAAAACTCAGGTAAGTCTTCGGCAATACTATTTACCCTAGACTTATTATGGGTAAAATTAAAAATCATATCATAATTTAAGTCACTATTTCTTAATGGTGTTAAGCGCAACTGCAACTCTATACCTTTATTAACGACATCTCCGCCATTCATAATTCTAGAGGCAGAGCCTGTACCATAGCTAAGTCTTGGTTGAACGATTTGCTTATGGCTATTTAGTGTATAATAAGTAAAATCAATTCCGATGCGATTGCTTAGGAAACTAGCCTCTATACCCGTTTCGAAATTCCTAGTTTGCTCAGGCACCAAAGAGGGATTTCCGCCGTTCCCTAAATCATATGTAAACCCGCCTCCAGTACTGGTTGTGGTTCCAAGTCTTGTTTTCAAAGCATATAGCTTATAAGGCTCCTTGCCTGTAATACCGTACGAAGCCCTCAACTTACCCCCACTCAGCCAGGTCAATTCTTTGAGTGCGTTTAGTTCCTTGTAATTAAATGCATAACTGGCAGATGGATAAGCAAAGTATGGATCGTTTGGCAACAACCGAGATGCAGCATCAATCCTTCCCGATAATGTTAAATACATGAGTGACTGATAACCCAGGATAGCCTGAGCAAAAACACCAGCATTTCTGTAACGGGCAATATATAATCTAGCAGATTGGGTAGAAGGCAAAGTATTATTAATACTATAGAAATCAGGATCAAACATATTTTGACCTCTTGCAGAATTCTGTGCATTATTCACATCTGAAAAATTCGCACCAATTATATAAGTATTGTTGAATTTACCGAAACTATGCTTTGCAGATGCTGTCAATGAGCCATCAAATCTTTTGTTGAACTGTTGGGTAGTATTTACCACACCACCCCGAGGCACGGCTAAGGTTCCAGATCCGGAAAAAGATTGCGTATGATAAACATACATACCATCAGTATTAGAAACATTTGCACCAATTATGCCGGTTATATTCAGCCATCTGTTAGGTTTAAGATTGAATGTAGAATTCGCCAACAAGCTGTTAGTTCTGTCATCAGATGTGTTCTTATTTATATCCCAGAAAGGGTTGTCAACTTCAGAGTAAATCGTACCAGTAGTCAGCACACGATTACCTAAAGGATCAATCCAATTTGACACATCATATCTCGATGGGAAACGCAAAAGCCCCATAAGGTATCCTGACGCACCTTTATTGGCCTTTTTATTATAAGCATTCGTATAACTGAATCTAGTCGTCACTTTTAACGTCCTAGATATATCAGCAGATCCGACCAATGAGGTTACGAACCTTTTATATTGAGTTGTTGGAATGGTTCCCTTGTTATTTGTAAACTCATTGGACCAACGGAAAGTTAATCCCTCTTTCCCACCTTCAAAAACTAGATTATTTTTCTGTGCAGTTCCAGTTTTAAAAAATGCAGCTACGTTATCATAAATCTTTTGGCCTTCTGGATATTTTGGACCAAAATAATTCGTAGACCCCCCGTTAAAAACCCCATTAGCGTCACCTTGACTATAAACCTGCTGTACTTCTGGTGAATTGTTTACTGTCTCAATTCGTAGAGAACCATTATAACTTACTGTCGCCTTACCTGCTTTAGCTTTTTTTGTGGTAATTACGATTGCACCACTTGCTCCTAAATTACCATATAATGCTGTAGCCTCCGGGCCTTTTAGGATAGTATAACTTTCAATATCTGCTGGATTAATATCAGAAGCCCTATTGGTATAATCCTGGTTTTTATTACTACCAGTCAAGCTAGCCGTGTTGGTTTGACTCATTACAGAGTTATCAATTGGTAAACCGTCAACTACAATCAACGGAGAGTTATCTCCACTAAGGGAAACAATGCCTCTCAGCACAATTTGAGAAGACGCGCCCGGATCCCCTGAGGTCGGGTTCACTGAAAGTCCAGCAACCCTTCCTGCCAAGCCATTTATAAAGTTTTCTCTCCCGGTGGCAGTAACTTCGTCCCCCTTAACGGTTGGTGCGGAATAACCTAAACTGGCTTTTTCCCTATCAATACCATAAGCTGTAACGACCACTTCGCTTAAGCTATTGTCATTAGTTTTTAAAACAACATTGACTACGATTTCGTCACCGAGCGTCTTTTCTTGTCCTATCATACCAATGTAGCTGAACTGCAAAATATCTCCTTTGTTCGCCTTAATGGAATACATACCAACGGCGTTCGTCTGGGTTACTATTGTAGAGCCCTTGATCTTAACGGAGACCCCAGGAATTGTAGTCCCATCATCTGCGGAACTAACTTTTCCTGTAACCGTCTTTTGCTGCGCAAAAGCATGCGCTATCAGCAAAAAACCAGCTACAACAATTAGGAGTAGTTTTTTTTTCATAAACAATTTAGGTTAGTAATTAAAGTTTTGTTTGTTAGTTGGCGGCCCGTTACACTCAATCTAAAACACGCAATTTCACGCATTTTTAGTAAGGTTTAGTAAATATGATAAATGTTTTCGACTTATTTACAAAATAAATGAGTATTTTAATCTTGTTACACAAATTATTGTTGCATAAACCCGCAAAAACCTGCATTTGATTTTTGTATTCAATTTTTATTATTTTAGGCAAAAATTAAACTACAGGAAACCCGGAGAAATCAAGAACATGTTAAAAAGGGAACGACACGATTTTGTCATGAGGCAAATCAATTTGCACAATAGGGTACTTACTTCCGACCTCGTACAATTACTCAATGTCTCCGAAGATACCATCAGACGTGACCTTCAGGAATTATCTGACAGCAATCAATTATTTAAAGTACATGGAGGCGCGCTGTCCAAATCTTATCAATCTTCTTTCGACGATAGCGCCGTCTATGCAAAAGATGCCAAAATAGGTATCGCAAAAAAAGCCATTTCCCTGATTAAAGATGGCATGGTCATCCTAACCGGTGGCGGAACAACCATTATAGAACTTGCCAAACAGTTACCAGAGAACCTGCATGCAACGTTCTTCACCATTAGTCCATTTGTAGCCATAGAACTGGCGAAATATGCAAAAATCGAAGTAATCCTCATTGGCGGACTGTTTTCAAAAAACTCTCAGGTTACTTATGGTGGACATGTAATCAACCAGCTTTCAGAGATCAGCGCTGATCTTTGTCTGCTTGGGACAAGTGCATTGCACCCATCTGATGGGCTTACAGATACCGACTGGGAGATCAATCAGCTCAAAAAAACCATGCTAAACTGTTCTAAACGAGCTGCAATACTATGCATTTCAGAAAAACTGAATATTTCCTTAAGATTGAAAGTTGCTACACTGGAGAACATCCAGTATCTGGTTACCGAACTACCACCGGAGCATCTATTATTACAACCATATCAGGCAAAAAATCTGCAGATCATTTAACCTGGCAGAGAAATCTTCCCCATATAAACTGCAGGCGCTCCTGAACTGTCACCAAAATTAATGGCTGAACCAACCAAGGTCTCGTTGGCCAGTAAAGCAAACAAAACCGACTCTTTAGCGTCTGGATTAATTCCCAGAGACTCCGTTGTATGAAATTGCAGCAAGGGCAACCCGGCTTTAAGTTGACTCACCAACAATGGATTATGCATACCTCCCCCACTCATATATACCTTTATATTCTGATCTGTATGCAGGAATTGATTGATCGCACCAATAATTACTTCAGCTGAGAAGCAGCATAATGTAGCCAACACATCTTTCCGGGCCAAACTTTTAGTCTCTGATTTTGTCATGGCGCCTTCTAAATATGACAGGCTAAACAATTCAGGCCCTGTTGTTTTAGGAAAACCCAGGCTTAAAAATTCATGTTCGAGCAGCGCTTCAAGAAGCGCCGGATTTGATTGTCCCGTACGGGCAATAGCTGCATTTTCATCATAATAAAGACCTTCAAAGTGACGCTGGACATATTGATCCATTAGGGTATTTCCCGGCCCTACATCGGTAGAGCATACTTTAGCTGAATCTTGATCCCCAGGCAAATAGGTAAAATTTGCTATTCCGCCAATATTCAGCATGATGCGATCTTCTCCTGCTTTGGAAAACAACAGGTAGTCACCATATAAAGCAAGCGGCGCGCCTTCTCCTCCTGCAGCAATGTGTTTCTGCCGGAAATCACTTATTGTTAGAATACCTGTTTTGACAGCAATGTGATCTCCGTCTCCAATCTGCAGTGTTCCATTGGGATAGCCAGGCAATCCGTGAAACGATTTTGGTGCATGATAGATCGTCTGCCCATGACTGGCAATGACATCAACCTCTTCTTTCTTGATCCCCCAGGCAGACAGAGCCTCCAGAATTAGTTCAGCGTGCTGGAGCGCAACCTGCTCGTTCATCAGACAGACCATCTGAAGATCTGCATCACGTTTTGCAAAGATTGACTTAACCTGCATCTTGAATTCATTTGAATAATCAAAGGTCTCAAATTTCAAAACCTCCAAGCGGGTATCAATTCCATTTCCGTTTACAGCACAAAGTGCGATATCCAATCCATCCAGAGAGGTACCTGACATTAAGCCAATAATAATACGCTCAGGCTTGTTGATGATTTCAAAAACTCTGTTCCAGTTCTTATTCATATTCCAGGTTTAATATCGCAAGATACAATTCCTGTTTTCTGCAATATCTGCCTGAATCAAAAAATATTTAAAAATTTACGAACTCGGCCTATCGCCCTTTGTCCTATACTTCAATCGTTTGAGTAGCTTACAAAAGCAGAGATTTGTTGGTTTTAACCGAATGATTCAGAATTTAATTGTTTGATATCCTCCCTTGAGTGCCTATCTTTACTGCTCCGTACAAACTTTAAGAACAATTAAATGGCAAGATTAAATCTTCTGGAAGAAACGCGTTTTGAAAAACTGCCCGTTTCTGTCTTTGAAAACCCTAAAGCCGCATCGCTGAGCGTTGCAAGACGTATTGGGAAGCTCATTAAAGAGAAACAA